>Ga0137415_10000343_pt1 | contig 43750 bp, 41 predicted proteins | sample CZODoug3_1_1_16f_FD_183082 | JGI IMG/M metagenome (GOLD analysis project Ga0137415, IMG submission 183082) | Vadose zone soil fungal communities from Angelo Coast Range Reserve, California, USA - CZODoug3_1_1_16fungal (Hybrid Assembly) | ecosystem: Environmental > Terrestrial > Soil > Vadose...
GCAAAGAAGCAGGCGCAGTTGGAGCGTCAACGGATCGAGTTGGAGAAAAAGAGTCTCGAGTTGCAGCAGAAGGAGCTGGACCTGGAAAAAGCGCGACAGGAATTTGAGGCGCAGCAGAGCGGGCGTTCGCTCAGCATGAATCTTTCCGGCGACGTGCTCTTCGATTACGACAAAGCAGCGCTAAAACCCGAAGCCGAACAGGCATTGAAAAAAGTCGCGGTCGTTCTGTCACAATTTCCGGAGAGTAAAGTGACCGTGGAAGGTTACACCGATTCCAAAGGAACGAAGTCGACAAACATGCAACTTTCGCGCGAGCGTGCACAGGCGGTGAAAGATTGGCTGGTCAAGAACGGCGGCGTCTTGGCCGCGAATATCTCGACGAAAGGTTTCGGCGAACAATATCCAATTGCGGCGAACAAAAACACCGACGGCTCGGACAATTCGCTCGGTCGCGCGCTCAATCGGCGCGTTTCGATCATCGTGGAAAAGCCGGCGTCAACGCCGACGCCCTGACCGCAAACTCAACGTCTCTTTCGCTTTTTGGTCGGCAACTTCTTGCGTTTTGTTTTCGCGAACTCGCGCAATTGTTTTTCGCTCATCGATCTCACCATTTGTCTCGATGCGCCTTTGAGCGAGGACTTCGAGCGCTTTCCGCGTTTCGCGGCGAGCGCGGCGCCAGCGGCCATTTGTTGTTTCTTTGATCGTGCAGGCATACAAATGTTTCGCTGGTGGAAGCGGAAACGGATTTGTTTTAGTTCGCGGCGCTTTTGCGCCAGAAAAGATAAACCGGCAAACCGGTAAGCACGATTGCGATTCCGATTCCCGACGTGGCCGGTGCGAGCCAGGCAAGATCGACAATCAACAATCCGGCGAGCAAGATCGAGATGAGCGGGACGATCGGATAACCCCAGGTCCGATACGGCCGCTCGGCCTGGGGAGATTTGTTTCGCAAAACAATGACGGCGCCAACCAGCAACAGATAAAAAAGAAGATCGGCCGAAACGATGTACTCGAGCAATTGCGTGTAAACGTTTCCGTAGGCGATCTTCCCCGCTGAATCGGTAATCATCGTGCGCGGCAGAGTCAGAAATGCCGTCCAAATTCCTTGCGCAACCAGCGCTGCCGCCGGCACATGACGCGCGTTGGTCGTGGCGATTTTTTTGAAAAACAGGCCGTCGCGCGCCATCGCGTAATACACACGCGCACCGGCGAGGATCAGCCCGTTATCGGCGCCGAAAGTCGAAATCATGATCGCCGCCGCCATGCACATCGCGCCGGGATGACCGAAGACGGCGTTCATCATCGCCACGGCGACGCGATTCTGCGGCGCGTGTTGAATTTCCGGAAACGGCAAGACCGCGAGGTAAGCGACGTTAGCGAGGACGTAGAGGACGACGACGATGCCGCAACCGACCAGCAATGCGCGCGAGAGATTTTTTCCCGGTTCGCGTACTTCGCTGCCAATAAACGTCACGTTCGTCCAGGCGGTCTGAGCGAAGAGCGGGCCGACCATGGCCTTGCCAAACAACAGCGCGAGCGCCAATCCGCCAACAATGGTAAATCCGGGCTGCGCGATTTGCGGACTCCAACCGTTGGCCCACGAATTCCACCACTCGGCTGAGCGGGCCGCGCTGTTCGCGCTCCATCCCAGCGCAAGTCCAACTACCACGACGGCAGCGAGCGCCGCTGTCTTTGCAAACGTGAATGTGTTTTGCACCAGCTTTCCAATTTGGAGTCCGCGGGTGTTCGTCCACGTCAGCAACGCAATCAATCCAATGGCGACGACTTGTTCGATCGACAAACTGATGGCATAGCCGCGGCTTAACGAGATTGGGGCAACGAGATAATTGTCCGACGCGACCGCGGGAATGAAAACGCCGAGAAATTTTCCGAACGCAATTGCCACGGCCGCGATCGTTCCCGTCTGCACGACAAGAAACAGCGTCCAGCCAAATAAGAAGCCCAACGGCGCGCCATAAGCTTCGCGCAGAAAAACGTAAACGCCGCCGGCACGTGGCATCATCGTTGCGAGCTCCGAGCAACAAAGCGCGCCCGTGATTGTCATCAAACCCGCGATGGCCCAAGCGAGCAACAACCAACCAGGCGCCCCGATCAATCGCGCCGATTCCGCCGAGGTGATAAAAATTCCGGACCCGATCATCGAGCCCATCACGATCATCGTGGCGTCGATCGGACCGAGGGCGCGGACCAGGCTCGTCTGGACACTGGTCCCTACAGAAACTCGCTTGTCGATCTTGTCGCTCATAGTTGAACTGGAGACGGCCCGCCCTCGGGCCGAAGAAATCCTCTTCGGCGCGCCGCATTAAAACATCAGATGATTTATTGTTCCGCGATACGGCCACGCCTCGACGGTCTCGACGAGCCCCGCCCGCGCCGCATTTCGTTCAACGTAATGCCATTTTTCCGAGTAGTTTTCACTGGATCGAAGATAGCGATCGAAGTAATCCGCCTGCCAGATTGGCTGCTTGATCCCAAGCGCTGCCGCGATGCGCCGCGAACTCACACTTTTCCACATCTGCACCCAATCCGCCGCGCCCAGCGCATCCATTTCCGACCGCGCGAAAAAATGCACATGATCCGGCATTAGAATGTAATGGCCCACCCACCAGCCGTCATGCGCAGCTGAACGCTCCCAGATCGCGTGCAAAATCTCATGACACTGCGAACATGCGAGGACCTTTCGACGTTGTGCGGTGCACGCCGTAAAGAATACGATCGGGCTGTCTCGAAACGAAGCCACATGCGCAAGGTGACGATGTGCAACCGGCCGATCTGGAGATGGCCCGCCCTCGCGCCGAAGAAATTCCTTTCGGCGCGAGGGCGCGCCAGCTCCACTGTTGATCTTATCGGTCATTTACGAAAATTCCGGCGCGCGAATTGTTACACCTTCTTTTTCAAGCTGCGATCGCAGCGCGCAGGCAAAGTCCACAGCGCCTGGCGTATCGCCGTGCACGCAAATTGTCTCCGCCCGGACATCGACATCCACTCCATCGACAGATTGAACCTTGCCTTCGCGCAGCATTCGCAGAACACGTACGGCAGCTTCTTCGGGATCGTGCAGCAGGGCATCCGGTCGCGAGCGCGGAACCAGCGCCCCGTCGCTCAGATAATTGCGATCGGCAAAAACTTCGGGTGCGATTCCTAATCCATTGGCTTCACCAGCCGAAGCGAGCGCGCTCTTCCCTGGTGCGAAAAGAATCAGCGTTGGATCGGCCACCACAATCGCGCGTGCAACCGCCTCGGCCAGACCAGCATCGCGCGCCGCCATATTATATAGAGCGCCGTGCGGTTTTACATGATTTGGCCGAACACCGGCGGCCTCGGCGATCGCTTGAAAAACCCCCAGTTGATAAGTCACCGCATTAAAAACTTCATCGGATGTGACCGGCAATTCTTTTCGGCCGAAGTTTTCGCGATCGAAAAGGCTCGGATGGGCGCCGACCGCAACGCCGCGATTGCGAGCGGCCTCGATTGATTCGCGCATGGTGTTGGCGTCGCCGGCATGAAACCCGCACGCAATGTTCGCCGAAGTGACGAGCGCGAGCAGTTCTTCATCGTGTCCGGCGCCTTCGCCGAGATCGGCATTAAGATCGACCTGCAAAGTCATCGCACGTGGAGTTTGATTCCAACTCGGAATTCTGCGAGATCGCGCTCCCGCTCGGCAAGAAGTTGATGCGCCTCCGTGAGAGAGACTTCGTGAAAGCGGACGCGATCGCCGACGCGAAGCTGGGCCGCGATTGGAAGATCGACACTGATCACGTGCGCGATTTTGGGATAACCGCCAATGGTTTGGCAATCTCCCAGCAAAACAATCGGTTTGCCGCCGGGCGGAACCTGAATCGTTCCTGGCACAACCGCTTCGGAAATTAAGTCCATGCTGCTCGCCGCGGCGGGTCCGGTGACATTGTCACCTCGTTTCAGCTCCGGACCGTCGAGCCGCGCGCCCATTCGATCCGCCTCGGCGGTGACGGAAAATTCTTCATTCGTAAATCGTTGAATCGCTACATCGTCGAAGCGGTTCCAATCGACGCCGCGGATGAAACGCAAAGCAGGCTCGCGTTGTGCGGGACTCGACCAATCGTGAGGCGGTTTCCAGTGCGCGATTTTTTCTTCGCCGAGTGTGTTGATCAAGGTTTTTGCGCGTTCAGAATTCCGGCCGAGTGGGAGTGTGTCGCCGTCGCGCAGCGCGCGACCATCGAAGCCGCCAAAATTTGTGCGCAAATCGGTGGAGCGGCTGCCGAGCACAATCGGCACGTCGATTTCGCCGGAGATTCCGAGCCAACATCGGCATCCAACTTTCGGCTGATTAAACATCAACTCTTGCCCTGCTCGCACGAGCGCGGCGTGGCCCGCTGCCACAGACGTCGATCCGAGGCGCACATCGAATCCGCCTCCGCACCAGGCCACGATTCGATCATCAACGAAACGCAATCGTAAACCGCCAAGAGTGATTTCAAGTCCGGCAGCCGATTCATCGTTGCCAACGAGAAGATTCGCGACGCGCAACGCGTGCGAATCGAGCGCGCCGCCAACTGAAACGCCAAACTGGCGAAATCCAAGTCGCCCGAGGTCTTGCACGCTCGTTAAAAACCCCGCGCGAGTGATGTCGATTTTCAATTGGCAGCGCGATCAAATTCCTCGCGTTTGATGGCGCGGAAACGGACGCGATCGCCAGGGCGGAGGAGTGCGGGGGGATCTTTTCGTGGATCAAATAGATGCAACGGCGTGCGACCGATGATGTTCCAGCCTCCGGGTGATTTCATCGGATAAATTCCGGTCTGCGCTCCAGCGATCGCAACCGAGCCGGCGGGGATTTCTTTACGCGGAATTGAGCGACGCCGTGTGGCAAGTCGTTTATGCAACCCGCTCAGGAAGGGAAAGCCCGGTGTGAACCCGATGCAGCTGACGCGGTACTGAGCGGCGCAGTGAAGATCGATAACTTCAATTGGATCGATCTGCGACTGCCGGGAAACGTGCTCGAGATCGAGAGCAAACTCCGCCTCGTAACAAACCGGAATCTCGACCAGACGCGCGCTCGTGTCTCTCTGCTTACGACGCCCGCCGCGCGAGAATGCTTCGCGGATTTTCTGTGTGAGTGACGCAATGACATGATCGGCCCTGGCTGCATCGTTCATCACGCGAAGCGGATCAAAAAAAACTGCGACCGTCGTGTAGGCGGGTGCGAGTTCGATCACACCAGGAATACGCGCGTCCGCAATCCGCCGGAGCGCGCGGAGAACCTCATTCGAGGTTTGCTCAGGCGCGTCTTCGAATTGATTGCGAACCCGCACGATGAGCGCGGAATCTCCGAGCGGCGCAATCTCCATCGAGCCTCAGACTTGGTTCGAGCGAAAATGTTGATCTTCGCTCCGCCTTTTTTCAGGATGACGCATCTTTGGCCGCCGAATTTTGAAGCGAAACGGCTTCAGCAACATTTTCCACGTGCTCTTTGATCTCGTGCACTTTCGGATGCACATCACGGATCAAGTCATGCTCGGCCTGGGAAAGCCGTTCGATCCGCGTTGTCATTTCGTGCAGTTCTTTCAACATGGCTTCCCGGCGCGCTGAGATGCGATGCATCCACCAAAAACAGACACACCAGCAGACCAGACCGATCCAAGTGGCGCAAACATGCTCATATTATAGCGCCCGCGTCGCTTCGACCTCGATGTTGATCGCGACCGTCTGGCTAATCCCGGAGACAGCTTCCGCGCCCTGGCTGAACATTAGATTGAACTCGCGGCGTTTCAGCGGTTCCGCCGTCACAACCCAACGCGTTTGTTTCGCTTCGTTCGAGAGTGGGCTGGGCAATTTCACATGCAGCGTGACGGGTCTCGTCACGCCGTGCATGGTGAAGTCGCCGAGAATGTCGCCGCTCTGCGGCCCGGTTTGTTTCACGCTGCGGCTCTTGAATGTAATCTCGGGAAATTTCGCCACGTTGAAAAAGTCCGCGCTGCGCAGGTGATCGTCGCGCTTTTGAATCCCGGTATCGATGCTGCGAACGTCAATCTTCGCCGACACCGACGATTTCTCGGGATGCTCGCGGTCGATGTCGATCTCGCCGCTAAATTTCGTAAACCTGCCATTGGTTGTTCCGAGGAACTGGTGGACTTTGAACCCGATCGTTGATTGCGATTGGTCGAACTTGTAAGTTTCATTCGCCAGCGCGGCTGAACTAAGCGCGGCTGGCAAAATCAGACTCACGACGAAACGTGTTCGCATCTTCATATTAAGCTTCCTTTCGCACTCTTGGTTTCATGTCTTTGTTGGGCGCGAGCGCTTTAAGCAGGGGCGTGCGCGACAGCGGTAATCTCCCAAATAAATTTCCGAGCGCAAAAGCCGGATTGGCTTTCAATCTCCTGACGTCGTGCACACCGGTGATACGCGCCAGCTCGGTCTCGAAATGTGCGACTGCGCGCGCATTTGGATTGTTGGCATCGAGATAGCCGAAGGCGCGGCGGAGCAGGAGAAAGAGTTCGGGCTCGCGATGATCCCGCTCGGTGCAAATCTCGATCAGCTCCACAAAATAAGCCGCTGTCTGCATGCGCAGATAATCCGTTCGAATACCGCCGAAAGTCTTGCGTAGAGCGACCTCCGTGAGTGTGTGCAGATTGGATTTACGGCTCGGCGCGATCTGAATTTCTGCTTCGAAAAACAAATCCAATCTGCCGGCAAAGGGACTTTTGGCGCGTCGCGCCCCTTTCGCGATGGTTTGAATGCAGCCTAGCGATTCCGTGCACCACGAAACAATGAGGCTGGTGTCGCTAAACTTTCTTTTGCGCAAAAGAATTGCGGCCGTGCTTTTCACGTTTCATTGTTAGCGCGAATTTCGCTGGGGCGCGAGGTGGATCGACCGCTCCGTCGGCCGATGCTAATCCCAGCGGCGCAGCCGCAAACTGGATTAAAAGCGCGGCGTTTCACCGAGCGCGTGAAAACAAATGCGGCTTCGCCGGTTGTTTGGCATCCGAGAAACGGACTGCTCGATCCACCTGAAGTTGCGCAAAAACCGCTTCCAATCGCTGACCTCTGATTTCTGACCTAACGATTCATGATATGGAGCGCGCGCTTCTCGACATTAAGCGCGGCTTCTTTGACCGCTTCGCTCAGGGTCGGATGCGAATGAGTGGTCCGGCCGAGATCTTCCGAGCTGCCACCAAATTCAATCACCGAAACGGCTTCGGCGATTAGCTCGGAGGCCGAGTGTTGCAAAATATGCGCGCCGAGAATCCGGTCCGTCTTCGCGTCGGCGATGAACTTAACTATTCCCTCGAGATCTTCGTTCGCCACCGCGCGGCCGGTGGCGCGAAACGGAAATTTGCCCACGCGATAATCGATCCCCTTTTCTTTCGCCTGTTCTTCAGTTAGCCCGACACCCGCGAGCTCCGGATTCGTGTATATGATTCCAGCAATCGCGTCGTAATTCACGTCCCCGGGTTTCCCGGCAATCATCTCAACGCACGCGATGCCTTCGTCTGATGCTTTGTGCGCCAGCATCTGCCCCGCAATCACGTCGCCGATCGCGTAGATCCCTTCCACGTTTGTGCGGAAATGTTTGTCCACTTTGATCCGTTTCTTTTCGTCGAACTCAACGCCAACTTTTTCCGCGCCGAGTCCTTCGGAAAACGGACGGCGCCCGACCGAAACAAGGACTTTGTCGGCATCGAACTTGAGTTCTTCTTTTCCTTTGGTCGCGGTCGCAGTCGCGCGGCCATTGTCGATCGTGACCCCGCTCACTTTAGTTTCGAGATGAAACGTGATCCCCTGTGCGGTGAGCGAGCGTTGGAGCATGTTCGACAGCTCCAGGTCGAAGCCGACGGCGATCCGCGGCAGAAATTCGAGAATCGTTACTTCCGATCCGAGTCGGGCCCAAACTGATCCGAGCTCCAGACCGATTGCGCCGGCGCCGACGACTAGAAATTTGGGCGGCGCTTCCACAAAAGTGAGCGCTTCGGTGCTGCTGACAATTGTTTTGCCGTCAAACTTCGCGAACGGCAGCTCGATCGGCGCGCTGCCGGTGGCGATGACGATATTTTTCGTCTCGATCTCCTGCTCCTCGCCGTTGGATGATTTGACCGAAATTTTTCCAGGGGCGGTAATTGTCCCGAATCCCTCGAACGTCGTCACCTTGTTCGTTTTCATAAGCGCGCGGACGCCGCTGTTCATCGTTCTTACGACCTTGTCTTTGCGCTGCTGCATCTTCGCAAGATCGACACTTGCGTTTTCGATGATAATGCCGTGCTTCCCGGCTTCCTTTTTTGCGAACACGAAATGATCGCTCGAAGTGAGCAGCGCCTTGCTCGGGATGCAGCCAATGTTGAGACAGGTGCCGCCTAGATCCTTGTCTTTTTCGACAATGGCCGTCTTCAATCCGAGCTGGCCGGCACGGATCGCGGCGACGTAGCCGCCAGGTCCCGAACCGATGATAACAACGTCAAATTTTTCCATGCTGCTATTCTGTCATTCCGACCGAAGTGGAGGAATCTCTTACTGTTATCTATCTTGCAGCACTTCCACGCCCAAGTCGAGCCAGCTTGGGTTAACGCGACCGATCAAGGCAACTTTCTTTGCGCGCGACCACTTTTTCAGTTGGGTCTCCCGCGCAATTGCATCGCGAATGTCCCGATAATACTCGTAGTAAATTAACTTCTTGCATCGGTAATCGGAAGGAAACGATGCCCTAATTCCTTCACGGTGTTCCCAAGTTCGCCGAGACAAGCTGTTGGTTACGCCAATGTAGAGAACTGAATGATTGCGGTTCGTAACAATGTAAACCCAGAAGTTATATTCATGTGACATGCCTCAGACCAATAATAAGAGATGTCTCGACTCCACTCGACATGACAGAAGGTTTGCTCGATGTGTGAAAGGCAGCGTCGCGTCCTACCTCAAAAATCGAGAGGCAGCTTTCTCGGATCCTCGATGCATTCCTTTACTTTGATCAGGAACGTGACGGCTTCTTTCCCATCGATAGCGCGGTGATCGTAGCTGAGTGCGAGATACATCATCGGGCGCACTTCCACTTTGCCGTTCACCGCCACCGGTCGCTCCATGATTTTGTGCATGCCGAGAATTCCGCTTTGCGGCGGATTCAAAATGGGCGTGCTCAGGAGCGAGCCGTAAACGCCGCCGTTTGAAATCGTAAACGTGCCGCCCTGCAAATCTTCGATCTTCAATTTTCCTTCGCGCGCTTTTGTCGCGAAGCCGGCAATGTCGAGCTCGAGATCGGCGAAACTTTTCTTGTCCGCGTCGCGAACGACGGGCACGACCAGGCCGCGGTCAGTCCCAACCGCGACGCCGATGTCGTAAAAATTGTTCTGAATAAAATCTTCGTCCTCGATGCGGCCATTGACTGGGGGGACAGTTTTAAGTGCTTCAACGGTTGCTTTGATGAAGAACGACATGAATCCGAGCTTCACGGTGTTCTTTTTCATGAACGCCTCTTGCGATTTCGCGCGCAATTCCTGGACGGCGCTCATGTCGCACTCATTGAAAGTGGTGAGAATCGCCGCCGTGTGCTGAGCCATGACGAGCTGCGCGGCGATTTTCCGCCGCAACGGCGACATCTTTTTGCGCGTGAATCGACCATCGGCCGACTGTCGATCTTCGGCCGCCGTAGGGGACGGCGTTGCCGTCCCAGGGAAGCCAACAGCTTCCCCTACAGACTTTCGATTTTGCGCGGCAGCTAGAACATCGCCCTTCGTCAGGCGACCGTCCTTTCCGGTTCCGGAAATCTTTTCCGTCTCGACATGTTCTTCTTCAACAATCCGGCGAACGGCCGGTGAAAGCGCGGTGGGCGATTTTTCCTTCGACGCTGCAGCTGGCTTTTGCTCTGTTTTTTTTGGCGCAGCTTTTCTCTCCGCTGGTTCGGATTTGGCGGGCGCGGTCTTTGAATCGTCGATGGTCGCAACGACTTCGCCGATCTTCACTTCCTGGCCTTCGGGCACGATCGTGTCGAGCACACCGCGCGTTTCGGCAGTGATTTCCGTAGAAACTTTGTCGGTTTCGAGAGTGAAGAGCGCGTCGCCGGCGTTGACGAAGTCGCCGGATTTCTTGTGCCAGACAGAGACGACGCCGCTGGAAATCGATTCGCCGACTGCCGGGATTTTTACTTCGATCGCCATCCGCGCCTAACTAAGCGCAGAAAAATCCGCTGGTCGAATCAAACATTGACGCGCACCCAGGCTCCCTTAATTAGCTACAGCGAAAACGCGTCCGCGACGAGACGGGCCTGCTCACGTTTATGCAAAACGAGCGACCCGACGGCGGGACTGGCGCTGGCGCGACGGCCGGCATAGGCGATTTCGCGGCAAAACATGGTCCGCAATCGCGGCTCCATGAATGTCCACGCCCCCATGTTCTCCGGTTCTTCCTGGCACCAGACGAGCTTCACGCCTTGGGGAAATCCTTTCATCATTTCCCGCAGTCGTTTTTCGGCGAAGGGATAAAGCTGCTCGATGCGAATGATCGCTGCATTGTCGATCTTGCGGTCGGTCCGGTAATTGAGCAGGTCGTAATAGACTTTACCCGAGCAAAAAATGATCCGCTTGGTTTTATCGACCGGACCTGCGTCCGGCCCGCCAAGAATTTCTTCAAACCGCCCGCTCGTAAATTCTTCCGCACGCGACGAAGCGAACTCAGCGCGCAACAGACTTTTCGGCGTCATGATCACGAGCGGTTTGATGAAATCGCGTTTCATTTGCCGGCGCAAAACGTGAAAATACTGGGCTGAAGTGGTCAGATTGCAGACCTGGATATTGTCCTCGGCGCAAAGCTGCAGGAAGCGCTCGAGCCGGCCGCTGGAATGTTCCGGGCCCTGCCCTTCGTAACCGTGAGGCAACAGCAAAACGATGCTGCTCGGGCGCTGCCATTTCGATTCCGCCGAAACAATAAACTGATCGATGATGGTCTGCGCGCCGTTAGCAAAATCACCGAACTGCGCTTCCCACAAGCAAAGCATCTCGGGGTAATCGAGTGAGTATCCGTAATCGAACCCAAGCACGGCCGCTTCGGAGAGGAGACTATTGTAAATGCAGATGCGCGCCTGCTTTTCCGCCAGATGCATCAGTGGCACGTAGGGCGCCCCGGTTTTTGCATCATAGAGAATCGCGTGCCGGGTACTAAATGTTCCGCGCGCGCTGTCCTGGCCCGACAATCGGACCGGCGAACCGTCCAAAAGCAGCGAACCGTAGGCGAGCAGCTCCGCATAATGCCATTCGTACGGCCCGCCGTTTTCAAAAACCTTACGGCGGTGCTCGAGCACGATGCGTTTGATCTTCGGCTGAATATTGAAATCGTCCGGCACGTGCGTCAGCGCATCGACAATCGTCTTCAGCGTTTTTTCGCTGATTGCGGTCGTAACCGACGAGCTCTTGTATTCCGGCTGGAAAACGGCGGTCGATTCCCGGAACTTCGCCTGTTTGCCCGCTTTTTCCTTTTCGATCGCTTTAACATTATCAAGGGTCATCTCGAGGCGAAGATCGAACTCGGTTTCGAGCGAAGCTGCGTCGTCATCGCTGAGAGTGCCGGCTTCGAGAAGCTCGCGTTTATACAACTGTGCCACCGACGGATGCTTGTCGATCTTCGCGTACAGATGGGGCTGCGTGAACGCCGGCTCGTCGCCCTCGTTGTGGCCGTAACGGCGATAGCAATACATGTCGATGACAATGTCTCGACCGAATTCCTGTCGAAAATCGAGCGCGAGCTGGCTTACCTGCATGCAAGCAAGCGGGTCATCGCCGTTGACATGGAAAATCGGGACTTCGATCATCTTCGCGATGTCAGTCGCGTACATGGATGAACGCGCGTCCTCCGGCAGAGTCGTGAATCCGATTTGGTTGTTTACGACAACGTGCACGGTGCCGCCCGTTCCGTAACCGTGCAGCTGAGACATGTTCAGCGTTTCCGCGACAATCCCCTGCCCCGCGAAGGCGGCATCCCCATGGATCAAAAGCGGCAGAACTTTCTTGCGATGCTCGGTATCGCCCCGAATGCGTTGACGCGCACGCGCCTTCCCTTCGACCACTGGATCGACCGCTTCGAGATGACTTGGATTCGCCGAGAGACGAATCTCAACTTCGGCGCCCGAAGAAAGTTTCCGCACGGTGCGATATCCGAGATGATATTTCACGTCGCCGTCCCCGCCGACGAGGTCCGGGATGTAGTTTTCGCTGAACTCCGTGAAGATGACACGCAGCGATTTTTTTAAAAAATTCGCCAGCACGTTCAACCGACCGCGGTGGGCCATGCCCATGCAAATTTCTTCCACGGCAGCGGGCGGACATTTGTGCAGAATCGTATCGAGAATCACCATCAGCGATTCCGCGCCCTGCAAAGAAAAGCGTTTTTGACCAACGTAGCGCGAATGCAAAAACACCTCGAACGAGTCGGCTTCCATCAGCGTGCGCAAAAGCGCAACCTGCACCTGACGCGGAGTGGAATACTTGTCCGCTCGCGACTCGAGGCGGTGCCGCACCCAGTTGCGGATGCGCGTGTTCTGGATGTGCATGAACTCGGCGCCGATGGAGCCGGCATAAATCTTCTGGAGGCGCGCGATCATCTCGCGCAGCGTCATCTCCTCGTTGTCGAGGAAGAACTTGGATGAAACGCGAAGATCGAGATCTTTTTCGTTGAAGCCGAGCTCGCGCAGTGTGAGCGACGAATTTTCCGGCCGCTTCTCCGCCAACGGATTCACGAGCGCAATTGTGTGTCCGAGCGTGCGATAGGCGTAAACGAGACCGTCAACGCGCGTTTGCAGCTGCGCTTCGCGAGGTTCCGCGTGCGGCGATGCACCTTTGACCGCGACCGCGCCATTTCGCTGCGGAAGATTGCCCAGCTCAAACCCCTCGAAAAACGCCGACCAACCCGAATCGACCGACTCGGGATTCTCTTGCCAGCGCTGGTAATTCTCCTCGAGCAGATCGAGATTTGCGCGAGTGGCGATCGAAGGCCGCATAGCGATTCTAATCTGCAACTGTTAAGCCGCACGGCAAGTTGACAGTCCAGATGCAACTTCCATACTGGACGCGACGCAACGCCATATTATGACCGCGGCAGAAGTGTACGAATCAGTCACCCAGGGCGGCACCACCGATTTCAGGGATTTGGCAACGGTGCTGAATCGAAACAGGCCGCATTCAAGAATTGAACTAAACGGAAGCATGCAAAGACTTTACCGATTGTGCCGACTACGATGGTCGATCTTAATCCCGCTGGCGTTACTGACGGTCAGGTCGTCCGTGCTCGCGCAAGCCGATCCAGCTTCAGAGCCCGCTGTTTTAGCGCTCGCGAAAGTTTTGCCGGCGGTCGTCAACATCAACACGGAGCGCGTCGTTCGGCGGACGGTGCGCGATCCGATTGAAGATTTTTACGCGCAATTTTTTGGCAACTATCGAAGCCGCCCGCGCGAGATTCGCCAGACGCTGCAAAGTCTCGGTTCAGGCTTCATAGTCGATCCGGCCGGCTATATTGTCACCAATCAACACGTAGTGGAGCGCGCGGCGGATTTGAAAATCCAGGTGACGACGAACGACGGCAAGACTTACAAAGCGGATTACATTGCGGGCAACGACAAAACGGACTTGGCGTTCATCAAGATCGACGCCAAGGCCGCGTTTCCATTTATCAACCTCGATAATATTTCGCCCAATTTGCTCGGCGAGACGGTCATCGTGGTGGGCAACGCTGTCGGTTACGGCAGCTCGATCAGCCGCGGCGTGCTCAGCGCGGTCAAGCGCGATATCACCATCGACAACGTCGAATACAAAAATTTAGTGCAAACCGATGCCGCCATTAATCCGGGCAACAGCGGCGGCCCGGTGATCGATCTTTCCGCGCGACTGGTTGGCATCAGCTCGGCCAAGATGGCCTTCACACCGCAAGGCATCCCGACACAAGGGCTGGGCTTCGCCATTCCGGCCGAAGTCGTGCGCGACAGCGTTGCTCAATTCAAGAAAGTTGCGCAGAAACAGTCCGGGTCGAAAAAACAGCCCACACCGAATGAAACATCGGCCGCCGAGCGCCTGTTTGGAATGCAATTGCAGGATTTGACCGAGGAATTAACTGACGCGCTCGGTTATGCGCGCGGCTACGGTGTTCTCATCACCGCAGTCGAACCGGACAGTCCAGCCGATCAAGCGGGTCTCGAGCGCGGTCTGGTCATTTATCGCCTCGGCCAGTCCGAAGTGAATTCGGTCAAAGAGATGGAAGATCTGCTCAGGCGCGCGCGGAGTGGCGCCAGCATCGAGCTCGCCGTCGGAGTTATCCGCAGCAGCGGGCAAGCTCAACGGGTCCAAACCGTGACGCTGGCGGCGCGTTGATTCAGAAAAAAATTGGCAACGCGATAGCCGTTCAAGTGTCTCATGGAATTACCGCAAAATGATTAAGGTCGAAAACCTAACGAAACGTTACGCCGGCCAGACCGCGATCAAGGACTTGAATTTCGAGGTCGGCAAAGGCGAGATCATGGGTTTTCTCGGCCCGAACGGGGCCGGCAAGACAACCACGATGCGAATTTTGGCGAGCTTCATGCCGCCGACTTCCGGGCGCGCCACCATCGCCGGGTTCGACATTTTCGAGCAATCGCTCCAGGCGCGTGCGCATCTTGGTTACATGCCGGAGAACGTTCCGCTCTACAACGACATGCGCGTGACGGAATACCTGGATTATCGCGCCGCGCTCAAAGGTGTGCCGCATCGCCGCGTCGCGGAGCGCGTCGGCGACGTAAAGGAACTTTGCGGTGTGAAAGAGGTGGAGAAAAAATTAATCGGCACGCTCTCGAAAGGTTACCGCCAACGTGTTGGCCTAGCCGATGCGCTCTTGCACGAGCCCGATCTTCTTATTCTCGATGAACCGACAATCGGTCTCGATCCAAATCAAATCCGCCAGGTCCGCCAACTGATCAAAAACCTCGGTAAACAGCATACCATTTTGCTTTCGACCCACATACTCCCGGAAGTCGAGATGACGTGCAGTCGCGTGATCATCATTCACAAGGGGCGAATCGAAGCGTGCGACACGCCGGAAAACTTGCTCGGCCAAATTCGCCGGGCCGGTGGCGTCGTGCTCGAGGCAAAAGTTGGAAATGACAACGGCGCCGAGGAACTAAAGAAAATTTCCGGCGTGCGCGATGTGACGACCGAGGCGGAGGATGATTGGAAAAAATTTTCGTTGCGCGTCGAGTCCGGCGTCGACGTGCGCGAAGAAGTTTTTCAACTCGCAACAGTCCGCCGCTGGACGGTGCGCGAGTTAACGCAGCGCCGCGCCACGCTCGAAGACGTGTTCGTCGAACTCACGCATCCGGATGAAGTGTAAGAATGGAGTGACGGAGTAGTGGAGTGATGGAGTAATGGATTATTACGAGACAGAGCTGCGGAACAAGAACCGCGGTTATATGAAATTGATTGTTTGGCAGAAGGCCATCCAACTGTTTGAGCTAGCTTGAAAGATTGCTTTCATAGAGGTGAAAATCGATTTTAAGCTCCGATCGCAATTAGCAGATGCCGTCCAATCCATTTCGGCAAATATCTCCGAAGGATACGGGCGGCGCTCGATTAACGAATACATTCAGTTTCTTTACTACGCGCTCGGATCACTCGCTGAAACGATGACGCGGGCCATCGGCTTGAAACAAATAAAACAGATTTCCGCCGCGCTGTTCCATGAGTTCGATTTACTCCATTATGAGGTTGAAAACCGGCTTCTGCGTTTGATCGACAAGCTCGAACAAAAACGCGAAGACGAAGATTGGATCGCGCGCATCGCCGAAGACCCGGAGGAGTACGTCACTACTCCCTCACTCCAACACTCCACTACTCCAACGCTCAGAACCCATGCGTAAGTTCTACACCCTGCTTTGGCGCGAAGTGTGCGGCTATTTTTATTCGCCGATCGCTTACATCGTTCTCGTTTTTTTCCTGCTCGTAGCCGGGGTCGATTTTTATTTCCAGATTTCGTTCATGAACCAGCGCCCCGTGCAGTATTCCGTCGAGGAGGCGTTTTTCAATTCGGTCTTCTTCTGGTTCGCTTTTGTCCTGATTTTTCCGCTCATTACGATGCGCCTCTTCGCGGAGGAGTTTAAGCTCGGCACGATCGAGCCGCTCATGACCGCGCCGGTGCACGACTGGCAGGTGGTTCTGGCGAAATTCTTCGGCGCCCTAGTTTTTTACCTGACCCTTTGGCTTTCAACGCTGATCTATTTCTGGATCTTTCAGACCATCACCCATCAACTGGCGGCGAATTCGGCCGGAGCCTACTGGGGCTCTTATTTAATGCTCTTGCTCCTCGGGATGTTTTACCTCTCGGTCGGCTGTCTCGCTTCGGTCTTGACGAAAAATCAAATTATTGCCGCGATCATTTCCTTTTGCGCAATCACACTGTTATTTTTTCTCGGACTGGTTCAATTCATTCTGCTCGACGTCAGTTCGGGGACGCGCGATTTGCTCGGCTATTTCTCCGCCATCGAACACATGGGCACGTTCTCGCGCGGCATGATCGACACGCGGCCGATCGTTTTCTATCTCAGCATGACCATCGTCATGTTGACGCTCACTTACCAGGCATTCCAATCGCGCAAATGGAGACTGTGACGATAGCCGAAGAGACAAAACAGCCTACGCGGAAAAAAATTCGCCGCCTCCAGATCGGACTGAACGTTCTGGTTCAAGTCGTGCTCGTTCTGTTTCTCGCCGCGATGGTGAATTCCATCGCCTTCAAGCATTACAAGCGTTGGGATTTCTCGCGCGACAAAAAATATGCGCTTTCCGACAAAACGAAGCGCTTTCTCAACACGATCAAAGGCAAAGTGCGCATCACGGTTTTCTTTTCGCCCAACACGCCCATCACCGTGGACGTGCAAAACCTGCTGACTGAATTTCAATATGCGGCCAAGGGAAAGATCGACATCGAGAACATCGATCCGGAGCGCAATCTCTCGCGCGCCAAGGAGGTGGTCGATAAATACAAGGTGGTCAGCGACGAAAGTCTGCTCGTGATCGATTACGCCGGGCGCAATAAAACGGTGAAGGCGTCTGAAATGGCCGATGTCGATCAAAGTGGAATGGCCTTCGGCGAAGGCCCCCGCGTGACGGCGTTCAAGGGCGAACAAGCCATCACCAGCGCGATGATGGACCTGGTCGAAGGCAAAAAGAACACGCTCGGCTACGTGCTCGGCCACAAAGAGCCACCTCTCGCCGGAAACACTCCGATCTCCGTGCTGAAGACATTCATCGAGAACGAAAACATCAAGTTCCAGGAGTTGAATCTTTTCGATGTCGGCGCGATTCCGTCTGAATTAAAGGCGATCGTGATCGACGGGCCGCAGTACGATTTCTCCGATCGGGAAATGAAATTGCTGCGCGATTTCTGGGAAAAACAGGGACGCATCCTGCTCCTTCTCGATCCAGCGGCGAAAACTCCGAAACTCAACGCGTTTCTCAATGAGCTCGGCGTGAAGGCAAATGACGACCGGCTGATGGTTTTTCTACGCACCGGAATTCAGGAGGTCGCGCTCACCCGCGATGTGCAAGCGCATTTTTTGGGCGGGAGCCCGATCACGAAGCGGCTGGCTGAGGTGCACGCGCTGTTTTTTGGCGGCACCTCGTCCCTCACGCTCGAGCCCGAACGCGTGCGCGCGGCCAACATTCGACTCGAGCCGCTGATTCAGGCGGAGAAGGGCTATTTTGCCGAGAAAGATTACAATTCGAACGACCAAGCTAAACTTCAGGCCGATGCCAAGCGCAATCCCGGCACGGCATTAACGATCGGTGTATCGATCGAAAAAGGCGGCAGCGCAGACGAGCGCGTGCAGGTGAATTCGGCGCACATGGTGGTGGTAAGTAACGCGACGTTCATTCAAGACAACGCCCTCACGCAAGACCAGCAGGCGCTCGATTTCATTTCCGGCAGCGTGAACTGGCTGCTCAGTCGTGAGCAGCTCATCGGCATCGCGCCGAAAGTTCCCAAGACGCTCACCTTCAGTCTTAACGAAGATGCCTTACGGAATCTGCGCTGGATCATCCTGGTGTTGCTGCCGCTAGTTCCGGCGGTCATCGGCGGCGCAGTTTGGTGGCGACGCCGCGCCTAACGAATCGGTCCGATCACCATGAAGTCGAAGACGACACTGATCCTGCTAGTCATTACCGCGGCGGTTTTCGCTTACATGTTCTTTTACGAACGCAAAGCGCCGACAACCGAGGAGGCAAAACGCCAGGCCCAGAACGTCGTCAATTTCAGTCGCGAAAAGATCGATGGGATCGTGATCCAAAATGGCGACGATAAGATCGACCTCCGCCGCCGCGACAAGAAATGGCGCCTGGAAACGCCGATCAAGGAGCAGGCCGACAGTTCTTTGATCGAGAATCTTCTCCTCGATCTCGAGAGCTGGCAGAAAGACGCGACCATCCCGGCGAAAGAACTGGAGGCGGACAAGAGCAAGCTGAACGAATACGGCCTGAGCAAACCGAAGCTCCGGTTGAAGTTGCGCGGAGAGAATGCGCCACGGGAAATCTTGTTCGGCAAAGACGCAGCGCTAGAAGGCAAGATGTATGTGCGCCTGGAAAACTCGAAGGAGACATTTCTCGCCGCACAATCGATCAAGAAGGAGATCGAGAAAAAGGCGACGGAATTTCGCGACAGGAAATTAACCGACTTAATTACCGCGCAAGTCTCGCGGGTTGTGCTGAAGACGGCCACCGGCGAGATGGAGCTACAGAAAAAAGGCGATCATTGGGAGATTGTGAAGCCATTGCGCGCGCGCGGTGACGATCAAAAAATTGCCGATCTGATCGCGCAAATGACGACGGCACGCATTCAACAATTTGTGGCCGACGATCGCGGCGATCTGCATCCCTATGGGCTGGCCGAGCCACGCGGATCGATCACGCTTTTTGCTCAGGACGACAAGTCCGCCGGTCGGACGGACTCGTCCCGTGGCGAGCAAGGCCAGGTGTTGCAGATCGGTGGCGCGGCTGAAAAAGAAAAGGACCAAGTCTATGTCCGGTTCTCGCCGCGCGCTTTTGTTTACACGCTGCCGAAAAAAATCGAGGAGATTCTCAACACTAAGCCCAACGACGTGCGGGACCGGCATCTGGTTCGCATCGACACAAACATTCTCGACCGGATTACGATCGATGCGCCGGGAAAAGGCAAAACCGTCCTCGCGCGCAAAGAGGAAAACTGGACAATCGCCAGCCGCAAGAATGCCCCGGCAAACTCGAGCGAAGTCCGCCACTTGATCGACACCCTGCAAAATGAGCAAGTAACAAAATTTGCTGAAGAGGTCGCCTCCGATTTGCCGAAGTACGGTCTCGACAAGCCGCAGTTGCAATTGACTTTCAGCTCGTTTGCATCCGAGAACACGGCTGAAACCAAGGCGGGCGAACGGCCCTTTGCCACGATCGCGTTCGGAAAAGTGGATGGCGACAACGTTTACGCGCGCCTCGGTGATGAGCCGTTCATCGTGGCGGTGCGGCGCGGACTGCTCGAGCAAATTTTTACCGACCCCTTGCAGTGGCAGGAATTGTCGATCTTTAAATTCAAGCCGGAACAAATCCACCGTTTCAGCGTCGTGACCGACAAAGAGTTGACGCTGGTGCGGGGCGCAAACAACCAGTGGAGTTGGCTAAAAGGCACTGGCGCAATCGACCAAGTAAATGTGCAATCGCTGCTCAATACACTGTCGATGTTGCACGCGGTGCGCTGGGTTGGGTCGACCGCGCCGCAACATGCGTTCGAGAAACCGCAGCTCGTCATCACCTTTACAACGTCGCCTGACGATAAAGCGTCGCACAAATTGACGGTTGGTGCGGCAGCGCCGGATGGAATGTGGTTCGCGCGCGTGGACGAACGCGAAGGGACTTTTGTGATCAGCAATCCGGATTTCAACGCGCTGTGCCTGTCGCTCGTGAAGCCGGTTGAGCCTTCGCCCGCGGTCTCGGCGAGCGTTACGCCGAGTGCAACTCGTTAGGCGCAAGCCTGTGGGCGCTGGACCGCGGCGGCTACAGTGCCTTTTTTCTTATCGCGATGTAAATCGTGGCAATGCCGCCGGTGAGCGGCTCAGCCGTCGCATTAGCGAAGCCGCTCGCTTCGATTAATCGAACCATTGCACCATCGCTCGGAAATTCTTCAATCGATCCGCCGAGATAATGGTAAGCGCGTTTTTGCTGCGTGAGAAACGATCCGAGGAGAGGCAGACAGCGATGCAAATAAAAACGGTAAACCGTGCGCAAGATCGACAATCGTGGCAGGGAAAACTCGAGGACGAGCAAATGGCCAGTTACGCTGAGGACGCGCGACATTTCGCGCAGGGCGGCGCCCCAGTCTTCCATGTTGCGCAAACCGAAGGCGACCGTCGCGCAATCGAACGAAGAATCCGCGAACGGCAGTCGCATGGCATCGGCCACGATGGTTTTGCGCAATCCTTTTCGGTGCGCGACGGCCAGCATCTCTTCGGAAAAATCGACGCCCGTGATTTCCGCGCTCGGCAATTTTTTCGCAATGGCGAGCGCGAGATCTCCCGTGCCAGTAGCAAGATCGACAACTTTATTCGAGCGCCAGTTGGCCACGATTTCCGCGGCGCGGTTTCGCCAATAAAAATCAGCGCCGCAACTGAGCAGATGGTTGGCGAGATCGTAGCGGCGGGCAATTGATCCAAACATTCGTTGGACCCGCTCCGGCTGCGTTTCGATAGCTGGTTCGTTCAAGCGCTCAAGGTCGAACATCCAACGTCCCACATGCAACTACAGATCAAGTTTAAAGGCGCCATTTCGTTAGCTAGAAAAAAGATGTTTGCCATTCCGTCCAACTCCGGCTATGTGAGGGCGCATGGACTTATCTCTTAAATCTTTGGAAGAAGCCGTCTCTATTCGCCGGCAAATCGATACTCTGGAAAGGCGCCTTGCTTCAATTCTTGGCAGTGCTCCAGCACGTTCAACATCCACCGGCGGCCGACGAAGAATTTCGGCGGCGACTCGGGCCAAGTTGGCGGCTGCCGCCCGAGCTCGCTGGGCCCGACAAAAGGCGGGCGGGAAAACGGCTCGAAGAACCGCGTCCGGAAAGAAAGGCGGACTCACCGCTGCGGGGCGGAAGAGGCTTTCCCAACTGATGAAAGCCCGATGGGCGGCAAGAAGAAGAGCCGCTGGGGGCAGCAAGTAAGTTCAAAGGGCACATCGCCTCTTACGTAGCCGACGTGCTCGCGAGAGGACTCGAACCTCCACGGGTTGCCCCATACGGTCCTGAGCCGTACGCGTCTGCCAGTTCCGCCACGCGAGCAATAAGCAGCGGTTTCTAAAATGCGCACGCGCTGAAGAGCCGCAAGGTCAAAGCGGCCATGTCGGTCTGCTGGCGTTTCGCAGAGACGCCCTACCAAATTATTAGCCTCGGCGTTTCTTGCGCGCACGAACTTCCAGTTGATGCGCCTTGCGTGCTTTGCCGAGGGAACGCAGCAAGTCGGCGTAGTTCGACGCGACGATCTCGTAATCTTCGGGCGGCTTATCGGTCGCCTCCTCCCAGCTCTTGAGCGAGGCGCGGTAGAGCTCCGCCGCCCTAGCGTAATCGCCACGGGAGTGATAGACCACCGCCAGGTTACATTTTGATTGCGCAATGTCCGGATGAGTAGGCGGATGCACCCTCTCTCGAATGGCCAGCGCACGAAGGTGTATTTTCTCCGCCTCGGAGTAGCGACGCTCGTTCGTGTAAAACACAGCCAGATTATTGAGCACCGAAGCCACATCCGCATGATCTGGGCCGAGCTGCTTTTCGTAAATTTGCAGGGCCTGCAAATAATATGGCTCCGCCGCCTTTTGGCGTCCTGACTTGCGGAAAATGAGCGCGACGTTGTTTAACATGGTGCCGAGGTCGGAGTAACGCAGATCCTCGAGTTCAGTGCCGATCGTGATCGCTTTTTCGTAGAAGCGGATCGCTTCTTCGGACTGACCGAGGTAATCGCACAAAAAAGCAAGCCGGCGTGCAGAACGGTACAGAGCGCGCTGATCCAGCGGGCTTGCCTTTTCCAGGATCGCATATGCCTTGGAGAGATGTGACTTTGCGGCGGCGCGATCGCCGCGTTGATCGAGAAGCTGCCCTAGTTTTTCGTAGCTTAATGCCAGTGCGCTTTCGTCGTCGGCGAAAGTACGCTTGGCAACGTCGAGAGCCGTTTCCGCGACGCGGATTGCTTCAGCCAGGCGGTTGCTGGCGCGCAGAGTGTCGAGCTTGTCGTTGAGGATAGACCAAAGTTTTTCATCGCCTTTCATCGAGCATCACCAGCCCTCGCTCAACCCGCTGACCAATCGCGTGGCGAGGTCTTCCGTGGCCAGCGGCAGCGCTTGCCGTTCGTCGGTGGTCACGTCTGTGCCGACGAAAAAGCTGGTCGTTCCGACGGTTTCACCCGAGGCCAGCGGCTTTCCGTCCCGCCCGAGGAGGGAGTATTTCAGACGCATGGCCAAACTGAATTCGGTCGTCGCGAGCACGTTTCCGCGCAGGGACCGCGCCGGAAACCGATCGATGCGAATGATTTCGCCTTTTAAGGTGGCGTCGGCGTTTCCGTCACTCGCAATTTGGAAAGTCCCGTCTTGTTGGAACTGCTTGATCACCGTGCCCGTCACCAGCACTTCCATACGAGGGATGAGAGTGCGGTTTTTGAAAGTGGGAACGGCGATCGTGTGAACGTCGCGGAGGTAATATGGCTTGGCGGGCCCGATGTGATAGCCGAGACAACCACTCAAGCAGAAAGAACCAAGTGCTACTGCGAATAATGCTTTCACGGCGCCGGCGAGGCGGACGCTTTGGGTGAAGCTGATGCCTCCGGCGCCGGAGACGCCTCAGATGTTGCGGTGGCTGCGGGACTCGGCGAAGGCTCCGGAGCCGTTGTCGTATCGGGCGCGAGGGAAGCCGGCGGCGGCAGCGATAGATCGGTTTCCGGTGATGGCAACGGCGCCTCATCATTCGACGAGCCGCGCATTGCCGAGCCGCTCTTAGCCGTTTGCCCTTCGTGCGTACTCGCCTTTTTCTTCGACGCATCGGCCGCGGCAACAGCCGGCTGAAGAACTGCCTCACCAAACTTTGCGCGCAACTGGTCGATCCTTTTCTTGGCCCGCTCGCTTTCCGTCGAGCCCGGCTCTTGTCGGATGACCTCATTATAATAGATGACGGCGGCGCGATAATTCTTCTGTTTGTCGTAAAACTTCGCCACGTTGAACGAGGTTGCCGTCTGCTTGCGTTCAAGCAATTGCAGGTTCGCGCGCGTTTGCGCCACTTTCTCGCTGTTTGGATAACGAAAGAGAAAATCCTGGAAAGCAATCTTGGCGTTTGTCGTGGCGGCTAAATCTTTCGTCCCGGTTCGCGCAGCCGTAAACCAGATGTACCCGATCTGATATTGCGCATCGGCCGCCACCGGCTCGTCCGGAAACTTGTCGATCACGGCTTGGTAGGCCTGGAGGGCCGCGTCGTTCAAGCCCTGTTTCTCGCGCGCGAGCCCAATATCAAACTGCGCGCGGGCGGTGTACTTTCCGTAGGGCGCTGTCCGGACGACGGCCGCGAAAACCTCCACCGCACGGTCCATCGATGAGGCGAACGGAATGCCGAGGAACTTCACCTTTTTCCCACCCAGATACATTCCGCCGATGCGAAATTGCGCCTCGATTGCTTCCTCGAAGTGCGGGCTGCTGGGATATTTTTCCACCAGGGTGCGAAACCACTCCGCCGCTACGAAATAATTATGCAGTTGTTCCTGCAGTTCGGCAGCGCGAAAGAGCGCACCCGGCGCGAGCGCATCCTTGGCGTGGCGTTGCACGAGCGTCTTGTAGGCCCGGATCGCTCGCTTCAGGTTGCCCTCTTTTTCCGCGGTCTGCCCAATATGAAACAGCTCTTCCGCTTTTCCGCTCATCTCTTCATCGCCCGGCGCCACGTACTTGACTTTTTCACCTGGCTTAAAAATCACCGAGGCCATGCTGAACCCGGGAAAAGCGAGGCTGGCGGAGACCAGGAAAGAAAGGACTCGAACTCGGAAATCCATGGAGTCTGGCAGGGTAGTTAAGTTATCGGTTCCGTCAAGTTGAGCAACGGGCGAAAAACCATCCAATTTCGCGTCTCCGAATCGTTGGATCGATATGTTGTAAGTTTTGTCCAGATGTCTAAGACGCGTCCTAACCGAGACTGCATCGACATCTTTCCGCAGCGCGCGATTTAGATTAACTTCCTCTTCGATTGAATCTGACCGATCAACAGAGAATTCGCATCGGCGCGTGCGCGTGGAGTTTTGACGAGTGGCGTGGCGCTTTTTACCCGCCGGACTTGCCGGAGTCTCACTGGCTCGAGTTTTACGCACGCCATTTTCCCACGGTCGAGATCGACTCGACCTTCTACGGCGCCCCGGCGGAAAACACCGTGCACCGTTGGGTGGACACTACGCCGACCGCCTTTCGTTTTGCCTGCAAGCTTCCGCGTGAGATCACGCACGCCTGCCGGCTGCGCGATTGCAGCGCCGAGCTAAATGCTTTTCTCCACGCGATCGAACCGCTTGCGCCTAAGCTTCAGGTCATTCTCATTCAACTGCCGCCGTCCTTCGCTCCCAAAGATGGCAGACAGGCGCTTCGCAAATTTTTCGAGCAATTGCCAAGAAATTTTCGCTTCGCAGTTGAGTTTCGTCATGTCGGCTGGCATCGGCCGCAAATCATTCGTCTCCTGGAAAAGTATCGCGTTTGCTGGGTCTGGGCCGATACCAGCGCGCTCAATGAAAGAAATCTCGCGCCCTTCGAATTCCTGCCGCGCACAACCGATTTTCTTTATCTGCGCCTACTCGGCGATTACGCGACGAAGTACGATCGCGACGGCCTGTTCGTTCATCGCTACGATAAACTGCTTTGGAAACGCGAAGCTGCTCTGGAAAGCTGGTCGCTTAAAATCGAGCGGCACCTCGCCGAAGTGCGTAACGTTTGGACATTCGTCAGCAATCACTTCGAAGGTTTCGCCCCTGAAACCTGTCAGCGGCTCGCCCAGCGTCTGGGCTTTGAGCTGCCACTACCTTCAGAAGCCGAAACGGCTTTGTCTGAACAAGATCGATCGCAGCTCGATCTGTTTCGGAGTGACGAAGCTCGAATGACGAATATCGAAGGAATGCCGAAATCCGAATGACGAAAGGGAATCGCCGCGCCTGTTCGAATTTCGTCATTCGTCATTGTTTCGTCATTCGTCATTAGTGCTTCGTCATTATTTCCTCATTCGTCATTCGATCTTGGCCGCGCCGAAATAACCCTGCAATTTTTCCGGAATTCGGACCGAGCCGTCCGCTTGCTGACAATTCTCGATGAGCGCTGCGAACAATCTCGGCAGCGCCAGCCCGGAGCCGTTCAATGTGTGGCAAAACCGGTTTTTCCCATCGGCATCTTTGTAGCGGAGATTCATCCGGCGCGCCTGGAAATCTTCAAAGTTCGAACAACTCGAAACTTCCAGGTAACCGTTCTGACCCGCCGACCACACCTCGATGTCGTAAGTTTTCGCTGAACCGAAACTTAAATCGCCGGTGCAAAGCTCGACGATCCGGTAATGCAGGCCGAGCAGTTGCAGAACTTGCTCTGCCTCCGCCGTCAACCTCTCCAGTTCATCATAAGATTTTTCCGGCGTCGTGATTTTCACCAGCTCCACTTTGTCGAACTGATGCACGCGAATGATCCCGCGCGTCTCGCGCCCGGCGGAACCGGCTTCGCGACGGAAACACGGCGTGTAAGCGACAAATTTCTTCGGAAGGTCCACAGGCGAGAGGATTTCTTCGCGATGAAGATTCGTCAGTGGTACCTCGGCCGTCGGCGCGAGAAACAGTTCGCCATTCTCCAGTCCGTACATGTCTGGTTCAAATTTCGGCAGTTGACTTGTCCCGACCATGCAATCTCGGCGCACCAAAAACGGCGGACTGATTTCGGTGTAACCGTGCTCGCGCGTGTGTAGATCGAGCATGAAGGTAATGAGTGCGCGCTCCAACTTCGCACCCGCGCCGGTGAAACAGATGAATCCGCTGCCGCTCAATTTTGCGGCGCGCTCGAGATCGAGAAGTTTCAGCTTCGTCCCAAGCGCGAGATGATCGAGCACCTCGCCGTGCAATTTCGGCTTCTCGCCCCAACTGCGCGCGACCACGTTCGCGCTCGGGTCTTTGCCGAGCGGCACGTTTGCATGCGGCAAGTTTGGAATTTCCAGGAGCAAATCCTGCTGCAGAATCTCGCTCCTATCTGCGGCTAACTCCTGCTCGCGCCGATTGATCAGCGCGGCATTTTCATTCACGCGTCGGATCAAATCCGTCGCAGATTCTCCTTTGCCGCGCAACACGCCGATTTCTTTGCTCAACCGATTACGCTCTGCATACAGTTTTTGAAGCTCGGTCTGTGCTTTTCGAACGACGAGGTCAAGGCGAAGCACTTCGTCGATCTTTGCTTCGTCGCCCCCGCCGCGTGTGGCCAGTCGCTCACGCACGAAATCGGGTTTTTCACGAATCAAACGAATATCGAGCATCGCGGCAGATTGTAGAGGCCGCCGCCAGCGGCGGCAACTGTTGCGACGTGATCGCTGCCCCGCTAATGACGAAGCTCGAATAAGTCGCGCCGGGTTCCCCGTTCGTCATTCGGATTTCGTCATTTGACCCTGGCTACAACTTACTCGTGACAATCAATCACCTACGCTGATAATTTCCCGCGTGGAAAAACTTCATCTCCTCGGCGTCGCTCTCGGCCTGGCTTGTCTCGCTGGCATTAATCTCTACCTCACCGTTTTCATCACCGGTCTCGCCATCCATTTCCACTGGATCACCCTCGCGCCGGCTTATCAATCGCTCGAAGCGCTGGGCAATCCCGTGATCATCACCATCGCGGGCATTCTTTATTTTCTGGAATTTTTCGCCGACAAAATTCCCTGGATTGACTCCGCCTGGGACGCCGTCCACACCGTGATCCGCCCGATTGGCGGCGCATTGCTTGCCATTCAAGTGCTAGGACATCCGAGTCCCACGTTCACAGTGATCGTTGCCTTGCTTGCGGGAGGCACGAGCCTGATCACGCATACAGCGAAAGCGGCGACGCGCCTCGCGAGTAACACGTCACCGGAACCATTTTCGAACATCGCGCTTAGTTTCGGTGAAGACGTCGCCGTGCTCGGCGGACTCGCGCTCATTCATTACAATCCGGCGCTCGCCTTGTCGATCTTCGCGCTGGCCATCGCGGCGTTTCTCTATTTTGCGCCAAAAGTTTTGCGCGTCATGAAAGCGAAGATTTGGCTGGCATTGAAAAAATTGAATGGTCCCGCCGATCTCAGAATGCCGGTGAAATTGCCGCTTACTCTGCCAACGCGCTTCGCTTCGGTTTTCAGCCGGCAAAATGTCCTCGGCGAAACAATCGCCTGGACCGCGCCCTGCATTAGCGGACGGGGCCGCCGCATTCCGGCAAATCTTTTCGGGGCGCTCGTCGCGACTAACGAAGAGCCGCGCAAGATTTTGTTCGTCGCCCGGAAAAGCGGACGGCCCTTTGCCCAGACCATCGAGCTCGATGGCTCCATGGTCGCGCATGAGCCGAAATTTCTTTCGGAAAATTTGATTATTTTCCCGGCAGCCGGCAAAGGCCCGAAATATCTGTTCGTGTTTCCGCGATCGCAGGCTGCGGTCGTCGAGCACATCGTCGATTACTTGCGTGAGCGCTTAACCGAGCCCTCGCTCAGGAGCGAATCTCTCGCGGTAACGTAGGTGGATCGAGCAGTCGCCGCCGCGGCGACCTCGATGCTAAAAATAATACGCCTTCGGCGCCTGATTTGACATCGCGCGGCGGAGCGCACGATCCGCCTTTCCGTCTCGCCCGCGTTACGATACAAACAGACTTTCCGATGTCGCTGGTCGAGAAATACACGCAACTGCGCAATTCCGCGCGCGTGCGCGAGCGGGCGCTGTTTCCTTCGCAACGCATCCCGAGCGAGCTGGAACTGCAAGCGCGCTGGTTCGCGGGAGGTTTCGGCAAACATTTTGTCACTCCTGCCGGGGAGAAGATCGACATCGTGCAATTCGGCGTTTGGAATCGCGAAGCAGGACCAGATTTTAGCGACGCCGCGATTCGCGTGAACGGAAGTGAACCGATGCGCGGCAGCATCGAGTTCGATCTGACCGATCGAAATTGGGAGGAGCATGGTCATGCGACCAATCCCGCATTCGAAGACACTGTGCTGCATGTGTTTGTCCACCCCAGCGAGCGAACATTTTTCGCGCGCACCCGATCAAACCGCGAAGTGCGGCAGGTGCGGGCCGATCCAAACGCGCTGGCCGAGACGTTGAGCACGAACGTTCCGCTCGCGCGGCCGGGCCGTTGTCAGGCGCCGCTGAGAAATTTGCCGGAAGACCGCGTGCGCAATGTGCTGGATGCGGCCGCCCAATTCCGATTGCAAAAAAAGGCCGCACGCATTCGGAGCAAGATCGACAATCACGGTCGCGACGAAGCGCTTTTTCAGGAGATTGCGGCCGCGCTCGGTTACAAACAAAACAAACTTCCGTTCACGCTGCTAGCGCAGCGATTGCCGCTCAGATTATTGCGCGCCAATTCAATTGACGCGGAAGCGATGCTTTTCGGCGTCGCCGGGTTTCTGCAAGCGTCCGACCTCGATGTCTATGAAAGATCCGCAAGAAAATATGTCCGCCAACTTTGGGACCGTTGGTGGCCGCATCGCGACGCGCTACAACGGCTAATTTTACCCGCGAAAATCTGGCGCTTGAGCGGCACGCGTCCGCTCAATCATCCGCAGCGCCGTCTCGCCGCGCTGGCGGCGATTTTGGAGAAATGGCCGGCCTTCGTCAAATCGTTGGGCAAAACGAGTGCACGCGCCGCGGAACAATTCTTTTTCACGCTTGCGCATCCGTTTTGGGATTTTCATTACACACTGACCTCGCGAGCGTCACCAGAAGCGATGGCCATCGTGGGCGAAACACGCGCAGCCGAGATTCTTGCCAACGTGGTGTTTCCGTTCTTTGCCGCGGAGGGGCGCGATGTTTGGAACGAATTTTCAAAACTGCCCGCGCGCCTTTCCAATCGGCGGCTGGCCACTGGAGCAACGCGTCTCTTCGGCGATGATGCGCGGCGCGGGCAATTTCTGAAAAGCGTCGCGCACCAACAAGGCTTGCTCGAGATCTACGAAGATTTTTGCATGCAAGATAATTCCGACTGCGCGCAATGCCCGTTCCCGGAACAGATGCGGAAGTGGAGATGAGGAAGAAAACGTTCAACGCTCAACGTCCAACGTTCAACGTCTTACGCAGAGACGCCTTCACCCTCATCGAGCTGCTCGTCGTCATCACCACCGTCGCGATTTTGTTGGGACTTTTGTTTCCCACCTTCCGCGGCATCCAAGATCAGGCGAAACGAACGCAGGCCAAAAACGATCTGACCCAAATTGTCACCGCCGTGAATGCGTTCTACACGGAGTACGGGAAGTATCCGCTTTCAACGAGCAGCGATACAACTTTTGGGCCAGGAGGAAGCCCGACAACGAATGAGACTTTGTTCAACGAGCTACGGGGGCTTTCCGCCACGACGCTCAATCCTCGTCAGATCGTTTTTATTTCACCGCCGGACGTGAAAGATGCGAACAATCCCCGGTCTGGTATTGGCACAGACACGAGCAACGTAGGGCAATATTTTGACCCGTGGGGCAAAAATTATGTCATCCGCATCGACGGCGATTACGATAATCAAGTCGATAACCCGTATTCAGCGAATGCCGGTAGCGCGCCTAAGCTGAGAAGTGGCGTGATTGCCTGGTCGTTAGGCAAAGACGGCACCGGGGGCTCTGGCGACAAGAAATCGGCGTCATCCGATGACGACGTGACTTCGTGGCAATGATTGTTCGCGGCTTGCGCACTGCTTTAGCTTTTGACTATTCACGAGTCACCAATCACAATTCACTTCCTCCATCCGCGGGTGTAGTTCAATGGTAGAACGGTAGCTTCCCAAGCTACACACGGGGGTTCGATTCCCCTCACCCGCTCATTCTTTCCTTCTATTGAGCGTTGAACGTTGAAAGTTCAGCGTTGGGCGTTTTCCTCGCAATTGACAAAAACGGTCAACCTTCAACGTTCAGCATCGAACGTTCAACGCGAGGTACGGTTATTTTATTTTCCGCCAAAAAGCCTTCGGAACGAGCGGAAGATGCGATTGGGAAAGGCCGCGGCTTTCTCGGGGAAACCTTGCAGCTTGTCGGCAAATTGCATTTGCTCGCCGCCATGCACTTCGCAGGCGACTGTCGGAACTTTATCGGCCGGCAAATCGATTTCATAGGCGGTTCCCGCTGCCTGACATCCAGTGGTGGCGAGGTGATTGGAAATGGAACAGACCATGGCGTGCTGGATCGGCATCGTTGGCTGCAACGGTTGGGTGGGATAAAGTTGCGCGGCTCTGTTCATCACCTGCGTCCAGACCGGCAGGGCGAGGGCCGCGCCGTAGCCGCGCGGTATGATCGTGACCGGTTGATCGAAGCCGACCCACACGCCGCAAGTGAGCGTGTTAGTGTAACCCATGAACCACGCGTCCTTGTAATCGTTGGTCGTACCGGTTTTGCCAGCGGCGGGCAGGTTGAAGCCTAACGAACGCGCGCTGGCGGCGGTCCCGCGGGTGAGCACTTCTTCCATTAACTGCGAGGTCATCCAGGCCGCACTCGGATCGAGCGCCGGGGCGGAGATATGGGCCGCGCGATAAATCGGATGGTGCTCCGGATCGTCGATGCGCTCGATGATGTAAGCCTGCTTGCGCACGCCGGCATTCGGAAAAACGGAATAGGCGGCGGTAAAATCTTTCAGGTTCGTTTCGAATGAACCGATGTAAATAGCGGGACCGCGCGGAATATTTTCGCCGAGGTTGAGCGTAGTCGCGACTTTCTGCACGGCATCGAGTCCGGCGAATTGACCGACGCGCACGCTCATGGTGTTGCGTGAATGGATGAGGCCGTAGGAGCAAGGCTGGATGCCGACGTAAGTTCCGTCGGAATTTCCCGGCGACCAGTTTCCCGCGCCGTCGATTTCGCCTGGTTGAATCGGGCCGTCGCTGATGGACGCGCCGGGCAGAAGCCCGTGGGTGAAGGCGAGCGTATAAACGAAAGGCTTGAAGGCTGAGCCGACCTGGCGATTCGCGGGTGAGAGCGCGCGATTGAATTTGCTTTGCGAATAATCGCGGCCGCCCACCAGCGCGCGAATGCCGCCGCTGGCGTTGTCGATCGCCACGACCGCGCCTTCGAGATAGGGCATGGAGGAATCTTCGCCGTTCTCAGGCGGCTGATAGGTCGCTTTGATCGGATGATGGAAATTTCGTTGACGCTCGATCTTCGTGAGCTGGGTCTCGAGCGCCTGCTGCGCGGCGTTTTGCACGGACGGATCGAGCGTGGTGTAAATAAAGAGGCCGCCGTTATCGATTTGGTCCTGGGTGAGGAGCAGGTTCAAATCGCGTTGCACCGCGTCCATCGCGTAATTCTCCTGGATTTGGAGCAGACGTTTGGGATGCGACGTGACTTTCGCGATCTTCGCTGGCTCCGCTTGCGCCGCGGAAATTCTTTTTAATTCGACCATGCGATCCAGAACGGCGTTGCGTTGAATCGCGGCGCCCTCGGGATTTTTCAGCGGCGAAAATCGGTTGGGGCTGCGGATCAAACCCGCCAGCAACGCAGCTTCGGGCAGATTCAGCTGCGACGCGCTTTTGCCGAAATAAGCTTGCGAAGCTGTTTCAACGCCGTAACAGCCGGAGCCGAAATAGATGCGGTTGACATAGAGCTCAAGAATCTGCTGCTTAGTGAAATCGCGCTCAACGCGCAGAGCGACCATTGCTTCCAACAACTTGCGGCTGATGGTGCGGCCTCCGAGTGGGAGACTATTGCGGGCGAGCTGCTGGGTGATGCTGCTGGCGCCTTCCTTGGCCGAACCGCTCAGGATATCGCGAACAAGCGCACGCAGAATTCCGCGCCAGTCAATTCCACCGTGTTGATAAAAGCGCGTATCCTCCCGGGCCAGCACGGCATTGATAAAAAGGGGCGAGACTTGATCGAGCGAAACCTTCAGCCGGTTCGCGCCGGCGAGACGGCTGTAAATTTTTCCATCGACATCGAAGACGGTGTTGCGCTCGGGCATTTCGCCGACCTTCTTCATATCGAAGGTTCCGGCCCAGGCTCCGTAGAAAAAGAGAACTCCCAGACCGCTGGCCCCGAGCAGGCCGAGAAGCGTGAGCTTCCAGCCGAAACGAAAAAGTTTGCCGCGTTTCTTCTTTTGCGAACCGTGCCGGGCAAAGAGTTTCATCGCAAGGAGTATGACAATCTAGCCACAGATTGGCTCAGATTAAAACGCGTGCTGCATTTGAAAGGTGGATCGGCCGCTCCGCCGGACGATGTTAAAAATAATGCGGCTTCGCCGCCTAATAGCATCGAGCAAGGGACTGCTCGATCCACCATCACGCGAAAAGTTTCATTGTTGAAGAAGTTAATGCGATGAAGCGTTGAAGCGGCAAATCGCTTCAACTCTTCAACTCTTCAACGAATCAGAAATTGAGCTTCACTTCGCTCTCGTGCTGTTCGGTCGCGCACGGCGCATTTGTCGGAACGTCCGTCGCCGCTTCGCTCGGCTGCACAATCTTATTGTCGATCAAATATTGCTCCACTTCCTCGCCGCTCACGTCCGCGAGCATTTTTCCGTTGATCTCGACACACGGCGAAAGCGGCTGCCCGCTCTTCGTCTCCATCTCCCAGCGAAACGCCGGGTTTTGGATTATGTCCTTTTCCGTGTACGGAAGATTGTATTTGGCGAGCACCGCGCGCACGCCGGCGCTCCATCCGCAATAGGTTTTCAGATAAGCGGTAACTTGAGGCGTATTCATTTCTGGAAACCTAGCACGAAAATTGGAGAATCGCACAAAAGGACGCGATCAGATTTTTCAGAGCAAGGCGAGTTCGGCAAAACCTGTTCAACCCGGACGTTTGAAATGGGTCGCGAACCTGCGGAATCGCGACACCACTGAGGTTTTGCGCCAGCCGCGTTGATCGCTTGATGCAGCCGCAGCCCGGCCGTCCGCGATCTTTGCCAGCACTTCATCCGTCGGGAGCACCCAATCCATCGGAATGGAATGACAACCGGGGCTCGGACAGATCACGCGCAGCGGCCCGGTTCCGCGCGTGCCGCCCATGATGTGAATTTCCCGTCCCGTGATGATGGTACTGCAGACGAGGCAATAACGTTTCTCGTCCAGCGACCTCCACTTACGGAATCGATCGAGCCGTTGCAACGCCTCCAGCTTCTCCTGCTCGGAGAGCTTGAGCGGAGGCAGCAGCGCCATTGCCAAGGTATATCAGGTCGAGAAGTTACGACGCAACACATTTCGGTAGTGGGTCAGTTTCAAACTTAAGCCTCGTAGCCGCGTCACGTTTCTAGATTCTCATCTCGACCGGGAGACAAGCTCCGTCGCCCTCGCGCCGCCGCCGGAGCGCTTTGGCGCGCAGGAGGCTGGGCGACGCGATGCGCATGTGATTCTCACGCCCGCGCCGCGCTCGCCGCGGCGAGCGACTACAACTTCATTTTGAGGACGGATGGCACGCTATAAACAGAGCGCGCCTACGGGCGCTCCAAGCCAATCAAACTGACCCATTGCCCACATTTCACTAACAATGGCACACATCCAATCGGGCCGGGCTTTGCGTTTAAAAGGTGAATGAGAACAAATAATGGCGGTGTATCAAACCGAGGCCAGGCTGTGGATCGAACGCTGGCGGCGATGGAAGAAATGGAACGTTATTGCGCCGAGCATCCACGGAGTCCGGCCGCACTGCGCCGTCCTCAATTGTCGGTCCGCGGACGCACCTTCATCGCTTTGCTGGGCGTAACAATCGAAGACGGCATCACTGGCTTCGGGGACAATGTTGGAGCAGCGCTGCGGGCGTTCGATGCGCAATATCGGCGCGTGCTCAGGCCATCTCTCGATCGTCCCTAATGCCACCAATGCCTGTAATTGCCTTGTAACGAGAGAAATCACAAGCGCGCCGCAAGCATTCTGTCCGATCATAAAGGAAAGGAGAATCACTAACCATGCCCAAAGTCGTCAAAGTCATCGAACTGCTATCGGAATCGCCAAAGAGCTGGGAAGACGCCGCGCAGAGCGCGGTAAGCGAAGCCTCGAAAACCCTGCGCAATATCCGCTCGATTTACATCAAGGAATTCACCGCCGCGGTGGACAACGGCAAAGTCACAAGTTATCGGATCAACTCGAAAGTCACTTTCGACCTCGAGACGGAGCGGGGTAAGTCGCGGCGGTAAGCGACCACCTGGATTGCGCCTTCGAAGCTATCGAAGACATGCTTTTTTTGCCATCGACCGTGGTCTCGAACGTTTTGTCGTAGTCGTTTCCGCAAAGTTCACATTTAGCAATAGAAGTTATTGCAGGGCTGTCCGTGTCAGACGCCAACTTGTTTTGATGGCTGACAGGCACAAATCCGCGCGGGCTTTTCATGGACAGTACCTGAATGGCGTCGCGACAATCTTGCGCGCGCGGGTAACGGAAGACAGGCTTCCAGCCTGTCATGGCAGACAGCCATCCTGGCTGTTTGGCATTACCCCAGACTATTCAGGCGAGACGCCTCCATGCCCTGACAGCCGGGACGGGCTGTCTTCCGGCGCCTTGTCACTTCTTCGGTTTAAGCAACGGGAATAATATTACGTCGCGAATGGATTCTGCGCCGGTCAGTAACATCGACAATCGATCGATGCCGATGCCGGTGCCGCCCGCGGGCGGCATGCCGTGCTCGAGCGCGAGCAAAAATTCCTCGTCGATCTTTTGTGTTTCTTCGCCGGCTTGTTCGTACAAGCGCTGACGCTGCGCGAGTGGGTCGTTCAACTCGGTGTAACCGGGTGCGATTTCCACGCCGTTGATGATCAACTCGAAAACGTCGACAAGTGAGTTGTCTTCGCGATTTTGTTTCGCCAGGGGCACGAGCTCTTTCGGACAATGCGTGACAAAAAGCGGATCGATCGCGTCTTCTTCGATTAACTTCTCGAAGACATGCTGCGTAACTTCGAAATCAGCGAGCTGCGGTGAAATCTCGACCCCGAGCTTACCCGTAGCGCGCTCCCGTCGCTGTACACTCGTCAGCTCGAACCAATCCTTCCCCCCAACTTCGCGCACCAAATCGTGATAGCGCGCTCGCCGCCACGGCCGTTTCAAGTTGATCGTGCGCGTGATTTTTCCATCGACATCTCGATGCTCGATTTGCAGCGAGCCGCAGACGACTTGCGCGAGGTGACAAATCAATTCCTCGACCAGGTTGGCCATTTTTTCGAAATCGGCATACGCCCAATAGGCCTCGAGCATGGTGAACTCGGGATTGTGCTTTCGCGAGACGCCTTCATTGCGGAAGTTCCGGTTGATCTCGAAGACTTTGTTGAACCCGCCGATAAGTAAACGCTTCAAGTAAAGTTCCGGCGCGATACGCAGATAAAGATCAAGACCGAGCGCTTTGTGGTGCGTGCTAAATGGTTCGGCCGCGGCGCCACCGGCAATCGTTTGCAGAATCGGGGTCTCCACTTCCAGAAAACCGCGCTCTTCGAAAAAGCGCCGGGTCTCACGAACAATTGCGATGCGTTTTTCAAAGTTTTTCCGCGAACGTTCGTTCGTGAGCAGATCGAGATAACGCTGCCGGTAGCGCGCCTCGACGTCCTGCAAGCCGTGCCATTTTTCCGGGAGCGGCCGCAGAGCTTTCGCCAGGACTTGGAATTTCTTAACTTTCAGTGTCGGCTCACTGGTTTTGGTGAGGAAACACGTTCCCTCGACGCCGACGAAATCGCCGAGGTCGAGCAGCGAAAAAAGATCGATCAGTTCGGCGCCAACTTCCTTCGGGTGAATGTAAATTTGAATGCGCCCGGTCGCGTCGCGAAGATCGAGAAAGTGACTCTTGCCCATGTCGCGATGCGCGATGATGCGGCCGGCGGCACGAAGTGTGTCGCCCTCTTTGAATCTCGACCGAATCTCCGCGATGTCGCCGCTGGTCTCGAAAGCTACGCCAAACGGTTCGACACCCCGCGCGCGAAGCTTATCCAGTTTTTCGCGCCGGAGCGCGACCAGCTCATTCTCTTCCTCCATCTTCGGCGAGCGAATGTAAATCGGCGGGGCGAAATGAACAGCCTGAATAGTGTAGTCGCTTGCCGCGACCAGCGCGTCGCGCGCGACCATCTCACACGCGTTGCGTCGCCCAGCCTCCCGCGCGCCAAAGCGCTCCGGCGGCGGCGCGAGGGCGACGGCGACAGCGCCAATATTGGTTTGCAAAGAAAAGATCGACAATGAGATACTCTGTTGGGCGGGCTGCGTCGAATTTTCCCCGCCGCCTTCCCATTCCAATGCCTGTCGATTTGCCAGAAACAACTTCAAAAATGGGCGGACCGCTCGTCCGGCAGTTCTCGGTTTTTCTGCCGAACAAGGTCGGCGCGATGCTCGAAATTGTGAAGCTGCTGAATGCGCATGAGACGCACGTCGTGGCTTTGAGCGTGTCTGAATCGAGTGACTCGGCCATCGCGCGAATCGTGGTGAGCGATCCAGAGCGCGTCGAGCAATTGTTTCGCCAACACGACGTCCCGTTTGGTGTTTGCGAGGTGGTTGTGGTGGAGATGCGCGAAGTGGCCACCCAACTCGCGAAACTTCTCGCCGCGCTGCTGATGGCGGAGGTAAATGTGCACTTTACTTACCCGCTGCTGACGCGGCCGCGTGGGCTCGCCGCGCTCGCATTGCATGTGGATGATACCGAGTGCGCTTCCTCGGTCCTGATGGGCGAAGGGTTCCAAATTCTGAGCCAGAGCGACATTTCCCGGTGACGGATGTCTATCCCTCCCGCCACTGCCGGATGCGGTTGACTCCGAAAGCTTTCGCGAGTTGACAGTTTTGCGAAAGCGCGGTTACAGAAGTAGCGTTGGAATCCATGCGAATTCTTACGCTATCGTCCTCACCGCTATCCGATAAAAGTTTTAGGATCGGGGTTGGTGTCGTCGTGATTTTCGCAGCGGCGGAAATTTTGAGCGCCGCATATTACTACGTTAGCCGAATTCACGTTAGCCAGGCGCCGTTGCGGCCGCGCGTCGTCGCGATGAGGACGCCGTCTATTTCTCTCGCCATAGTTCCGCCTTCCGCGAACGAGGCGCCTCCGCCGGCTGCACCTGCCGCGCCATCCGTTATCGATCGACTCTTAGAAGAGGCGACTGCACTCCGTGCTCGGGGGGACACGGCCAACGCGCTCGCCCGGTTGCAACAGGCGTCGGAACGGGATCCGAAAAACGCCAAAGTGCTTGAGGAGACGGCGAAGATCTACGAATCGATCCAGAATTTCGATCGTTCGAACGAAACCTGGCGCAAGATCCAGGAGATTGGCCCTTCAGCGGGTGCTTCGTTCGAGTTGGCTGCTACGCGATTGAAATTGGGAGTGCCGACCCCGGCGGCGGTGGAGTCAGGTCTTCCCGGTCCGTCGCGACTCGATCTTGGAACTTCGGGCACGGACGCGAACGGAACCCTGGAAGGATCGAACCTTGGGATCACTGAAGTCACTGCCACGGAAACGCCTGACCCCGACGCGGAGACGAATCTGACCCTTCGGATCGGCGTAAAAAAACGGCCCAATGCAGCGATTGATCACACCAAGGTGAAGATTCAGGTGTACTTTTACGACACCGTGGACGACAAAGATGTCAAGCTCACGAATGCGGAAGTGACATACGAATGGCTGACGCCAAACCACGATTGGGCCGGTTCCGATCCGGAGATGCTCGCCGTGACTTACACGCGGCCGAAAAGCAACTTGTTATCACCGGAGGCGGCTTTGTCTGCGGCCGCGGCAGCGGTCAATCCAGGAAAGAAGAGTCCAGCCAGCAAGCCTGGCCCCGCGAAGGCGGGGGAAAGTGGCCGGCGAAAGTATCTCGGCTACATCGTGCGCGTTTACTATCACGACCAACTGCAAGCCGTTCGGGCGGATCCCACAAGGCTGTTAAAGCTTTACCCTCCCTCCCCCACTGCTTCGCCATAATGCAATTGCACATCGTGCCCGACGACGCTGAGATCGGCGAGCAAATGGTGAAAGATTTGATCGAAGCAATGGCACGCCGCAAACAGCAGAAGCTGGCACAGGAACGGCGCCAGCGCGCTTGACCAAATCCAGGCCGGAAAGAAACGGGGTTACTTTTTTATGCGACGAGTTGCGTTATTCTATCGCGCCATGAAGCGCGCGCTGCCGTTTGCCTGCCTTTTTTTTCTCGTGGCCAGAGTGGAGGCGCAAATTCAGGTCGATCTAAGATTGAAGCGGTTGCAACACATCGCTTACGAACCAGTCATGGCGACGCTCGGCATCACGAATCTCGCCGGGCGCGATGTCGACCTTCACAACGCCGATGGTCAGCCTTGGTTTGGATTGGAAGTGACCGGAAGCGAAGGCCAGCCCATCGCCCCGGTCACCACCGATAACATGCAGTTGCCGCTCAAAATCGAAGCGGGCAAGAGAGTCACGCAAAGAATCAATCTTGCTTCGCTCTATCCCGTGCATGACTTCGGCACTTATCATGTGCGCGCGCACGTTTATTTCGCGGATTTGAGCAAGTTTTTTTATTCGCAAACAAAGGTGTTCGAGGTGACCGGTGCGCGACCGATCTGGCAAAAGACGGTCGGCATTCCCGAAGGAACTCCCGGCCCTGGCAGCGGCCGTACCTATTCGCTGCTCACGAATCGTTTCCCGGATCACACGTCGCTCTACGTGCGCGTCGAGGACAAGGACAGCGGCATTATCTATGCGACTTATTCGTTAGGCCGCGCCGTCGCTTTCAACGAACCGGGGGCCGAACTTGATCGCGCGAATCAACTGCACGTGCTCCATTGCGCGGCGCCGCGCAGTTGGGCGTATTCACGCGTGGGGCTGAATGGCGAACTTCTGGCGCATTCGTCTTTTACGGAAACGAAAACGCGACCGCGCCTCTTTCACGCTGCCGATGGCGCAGTGGCGGTGCGTGGCGGCATGCTCGAGAGCCCGGCAGCGCAATCGGCGCGCAACCGCGCTCCGAAATTGTCTGAGCGGCCAGCAAAAATGCCGACGGACGACTAATATGCGGCAACGTTTTTCCCATCGCAGTTTTGTCATCGGTTGGTTGTCGATTGCAGGCCTGGCATGCGCCCTCGCGTCTCCCAGCCCGAGCTCCGCGGCGCAATCGAAAAGTCGCGAAACGAGCGCGCCAAGCAGCCGCCCCTCCACGGTTGTCGTGATCGATGCCGGTCACGGCGGTTTTGATCGTGGCGGTATTCCCCGTCAGCGCATCGCGGAAAAAACCATGACGCTCGACGTCGCGCTACGCCTGAGAAAGAAATTGCTGGAGGCCGGCTATCGTGTCGTCATGACGCGTGACAGCGATGTCTTCGTGCCCCTGTGGGGGCGCGTCGCGATCGCCAACTCCAATGACAACGCGATTTTCATCTGCATCCATTTCAATTCCGCCACCCGCGCCGAAGCCAACGGAATCGAGACCTATTACTACCGCCGCGATGCCATGACTCTCGCCGACAACATCCATCGAAATGTTATCGCCGGCGCGCCTTCGGAGAACCGCGGCATTCGCCGTCGTGGTTACTATGTCTTGCGCAAAACAACTAGCCCAGCGGTCTTGGTGGAATGCGGATTTCTGACCAACCCGACCGAAGGGCAGCTCGCCCTGACCACGGCCTATCGAGACAAACTAGCCGAGGAAATTACCCGCGGGATTTTGGGCAAACCTGCCCTGGTCGCGCGCGCGCCAGCGTCACGCTACTATCCTCCGGCCACGGAGGTGGAAGCTCAGCCGTTCGACAGCTATGTCGGCACCGATTTCATCAAAGCGCCACCGGAACACTCCACTGCGCGGCATCGGAAAAGATCGAGAGGGGCGCGGAGCAAGAGATCCTCGCATCAAAGGACCGCTCAGAGAACGAAAAGCAGCGGCCACACGCCGGCAAAGAAATCGATGCCAGAAAACGCGGAGGACTGATTGGACTCGCCGATTCTTAGTTCGGCGCAGATGCGGGAGGCGGAAGAAGCGGCGTTCGCGCGCGGCGTCGAAGTTGAAGCATTGATGGACCAAGCAGGCGCGGGTATTGCGCGAGCAGTCCGTAAATTTTTTCCGCATCCTGGGAGGTGCATTGTTTACGCCGGAAAAGGTCACAACGGTGGTGACGCACTCATGGCTGCGGAGCGCTTGCAGCGCGCCGGATGGAAGATCGACATCCGCCTCGCCTTCCCCGAAGACGATTGCAGCGAACTGACGCGCAAAAAGCTGCAAACCTTGCGCACCGTGTCGCAAAACTCCAGCGCGAGCGAGAGTCGAGTTTCACCGGCCATTGTCCTCGATGGTTTGCTCGGCCTCGGCGCCAAACATCTTTTACGCGAACCGATTCGTGCGGCTGCTCGCCAGATCAATCAACTGCGCCGCGAGCAAAACGCGTTTGTTTTCGCGGTCGATCTTCCGACCGGTCTCGACAGCCATTCCGGCGAAACCGATCCGGAAGACTGCGTGATCGCCGATTTCACGGTCACGATCGGCTTCGCCAAGCATGGCTTGATTGCAGATGCGGCGCTCGATTTCGTTGGCCGCCTTGAAGTTGTTCCGCTTCCCGATCTCACGCTGGGAGATGGCGCACCGAGCGAACTCCTCGCCGCCGCTCATTCTCTCAGTTCGCTTTTGCCGCGGCGAAAATTCAGCGCTTATAAAAATCAATTTGGCCGCATCGGAGTCGTTGCCGGCTCGAAAGGATTTGTCGGCGCCGCGTTAATGACCGCGCAAGGCGCGCTGCGCGCCGGCGCTGGTCTCGTGGAAGTTTTTGTTTCAGAGGAAGTTTATCCAATTGTTGCCGCCGCCGCGCCAAGTGAAGCGATGGTCAAACCGGTGCGCTCCTATCGCGACTTGCTCGAGGAAAAGATCGACATCTGGGCGGTCGGGCCCGGATTGGGAAAATCGCGCGCCAGCGAAGTGCTTCGGCTGATCGAGCGCGCGGAGCAACCGATGGTGGTTGACGCCGATGGATTGAACATTCTGGCGGAGAAGATTGATACCTTGAAACATTGCCGCGGCCCGCGGCTCGTCACTCCGCATCCGGGCGAGATCAAACGATTGTTTGATCCCGGAAGAATGTCGCGCGCCGGAACGGCCAGAAATTTCTGCGAGCAATTCCCGGTGACGCTTTTGTTTAAAGGCAGCCGCACAATTGTGGCTGAGCGCGACCGGCCACTGAGTTTTAATACGACTGGAAATCCTGGAATGGCGAGCGGCGGAATGGGTGATGTCCTGACCGGTGTGTGCGCGGGATTACTCGGACGAAAGTTGTCGCTTTACGACGCCGCGCGACTCGGCGCGTGGGTGTGCGGTCGCGCGGCGGAGATCGCGATTTTCATTTCGGGCGCGAGCGAGGAATCGTTGCTGGCGAGCGACGTGCTCGATCATCTCGGCGACGCGTTTAACGAGTTGCGCAAGTCCGCAATTTAAGAAGCCGATGAATCTTCGACCCGAAAGCACGCAGTTTGCAGCGCCGCGCACCGAGACTGCCTGGAGCCGCGTAAAGAAAGCGCTCGGTCCCGTGGCTGTCGCTGCCGCACTCATCGCGAAGTTTTTTGCGAAGTTGAAGTTTCTCCTTCTGCCGCTGCTCAAGTTTCTGCCGATCCTCTTGAAATCCGGCGGCACCATGCTGCTTATGATTTGGATCTACACCCGAATGTGGGGCTGGCAGTTCGGCGTCGGCTTCGTTCTGCTCTTGCTCGTGCACGAATGCGGCCATTTGCTGGTCGCAAAAAAACTCGGACTCAAAGTCGGTGCGCCTGTGTTCATTCCGTTCATGGGCGCATTCATCGCGCTCAAAGAAGCGCCACGCAACGCCTGGATAGAAGCATGCGTCGGCATCGGCGGGCCGATCCTCGGCTCGTTAGGCGCGCTCGCCTCTAATTCGTTAGGCGAAATCTTCGACGCACCGATTTTTATCGCGCTCGCCTGGTTCGGCTATTTTCTAAATCTGTTCAACCTGACCCCGGTCGGGATGCTCGACGGCGGCCGCATCGTCACCGCGCTGTCGCGCTGGCTCTGGCTGCCTGGCTTCGCCGCGCTCCTCTGGTTTGGGTGGAAGTATCCGAATTTCATCGTCTGGCTGATAGTGTTTTTGTCTCTCCCGCGCATTTATTCCCTTTTCCGCAAACGGACTGAAGAAGAACGCCGCTATTACGAAGTCACGCCGGGGCAGCGCTGGACAATGTCGATCTTATATTTCGGTCTGATCGCGGTCCTGGTTTTCGCAATGCATCTAGCGCAGAATGATTTGCACCGTCACGGTGTGCCCGCGCATGGCCAAGGCCGCAACACCGTCGTGCAGTAATCGGCATTGTAGCCGCTTCGCTCAGCCAAGCGCGACGCGGACACTCCAGGGTTAGAGAAGACCCCGACACACGAGACAAAAGAGGATTTGCGCGAGTCGCGTCAATTGCGTTTATCAGCATCGAGCACCATCTTGACTGACAAGTCCTTCAGTGCATCGCGTACAACGATTATTTGGAAGCGATCATAGTCGGCAACGGCGCCAATTGACAGCGCTGCAATTGCCAGCCCCGCGAAGACCCTTCGATCAAACGTCCTGAGCCGATTCCAGCAGAGCGAAGCGCAATACCAGAATCCTAAACCGGCTATCAGGTAAAAAGGTCCAAACAGTACGCTAATATAGCGCAGGTTGAGCCAGTGCGGCAGAACCATCGGCAAGGCGAGATAGGCAAGCATGAAAAGCGTAATCCAGCCGACTACCTGCCAGTTGGCAGCCTCCGCGGGGACATGCAAAAGATTCAGCTTGCGATGCGAAAACAGCAGAACTCCCAAACCTACCAGGCCGAGAACGGCAGCAACCGGGCTCATGATTTCCAGTGCTCGCAGCAGGAGGTAGCCCGGTCCCGATTGGTATTCAATCGCGTACTGGTTGCCCGCGTTCGAACTCGGAATGCTGGTAACGATCTTAGCGAATATGGAAAGCCCTCCCACGGAAATCGCGAGCCAGGCAATGGTTATCGCCAAGCCAGCGAGGCCACCTGCCATCAGTACCGCTCCATTGACCCATTCTCTTCGCTCGATGAGCAGAACCCACAATACCCATATCGCGCAAAACCCGTAACCAACCGGCCCGGACTCTTTGACGGCGATACCCAGACTGCCCAGCACTACAAAAAGCAGATACCAGATGCGCCGCGCGGAATCGCGAGTGATCTCGGCAGCTACGTAGACCAGTGAGAAGCCGAGGAATTCTACCAGCGCGTCCGGCCACGCTCTTCGCGAGACGGCCAGCTCCATGGGCGACACGGCAAAGAACAGCAGGGCGAAGAGCGTGGCCCAGGAAGGAAAGAAACGGACGCCGATCAGGGCGAGGATGAAAAGAGATCCGATGCTGGCGGCGCACGATAGATAGGCTCCAACCCGCTCGTCCCTTCCTCCGGTCAGCCGCATGGCTGCGGCCAGAGGCCACAGATACCCAAGGCGCGTCGGAGGCGGATAAAGGCGGGCAACAGGGTTCTGCTGAAATTCCGCAATCAGACTTCTCAGGCCAGCCTGCCCTCTTTGTAAGAGAACCTTTGTTTGAATTGTGTAGACTTGCTCGTCGGGACTCCGCGAACTGACGTTGCTCAAGTTCGCCACACGGAGCACGGCTCCCAGGCAGAGCAGCGCGCCAATCGTAGCGATGCCGAGCTGCGT
>Ga0137415_10000345_pt1 | contig 43688 bp, 43 predicted proteins | sample CZODoug3_1_1_16f_FD_183082 | JGI IMG/M metagenome (GOLD analysis project Ga0137415, IMG submission 183082) | Vadose zone soil fungal communities from Angelo Coast Range Reserve, California, USA - CZODoug3_1_1_16fungal (Hybrid Assembly) | ecosystem: Environmental > Terrestrial > Soil > Vadose...
CGTATCCATGTTCGCGGCGTCCCGGGTGTAGTAGAGCAGGGATAACGTCGCGTACAGGAGTTGTCGCTGCACCTCGTAGGCGCGCCCGAACGCTTCCGCGCGTCGCATCTGAGCGATCAGATCCGCGGACACCGGCTCCCCGGTCTCGTGATGCACCGCGAACGTCCCCAGGACCTCGGGGTCTCGGACCCATTCTTCCAGCATCTGAGACGGGGCCTCGATGAAGTCCCACTCGATGCCGCCGAACGCGTTGCGCGCCCATCGGACGCCGCCGGACAGCAGCCCGTGCAGGAGGTGACCGAACTCGTGGAAGAGCGTCTCGACCTCCGAGAAATCCATCAGAGCCGGTCCGTGTCCCGCCTCGGGGTCCGGAAAGTTGCACATGAGAGCCGCCTGCGGGAGCCGACGGCCGGCCGTGCCGACGACCAGCCCTGCCGCGGCGGCGTGGGTGTACTTGTCCTTCCGCGGATGGAGGTCGAGGTAGAACCGGCCGAGCCGCCGACGGCCGCGGTAAATGTCGTACACTTCCACGGAGGGGTGCCACACGGGCGTGCCCGAGATCCGGCGGTATCGCACGCCGAACATCCGGCTCGTGATCGCGAACAAACCGTCGAGGACCTTCCGGAACTCGAAATACGGACGCAATCGCTTCGCATCAAATGCGTACGATTCGGCCCGCACGAGTTCCGTGTAGTAATTCAGGTCCCAGCGCTCGAGGGCCTTCGCCCCCGGGACGTCCTGACGTTTCCGGGCGAGCAGTTCTTCGACGTCGTCCCGCGCCCGGGGCTCGGCGACGGTGGCGACCTTCGACACGAACGCCTTCGCCGCAGCCGCGGTGCCGATCATCTTGTCCGCCGTGATGTAGTCGGCGAAGTGAGCGAAGTCGAGGAGGCGCGCGAGCTCGTCTCGCTTCGCGATGAGCTGCGCCAGGACCTCGAGGTTCGCGGGATACGCCCGGTTCAGGTACGCCTCCATGAGGTCGTGCCGGACGGACTCCTTCCGGGCGTAGCGGAACACGGGGACGGAGTCGGGGTAGTTCGTCGTGATCGCGATCGTGCCGTCGTCGCTGGCCGGATGCGCTTTCACGAAATCGTCCGGCAAGCCCTCGAGGTCCGCGGGCCCGACGTGAATCGAGCGAACGTCCTCGCGGATGGCTTTGTCAAACTCCTGCCCAATCGCAGTGATCTCGTCGCGCAAGGCCTTCACGCGAGCGCGGGTCGCATCGTCGCGGTCGACGCCGGCCAAGTGGAAATCTCGGAGGATCTTCTTGAGCGCGAAGCGGGTGGCCGGGCCCTCGTCGGAGATGTCTAGCGCGGCGACGGCGTCGTACGCCTCGCGGTTCAAACTCAATTCCGTGGCGAACCGGTCCGCTTCCTGATACGCCTCGTCTCCCGCTTGGCGCATCACGGCGTCCGGATGCACATCGAAGAGGAACTTCGGCTGGGAGAGAAGCTCTTCGAGCCGGCGAGACAGCTCGTCGAACGGCTCGAGCGTGTTCTCGATCGTCCGCGGCCCTTGCGTTTTCAGGATTCTCTTCAGGAGGGAGCGGCACTTCGCGAGGTCCGACTGGAACAGGCCCTTGAATTCCGCCGGCGTCTTCGCGAACAGCAGCTTCGGCGATGAAAGTCGGCCGGCTCCGGGTTGCGGTTCCGACACGGCGCACCTCAGGGGCAATCACGCCCAAGGGGCTTTGAACCTTCGCGGTGGAGCGATGGTTCCGGAACTGCGAGCGTCCTCCCCGGGGGGCGCGAACGTTTTTCCCAGCGGACCCCGATGGACCGCACGATGGCCGACCCCGTCGTGCGGGCGCGGGACCTGTGGAAGAGCTACGATGGCCGCGCGGACGTCCTCCGGGGCGTGGACCTCGACGTGGCGCCGACGGAGGCGGTCCTCGTCTTCGGACCGAACGGCAGCGGCAAGACCACGCTCCTTTCGATCCTGGGTGGACTCGATGTCCCGAGCCGAGGGTCCGTGACGATCGGCGGCCGCGAAATCTCGCGGCTCAAAGAATCCGCGCTCGCGAAGATCCGCCTCCACGACGTCGGGTTCGTGTTCCAGACCCACAACCTGATCGACGATTTGACGGTCGAGGAGAACGTCGCGTTGCCTCTCCGACTCGCCCGCAAACCATCCGACGTTCGCGTCGCGGACCTGCTTGCCACATTCCAGCTCGCGCGCCTCGCAACCCGCCGACCGAAAGAGATTTCCGTCGGAGAGGCGCAACGGGTCGCCGTCGCCCGGGCCCTGGCGAACGGCCCGAAGGTGATCCTCGCAGACGAGCCGACCGCCGCCTTGGATGCGAACGGGACCGCCGCGGTCCTCGACGCGTTCCAACTCGCCCGCACCTCTTATCAGGCGGCGCTCATCGTCGCGACCCACGATGCCGATGTGAAGGGATTCGGCGCGACCTCGTATCGGTTGGACGCCGGATCGCTCACGGCCGTCCCCTGAAGCAAAGTCTTTATCACGCCCGGAGACTTGCGACGCCGGACCGGGCCAATGGACCTGACTCGCGATCGAATGGTGCGGTTCGTGGGACGGGCATGGGACCAGGTCAAGAGTCCGCTCTACCGGAACGCGTTCTATCTGATGATGGCCTACGTCGTCGGCCAGGTCCTCGGACTCGCCTTCTGGGTCGTCGCGTACCGATTCTACTTTTCCAACGACGCGGGCTATGCGATCGCGATGATCAACACGCTGACCTTCCTGGCGGGCGTCGCGACGCTCGGGATGCCCATCGCCCTCATCCGATTCCTGCCCGAGACGGACAATCCCACGGCGCTCGTGAACTCCGTCATGACCGTTTCCGGCGCCATCGTCTTCGTGCTGAGCCTGGTGTTCATCGTCGGCCTCCCAATCTGGGCTCCCGGACTCGTCGTCCAGTTCTGGCGGCCCGAATACGTCCCGATCGTGGTGCTCACCGCCATCGCGTACTCATTCGGCCCCGTCTTGGACCAGGCGGCCGTCGCCGCGCGCCGCGCCGACCTGTACTTCTGGAGGATCGTAATCTTTTCAGCGACGAAGATCCCCCTGCCGGTCGTCTTCGCGCTGTGGCTCGGGGACGCGCTTCTCCGGATCCGGGTCTTGGGCATCTACATGTCCTGGTCCATCGCGTTCGGCATCAGCGTCCTCGTCGCGGCGTTCGTCTTCCTCCCCCGCGTCATCCCTGGATACCGCCCCAGGCCTCGGTTCAGTCGCAAACGCCTGCGGCCGATGTTCGGATTCAGCATCGGGAACTGGGCCGCCGCGGTCATCGGCAGCGCGGGAAGCCTGCTCCTGCCGCTCGTGATCATCAACACGCTCCGGCCGGCCACCGTCGGGGGCGTCGTCATCACCTCCTCGGACAGCACCGCGGTCTACTACGCCGCCACCGTCGTCGCGGGGAGTCTCGCCGCCATTCCCGCGGCGACGATGACGTCCCTCTACGCGGAGGCGTCTCAGAGAAATGCCGCGCGCCGTCGAGACGAGCGCCGGGCCATTGGCCTCTCCCTCGCCCTCCTGGTCCCCGGCGTCGTCGCGCTCTGGTTCCTCGCGGACCCGCTCCTCCGCATCCTGTTTGATCTGAGGCCGGAACTCGCGGACCTCGGAGGCCCCGCGCTTCAGATCCTAGCCCTCGCCGCGATCCCGGTGTTCCTGAACACCGTCTTCGGGACGCGGGTGCGGATCCGCAAGCAGGTCGCCCCGCTGATTATCTCCTCCGCGATCGGGGCCGCGACGACGCTCGTCCTCGGGTATCTGTTCCTCGTCTGGTTCGGCCTCATCGGGCTCGCGTGGGCGGTCGTGATCGGAAACGTCGCTCCGACCCCGTACCTGTTCCTCGCCGCGGGCAAGCCGATCGAGGAAGAAGCGATCGAACCGGCACCGATCGCGCCATGAGGTCGGACCATGGCCACGGAGACCGCGCATCCAACGCCCGTGTTGCCGGCCTCCCGATGGCCGTATCTCCTCGCATACCTCGCGGCGGTTATTGCGGCGGAAGTGCTCATCGCGATCCCTGGCGCGGCACCTTTCGAGCGGCCGTTCCAGTCCATCGGTCTCGGGATCCACATCCTCCTCGTCTTCACGCTCATGTTCCTGTCCGTGATCATCCAACCCAAGGACGCCACGCTCGCCCCGCTCCTCGTCGCGGCGAGCCTGGCTTCGCTTGTCCGTGTCTTCTCCCTCGCGGTCCCGCGATACCCATTCTTCGAGACGCCCGCGACGAAACCGCTAAACACGATTCCATGGCTCGCCCTCGTCAGTGTCCCGCTCCTCGTTTCGGTCGCGGCGGTCGCCTATGTGCAACGGTTGCGGCCGCGAGACCTGGGCCTGGCCGTGCACCGCTGGCCGGAGGTTGCACAGCAGACGGCAATCGCCCTGACGGGGATCCCGCTCGGACTCGTCGAGTTCTTCATCCTGCGGCCCGACGCGTGGATTGCCCAACTGACGGTCGGCTCACTAGTTCTCGGAGGGCTCGTGATCTTCTTCGCGACGGGCTTGTCTGAGGAACTCATCTTCCGCGCGATCCTCTTGAAACGCGCGGTCGAAGGCCTTGGGGCGCGCGGCGGCCTCCTCTACGTGACCGCGATTTTCGCATCGCTCCACATCTTCTTCCTCAACGGGGTCGACTTGATCTTCGTGTTCGCCGTCGGACTCTTCTACGGGTTCATCGTCCTCAAGACGCGCAACCTCTGGGGCGTCATCTTGAGCCATAGCCTCGGGAACGTCATCTTGTACCTCGTCGCGCCGTTCCTCTAAGTGCGATTCGTCCTTCGGACCCTTCGGTGCAACGCCGAGGCATCATCTGCCATGCTGTAGCCATGGCATGGTCGTGGTGCACTTTCCTGACCCTCGGAAGACGGTCGTCCGGATCCGGTCAATGTCCGCTTTCGAAATTCGTCCCAGATGATTGATACCCCTGCGATGTTGTCGCCGCTCGGACGGCCGATGGATTCTCTCCGAGATTCTGCGCATCGGAAGGAACTCAGCGGGCCAGCTTCCGGGAGCGGCCCGTCGCGAAATCTCCCGAACGGACCGCGATGGAGCCTACCCAAGGAGTTCTATCGAGGCCGGGTCCGAGCGCGGAGGGCCGCGATTTTGGCGGCGATCCTCGTCACGGGCGCGTTCGCGGGCCTCGCCGCCGCGGGCCTCATGGATCCCGCCACGTTCTTCGGTCCGCATGTGGCCCGATCCGACTGGGCCTTCGCGATGACCGGCGCGCGGGACCTGAACGCGCGGGGTCTGACGGGGAAGGGGATCACCGTCTGCCTCGTGGACAGCGGAATCGACGTCCTCCATCCGGACTTCGCCCACCTTCACCTCGTAGCCTGGAAGGATTTCGTGAACCTCCGTCTCGACCCCTACGACGACAACGGACATGGGACCGCGATGGCGGGACTCATCGTCGCGAGCGGCAGCCTGCACGGCGTCGCGCCGGACGTGTCCTTGATCGTCGTCAAGGTGATCAACTCCGCGGGTTTCGGAAGCTCCTCCGCGGTCGCGGACGGCATCCGTTTCTGCGTGGACCCGTTCGGGGACGCGACGCGCGGCGCGGACATCATCTCGGTCTCGCTAGGCTCCAAAGCGCCTCTGTTCGTGGCTACAGACGTCTCCCTGACCGCCCAGTGGGCGCTCGATCGCGGCGTGATCCTCGTCGCGTCCGCGGGGAATGACGGAGGCATGTTCGACGACGGGGACGTGGAGAGCCCGGGCTTCGTCTCCTTAGCCATCGCTGTGGGGGCCGTGGACGCCTCCGGGCGCATCGCATCTTTCTCGTCGATCGGCTCGAGCGTGAACCGAACCGACCCGAACCTCAAGCCCGAACTCACCGCCCCCGGAGTCCAGCTGATCTCCACGGCTCCCGGTGCCCACTACGTGACCACGACGGGGACGAGCGGTGCGACGGCGCTGGCGGCCGGCATCGTCGCGCTCCTCCTGCAGGCCCATCCCGAGCTGCGTCCCGGCGGGTCGGTCGGGAGCGCGAACGTCCTCGCGCTCAAGTGGGCGCTCGCTCGATCCGCCGCCGTGCGGCCGGGCCAGGCGATGCCCCACGATTCGTACTACGGGTACGGCGTAATCGACGGACTCAGGGCCCTGTCGTACCTCTAGTTCCGGAGGACGCGTCGAGGACGCGATTCACGTCGGTTCGCTCGCAGGCGACGTCGGCGCGGCGGGACGCGATGGGCTCAGGCCCCAATGGTCTTCGTCGAACTGCCGGACGACGAGGAGCCGTTCCTCGAGCGGGGCGTTCCCATCGCGGAGGGCTTCGATCATTCGAAGGCGCCGGAGCAGACCCGCGGCATTCGCGTTCTGGATCTCCAGCCCGGGCCGGCGGTTCACCTCCATGACGACGGGCCCGCTCCGAGCGTCCAGGGAAATGTCGACCCCCGCGAACCCGAGGCCCGAAAGGCGCTGCGCTTCCGCCACGAGCCCGAGGATCTCGTCCCAGGAAGGGATCGTCTTCCCGAGGAGACTCACGCGGGCATCGGGATGGTTCGGCTGGGGCTGGCCCCGCCACACGCAATGGACGATCGTCCCCGTCGACAGGCGGACGCCCGCAGCCAAGGCGCCGAGATGGAGGTTCGCTTTCCCACCGGACGCCCGCGTCGGGATGCGCAGCATCGCCATGACGGGGTAGCCGCGGAAGCTGATCACGCGGACATCCGCGAGACCCAGCGGCGAGAGTTCTTTCAGGGCGGGATGGGGCTCGAGGAGCTCTTCGAGGACGGCGGCGTCCTGGTGGTCCCCGCCGTACTCGCCGGAAATGATCGCGAGTGCGTGCCCCTCGATCTGGGCCTCCGTGAGCGGTCCCATGCTCGTCTCGAATGCGGCTCGCGCTTTGCCGCGGACGAGGAGGATCCCCTCGCCTCCATGGCCCGACGCAGGCTTGAGGACGAAGCGGTCGTGCGTTGCCATCCACGGCCGCATCGCCGCGACGTCCCCGCGGGTGCGGAGGACTCCGTACGTCTTCGCCATGGGAATGCCGAGCGGGATGAGGATGCGCTTGGCCTCGTCCTTGCCGAACTTCGCCATGGTCTCGGGAGGATTGTATTTCGCCACGAACTCGCGGTTCCGGACATTCATCGTGAGCACATCATCGCCGAAGTCCCCGCGAATCGGCCCGTCGCCCATCGCGTGTCTGGACACGCCGCCGAAGCGGAAGCGCTCGGAGAGGCGGAAGCGGACCCGCGTCCCGAGGAACCAGTTGATCAGGACGAGGAGGACCCAGGTCAGTGGGTTGAGCATCACGAAATTGACGAGGGGGTCTTGCGTGATCACCACGAAGGAGACGACGATCGCGACGAGGGTCCAGATGAGCGCCGCGGTCGGCTTGTCCCAGCCGACACGGACGACCTGCTCCACGTACCGTTCCGCCATCCATGCACTGATGAGGACCGGAAACAGCACGGCGAAGAACAGGCCGTGCTGTCCCGCCTCCAATCCCACGATCGCGATCGACGAGATCGTGACGCTCACGATCGTCACCAGGATCGCAACGCGGTGGGCTTCCTGGACCCGCTCGCGGACGAGGGCCCCGCGGGCGACGAGCACCACGCCGAGGATGGAGCCGAACACCGCGAGGCCGAGGACGAGGCCCGTCGCCAGGAACGCCAGCGCGATGATCACGGAGGCGAACATCCCGAGCGTCCTCACGCCGACGAGATTGCGGATCGAAGCGATGACTACGGCGGCGATCGCGACCTGGAAGAAGATGCGGACCAGGTAGAGACGGCTCAAGACGTCCGACAGGTAGAACTGCAGATAGGCGCAGTACACGGTGAACGCCGCAATGAATGCAAGGAAGGGAAGGTGTCGCCGGACGGATGCCGCGCGCGGACTAGAGGGACGCGCACCTCGCCGGTTCGGGGCTTCCATCCACTCCCTCAGGGCCACGGAGGCGGTGGGAGATCTCCGGCTGTCGTGGGCGGCGAGTCGGCGCGGCTCCCCGACGGGCGGAATCCCCAGTAGAGTTCGACCGCGCCCAGGACGAGGAGGGCGCCACCCGCGACGATCGCGAGGACGTCCACGGAGGTGTAGGTCCGCTGGAAGTTCACGGTCTGCGTCGCGTTCAGGTAGCCGGTCCCGTGGAGGAAGAGCAGGTAATACGTGTCCGGCACGCTCGATGTGAAGTCGACCTGACCCGCCGCGGTCTCCGGGAGGGAGTACAGGCTCGCGTTGCCGGTCCGCGACTGGAACGCGGCGAACTGAGTACTGCTCATGACCTTGAACTCGATGGGTCGCCCCGACGTCTCCTGGAACGTGCCGCTAATTCGGGTCTGGTCGCGGAGGTTCGCGCCGATTTTGAAGTACTTCCCGGGTAGGAGATTGAACGTGGACTGGTAGGCGTGGACCGGGTTGTAATTGAACAGCGTGTACCCGCCGATCAAGAGCAGGATCAATCCGGCCGCGATCAGGCCGCGCTTCCGCAGCGCCATTGGCCGGGCAGGCACCCGAGGTCCGCATGAACCTTTTCTGACGGTTATCGAACTACGATTCCCAGTCGGCTTCAGGGACTGGAGAGCGACTCCACCAGAAAAGTCCGACGTGGGTTGCTATTTGGATTAGTGGTGAATCCTCTGCCGAATTGGCGAGGCCTGTTCCGGCCTTCTTCCCGCAAAAAAGATGGAATGGGGGTGACCCATTCCTACATGGCGTGCGGGCCCGTGAACATGCTCGGGAACTGCGCGATAATCCCGGCGCTCAACATGTCCGCCATTTGCAAGATCTCCAGGTGGACTTGCTCGTACGTCGAGACGGAGGTCGGGTAGTCTCCGGTCAGCTGGGCCACGGCCTCATGCAGGGTGAGGTCCAGGTGGGTCTTCATCATGTCCTGCATGTGGGCGAAAGGCCAGTTCTTCGGGTTGGCGCCGTTCAAAAACGCGGCGATGTCGTTCGCGTTCTGGTACCAGAGCGTCACGTTCGCATTGACTCCGTCCGTGTTGCCCGCCTTGGCATTCACGAGGATGTTCCCCGCGAGGACGATATGGGTCGTCAAAAGCGCGGTCAACTGACTGCCCGCCGCCTCACCGTAGAACGGCTTGATCGCATTCCCGATGTCGACCTGATTCTGGAGCAGTCTCTCCAAGGTGGCCTGCGTATCCGCCGTCCCGAACGCGACATCCACGATGACGAGCCGCGTCCAGGTCACATGGTCCTCCCACAGCTTTCGCATCCCGTCGTGGAAGGAAATCGCCGATATCTTTTGGCCATCGGCGAACCCAACGGCGGCCAGCGCCAAGGCCCCCGCGAGGGCGATCGCTGCCAAGGCTGCGGCAATCCCCAGTCGTCTCATTCCTTTCCTCTTCCTACGTCCGAACATATAGACACCTCTTGGTGTCCAAACATAGCGCGCCAGATTTAAATACCTTCGCGTATCTAAACTACGTAATCGGTTTGCGTGATCCCGTGCAAGAAGTATCCCTGCTGGGTGGTACGAAGTCGAAAATCCTCCACGAATTGCGTGAGAGGGACCAAACCGCCCGAGACGTCGCCGCACGCCTCCGCGTCCAAGTCAGCGCCGCGCGGAAGCACCTCGAACGTCTCAAAGAGCTCGGGCTCGTCGAGGAGCGGTTCGTCCGCCAAGGCCCCGGACGGCCGAAGAAGCTCTATCTCTTGACAGACGCCGGCAAGGAACTGTTCCCCCGCCGATACGACGCGATCCTAAACGCTGTCCTCGCACGCATCACCCGGGACCGGGGGGGCGACTACGCGGAACAGCTCCTCCGCAACGTCGCCGACGACACCGTGAAGGACATTGGGCTCAGCGGCACAAATGGACGAGCGCGGCTGAATCGATTAATCGCCGCGCTGAACGATCTCGGCTTTGATGCAAGCGTTCAGCGGCGAGATTCAAACCGAACAATTACCAGCCGGAACTGTCCCATCCTGCGCGTCGCTCGCGCCCAACGAGAAATCGTGTGTCGAGGATTTCACGCCGAACTGATTCGAAGGGCGACCGGAGCTGCGACGATACAGCGAGGGAAATGGATCGTCGACGGCGAGCCGGTTTGTACTCACGTCATCACAGAGGTTCAGTCGGGTCTGACGCGAGCCAAGAAGTCCTCGACGACTCGGACCTAACGGGGCGGGTCACGGCTTCGGAGCCGGCCTCGCCGCCAGAAGAACACCCCGATCGCGAGAGCGGCGGCCGCGACGAGAGCGCCGACTAGGACCAAGAAAGCCGAATCCACGAGAGGAGGTGGCGGAACCGCGACTTCGAACGAACCTTGTCGTGATTGGACGTTGCCTGCCTCATCACGCGCCCACACCGTGAACGCGTACTTTCCGGGGTTCATGAAGGCGCGGCTCACGTAGAATGAGGAAGGGCCCAGACGCGTCATCGACAGGTTCGCGTCAAAGGATGGACCCACGATGTGAGCGGAGACGTTCGCCACGGCCACGTTATCCGTCGCTTGCGCGCTAATGTTCACTGTCCCGCCAGGGACCTGGGGATCCGGATTCGTCGAGACGGCCGAAATGGTTGGCGGGATGGAATCGGTCGATGCGTTGGTGACCCAGATGCCCCTCATGGAAGGCGCGTGGATCGCGCACCAATAGGTGAAGGTCCCCGCTCGCAAGGCGTCGAACATGAACCAAATGGTCCCCGTGAATTGGGGAGACTCGGGCTCGCCGGCGTCGATGACGCCGTTGCCGTTGTAATCAATCCAGAAGATATGAGGCATCCCATCATCGCTGGTGAGCTGCAGAGCGACGTGATCGCCGAAGTTCGCCGAGAGCATTGGCCCCGGGTCGGTCTCGTTCCCCGGCGTGAGCGACCAACCCGTGGGCGGCGCGAACCGTCCATAGAGGTGGAGGGTAACGTCCGCGACTTGAACCAGAGGCGCGTGGGCCGAGGCGACTCCGAGGAGTCCGATTGCTGCAAGGCTAAGTGCTAGGGCAACGGCGCTCCCCCACGCCTCGGGGGCGCGTGTTTGGGACCACACTCGAATCGCGCCTTCACGGCTGCTTCGGCTCGGCGGGCATTCCCCCGCGGCCCTTCCGCACGAGCATCGCGGCCAGGGCCACGATGACGATGATGAGGACGAGCAGGCTCCCGTAGAAGACCGTGGTATCGATCCCGCCCGCGGCCGCAGGCGGCGCCGCGGACGCAGTCACGGTGACCGTCTTCGTCGAGGAGTATTCGGTTGGGAGTGCGGTGTGGTCGTTGTTGAACAGTTCGACCTTGAACGTGTGGGTTCCGAGGCTCAGCCCGGAGAACGTCCAGCTCGACCCCGCGGTCGCGCCTTTGTAAACCGGCGCGCCATTCACGACCTCGAACACGTGGACGTGCCCGCGGCCCGCTTCCGGCGTGCCGCCGAACGCGCCGGCATCAAGGACGAAGCCTGCCACCGTCCACGTGAGCGTTAAGTCCTGTCCTTGCACGATGGACGTCGGCGCGGTGAGTGCGATGGACGGGGCTGCGACGGTTATGTTGACCGAGTCCGAGTAATCGGCCGGGAGTTCCGTGTGGTTGTTGTTGTACAGCTCCGCCTTCAGGGTGTGAGTCCCCACACTCCAGCCGGTGACGATGAACGTCGTATCCGGGGTCGCGGCCTTGTAGATCTCGTTCGTGCCGACGACATCGAAGATGTGCATGTGGCCCTCCCCGGAGAGGTTCCACCCACCGAAGTCCAGGGCCGACATCGTGAAGTTGGAGACCGCCACGCGGAGACGGAAGCCCAGACTACTGACGCTCAACCCGTTCGTGGGTTCCAGGATCTTAATCGACGGAGTGCCGGCGGTGACCTGCACCGAGTCGGCGACGACGGGCACGACGAGCCCGTGATCGTCGTAGTGCAGTTCCGCCTTGAGGATGTGCGCACCGGGAGTTAGACCGGAGAAGACGAACTCGGTCAGCCATGTCGCTCCCTTGTACACGCCGTCGGCGAAGTAGTGGATGTGACCGTGATCCGTGATGTTCGTCCCGCCGAAGTTCTGCTGGTCCAGGATGAAGCCGCCGCCGACTTGGACCACCATGCGGACACCCAGGCTGCTCACCTGGGCCCCGGTCGCCGGCGAGATCACTTTGATCGTGTAGCTCGCAGCTGACCCGGGCGTCGTGACGAACAGCGGGACGACGAATGCCGCCATGACCAGCGCAAGACTTAGAACCAAAACCTTCTTCATCGTTTGCCCCCGGATTGAACCGGGTCGGTCCACCCGGGAGCCCCCTTAAGACCATTTTCCCAAAATGGGCTCTGCCTTTCATGATCCGTTTGCCGAGATCCGGTCTACGGATTGCCGGCTGTCAACGGCCTCGGGAACGCGATGCTGTATCCCGCCGCGCGCGGGTTCCGGCATCCGAGCGGTCACGACACCCGGTACGTCCGGCTCTGCGGCCGGACGACTCGGCCCACCCAGTAGGAGATGAGCGGCAGATACCAGATGTACAGGCGCGCAGGGACACCGAACAGAGTCCATTCCCAGAACTGAGGGGCGACCGAAATCAATGTCACGAGCGACAGGATCGTCATGCGGTTCCTCCCATTGCGGAAGAGCTGCGCGAGCTCCGGTGCCACGATCTTCTTTTCCTCGAGGCTGATGACATGGGCAAACGCCGCCAGAATCAGCAGAATTCCCGAGAGGTCCAAGGTGAAGAGGGTGGACGCGTACGCCCCGATTGCGGATGCCTCGGAAGGGTTCAGCGACGGACTGGCAAGTTCCACGCTGTTGAGCAAGTAAGGGATCAGCGCGACCAGCAGGAGGAGGGCCACATTGAGGAACGTGACCGCCCTCAGCTCTCCCGGGAGGACGGACATGTAGGTTGTGTAGATGATCCAAGCGGTGATGAGAACGACGAACGTGAAGCCGAAGGCGAAGATGTGGCTGTTGATCTCGGCTTGGCTGGTCGGTGAACTGGCGATCAGGCCGATGGCGCCAATCGAAAGGGAAAGGCCGAACACCAGGTCGGCGAGCGTCTCGATCCGCGGACGAGGACGTCTCTCGCCGGGCAACGGCTGAATCGACATCCTGTTCTCCTTCATGTGGGGCGGACGCCGTCCAGGAAATCTCGAAGGACTTCGATGTAACGGGAGCGCTCCTCCCACATCGCCAGGTGGGCGCTCCTCTCGAACCGCACGAGCTTGGATCCCTTGATGCCCCGATGGATGCTCTCGGCCACATGGGGTGTGACTTCGTCGTACCGACCCACCGTGACCAGGGTCGGGACATGGATGGTGGGGAGTTGGTCCGTCACGTCCCAGTCCTTGATTGTGCCGATGATCGTGAATTCGTTTGGCCCGTTCATCGTGAAGTAGACGGGCCCGCTCATGTGGTCGAAGCTATACGTGACCTCGCGAGGCCACACCGGGAGACGACACACATACCTCCGGTAGAACACGTCGACGGCCGCTAGGTACTTGGGATTCCGGTACTCCTCCCGCGCCTCGTATTTCGCGAGGGTCGCGCGGACCTTCAATGGCAGCCGGTTCACGAGACGCCGCATCTCGCGGACCGTCAACGGAACGCTCGCGAGGCCTCCCGTCACGATCAGGCTTCGCAGGTTCCGCTGATACTTCAACGCGGTCGCGATCGCCAGCGCGCCTCCGTAGCTCGACCCCATCAGGTGGACCTTCCCGAGACGAAGGGCGGTGCGAACGCCTTCGACCTCTTCGACGTTGTGCGCAATTGTGTAGAGGCCGGTGCTGCGGGGCCGTTCGGATTTCCCGCAACCGAGTTGATCGATCAGGACGACTCGATACCCAAACTGGGCCAGGTCCTCGAGGGACAGAAGATAATCATGGGTCGCACCGGGTCCGCCATGGAGGCAGAGGACGGTCCCCTTAGTCGGCTTTCCATAGGTGCGATAGAAGAGGTTGAATCCGAGAATCTTGACATAGCCTTCGGTGGGTTCCACAGGACCACGCTCGCGCGGAATACGAGCGTCGACAGATGACTGTTTAGGTCATGGGCGAGGATGAGCGCCCTCGCCTTGGGATCCGACTCGGATGACGATGTCCCGCTTGGCCCGTGCGGTATGGCCTTTACGCCGCTACCATTTATCGACCGTCCCAGGAATCTTCCGAACCCGATCCGTCTAGCGGGTCGCGGTCCAAAGCATCGCTCCGAGGCCCATGGCTTCGAAGACCCCAATCCCAAAGAGGTACGGATCGAGGGCGCTGGGCACGAGGGACATCATCGTGACGAACGCGTAGACCACCAGCACATTCTGGGCAAAGAAGGCGAATGCGACGAGGAGTAGGGCGAGGCTAAATGGGGCTCTCGTCCGTGAATAGACGCCTCGGTACACGACGAGGAGCACGGCGGCGAGAACGATATTCAGTGCGCCGACAAGAATACTGACGGACATTATGACGCCCATGCGCTCACTCCCCCGATTCGTTCATCGAGGACATGGACCTGATGCACAATGCCACCCGAATCACCTTCGCGAGGACGGCATCTTCTTGCGGATCTCGTCAAAGATCGCGTAGTTGCCCTCGAGGTAGGCCGAGAGAAAGTACGGTGAGCCATACACATCGCCGACAGGCCGGGCGAGCAGCCCATTTTTTCGAAGCAAGTCGAGGTGATGGCGGATCGTTCGATAGTCGATTTCCAGAACGTCGCTAAGTTGGTTGGCGTTGTACGGTCGTTCATGCAATGCCTCGATGATGCGAGCCCGATTCAGACCGCCTCGGGTGCCGGCGATGAGATACCACAACAGTTGCCGCAGTCCCGCGCTCACGGTGGCCCATCGTGTGAAGGAGGCCGATGGAATAAATAGCGTGTCATCCGTGAGCGAGTCCCAGAGAATACGGCGGGAGGGGCCCCCGGGTACCGCTCCGATGTGCTCCGGACCCTAGGGTTGAATGGGACAGAGGAAGTCGTTCTCGGGAACCCGGGTGACGGAGACATCTCCCGCTGTCTGCGCCGCGAGGATCGCCGCCTCGGATGTCAGCAGGTACGGCGCGACGTTCCACATCACCGAGTGAAACGCCCAGTGGCCTCCGTGGTATCCGGCCGCGCCCGGCGCCACCGCGACGACCCCGAAAATCTCCTGCCCCATCACGACATAGAAGTTGTCTCGGCCCTCGTTCGGGAACGCTGCGGGCGGCACGACCGTGCGCACGAGTGCCCCGTTGTAATAGCAACAGATGTCTGGGAAGACAAAACCGGGACGGGCCGCCTGCGCCGGAGGTACCACGGCGAGGACGATCACCAAGACGAACGCAAAGACCCCCGCGAGCTTGATCGACATACTTTCCCCGACGACACGAGCGATCGGATCGACCATCCCGATTTGCCAGAATTCGACCCGAGTTCGACCAGATTCCCCGGAGGCCATATCGCATGAGTCGAGGGTGGACGACTCGACCCACCCTTGCATCCTCTGGTGGGGCTGCGCGAAAAAATCGGCCGGCCCTACCGCTTTTGGAAACCTACTATGTACCTACTTCGCCAGACGCAAGGGACACTGGGAGTATCGGTCCTCCATGGAATCCGACAAGGATTTGCAACGGAGGAAAAACACATGCTAGGCGGATACGGACTCGGCGTCCCGGCACCCCGGGCGCTGACACGGAACCAGGCGGACCTCGAGCGCTACCTTCGCTTGGAGTACGGCGGACGAATGAACGTCGAAACGCTCCTCGCGGAGGCCGCGCGCGTGTCACGGAAGGTGGGAACGAAAGGTCGGAGCCGGATCGCGCAGGCCGTCCAGACGTTCATGGCGGCATTGCGTTCGATCGCCGCGGGCCACCGATCCAAGACGTCGACCCCTGAGGTGTGACCACGGCCGTGTCGGCGTACGCATCATACCAGCCGCTCTTCGGGTTCGCGGCTCCGGCTCCCCCGATCCCGCACCGAGGACCTTCGGGGCTCGCGATCTTGCGGCGCCTGGCACAGGCGGCGGCGACGTGGATCTTCCCGATCCACCCGCCGAAGGGGCTGGTCCCCCTTGATCCCGACCCCGCACCAGGAGCCGCCGCGCCGACAAGGGGCGCGTTCCAAGTACCCGAAGCTCGGGAGGTGTGACATGCTCTTTGCCATCCTGGCCGTCGCGGCGTACCTCGTCCGCTTCGCGGCCCAGTGGGTCCGGATCTGCTAGCCGGTCCGCGACCCTCCCCCCTTTTTGTTCCGCTCGTGCTCGGGCGTACGAATCGGCGGGATCGGGCATCGGTAACTCGTCGATGTTTGGGAGGACAGACCCGGCGCAGAGGTGCGAACCTCCAAAACATCTAAACGAAGGCTTCGCGTTCCGCCGAACGGGGGAGCAGCTTGCCCATTGTCCACACGTGGCACAATCCGCAGCAGACGTTCAGGATAGTGAAGAGGTACCTAGACACAAAGGATCACGCGTTGTGGCCTGCGATCATCGACTACTGGATCGGAGAGTTGTTCTTGCTCCGGTCGGATGCCGAAGCCGAGCGAGTCAGTACCGCGAAGCGAAAGAAAGAGGAATCTAAGAAGTAGGCGGAGCGGTCCGGGCGAGCCTCAGTTCGTCCTTTAGCCGGCGCTCGACCTTCGGTTTCAGATCGAGCCGGGCTCTCATCCCATGTTGTCGGAGAAACGCTTCCGCTCGGCGGGAATGCTCCTGGGCCTCCTCGGGTTGGCCCATGACATCCGAGGCCACTCCGTACAGCGAATGGACCGCGTACGCCAGGGGCCATTCTTTCGCCGCCGGTTCCTCGGTCCGCCGAATGGCCTCCGTGAAGGCCATGCGACAGGCCGCCTCGTCGCGTCGGAGGAGCGCATCGAGGCCGTCCAATACGTTGACCAAGACGCGGCGGGCCTCGACTCCACGGGCCATCCCTGGCTCCCGGATCGTTGTCATGACGGATCGAAACCCGTCGGCATCCCCGGCGAGGAGGCAGCACTCGGCGACCATGGACAACGACTCCACCGCCAGGCCGGCGAACTCGAGGGCCTGGAAGTCGACCGCGGATTGTTCGAACAAGCCGCATGCATCCTCGAACCGCTCCCGGAAGTACGCCACGAATCCCAGCCCGTACCGCGCGGACGCGATCGTATCCGGGTCATGGATTCGGCGGCCGAGGGTGAGGGCTTCAGCGAAGTACCCTTCCGCACCGGTCGTGTCGCCGAGCAACTCGAGGCGATAGTAGCCCTTCAGCATCACGAATCCGCGGTACATGTGTGGATCCTGTAACGCCTTCGGGAGGGCGTCGATCGCCGCCAGATGCACACCCGCCTTTCCGGCATCGCCGGTTCGGTATGCGTAGAGGTGGGCCATCGCCTTGTGGACTTTCGCCGTCAGGAGGTCGTCGTCGAGGGACTCCGAGAGAGCCAACGCAGCTCGCAGTTGTTTCTCCGCCGCGGCGACATCGCCCGCGGGGGCCTGGAATTCGTTCGCTCCGAGTTCGAGCAGCACCTCCGCCTCTCCGCGCGGATCCTTGTACAGCTGGAAGACCCGAATGGCGGCCTGACCGTGTTCGCGGGCCCCCTCCCAGTCCTCTTTGAAACTCGCGAGACGGCACCGGAGCAAGTCGATCCGCGCCCGTTCATGATACTGCAGATCCCCGATTGCTTGCGAAGCGGCCTCGATCTCCGATTCCGCCGTCTTCAATTCGCCACGGACGAGAAAGGCCGTTGCAATCTTTCGATGAAACCGCGATGCGGCCTCGGCCGCGCCTGGAGTTTTCAGCGCTTCCTTGTATGCGACGAGAGCCGCAGGCAGGTCCCCCACCCGTTCATGCGCGTCCCCCAGCTCTTCCTCGATGGCGACGCGTTCTTCCGAGGGCGCGACCCGAAGGGCGTTCGAGAGACAATCGATGCAGGCCACTGCGTCCCCTCCGGCGAGGACGTCGGCGGCTCGGTCACGCAAGGATCTTAGCGCGAAGGCAGCGAGGCCCTGGCGTTCCAAGGGGGTCACCACGCTCTCGAAGAACCCTTGAATCGTCTCATGGACGCCGAATCCTTTCTCGCCGATCGGCGTGATGAGGGCGCGGTCGACGAGGGAGAGGAACGCGTTGTGGGAGAGCCCGGGCTCGGGAAGAAACGCCTCGCGGGGCATCGGCACACGGTAGAGACAGGCCACTTTCATGATCTGCCGCTCCGACTCCCCGAGCTCGCGGTAGACCGTCTCCTCGACGAAGTGATGCACGTCCCTCCGAATCTCTGCAGGCCTCGGAGGGCTCGGCGCCGAACGGACCAGTTGAAGGAACAGCGGATGGCCTCCGACGGCCCGGCATGCGTCCGCGAGACTCTCGCCGCCCGGTTCCCCGGATAGGACCTGCGCGAATTCGGCGGGATCGAGACCACCGAGTTCGATTTCCGTGACGACGCCACCGCGGATCACGTCCCGTCGGTCGTAGAACGGGACCGCCCGGCGCGTCAAGCAGAGAACGTGCGCATCGGGAACTTCGACGACGAGATCCTTGAGCGCTCGAAAGAACGGAATCAACTCGGGCCCGGACTCGTGCACGTCGTCGAAGACCAGGAACGAGCGGCTCCCCCGCACGTCCTCTCGGAGGACTTCCGTCGCCTGGGCCACGTCCCCGCGCACGAGCACCGCACGGAGGCCGGGCTTGCCCAGCGAGAGCAGGAACTCCCCGAGTGCCGCGAGCACGGACTTGGGCGTATCCCAGGCCCGGACTCGGTGCCAGAACAGATTGCGCTTCGAGCGGAGCAACTCACACGCCCGCGCGGCGAGCGTCGTCTTCCCGATTCCCGCCACACCCCGCACGACGAAGAAGCGAGGACCATCCGGCTCCATGACCAATCCGAGTTCCGCTTCGCGACCGACGAACCACTCCACGTGCGGAGCGTTCGAGAGCACCTGCTCGCGGACCGCAGATGGTTTTGTCGTAAGGGATTCCAGATCGACGACGCCGCTTTGGACCGAACTTCGTACGACCTCGAGCAGGGAGATGCCGGGAGCGGAGGCGAGGATTTCCGCGAGGGTCGCATCACGGACCCCGTTGGCGTCGCGAGATCGAACCGTCTCGGCCTTGAGGGCGGTGCGGAGGCGTGTCGCCGCGAACCGTCCGGCTTCTGTGAGGTCGTAGACCTTTCGACGCCTTCGCCCGCCTTGAATATGGGCGGTTCGTTCGCGGACAAGACCTTCCCGGATCAAGGGCCGGACGTACTGCGTGACATGAGGCACCAGGATCCACACCGCCTGCGCGATGCCTTCTTGCGTCATGGAGGCCGGAACTTCGACCTCTTCGGCGTAGCGTGCGGACTCGAGCAGATGGAGCAGAATCCGCTCCTTCGCGGTGATGCGCACCTTGTCGGACCTTACTTGCTAACCCGTGTCACGGCGTAAGTAGATTTTGGATTGACCGAGAAATACCCGCAGACTGACTTAGGACCAACATGGGGATTCAACTCCTCTTCCTCTGAACGGCGAACGATGGCCCCAACTTCAAGTATAACGCCGTTATCAACTGGGACCCCGGGGGACCGCCAATGAGCGAACTGTACACAGCTCCAAACGTGTCCGATGCCGATCTCACGCCGTCGTTCGTTCGAGACGAACTCCTCCGATGCTTCGAGAGCGCGAACCAACAGTTCTTCGACCTCCTAGGGCAACCCGTGACCGACGAGCAGCTCCGCGCCCAGGTCCGAGAGTTCGTGACCGGTGTCTTCCTGGAGTGCGGCCTTCCGTTTGAGACGCCCACGAAAGAGGGAATCCGCACCGCAATCAACAGGTGCAAGGCGAACGCGGAAGGCATGATGGGCGACAAGGGAGCGGACATCATCCGACATCACTATACGGAGATGACCAAACTCGTGGATCGGCTGCCGGACTATGCGACCGGCAGGTAGGCCTCCGGCAGGCGCAACGTCTCGAACTCAGTCGACTTCAAGGCCGAAGTCTTCGAGCGTCACGGTCCTCTGGGTTGGGTTTCGGGGACCGAATGCGCGGTCCTGACTCAGTGCCACCCTCCGATATGTCAGAACCACTCCGGGCCCTGATATTCGTCGAGGGGATTACGATAGAATCACTCGACGGGGAAGCCGTCCTCGTCGGTCAGCAGCTCGCCGTCATCATTGAAGTCGTACCGGAGAGCGTCCAATCGAAGCGCGACGTCCGTGAGGCAGAATTCGCCCGTCACCACGGCGAGAGCCGCGTCCTCGATTTCGATTCGCTTCACGGTTGCGATCGGCGGGACTTTCTTGACGCGGTAGTAGTCGAGCAGGGCTTGGAGGACGGCGAGGGCCCGCTTCATTCGGGCATCGAAAACCTGATCGATGCCAGCTTCCTCAACTTCTTGGTCGTCCATGCGGAACATCCAACTCGGCGAACTCCAGACCCGGTGACTTCACTTATAGCATGAAGGGCCGGTTATCCAGGGAGATTCTCAACGACAACTTTCAAAACAGATTCTCAACCGTGGATTCTGGTCCGATGGCGTATGTCACCTCATCGCTGACCTCGGAATCGCGGGCCGTCAGAGAGTCGACGTGCCGAGCCAGGCGCTCGCACGGACGTGGTTCGATCGGGTTGAGAAATCCGACACCCTTGGCTGGTATGGTCCACTTTTTGTCAATCGCATAGCTAGGGACCCCGGAAGGTTAAAGGTACATCAAAGAATCGGTTCGCGGTATGCGGGGGAGCGTACTCGGACTACCGTTATGGCTCATCTTGGCCGTCTGCGTCGTGCCGCCGATTGCCTACTCCCTGTCACGGGCCGCGGCCGTTCCGGTCGAACTGATCCTTCCGACCGCGGTCGCGATGGAAGTCGTCTTCCTCACACAGACCGTCCAGCAGGCCCTGCGTCGGGCTGAGGTCCGCAGGCATTTCGGCTTTGCCCTCTGGGAACTCCACCAAGAGCTGTCCCAGCATCTCGAAAGCCTCGACCGACGGATGACGCTCGTGCGCCAGGGGGTCACCTCGGAGCCGAATCTGGATTCGTTGCGCACGTGGGCCTCTTCCGTCGATGCATTCCCCGTGGACGCATGGGATCGGTTCCTCGCGATCGGCGGAGTCCACCGCCTCCTGGACAGCGCACCAGACCAAGTCGCCTCGAACCTCTACCGGTACTACCATGGCGTCGGGACATTCAACAACGAGGCCGCCCTTCGGGAGCGGCTGCTCCAGAAGCTCTTCAACGTGACCGGCCCCGCCACGGCGGGCATTTTCAAGAATGTGAAGTCCAGCGACAAGCGGCTGGAGTCGTGGCTCACGGAGGTGCCCTCCCGATTGGCGGTCCTGATGCGGGACATCCAGCACGTGCTGGGAGAACTCGGTCACATGCCCGAGGTCATCAGCTCCCGTGACGACGAAACGAGACTGGCCATCGTCGACCGTCGAGACACCGAGGCGTACAACCGATGGCGGGAACGACATGGCGATGTGCCCGGGCCCTCGAACAAGACCCATCGGGATTGGTCGATCCACGACGACCCGGTTCGATGAGTGCCGCGATCCCGGGAGAGCAAGTCCATCGCAGCACGCGCCAAGCCGTTTGCATGCGCGGCGAAACCAGGCCTTTGTGGCACGTGCGGTGTCCATTGTACACGTATCGTCCTTGACCTTCGGCGGGCTATGTCGCGACAAGGGCGCGGCCTGTCAGAGGGGGCTCGATTGTCGCGTCGCCTCGTGCAGATGTCGCGTGCTGGAGCGTCAACCGTACGACACGGAGGCGAAATCCGTCATCCGCTGGGAACTCCTCCCCAATCCGGCAGACGGAAGGCTCGCCCGAGCGATCCCGTGGAAACCCCCGGAGCGAGCGAACTCGCGGCGCCGCCGACCAGGCCGTCGAACGTTTCCTGGGGCCGACGGTCGAGAAGATTACGCGGGCCGTGCTGGCATCCCGGGCCGGACTGAGCAGCGACACGCCCTGGCTGGAGATCCTCGACGCCCTGGAACACTTAGAGGGCCGCCATGGATTCGATCCGGGGCTCGTCGCGACCCTGCGTTGGCTCGCGCGGTCCCCTTCCAAATCGAGCCCGCGATCGGCAACGGCGGGTCCGTCGTCCAAGCCGTGAGGCCACTCAACTAAGTCGGGTTTACGCCGTTCGGAATGCACGATGTTGTCGTCAGGTCGAACAGGCGCGATTACAAGACTTCGAGGACCTTCACCGCGACGATGAAGGCGAAAACGACGAGAAGGGGGCTAATCGGCACAAGCAGCGTGTGCGACAGGATCTTCGACCGCATGCTGCCCGATTCCTCCGCGTGGGCGCTCGTCAGCTCCCGCATGATCAGGAACAGAATGAGCGCGGCGACCGCGGCGGCGCCGAAGCTGCCCGCCAGGAATGTCGACGTCACGGTGACGACGGTCGTGATCATGCGATGCTCCTTTCCGTCCAATAAGGTCGCAGGATTGTTGCCCTATATAAATACATCCCCGATGGGTGCTCGTTTCGACCATCAGTCGTGAGAATCGCCAATTCGGCCCGCCTCTACTTCCGTTTCCCCTTCCCGCCGCCTCGGCTGACGAGGGCCGCGACCGTCGCCGCAACGTACGCGCCGATTCCGATCCAGCTGTAGCTGATGCCCAGGATGAGCGCGGCGTTCAGGATGAACTGGCTTTGTGCAAAGCCGTCGGCGCCGGGGAGCATCATGCCGGAGACGCCGAGGATGAAGGCCGAGGCTGCCGCGGGTCCGATGACGAAACGTCCGAGGAGCTTCTGCCGTTGGACGAGCCGCGTGCGGCGCACCGCGATCTCCCGGTCGGTCGCCTCGATCGTCGGGACGTCCGGGATACCGCCCGGCTCCATCTCCATCGCCCGCGCGTCCCGAGCCGCGCTCGCTTCGACCTCGCTGAGGCTTTCGAGCAACTCGTCGATGTCCCGATCGACATGGTCCCGGCTCGATGTCGTGTCCGGAAGCGGCGGCGGCAGTGCGTTGTAGTTGTAGCCCGGGTTTGAGGTGCCTCGCTGGAGCCTTCCCTCGAGGTCGCGGATCTGTCGGGCGAACGAACGGCGAATGCTGAGGGCGAGCCCGCCCAGCCCCACGAGGAAGATCGCGGCGACGAGCATGTACGTCGTGTAGATCCAGCGCGTGATGTCCGCGGGGAACCAACCCGGTGGCGGCAGGGCCGCCGCGAACGTCCATGAGAAGTAGCCGACGACCGCGAAGAAGACGCCGAAGATGATCGCCAGGGTCCTCGGTCTCATCGATTCGCCACCGACTCGCACCACTCCTACCGGGGAATCGGATATACTTCATCCCCTCCTTCTCATTTTTGATAGCCGCTCGCCGTCCGGCCAAAGGTATATCCCGACGGGAGTCGTGCGTCGTCCCGAGGAGGGCCGGATTCCTTGCGAAGGTCGGCCCGATCGGAGGGAATCCGTTGACGAGCTTCCGGACCCGCGAGCGACGCTCGGCGGCGCGCGAACTTGCGATCGTCAGCCTCGCCGGAGTCGCATCCTTCCTCTTCATGAATCATCAGAACCTGTACCTGAGCGGACCGTTCGCCCTCTCGAACGCGCCCCTCGAGGCCTACTTCCTCGCGACGATCGTGATCTACCTGTTCCTGCGGATGCTCATCATCGCGGCAGGGATGCGCCCGACGCGAGCCGGTTCCGGATCACTGCTCTGCCCGGAGTGCGGTCAGCGCCTCGACACCCTGACCGCGGCGGGACGGGAGGCCCACCGCCGGATCGAGCTGACGCCGCAGCCCTCGGAGAAAGAAGTCGTCTCCGCGGTCGCCCTGCGCAAGGCTGTCGACGCCGCGCATTTGTCGGTGCGTACCTCGAAGGCGGTCTCTCGAGTGAACATCGCGGCTCCGACGCGGGACCTGGAGAACATCTCCGGCCATGACCTGGTCGCAGCCATCGACGATCCGGATCTCCTCGAGCGCCTCCTCCACGGCCCGAACCCGCCGCGGGATCCGCGCCTCAAGCGCTGAGCCCGACGAAGATGAGCAGCTCCTCGAGGATCCGATACGTGAAGCCCCAGATTAGTCGTCCCTCGTAGGCAAAGGCGGGGACGATCAATTCTCCGAGAATCGTCGTGACGGTCGAGATGCCGTGGGTCGCCGGCAATGCCTCGAGCGGCACCCAGAACACAGTGGCCATCTCGGGCCCCGGGGTCGCCTCGATGGGCTCGGTGGCCAGCGCGACATAGGGGACGACGAGCACCTCCGGCTTGTTGCCGGGTGCCCGAGGCGGCATGTGACCGAGGATCTCGGCCCGACCCTCGAGGTCGATCCCGACTTCCTCTTTCGTCTCGCGGAGCGCGGTCGCGAGCATCGTCGGGTCCTCGTCCCGATGACGTCCGCCCGGAAGGCCGATCTGCCCGGACCACGGATCGCCTTCGCGTTTCGTCCGCTCGCCCAAGAGCACCTCGAGACCTCGAGGACCGTCGCGAAGGATGGCCATCACGGCCGCGGCCGGTTTCGCCTTCAGTTCCGCTTCGGCGAGCTCGAGGGGGAGCAAGAACTTCCGCAGACGTTCGAGAGAGGCTTCGGACACTCGGGCGCGGCCTATGGCGTCTCCGAATATAATGGAATTCATCGACCGGTCGATAATGTTGATATATGTGTGTTTACATCAACACAGACATGCCTGTGAAGACGGTCACCCTCTCCGAGGACGCGTATGTCGCGCTCGCCGCACTCAAGAAAGACGGAGAGAGTTTTAGTGACGTCGTTCGCCGGCTCGCCCGCGGAAACAGGTCGCTTCTGGAATTCGCGGGGGACTGGAGAGATTTCCCCGAGGAAAAGATGACGGCGTACCTCTCCTTCCTCGAAGCAGGGGATCGGCTCTCGAAGGCGAAGCTCCGCCGCGAAATCGGGCGCCGCCGGAAGTGAGTCGCCTGGTCAGCCTGGAAACCTCGTTCCTCATCGATCTCCTGAGGAAGGACCCGGCAGCGGTGGCTCGCGCGCAGGCCCTCGAGACGTCGGGGGAACCGAAATGCGTCACGGCACCGGTGGCCGCGGAGATCCTGATCGGTGCCGCGTTGCGCGGGGGGCGTGCGCTCGATCGGGCTCGTGAGCTGCTTGCGTCCCTTGTGATGCTCCCCTTCGACCTCGAGGCTTGCGAGGAGGCGGGGCGGCTCGGATCTCTTTTGATTTCGCATGGCGAGGAACTCTCGAGCTCGGACCTGTTCATCGCGGCCATCACGAAAAGGCACGGGCAGCGGCTCCTCACTCGTGACCAAGCATTCGCGCGAATCCGGGGCCTTACCGTGGAGACCTACTAGGTTAGGCGGCGGGGACAAGGCCGTCTTCTTGAACGCGTCCCAGAGGACCCGCTCACATCGGACCGGTGGTCGACCGACGGCCCCGTTCGCGAATCCGGAGTCCGAGGCCAACGAGGGCGATTCCGGGTGCGATGAGCGCAGACCCGACGCCAATGAACTCGGGCTCGATTCCCGCGACCCGATATGACACCCGGACGTCTTGCGCCGAATCCTCGGATCCGGCGCCGTGCGCGAAGACAAGGTAGTAGGTCCCGGAACTTGGGAGATCGATCGCGAAGGAACCGGAGGAGCCGTTCGCCGAGAAAAGGCTTCGGCCTAGGCCGATGAACGCATAGACTTCGTATTGCCTCTCGCCGAACACGTACAGGTTCACGACGTCGCCGGCGAGATCGGCGAATTGCCCGGACACGCGGCTGCTCCCGAGCACTTTGATCTCGTACACGTAGAACCACGCGGGTCCCGCCGGAATCGTCGCGACCGTGCCCTGGGTCCCTTGCAAGAACGACGCCGCGAGGAACCCTTGTCCGGAGAGGAACAGGACGCCGCCGACGAGAAGGAGGACCCGTGGCGACTTCCACAGACTGGAGATCGATCGGAGTGTCCGACTCCCCTCCACGGCCCCGCTCCCGACACGGTAATCGGCGTGAAGCTATATGGCGATTCGCACCGCCCCGACCAACAATGTCTGGTCCGGTTGCGCGACAAGCGCAGGTTGACAAAAAGTGGTCCAGAGACACCATATACCGCACCGATGAACGTCTGACTTGGAGGGCCTGTGGGCGTGGAGCGAGGGGCCTTGGGGGAAAGGGCTCCCGAGCCGATCGCGGCGTCGTATTCGCGGTTCACCGCGGGGCTCAGCCGCGTGCGGGGCTATTGTGTGACGGAGGAAGGGGACTCCCTGTCCTTGGCGTTCGAGCCATGGTTCACGGAATCGGGGAGCTCGTTCGCCGTCCCCTGCATGCGGATCATGTTCCGTCGGGAGGGGGAGCAGATCATCCTCGAACGTTTCGAGATCGAGGATGCGGACGAGCCGCGGACAGTGAACATCGATGCGGCTCACGATGCCCTGCAGGCCTGGATGGACTGCATGGCAGACTAGTGGCCGACGACGTCCTCAAGCCCTCTTTATTCCTAGCCGTCGCGAAGGTTCGATACACATTGCATGTATGCTTGTATACGCCATGGCAACTACAGTCCGTTTAACCGCCGCGCAGAAACGAAAACTCGAGGAGGCCCAGGCCATCCTACAGAAACGCTCCACGCGGAAGATTTCACAGGGAGAGGCGATCGGCGTGCTTGCCGAGTTCGCGCTACGGAACCGCGTCCTTCTGGCGACGGCTGCGAAGGACGCGCGTCGGGCGATTGAGGACGATCCCTTCTACGACATGTCGATCGTGTTCGACTTCGGCCCCACGGATGCGCGCACTCACGATCGGGTCCTGTACGGACGGCGCTGAAGTGGAACACGCCCTCGTGGACACGAGTTCCTTGTGGCGCGATTCAACCAGAAGGATCGAAACCATCGGTCCGCCGCTTCCTTCCTCAAGAATCAGGAAGACCCAGACTCGGAAGCCTTCCGACTCGTTCTGAGCGACTACGTGTTCGACGAGACATCGCCACAATCCGGTTCAAGTCGGGTCGGCATGACGTCGCGGCAGCCGCAGGACACGCGATTCTCAAATCGACCAGCTTCGAGCGAGTATTTGTCGAGCCGCCCGTATTTGACGCCGCATGGTCCCTCTTCCTGGACCGAGCGGACAAGCCATGGTCCTTCACGGACTGCACCTCGTTCGTCCTCATGGAGAACCTCGGCATTCGCAAGGCCGTCGCGTTCGACGCGAACTTCCGGCAAGCCGGATTCGCGACCTTTCCCTAGACCCGATCCTCGCGCTCGGGGGGCCGAGGCCGGCTCGCCTCCACGAAACCGTTCAGAATCCAGGTTAGATGACGACGCGACATTCAGGAGGTCAAGCCCGATGTTGCTGCGGTACGGTTTCATGGGCGAAATGCTGATATATATGACAAGTCATTACATTGTCATATGAAGAACCTCCAGGTCCGCGTGGAAGAGGATGAAATCGAGGACCTCGACGAACTCGCGCAGGAAATGCGACTCTCCCGGTCCGAAATCGCAAGGTCCGCTCTCCGGGAGGGCGTCCGCCGCCTGCGGATGGAGAAGGCCCTCGCACGGTACCTGAACCTGGAGTTCACCCTGAGCCGCGCCGCCCAGTACGCAGGGGTCCCGATCCGGGACATGGCCGATCTCGCGGCCGCGAAAGGGATCCCCTTCTTCCGAATCTCACTGGACGAGCTGCGGAGGGACCGGGAGCGAACCAGTGCCTGGGTCAAAGGCTGACCCATGCGTGTTTGGGTCGACGCCTCGACGCTGATCGCCCTCGAGTCCATCGGGGAAGTCCTCGTCCTCCGGGACCTCTTGGGGGAGATCGCGATCACGCCTCCGATCGCCGACGAGGTCTTCACGGGACGCGAATCCAAGCCCCTTCGGGAGGCCCGGGGGTCGTGGATCGAGGTCGTCCCCGTCCGGGGCGACCGGAAGCGGTGGTTGGCCCTTGGCCTGGGGATTGGCGAGGCATCCTTGTTCGAGACGCCGAAAGGAGACCGTCTCATCCTCGACGAGATCCCGGCACGAACCGTCGCCGAGGCGGAAGGTCGAGATTATACCGGCCTCCTCGGCCTCCTCTTGGCCGGGGTTGAGGCCCGCGCGATCCCTGCCTCCCGCGCGCGGGAGATCCTGGAGAAGCTGGCCCGAAGCTCGTTCCGGATGAGCGCGGACTTGTACGGGGAGGTCCTCCGCCGGCTGGGGGACCGGGCCTGAGCCGCCTCGGCCGACCCGGTGCGACTTTCGCCAAGCGTCCGGGCTCGCCTCGTCCTCGGGCCTTCTATGTTCCTGGCCGCCCTGATCAAGCACGCAGCGCCGGGGAAAACGCATAGGTTCGCGAGGGCACGTCGTACACGCGGACCATGAACGAGGTTCCCATGGGGATCGTGCAATCCGAGCACGGTGCGGAGATCCGATAGATGGCGGTCCCGGACCCGACCATCGGCTGCGAACTTTCCGCAATCCACTCGTATGTCGCGGGACCCTCGACAATGAAGAATCGGGGTTCGAGATGGGCGGAGCTAGAGAGGGCGACCAGGAGGGAGGCCAGACCGCCGGAAGGAACTCGGCCGCCAGGAGGCACCGAGACGGTCACGTCGACGTGCGGGACCGCGCCTCCAGCGAGAACGTTCATCCCCGCGACCGCGAGGAGGAGGCCAACGGCCATGAGGACCGCGGCATCGGGTCGGCTAAGTGTTGGAAATCGCATGGCGCCTCCACCACATCCACAGCGCGATCACGAGGAACGGTGCCCAGTAGACGACATAGCTCTGGAGCATTCGGTAGGACACAAACAGGACCAGGGCGGGGAAGATCCAGAAGGTGAACTCGAGTCGGTCGAAGTGTACATGATACGCGAGAATGAGAATCGCGAGCAGACCGACCTCGGCGACCACGAACAGGTCCCTCCGCGCGAACACGTATCCGTACGCAGCGAGGGTCGACAGCCCGAGACCGGTCGGGGCTTGAAGAGAGGTGAGGGGCGCGAACATCGCCGCCGCCCAGGCCGACGGATTCCAGGCGACGAACGGAGCGTTCACAAGAAGGAAGACACCAGCCGCGACGCCGCCGAAAGCGAGCAGCGTCTTGCGCACATCGCCCCGGTGCCGATGCCAATACCAGAGGAAGAGGAAGGGCGCCAAGAGCCACGGGGTCTGCTTGAACGCGCACGCGATCCCGTACCAGAGGCCGGCCCGGGCCGGCCGTCCTAAGTCCGTGGCCATGAGGAGGCCGGGGACGACCCAGAGGATGTCGGGCACGCCCCAGGGTGTGTACTGCACGAGCTCGAGCGTCATCACGAGGCCGATCGGGGCGACGCCGCGGAACGCCGGAGGGGCGCGCAGGTACAGAATCCCCAGTCCTGCCAGGTGGAACGCGAGGTACACGATGCGCACATCCGTCGCTCCGAGCGCGAGGATCGGCACGTAGACGAGGAAGGCCAGGGGCGGATACGGAGACGTGCCGAACAGCCCGCCACCTTCCAATGGCGACCAAGCGTCCGCGGGGACGTGGAAGGCGCTCAGCGACGGAAGCATGCTCTCCGCGTACGGATTGCGGCCCTGCATGAGAAGGACGGCCGAGTAGTGGGTGTACGAAAGCGAGTCGATCCGGTAGAAGGGCTGGAACACGACCGCCGGAACGAAATTCAGGAGGACCGCATAGGCCGCCGCGATCAGCACCAGGTATGCTTTCGGTCGGAGATCGGACTTCGAGACGAGGGCCAACACAATCAGCGCGAACGCGAACGCGTACGCACCGAGGTTCATGATGAGCAGGGGAAGGTTCGTGAAGATCGGGAACGAATACGCGTCGGAGACCGCGACGTGAGTCAGGATGTACGCCACGAAGAGGAATCCGACTCTGGTCAGGGGCTCGCCGAGATCCTTCGAACGGAATGCCTGCGACAGGATCCGGACGCCGGGAAGAGTCGCCTTCGAGTCATCGGCCATTCGACCACCCCCCGCTCACTTGATTGCGATTTGGACGTCCGGTGTGATCCCGGCTTGGTAAGGAGACCATAGGACGATGACCAGCGTGTACGTCCCAGACGCCGTGATCGTGTAATCGAGTCGAGGGCTCGGGGTTCCCTGGGTCGGCAAAGACGGAACCCGTGCGCGCGCCGAGTACTGGAGCCACCATCCGGTCGTCAGGTCCGGCCGGATCAAGTTCCGGAAGACCTCGACGCTGAGGTTGCGGCCTCCGGCCGTCGCGCTCACCGTGAGCCGTTGCCCAATCGTCAGGAAGGGGAGGTACACAAAAACGGCTGGCGGGTGGGTCTCGGCGGGGAACGTCTCGTTTCCTTCGGAGCCGTACCAGGCGAACCACGGCCCGACGATCTTCTTGACCTCGATGTCGTCGACAATGAAATCGCTCCCGGTGGCGTGGAGACCGAGCTCGAGGACGGATTGACCCCCGATCCGCGGCACGGGGAAGACCGCGGTGTACCAGGTCGAACTGTTCCCTTTCACACTTCGATCGATCGTGTACCAGGTGTTGTCCGCGAGCCGCCTCACGTTCAGGTCCAGCCTGCCGTCGCCGGAATCCCAATACCGTACGACAAGCACCTCGGGATCGACGGGGCTGAACACGGAGACACGAGGCAGGTTGTTGTTTTGTTCGATCCGCAGGACCCGCTTGCCGCCAAATTCCTGGGGATCGTTGAGTCCCGCGATTCCATAGAGTCCGATCGGATTGCCTGCGGGAACGTCGGGATAGGATTGGATTCCGACCGCGAAGATGACGCTCCTGCCAAAGACGGCCGCCCACGGGAAATACGGAGAGCCGAGCCATCGGAATAGCGGCAGGGCCGCGCTGGTGAATCCATTCCAATCCATGGACCTCACGAAGACGTACGAAACCCGATGGGCTTGGAGGAATGCGGCCATCGCCGCCGGATCTTGCATGAAGTAGAGCGGCTCGGCCTCCTGACTGTCGAGGTACAGCATCGTGTCGGCGACCCGCAAGCTTTCCTCGATGTAGTAGACTCGATACTCAAGGCTCGCGATGCGTTGACCCGGTGTGAGGTTCTCATTGAACCACTGCCACGCGCTCGTGTCGGAGCCGTACGAGGTTTTCAAGTCAGACCATAGGTCGGTCCCGCTCTTTCCGAAGTGACGGAAGTAGTCGCCAGTGGGGTTGTTTGCCCCGAAGAAGTACGCGTTGCCGCCGAAGCCGACGACAAGCGGAAGGATGAACAAGCTCGCAAGGACGACGACCGGGATTCGGCCGACGGCTTCGGTCGCAATCCGCGTAGGGCGCGTGCGCTTGTCAACGGAGGCCCAGGCCCGGAGGGCTTGGAGGGCTGCGAACGCGGCACCTGCAACCGCAACCGCGGAGAACGGGATCAGTAGCCATACGTACCGGATGAACGGGACCGGACCGAGGAGGATGGCGGCGAGCACGACGAAGTAGAAAGAGGCCAGCTCAGGTTTCCGACGGATCTTTGTCGCCGGAAGGATGAGGAACGCCGGCACCACGAAGGCCAGGCTTAGCGGCACGAAGGACGGGTTGGTCCCGAACTGAAAGAGGAAGTCCCAGTACGAGCTGGGGGTGGGCCCGGACGACGCGAGATCCAGCGCGACGCTCCTCCACTCCGCCTCCGCGAAACCCATCGTCGTCGGGGACAGGTAGGGGCTCGCGAACACGCCGCGGTAGAACGGATAAACCGGGTCGCCGAGGAGGACCCAATTCCGCACGTACGGCGCGCACCCGGCCGCGACCGCGACGAGCAGGCTGAGCAAGAGCATGATCGGCTCGGCTTGCCAGAACGCCCGGAGTCGAAGATCGAACCGGCGGAGGAGCGCGATCCCATACAGCCCGACGACCGGGAGGAGGAAGTACAATCCTTGATACGAGGTCAAGATGGCGCCGCCCAGGAGAAGGCCGCCCACGATCGCGTACCCCGGCCGTTTCGCGCGGGTCGCTTTGAGGAGGGCGAGGAAACCCAGCGCGCCGAACATGACGAGCGTCGTCTCCTGGGTTGCCAGGAACGCATACGAGACGAACGAGGGCACGAGCGCCGCAAGGACCGCCGCGAGCACACCGTGGGAACGTCCCGCGAGCCGTCGACCGATGAGGAACGTGGCGTAGATGACGAGGCACCAGTTCGCCGCCCCGAGGAAGCGGAGGTAGACATCGTTCACGCCTCCCGTCCACGCGTAGTAGTATGCGCCGAGGATCGAGAAGGCCTGCGGGTAGTTCGCACTCGAACTCAACCCGACGCCACCGCCGACGATCCACGGAAGGCCGCCGTGATAGTACACGAGCGCGGCGAGCGGGGCGTGGTAGATCAGGGAGTCCGTCTCGATGATTCGCTCGACCGTGGCTTGGTAGAAAATGAGAACCGCGATGGACGCGACGCCGGCGAACGCAAGCCACTCAATAGGACTCGGATGAGGCCGAAGGCCGCGCACGACGGCCATCCATCGAGAGAGCGACGGTCTCGCCGGTAGCCCATAGATGAGGGAGAAGAGGACGAACGCGCTGATTTCGCCGAGCAAGACGACCTCGATCCACCCGAACGTGAAATGCCCGGTGAGGGCGAGGATCGTCCCGGTGAGTCCCGTCAGACCCTCGCCGAGCCCGAGGACGAACGCGATGGCCTCCCACGGCTCGGTGTGCCGAGGGAACAGGAACCGGTAGGCTGCGGCTCCGAGGACGACCATCTGGATCGTCGCGAGGATCGCGGAGGGAAACCCGGGAAAGGGAAACGGAGGCCACGACCACGATTGGACGGCTGCGGGGAAGCCGGAGAGTCGAACGATGTAGCTCCAATTCCACGAGAGGGCCGCAATCGTCGCGAGGGTGAACACAAGAGTGACGAGCGCGAAAAACCCGAGACCCCATGCGCGCTCTTCGCTTGTCTTCGGAGCAGTGACGAGCTCCACCCGAACCGACTCGTCGTGATGAGGTTCCGGGACGGCTGGTTCCAGCACCAGAGGCGGCGGCGTGATTGTGACCGGAGGGGCCGGTGGTTCAAAAGCAATCGCTGACGTTGCGACTGTTGGCGCCACGGGCTCTGCAGGTGGCGGCGAACTGTCGTCCGGTTTCGGTTTGGTCCGGCTTTCGGTCTCAGGGCTGAGCGAATCGGAAGCCATGGCCGCTCATCGGCTCCTGCGCCGGTGAATCAAAATGATGACGAGCAGGAGGGCGGCCAACAGGACTCCGACCGCGATTCCCATGGACGCCACCGAAGTGAGGGACCAAGGGGATCCCGCCGGCGCGTTTCGCTCATGGACTTCGACGATCCATTGGAAATCAGTGGTGGCCGATCCGTCCGATACGATGACCTTGATCACGTAGGGGCCCGTCTGGTTGCGAGCGAATTCGTAGGAGGTTGAGGATCCGCCGACCGGTACTCCATTCACGGTCCATGTGAACGTGAGCGAATCCCCATCCGGATCGAACGCGCCCACCTGGAATGTCGTCGAGTCGGACTTATTGACGAGCAGCGAGGCCTGAGGACTTGTCGATTCGATGACGGGTGCTCGGTTCCCAACCTCGATCGTCCTGGACACTTCGTTGTGTGCACCGAGGTCGTCCGTGACGACGAGTCCGACTACAAACAACCCGTGGTCGGCGAACGCGTGGACCGCGACCATTCCGTCCGCTGTGGTCCCGTCGCCGAAGTCCCAATGATAGGAGACGATCGCGCTATCAGGATCTGCAGACGCCGACGCATTGAACGTGACGTAGACCCCGGGGTAGGCCAATGTCGGCGTCGCGACGAACGATGCAACGGGTGGCGCGTTCACGCGCACCTCACCGTGGACCGTCGTCGAAGCCCCTCGGTTGTCTCTCACCGTCAGGGCGACGGAGTACGTCCCTGGGGCCGCGTAGGCATGGACGCGCACGACGCCATCCGCCGTCGCCCCATCGCCGAACGCCCAGGAATACGACACGATCGAGCCGTCCGGGTCCGCTGAGCCGGATGCGTCGAATGTCACCGAGTCGCCCGGATTGACCCGAGTGGGCGTGATCGCAAGGACCGCCGCGGGCGGTTGGTTTTGCCTTACGACGACGTTCATCGACCTCGTGTCCGTCAGCCCGACGGAATCGGTCACCACGAGGCGGACGAGGTAGGACCCTGGTTGTGCATACGCGTGCGAAACGTTCATTCCCGTCACGGTCGCCGTGTTATCTCCGAAGTCCCACGCAAACGTCTCGAGAGACCCTTCCGGATCCGAGGAAGCGGATCCGTCGAAGACGATCGCGTCGCCCGCGAACGGAGCGGCCGGGAAGACCGCGAAGGCTGCGACGGGCGGGGCGTTCACCACGATGATTCGCGAAGTGGAGTTGGTCAGGTTGTCGTCGTCGAAGACCGTCAGGGTAACCGTGTAGGATCCCGAAACCGCGTACGCGTGGACGGTCGCGACGCTGGAGTTCGTCGTCCCGTCGCCGAAGTTCCACCCATACCCTACGATCGTGCCGTCAACGTCCGAAGAGCGGAAGGCGTCGAACGTCACATTGGTGCCAGGCGAGACGAGGCTCGCGCTCTCCGCGAACGACGCCTCGGGCGGGTACACCGGGGTGACGGAAAGCGTGTCCGTCGCTCTCGCGGTGAAGCCGTCCGAATCCGTGACGGTCAACACGACGGGGTAGGACCCTCCGGCCGAGAACGAGTGCTCCACAACCGGCCCGCTCCCCGTCGCGCCGTCCCCGAAGTCCCATGCGTAGAGGGCGATGGTCCCGTCCGGATCGGACGACGCGGAACCGTTCAGCGTGACGGTGTGCGTCGCGCGGGGCGAAGTCGGCGAGATGGTGAAGAGCGCGGAGGGCGGAGCGAAGACGTGAACATGGGCCGAGGTCACGTTTGTGAGCCCGTCAGAGTCCGTTACCATCAGTCCCACGGTGTACTCGCCGAACGTCGCGAACGCGTGCTGCGCGACCGACGAAACGGACAGGGTCGAGTTCGAACCGTCGCCCCAGTTCCATTCGTAGTGCGTAATGTTCCCATCGGGATCCGTCGAGTTGGACGCGTCGAAGGACACGGGCGTGGCTTCCAGAGGTCTCGGCGGACCGAAGGCGAAGGCGGCAGTCGGGAGTGCGAGAACCCGGATCGATGCGGTCTGTGATCCGGTGAGATTATCGAAGTCCGTGACGACGAGGGTCACCTGGTACACCCCATGCGTCGCATAGCTGTGGCTGGCGACGGAACCGGACGCCGCGGACCCGTCTCCGAAGTCCCATGCGTAGGATGCGATGGAACCGTCGGGATCGTACGAGCCGGACCCGTTGAAGGTCACGAGGTCTCCGACGAGCGGTGTGGACGAAGACGCCGTGAAGGAAGCGACCGGCGGAAGGGAGGTATCGTAGAAGCGGAAGATGGTGTGCGTGCTGGTAAGCCAAATCGCCCCGTCGAGCCCCTGTTCCAGACCGACGACGCCGCCATACTCATTCGAAGGGAGGGTGACGATGACCTCGTCGGAGAGGACCGTATGATAGTCGGGAGGCGCCAGGTGGAGGCGATGGACGTTGGCGGTGTTCCACGTCCCGAAGAAAAAATCATCGTGCCACGCCGCAAACCTCGGCCCATCATAGAAAATCGCATTCGTGGGCGCGATGCAGCAAGGGTCGTACCAGATGATCGGCAAAACGGGATCTGGCCCGTCCTGGTTCGTGTTGAACGGAGCCGGCGGCGGATGGGAGCACGTGTAGTTGGCCCCCCAGCCGAAATTGCGACCTGGTACGAGCAGGTTCACTTCGTCGTTGCACTCGGGGCCGTTCTCCGTGACGAATATCTCGCCGGAGATGGGATGGAAGGCAATTCCGAACAGGTTCCGATGGCCGTACGTGTAGATGTATGGACTCGCGCTGGCATTGCCGGCGAACGGATTATCCGAGGGCGCGCTCCCGTCGGGATTCAGTCGGAGCACTTTCCCCGCGAGGGTCGACAGGTTCTGAGCGTTCGCGGCGTTGTAGGCGTCGCCGGTGAGCGCATACAGCTTGCCATCCGGACCAAACTTGATCGGACCGCCGATGTGCCACTCGCCCGCGGGAATCCGATCGAGGAGGACCTGGACCGACTCGCCTGTGTCGCCGGTCGCGTGGACCCGCACGATGCGATTGTAGACGGTTCCGTTGGGGATGTCTCGGAGCGTGTAGTACGCGTACACCCAAGGCGTGGCTGGGAAGGATGGGTCGAGAGCGAGCCCAAGCAGGCCTTGGTCGTGATAGTCACTGACGTTCTCGAAAGTGTAGAACGGATCCGGCGAGACCGAGCCGTTCTCGATAATCCAGATTTTCCCATTAGGCCGTTCCGCGAAGAAAACGCGGCCGTCCGATGCGAACGCGAGGGCCGTCGGACTGTTCAGCCCCGATTGGATGACCTCGAGCGTCCCGGACACCGCAGCGGCAGGCCGCGACGAGACGAGGATCAGGGACAGGAGGACGAAGACGGCGAGTGATGCCGTGAGCACTTTAGGAGGGGCAACGCGCGAGTCGCGACCCCAGCCGCTCTCCTCAGTCGTCCTCGATGCCACGTGGGGCACGGGTGGTGTCCTCCCGTCGGGGCGTCGTCCCCGGACGACCGCTCCAGGCGAACCGGCGGCTGGCGAAGTAGTTGAATCCGAAGGCGATGACGATGGCAAGGAATTCGCTGACGAGGTAGAACATCCGGACGAGTTCCGTGAACGCAAACAGGGCGACGAGGTTCACCGCGAGGCCGGCGAGGGCGACGAGGTTGTACGCCAGGAATCGACGGCCGAGCGACTGGGACTTGACGATCCGGCGGAACGTCCACCGCTCGTGCAAGGCGAATGCCCAGAAGATGCTAATCTCAATCGCAATCGCGGCGGACACGAGGTACGGGATCCCCGCGAGATCGGTCAGCGCCCATAGCAGTCCGAGGATGACGAGGGCACCGCTGACCCCGACCGTCGCGAACCGCAGGACCTCCGCCTTCCGATAGTCGAGCCAGGTGCGGACGAGAGCTCCGAGCTCCGCGCGGAGAATCTTCGGCATCGTGCGGAGTCCGTAGACTTTCGTGGCGCCGGCGCGTGATCGGTACGAGGTGGGCACTTCGACCTGGCGATATCCCGCGACGCTCGCCCGGGCGGTGAATTCAAGCCAGAAGTTGTACCGCGAATATCGCACGCTTCGGGCGACGGTCTGAGCGACCTCGGTCTTCATGATGCGGAAGGCACTCGTCACGTCCTTGGTGCCGGGGTTGAAGAGCAGGCCTTCGAGGCGGCGCAACATCCGCGAGGGAAGGGCGCGATACAACGGCTCCGTTCTGTGGGTCCGGCGGGCTTGCACGATGTCCCCCGTCCCGGTCTGGAATTCGGTCCAGAGTCGCTCGAAGTCCCGCGGATCGTACTGGCCGTCGCCGTCGAGGAACGCGAGGAGCGGGAACTCCTGCGGGTCGATCGAGAGGATCGCGTCGCGGACCGCGCCCGGGTAACCTTTCCGATCCGGGGACGTCGACACGCGGAGGGACGGCATCGAGACCGCGATCTCTCGAAGCACCTCTCCGGTGCCATCGCGGCTTCCGTCCTCGAACACGAACAGGGTCGCAGGGTGGGCCGCGAGGATCGTGCCGGCCAGTTCTTCCACCACGGCCCGAACGGTGTCGGCCTCGTTGTGGACCGGCATGACGACCGCGATTTGCGGCCGAGAAGGCTTCGCGGGCGTCGCCTGGAGCTCCAATGTCTCACGCCCGTTCGAGGAGGATTCTTTCGTCTGTTGGAGCCGAAACGTTGTGGGTCGCGAGGTACCATTCGATCGTCTTTGCGAGCCCGTCTCGGAAGGATACTTTGGGTTCCCATCCCAGCACATTCCGAGCCTTCTGGATATCCAGCGCGCGGCTCACCGCTCCCGTCGGCTTCGAGGTGTCGAAGAAGATCTCGCGGGGGCGCCATCCGACGAGGTCGAAGATCGTGTTCGCGACCTCGATCATCGTGTACCGTTTCCCGTTGCCGAGGTTGATCGCGCTGCCGTCCGTGATGCGCTCCGCGCTACGCACGGTGCCTTCGACGATGTCCGTGACGTACGTGAAGTCCCGATCTTGGCGGCCGTTGCCCCAGATCGGGTACGGGTCCATTCGGCGGACCGCCTTGTAGATCAGGGCGATGATCGCGTGGGTCTCGTTCTCGCGCGGGCCGTAAGCAGTGATGAAGCGGACGCTGCACCCTTTCATTCCGTACTGGCGGATGAACGCCAGGAGCTGGATTTCTCCGAAGACCTTCGCCCATCCGTACTCCAGGTCGGCGCTGAGCGGCTCGCCGAGCTTCCGTGGATCGCAGTCCTGTTCGCGCAACAGGTAACTCGAGCCCTCTACGGCCTGGAGCGCCGGAGGATAGACGCACGCGGAACTTGCGAAGACCACTTGCGAGACGTCCGCTCTCCGGGCGGCCTCGTACACATGGTGGTCGATCGCCAGGTTCGAACAGACGTCCGCGGGATGCGAGTCGATGTACCCGCGGCCTCCGTGGATCGCTGCGAGGTGGAAGAGGACCTCATTGCCTTCGAAGGCCGAGGTGATCTCCTCGATGCCGCTGTACTCGAGGTCGAGTTGATGGAACTTGTAACGGCCTCGGACGGCCTCGAGGTTCTGCAGGCGACCGCTGCTCAGGTCGTCAACGATGGAGACGTCCGCGCCTCGGGCGATGAGCGATTCGACGAGATGGCTTCCGATGAAGCTCGCTCCGCCCGTGACCGCGACCTTGCGGCCATCCCATTCCGATTTTTCCAGCCTCGCGGCGTCGGACGAGAGCGAGTTGCCTCTCGTGGAACCCGGCCCGGACAATGTCTTTCCCCCTGGGAATGTTAGTCAAGAAGGCCGAGCCACGATGCGAAAGCGTGAGTGGACTCCATGCCTTCCACGACTGCACTCCCCCTACCTTGATAGCAGTTGGAAGTATGGATATAAGAATTTGTTGCCGAACCCTCCAGATGCACGGGCCGTAGACTTGTCGACTCCGCGACGCGGAATCGGCGGAACTAGTCGGACGGCAGCTTCGGCGTGCGATGCCAGCGGAGGTCCCGCGGGCGGAGGACGACCTTGAACGCGGCCCGGATCAAGGCGGCGAGCTGGAGGATCCAGTACGCGTACAGGCCAGGGAGGAGCCAGAGGATCTTTCGATCCCGGGTCAGGGCGGCTTCGGCCACCACGAGGGGTGCAAGGAGGAGCTGAGACCCGAGGAGACCGTACAACCAAGCGAGGAGGGCTTCTGGTACTGTTCCTGAGATTGCGAACAAGGCGAGGGACCCGAACGACAAAATTGAGCTGACAAGGAAAACCAGGGGGGAACAGAGGTACAGGAACGCGTCAATCGCCTCCCGCCGACTCCGCCCGACTCGGAACCGACGGCGAGCGGATCGGGCGAATACCTGCAGGGCGCCGCTCCACCAGCGTTCCCGCTGGCGAACAAGATGCGAGGCCCGATACACGGGCTGAATCCAAACGTTCGCGTCGAGCATACCGACCCGGACGCCTGATTGGGCGAGACGGAGTGAATACTCCAGATCTTCCGTGAGACAGGCCTCGTCCCACGGCCCTAGAGCATCGAGGACGCCGCGTCGGAGGAACATCCCTGTGCCGGCGAGGTGCATGAACAGACCGAACCTCTCCTTCGCGGCCTGCAGGCCCTGAAACCAGAACCGCGTCTCGTAGTAGTTCAGTCGAGTAATCGCGTTCGTGTGCTGGTTCATGACCCTGGGGACGGCCTGGGCCACGCTGACGTCCGGGTGATCGTGGAAGTACTTCGCGACGCGGAGGAGGAGGTCCGGCTGGTACCGGGTGTCGGAGTCGAAGACGCCGATGACGTCACCGCGGGCGTGGGCCATTGCGCGGTTCAAGGCGGGTGGCTTGCCCTTTGACGGGCCGCCGGAGAGGCAGCGGACGTTTGGGAGGACCGCGGCCATCCGCTGGCCGATCGTCGGCGTGGCGTCGTGGGATCCATCTTCGACGAGGAGGACCTCGAGGAGGTCTTTCGGATATTGCAGCCGATCTGCACAGCGCAGCGCGCCCTCGATCACGATCTCCTCATCCCTCGCCGGGATGACGATGCTGACGGACGGCAGGTCTACGGGATTGCGGAGCGATCCCTTGTCAAACGGTTTCGGCGCACCTCGCGTCATTCGGAGACCTAGGAAGATGAGGATCGTATGGTAGCCGGCGATCGCATAGAAGGCGAGCGCGAGTCCCACAAGAAGGGCCGTCGAAAGCTCGCCCCACATCCGCTCGGTATTGGGCGTCCGACATAAAGCAGTGACCGTTTCGCGTCGTCTCGACGTTCGCTCCGAGGGAAGTAGCGAGGAAATCCTCGAAACCGGAATCCGGGATGCATCATGGCTCCGATACCATGATATAGACGAGATGGTATCTATACCATTAATGACGGCAGTAGTGCCGGTCGACCGCGCCGGAAGGATCGTGATCCCGAAGGAGACTCGAGAGGCGCAAGGCATCGCTCCCGGGACCAAGTTCCTCCTCATCGAAGGAAAGGATGGGAGCCTGTGGCTCCAGCGGCTGGACCCGCAGGAGCTCGCCCGCCGCATTCACGAGGAACTCCAGGGAATCGATTTGACCCCGCTCGTCGCGAAGGTCGAAGCCGAGATCGACGCGCTCGCGGCTTCGAAATACCCGTCCGCGGCGCGTCGCTAGAAGCGGAGGGCCCCGGTGGCCACGCCGGTTCCGGCTATCCTGCTCGACGCGAACGTCTTCGTCTCGGCGATCAAGCCCGTTCCAAGGGTCACCGACTCGCTCCGATTCCTCGTGCATCTGCTGGATGCGGGCGTTCGCCTCGTTGGCAATGAGATCCTCGCGGAGGAGTACCTACGCTACGCCCAGCTGTTGCCCTCGCCCACCGCGGCCGCACTCGCCGCATCGATCCTGGAATCGATGGAGATCATTCACGTCGAGGAACGCTTCGTCCGCGCATGCGCGCCCTATTTCGGCGCGAAGAGTGCAAAGGATTGCGTGCACGCCGCAACTTGTCTGCAGCTGGGGGCGACCCTCGTGTCGAACGATCACGATCTCGATCCAATCGAGCGAGCCGGCCTGATCCGCCGTGTGACGACCGGCGAAGCAATCCGCCGGTGGCTCGGTCCTCGCAAGCGGTGACTTGGCGACACGGACGATTCGACCGCCGTTCGTCTGTCAACCCTGCTGATGTCAAAGAGACACTGCATGCCGCCGCGCGGGAGAAATCCTTTACTATTCGGCGCGAGTCCGGAGTCTTCTGGACGGGACGCAGGTTTGGAATACCGCGGACGCTTACGTCGGTTGCTGGGCGATTCGGCCACGCGGCTCTTGTGGGCGTCCGTCCTCCTGCTCGCGACGAATCTCATTTGGATCTTCGCGGTCGCCCTGAACCTCCTGGGCCCGCTCGGTCCGTTGACAGCGGGCATCTTGGGATGGGTCGCCTTGAGTGCGGATTTGCCCGGCGTTGCTCTCTTGGCTGCGGCGTACGCCGGCTTGGGGCGGGAACAGGAACGCACATCGAGCCGTCTGCGATCGGCGATCGTCTGGGGATTCATCGGCTGGGTGGTCCTGTCGGCCTACTGGCGATTCCTACTGCCTCTGACGACGGGGACGGACGTCCAAGACCTTTTCGCCGGTCTCCTCGGAGCGAATCCGGGTACGCTCGTGCTGGCGAAGAAAGCGTGGGCGAGCGTCGAGGAGATTTTCGTCGCGTGGATCGCCGCAGCGGGTTTGTTCTTCGTTGTCCACCTCCTCATCGCAATCGACTATCGAAGGGCGTCCGACGTGGAATGGGTCAAGGGCGTGCCCGCGTATGCGTGGCTCCTGGGCACGGGCCTGTCGTTCGTCTCGACGATCCTGATTGTGGCCGCGCTCCTCCCGGTGTTGGGCGGAGGCTTCCTCGGATCGACCTTCACCGCGGGAGCGATTGGCAAGCTGCTCGTCGCCCCGAACATCATGCTGTCGGGATACGTCTCGAGCCTACAACTGGGCCGAGCCGCAATCGCTGCGCGACGGACCGCGGGCCGGGGCTAAGCGTTCGTGCAGAACGTGCTGACCCAGTACGCACTCGAGGGAGTAGGCCCGGGGCCCGAGCAGACCTTCGCCTGGGCGTACGTGAACGGTCCCGCGAGCGACCCGGAGGAAAGGACGGTGAGCCAGGTGATCGACGGGGTCACTAGGAAGGAGTCGCTGAGGCTGAGGCTCAAGACGTTACCGGAGAACGGCCCCGAGAACGGAGCGTTCACGGTGGCTCCCGCGCCAACCGTGAGGGGAACGTTGATTGTGATCGTCGTATCCAGCCGGCCGTCCGGCGCCCCCTCGAGCGCCACCGATTGGATTCGCACGGATGCGACGGTGAGGCGGATGTCCGTGGACGCGTGATTCGTCACCCTCATGATGCCGACGATCTTCCCATCCGGTCCGGACGGATGGACGACGTTCTGGACGGCAGCGGTGAGCGTGAGGTTGCCGTCGTCAATGATCGTGACGGTCATCCGCAGGAGGCCGGGGGACGCCATCGCGGTGACCATAAGGACGACGGACAAGATGGGCAGCGGCAAGAGATGCTTCTTCCGACCCCAGGGCGCACGACGAAAGCGTGTTTCGGCTATGGTCCGCATCTGCGGAACTCCCCCAGAACTCGAGGCGCGGGCGCGACGAGCCGCGAATCCCCTCGTTCCGTTCTCGACACAGGAGTTCTGACAATATAATCGTTCCGTTGGCCGTACTCCGCCGGCGATGCATTTGGTCTCGATAATGAGACCTGAACGATGCGTGTGACGAATGAGACGATCGAGCGCGAGGCGTTCCCCCTCGGAGCCAAGGTCCAGACGTTAACCTGCCCGCTTCATGGCAAAACGCTCTTATACCCTCACGGAAACTGCGGCTCACCCCCATGGAGGGATTTCCTGGCGGTCACTGACTACGAGTCTGCGGCCAGCCAGCGCCTTGCTGCGACGGCCGCACCAGTAAGCCTCTTGGCGGCCATTCCGGCATTCAACGAACAGAAGACCATCGGGAGTGTCGTCCTTACCGCTCAGCGTTACGCTACAAAGGTAATCGTAATCGACGATGGCTCCGAGGACGGAACGTCAGAGGTCGCGCGCCGGGCGGGTGCCACCTACCTGCTGCGCTTCCCGGTGCACCGCGGCCTCGCGCGGACCTTCGAGGCCGGCCTGGATGCCGCGTTGAAGCTCGGCGCGGACGTCATCGTCAACACCGACGCGGACAACCAGTACCGTGGAGAGGACGTCGTGCGCCTCGTGCAGCCGATCCTCGCCGGCCATGCGGAGATGGTGGTCGGCGATCGGGCGCCGCACCGCCTGCCGCATATCCGGCCGGCCAAGCGGCTCCTCCAGGTCGCCGGCAGCTGGGTCGTCCGTCAGCTCTCGGGCACGACCACGCCCGATGCGACCAGCGGGTTCCGTGCGTTCTCCCGGCGGGCCGCGCTCCGCCTGAACGTCTTCACCAAGTTCACCTATACCCTCGAGACGGTGATCCAGGCGGGCAAGAAGCACATCCCGATCGTGCACGTGCCGATCACCCCCAATCCCGACCGGCGGCCGTCGCGACTCTTCGGCAGCCTCTACGTCTACATGAAGCACTCGCTCGCGACGTTGATCCGCATCTACGCCCTCTACGAGCCGCTGAAGGTCTTCCTCGGTCTCGGCGGGCTCCTCGTCGCGGCGGGTGGCGTGGTGGGCATCCGTTTCTTCGTCTTCTATCTCCTGGGTCACGGCGCCGGCCACGTGCAGAGCCTCATCCTCGGGGCGGTGCTGTTCATCGTCGGCTTCCAGACCATCTCCATCGGGTTGGTCGCCGACCTGATCGGCAACAATCGCTCGCTGCTCGAGGACACGCTCTTCCGGGTCCGGGAGCTCGAGCTCAGATTCGGCGACGGCCCGAACGTCGAGCGGATCGCCGGTGAGCCCCCCCCGCAGCGGCTCGAGGTGCGGCGCGGCCAGCGATGACCGCGTGCCTGTTCGGCACGTACGTCCGCGCCCACAGCGCCAACCGCCTGCTCCACGCGGCGCTCGCCGGGGCGGGCTTCGACGTCGTCGAGTGTCACGAGCCGGTCTGGGAGGAGGAGGGGAACAAGCCAGCGCCGTACT
>Ga0137415_10000346_pt1 | contig 43609 bp, 33 predicted proteins | sample CZODoug3_1_1_16f_FD_183082 | JGI IMG/M metagenome (GOLD analysis project Ga0137415, IMG submission 183082) | Vadose zone soil fungal communities from Angelo Coast Range Reserve, California, USA - CZODoug3_1_1_16fungal (Hybrid Assembly) | ecosystem: Environmental > Terrestrial > Soil > Vadose...
ACCGCGTGCTGGCCGGGCGGCAGGTTGGACAGGTCGGGGGCGATCACGATCGCTTCGTGCGAATCGGGCAGCCGCGCCCCTGAGTCGATGCCCCGCTCTATGGCCAGCACATACTCCGGGGTGGCCTTGGTCAGCGTCTCGCCGCGGAAGTACGCCGGCGCCCGCCAGCGCCAGAGCAGCATCAGCAGGTACCCGAGGACCAGGGTGCCGATGCCGATCACGAACACCCCACCGATGCCGAACAGCTTGGTCTTGCCGTAGTCCGGGGCGACGTACTGGATGCTCGCCTCGACGAATGCGCCGAGCAGGATCAGCGCCCCGAGCAGCGGCAGCACCCCACGCATCAGGAAGTTCCGCGCACTGCCGGTCAGCGTGTGCCGGAAGTACCAGACGCAGGCGAAGCCGGTCAGCCCGTAGTAGAACGCGATCATCAGGCCGACCGCCGCGATCGAGTCGGCCAGCACATTGCTGCTGACCAGCGTCAACCCCACGAAGAACACGATCGACACGATCCCCATCCAGACCGTCGCCTCGGTCGGTGTCAGGTACCTCGGGTGGATCTTGGCGAACCTCCGGGGCAGCGCTTCGAAAACGCCCATGGACAGCGCGGTGCGCGCAGTCGGCAGGACGGTGGTCTGGGTGGACGCGGACGCCGAGGTCAGCACGCTGATCAGCAGCAGCACCTCGAACGCCCTACCGATCCCGCTGTCCCCGAACACCGCCGGACCGATCGCCTTGAACACGTCGCCCGCGTTGTCCTGGTTGGCCAGCCCGATCCCGCTGCTGCCGGTCCCGGCGAAGGCCACCGCGGAGACCGAGACGATGGTGTAGATGGCCAGCAGCAGCACGGTGGACAGCACCGCCGCGCGGCCCGGAGTCTTGGCCGGATCGTCCGCCTCCTCGTTGGTGGCCACGGCGGTGTCCCAGCCCCAGTAGATGAACACGGCGAGCAAGAACGCCGGCACCAGGGCGGCCAGCGTCACCCCGGACGGCCACAACCAGGACAGGCTCGGGGTGATCGAGCCCTCCGGTGCGCCCCCGGAGAACACCTTGGCCAGCGCAAAGCCGGCGAACAGGATCAGCACCACGACCTCGGTGCCGAGCAGGGCGTACTGCAGCCGAGCGGACACCTCGATGCCCCGGTAGCAGATGTAGGTCATCACGGCGATCCAGGCCACGCCGGCCACCGTGGTCCAGAACGTGCTGTCCGCCAGCCCGTCCGCCCCGAACAGCAGGAAGCCGTACCGCCCGGCGATCTGCGCCAGGTTGGACATCACGATCACGTCCGCCGCGATGATCCCCCAGCCGCCCAGCCAGCCCCAGGTCGGCCCGAACGCCCGGGTCGCCCAGGTGAAGGTGGTGCCGCAGTCCGGCTCGCGGCTGTTCAGCTCGGCGTAGGCGACGGCGATGAAGTACATCGGGATGAAGGCCAGCAGCATGATGCCCGGCGCCTTGACCCCGAGGATGCCATCGCCGTTGACGGTCGCCACCACCAGCCCGAGGGTGGCCGCGAGACTGTACGCCGGCGCGGTGGACGCGATGCCCACGACGACGCTGGACACCAGGCCGAGCGCGCCGCCCTTGAGCCCTTTGCCGGCCGGGTCACGCTGTTCTGTCGGCGACACTGCCCGCAATTCAGCCACCGCGCACCACCTCCCCTATCGGGTGAACTGATGCAGGAACGGTACAGTCCGATTCGCCACTCCAGTAGCCCCCTGAGCAGCAGAATCAGACAGCAAATTGGAACCCGGCAACGAATTCCGTGGTACTGTCCCGGGCCCCGTGCGGACCCTCAACCGGACCCGCTGAACCCGGCACGCTCGGCGTCCTGGGTGGTCCGGAACCACAGTTGGGCGGCGGTACGGGCGAAGTAGGGCGAATCGTCGGTGTAGTAGCGCCGCACCGCGAGGTTGGCCTTGATCCGGTACTCCGGAGATGGTGGCGAGCCGTCGGGCAGCGAGTGCGCGGCGCCGGGGAACGGCGGCGCCGGCTCGCTGGGCCGCACCGGTTCTTCGGCGGGCGCCCGTTCTTCGGCGGGCACCGGTCCTTCGGCGGGCTCCGGTTCTTCGGCGGACGCCGGTTCTTCGGCGGGCGCCGGTTCGAACAGCGGTGCCGGTGGCGGCACCGCGGCCAGTTCCTCCTCGTCGGGGGGCTGCTCGGCGGGAGAGTCCTCGGCGGATTCCGCGGCGGGAGGCTCGGCCGGGGGCTGCTCGGCGGTGGGGCTGGCCACCGGCTGATCCCCCGACTCGGCATCGCTGCCCGCGGGGGCGACCGGTGCCGCGGCGGCGCCCGTGTCATCCGCGGCCACCCTGGGTGCCGGCATCACCAGCCGATCCTTGGCCACCGGTGTCCTGGCCGACTCCGGCAAGCTCGTCACGAAGCGGCCGGAGTCCAGCGCCGCCAGCGCCGAGTCGGACCCGGCGGCACCCAGCCAGGGCGGGGTGGGTGCGGGCTCCTCCCTGGTCGGGGCCGCTGGGGCAGTCCCGCTTTGGGTTGCCTCGGCCGCGGTGGGCTCGGCGGTGGCGCCCTGCTCGGCGGCGGGCTCGTCCTCGGCCGTGGTGGGCTCGCCGGGCTCGTCCTCGGCGGTGGTGGGCTCGGCGGGCTCGGCGGCGGCAGGCTCGACGGCCCCGACGGCGGCGGCCTCGGTGACGGCAGGCTCGACGGCGGCGGCCTCGGTGACGGCGGCCTCGGTGACGGCGGCCTCGGTGACGGCGGTCTCGGTGGCCGGCTCGGCGCCGGTGACGGCGGTCTCGGCGGCGGCGGCCTCGGCGGCCGGCTCGGCGCCGGTGGCGGCGGCCCCGGCGGCCGGCTCGACGGCGGCGGCCTCGGTGGCGGCCCCGGCGGCAGGCTCGACGGCGGCGGGCTCGGTGGCGGCGGCGGGCTCGGTCCCGACCGGAGTGGTTTCGTTCCCGGCCGGGGTGGCTTCGCCCGACACCGCCTCAAAGGCTGGCGCTTCGGCCCGCGCGGGTACCGACATCGCCGGGGACGCCGCCCGCAGGGCCGCCCTGCGGCGCCGGGCGCGCACCAGCAGCCAGACCACGACCAGCACGACCACGGCGGCAACGACCGCAATGATCACCGGCAAGACCCAGCCACGCCCCATGATCACCGGCATTCGCCCCGCCCTCCTCCGCACCGGTCACGCGGCGCTACGTCCGCCCCTCGTCAACGGCGCCGATCGGCACGATCAGGCACGATAATCACAGAAAGATCCGGAACGGGCCACGGCTGTGCGCCCAGCCGCGCCGACCCGTTCGGGGCAGTCCGGAGCATTTCACCGATTCTGAGCCGCCGACCTCGAGGAATCCACCACAACTCAGGCGACAGGCCGCCCCTTGCCATGTTCGGATGGATAGGTGCCGAATGCAACGGGGGCCAGTCCATCCGAACCGGGCACCAGCACCGGGGCTGCGTCGCCGGCCCCGGGAACCGAACCGTGGAGTTCCCCGGTGGGACAGCCCAGGCGCGCCCCGGCGGGACAGCCGACCGACGGGCGGGGCATTGCGCTCGGGGTGGCCGCCTACACGCTCTGGGGGATGTTCCCGGCGTTCTGGGGGTTGCTTGAGCCGGCCAACGCGGTGGAGATCCTGGCGCAGCGGATCGTCTGGACCCTGGTGCTCATGGCCGGCGTGCTGACGCTGTACAAGGGCTGGCCGCGGCTGCGGGTGCTGCGCGCGCGGGGCTGGCTGATGGTGACCGCGGCGGCCGTGGCGATCGCCGTCAACTGGGGGCTGTTCATCTACGGCGTCGGTATCCACCACGTGGTCGAGATCGCCCTCGGGTACTTCATGAGCCCGCTGGTCAGCGTGCTGCTCGGGGTCCTGGTGCTGCGGGAGCGGCTGCGTGCCGCGCAGTGGGTGGCGTTGGGGCTCGCGGTGGTGGCGGTGCTCATACTCAGCGTGGAGAACGGCCGGCCACCCTGGCTGGCGCTGGCGCTGGCCGCCTCCTTCGGGATCTACGGGCTGATCAAGAAGACGGTTCCGCTCCCGGCCACGGCCAGCCTCACCGGCGAGAGTCTGGTGCTCGGCCCCGTCGCGATCGGCTACCTGATCTGGCTCGCTGTGATCGGGCACAGCAGTTTCGGAGCCGGCGCACTGCACACCGTCCTGCTGATCGCCGGCGGCCCGGTGACGGCCGCCCCGCTGCTGCTGTTCGGCGCCGCTGCCCGGCGCATCCCGCTGGCCACCGTGGGCACCCTGATGTACCTGACACCCACGCTGCAGTTCCTCTGGGGGGTGCTGGTGAACGGTGAGCCGATGCCGGGCAGTGAACTGGCCGGGTTCGTGCTGGTCTGGGTGGCCCTGGCGATCTTCACCGCGGACCTGTGGCGCAACCGCGGCCGCTCCGTACGAGCCCTTCCCCTATAGCGGAGGTGAACCCGGCCCTGGTCGGAACCCTGTCGGCACCGCTTTGCTCTGCGCACCTATACGCAACGGGCCGGGCGGGTACGCAACGGGCCGGGCGGGACGCAACGGGCCTCGGGCGGGTCGCGTCGCTCGAGGGGCCGCGCAGCGGGGTGTTGCGTATAGGTATGCAGAGCAAAGCGATGGCGAAGCACCTTGCCGGCCGAGGCGGCAGGACCGGCCGCCTCAGCCCGTCCGGTCCACCACGAACACGGTGAGCGAGGCCAGCGCGTCCCGGGCGGGGCAGTCCGGCAGCGAGGCCAGCTCATCCCGAGCCTGGGCGGCCTGCTCACGCAGGGTGTCGCGGGCTCGCTGCAGCCCATCGCTGGCGCGCAGCAGGGTCAGCGCCTCGTCCACCAGCGCGTCGTCGGTGAGCGGGGCCGCCAGCAGCGCGCGGAGCCGTTCGGCGCCAGGGCCACTCTGCTGCGCGGCGTAGAGCATGGGCAGCGTGGCGATGCCCTCGCGCAGGTCGGTACCCGGGGTCTTCCCCGAGTCCTCCTCCGGCGAGGCGATGTCGATGATGTCGTCGGACACCTGGAACGCGGTACCGATGATCTCGCCGAACCGGCGTAGCGCGGACACCTGCTCGGGCGGGCACCCGGCGAACATGGCGCCGTAGCGGGCGGCGGTGGCGATCAGCGAGCCGGTCTTCTCCGCGACCACCGTGAGGTAGTGCTTGACCGGGTCCTCGTCGGCGCGCGGGCCCCTGGTCTCCCGCATCTGCCCGGTGACCAGCTCGGCGAAGGTGTCCGCGATGATCCGGACGGCCTCCGGGCCCAGGTCGGCGACCAGCCGGGAGGCATGCGCGAACAGGTAGTCGCCGGTCAGGATGGCCACCGAGTTGTCCCACCGCGAGTTGGCGCTCTGCGCGCCCCGGCGCATCGTGGCCGAGTCCATCACATCGTCGTGGTACAGCGTCGCCAGGTGGATCAGCTCCACCACGGCGGCGGCGATGACCACGTCCGGCGAGTCGGCCCGGGGGCCCACCTGCCCGGCGAGCATCGTGAACAGCGGCCGGAACCGCTTCCCGCCGGCCTGCATCAGGTGCAGCGACGTCTCGCTCACGAAGTCGTAATGGCTGTGCACCTCCCGCCGCAGCAGTTCCTCGACCCGGACTAATCCGCTGTCAACCGCCTCGGCCAGGGTGGGGTCCAAGAACTCAACCCCGGCCACTCGATTCGTCCCGCTCTCCCCGTGCACACCCGTCAGCTTACGAAGGGCCCGCCACCGGCCCACGTCAAGGCCAGCGTCGGGGCGATCCCCAGCAGCAGGGTGATCAGTACGCCCAGGGTGATGGCAGCGGTGGTGAACGCGCCGGGCACGGTCACCGTCGGTCCGTCGGCGGCCGGCTCGCTGAAGTACATCAGCACGATGACCCGCAGGTAAAAGAACGCGGCCACCGCGCTGGCGATCAGTGCGATCACCACCAGCGGCGCCATGCCGTCCGCCAGTGCCGCCGAGAACACCGCGAACTTTCCGGTGAAGCCGCTGGTCAGCGGGATACCAGCGAGCGCGAGCAGGAGGAACGCCATCACCCCGGCCGCGACCGGCGAGCGCTTTGCCAGCCCGGCCCACTGGGACAGGTGGGTGGCCTCGCCGTTGCCGTCCCGCACCAGGCTGACCACACCGAACGCGGCCAGCGTGGTGAAGCCGTAGGTGAGCAGGTAGAACAGCGTGCCGGACAGCCCCTGCGCGGTGATCGCGATCGCGCCGATCAGGATGAACCCGGCATGCGCCACCGAGGAGTAGGCGATCATCCGCTTCACATCGGTCTGGGTGAGGCCGATCACGGCGCCGATCACCATGGACACGATCGCCACCGCCCACAGCACCCCGCGCCACTCCCACCGCGTATCGCCGAAGCCGACACTGAGCACCCGCAGGATGGCGCCGAACGCGGCCACCTTGGTGGCGGCCGACATGAACGCGGTGACCGGCGTCGGGGCACCCTGGTAGACGTCCGGGGTCCAGGTGTGGAACGGGCCCACCGACGCCTTGAACAGCAGCCCCACGATCAGCAGCGCCAGCCCGCCGAACAGCAGCGTGTCGGACCGCTGGGACGCCGTGGCGGCCACCGCGATGTCGGCCAGCTTCACCGAGCCGGCGTAGCCGTAGAGCAGCGCCAGCCCGTACAGGAAGAACGCCGAGGCGAACGCCCCGAGCAGGAAGTACTTGACCGCCGCCTCCTGGGAGAACAGCCGGCGCCGCCGGGCCATCCCGCTGAGCAGGTACAGCGGCAGGCTCAGCACCTCCAGCGCGACGAACATGGTGAGCAGGTCGTTGGCCGAGCAGAAGCACATCATCCCGCCGAGCGCGAACAGCGTCAGCGGGAGCACCTCGGTCTGCATGCCGGTTCGGGAGGCGGTGATCCGGTCCTGCGGGGTGCCCAGCGGAATCGGGGAGTCGGTGACGAACGCGCCGCCCGGCTCCACCGACCGGTCCGCGATGAGCAGCACGCCGCCCAGCCCGAGGGCCAGCAGCGTGCCCCACAGGAATAGCGTCGGGTGGTCCACCGCGATCGTGCCGGCCAGCGTGGTGATCGCCTGGCCACCGGAGGCGGCGTAGGTGGCCAGCAGCACGCCGGCGACCACCAGTGCCAGCAGCGTGAGCGATACCTGGGCCGCCCACCGCTGGTGCCGGGGCAGGAACGCCTCCACCAGCACGCCGAGGCAGGCCGCGCCGAGGATGACCAGCACCGGGGACAGCGCGAAGTAGGCCACCGAGGGCGCCTGGATCTGCCCCTGCGCCAACACGCTGGCCGAGTCGAGCATCAGCGTCACCGGGTCACTCCTCCTACCGGGTCAGCCAGGCCGACCTCCTGCATGGTCGCCGTCACCGACGGGTTGATCACGTCCAGCACCGGGCCGGGGAAGATCCCGAGCAACAGCACCAGCGCGATCAGCGGGGTAAGAACCCCGATCTCCCGCTTGGTGAGGTCGGCGAAGCTGCTCTTCGCCGCGCCCACCGCCGTGCCGGGATCGGCCAGCGTGCCCGGCCCGGCCACCGACGCCATGACCGCGTCGCCGCGCACCGGGCCCTGGAACACCCGCTGGTAGACCCACAGCACATAGAGCGCGGCGAAGATGATTCCGACGGTGGCGATGATCGTGTAGACCGGCTCGCGCGGGAACGAGCCGATCAGCACCAGGAACTCGCTGACGAACGAGTTGGTGCCGGGCAGCGCCAGTGAGGCCAACCCGGCCAGCAGGAACACCCCGGCCAGGCCAGGCGCCAACTTGGACACCCCGCCGTAGTCGGTGATCAGCCGTGAGTTGCCCCGGGCGATCAGCATGCCGACCACGATGAACAGCATGCCGGTCGTGATGCCGTGGTTGACCATGTAGAGCACCGAGCCGGCGAACGCCTGGGTGGAGAAGGCGAAGATTCCCAGCGAGATGAAGCCGAAGTGCGCGATCGAGGTGTAGGAGACGAACCGCTTCATGTCGTTCTGGCCGACCGCCAGCAGCGCGGCGTAGATGATCCCGATCACCGAGAGCACCAGCACCAGCGGCGCCAGCGTCTTGGCGGCCGAGGGGAACAGCGGCAGGCAGTAGCGCAGGAAGCCGAACGTGGCGACCTTGTCCAGTACGCCGACCAGCAGCACGCCGGCCCCGATCGGAGCCTCGGCACCGGCGTCGGGCAGCCAGGTGTGCAGCGGCACCAGCGGCGCCTTGATGGCGAACGCCACGAAGAAGCCGAGGAACAGCCAGATCTGCACCGACTCGGGCACCTGCGCGGCGATCGACTGCAGCGCGGTCCAGCTGAACGTGCCGGTGCCCAGGCGCTGACCGCTGACCACGTACAGCCCGATCACGGAGGCCAGCATGATCAACCCGCCGAGCAGCGAGTAGAGGAAGAACTTCACCGCCGCGTACTGCCGCTTCGGCCCGCCGAACCGGCCGATGAGGAAGTACATCGGGATCAGCATGGCCTCGAAGAACACGTAGAACAGGAATACGTCGGTGGCCGCGAACACCCCGACCAGCATCGCCTGGGTGGTCAGCAGCAGGGCGTAGAACCCGGCCGCCGTGCGCCCCTCCGGCGGCCGGTCCGCCCAGGAGGAGCCCATCACGATCGGTACCAGCACCGCGATCAGGGCGAGCATCACCAGCGCGATGCCGTCCACCCCGAGGGTGATCCGGGTGCCGAAGTTGGGGATCCAGGCCACGTCGAAGACCAACTGGAACCGCTCGGTGGCGGCGCTGGCCACCGAGTAGGAGAACCAGGTCAGCAGGGTGAGCAACAGCTCGACCAGTGCCACCGCCAGTGCCAGCGACTTGGCTGCCCGGGGATTGTCCTTCAGCGGCGCCACGGCCACCGCGCCTACCACGGGGAGCAGCAGCAGGATAAGCAGCAATGCGCTGTGCGAGCTATTCACGCCGGCCTCTTTGTCTGAATCATCATTGCGTCCCGAACCGGACGGCCAACAGCGCCGCGACGAGCAGCACCCCGCCGCCGAACATGCTCAGTGCGTAGGAGCGCACGAAGCCGGTCTGCAATCGGCGCAACCGGCCGGAAGAGCCGCCGAGCAACGCCGCGATGCCGTTGACGATCCCGTCCACGCCCTTGTTGTCCACGTACACCAGCGCGCGGGCCAGCCAGGTGCCCGGCCGGGCGATGAGCGTCTCGTTGATTGCGTTGGCGTAGAGGTCCCGCCGCGCCGCCTGAATCGGCCAGGCCACCGGCTCCGGCCGCTGCACCGGGGTCGGCCGCCGGCCCACCACCAGGTAGGCGATCAGCACACCGAGCGCGGAGAGCACCAGGGTGCTGACCGCCACCGCGGGCTCGGGAAGCGCGCCACCGTGCTGCTCGGCCAACTCGCCCACCGTCGGGGACAGCCAGTCGGCCAGGGTGTGCCCGCGCTGCAGCAGGAATCCGGCGCCCACCGACCCGACCGCCAGAATGATCATGGGGACGGTCATCACGGCCGGCGACTCGTGCGGGTGGTACTCCTTGCCGTCCGGGCCGCGCAGCTTCTGCCAGCGTTTCTCGCCGAAGAAGGTCATGATCACCAGGCGGGTCATGTAGAACGCGGTGAGCCCGGCAGCCAGCATGGCCAGCCCGCCCATCACCGCGCCCCGCCAGCCCGGTTGAGCCGCCGCGGCTTCAATGATGGCGTCCTTCGAGTAGTACCCGGACAGGAACGGGAAGCCGATCAGCGCCAGATAGCCCAGCCCGAAGGTGGCGAAGGTGATCGGCATGTACCTGGCCAGCCCACCGAAGTTGCGCATGTTCACGTCGTCGTTCATGCCGTGCATCACCGAGCCCGCGCCGAGGAACAGCCCGGCCTTGAAGAAGCCGTGGGTGAGCAGGTGCATCAGGCCCAGCGCGTAGCCGGCCGGGCCGAGCCCCACGCCCAGCATCATGTAGCCGATCTGGCTGACCGTGGAGTACGCCAGCACCTTCTTGATGTCGTCGTAGGCGCAGCCGATGATCGCCCCGATGAGCAGCGTGATGACGCCGACCAGGCTGGCGATCAGCCGGCCGTCCGCGCTGGCGTTGTAGATCGGGTTGCACCGGGCAACCAGGTAGACACCGGCGGTGACCATGGTTGCCGCGTGGATCAGCGCGGAGACCGGGGTCGGGCCCTCCATGGCGTCGGGCAACCAGGACTGCAGCGGGAACTGGCCGGATTTACCGCAGGCGCCGAGCAGCAGCAGGATGCAGATGACCAGCACGGTGCCCGGCGAGAGCTGGCCGATCCGGGCGAAGACCTCGGAGTACTGCACGGTGCCGAGGTTGGTCCAGAGCAGGAAGACGGCCAACGCCAGGCCGACGTCGCCGACCCGGTTCATCAGGAAGGCCTTCTTCGCCGCGGTGGCCGCCGAGGGGCGGTCCTGGTACCACCCGATCAGCAGGTAGGACGCCAGGCCGACGCCCTCCCAACCCAGGTAGAGCAGCACGAAGTTGTTGCCGAGCACCAGCAGCAACATCGCCGTGACGAACAGGTTCAGCTGCGCGAAGAACCGCCGCCGGCCAGGATCGTGGCTCATGTAGCCGATGGAGTAGATGTGGATCAGCGAGCCGACCCCGGTGATCAGCAGCACGAAGATCAGCGAGAGTGGGTCCAACCGCAGCCCGAAGTCCACGTGCAGCGAGCCCGCCGGTATCCACGAGTACAGCCGCAGCTCGGAGGTCCGCTGCTCGGGCGCGACGCCGGCGGTCTGCAGGAAGATGACCAGCCCGACCACGAAGGCGCCGACCACGGTCAGGCAGCCCAGCAGGTGGCCCCAGGCGTTTGCCCGGCGGCCGGCCAGGAACAGCACCAGGGCACCGAAGGCCGGCAGCCCGAACAGCAGCCAGGCCAACCCGCCGGCGCCGGTTGCCGCGGCCACCTCGGGACCCGCTGCGACGATCAAGTCGGTACTCATGTCGCCGCCACGACTGGGGAGCTACACACGTTCCTTACTCCTAGTACTTGAGCAGGTTCGCGTCGTCCACCGAGGCGGAGCGACGGGTGCGGAAGATGGACATGATGATGGCCAACCCGACGACCACCTCGGCGGCGGCCACCACCATCACGAAGAAGGCCATGACCTGGCCGTCCAGGTGGCCGTTGATCCGGGAGAAGGTGACCAGGGTCAGGTTCACCGCGTTGAGCATCAGCTCCACGCACATGAACACCACGATCGCGTTGCGCCGCACCAGCACACCGACCGCGCCGATGGAGAACAGCAGTGCGGACAGCAGCAGGTAGTAGGAGGGGGTCATGAGGCGGCACCCATCGTGAGCATCGACCGAGCTTGCGAGGGAGGAGCGGAGCGAGGGGTCCGCCGGGCTAGCAGGGTCATCAGTGGCTCTCCCCGGTCAGCTCGGGCCCGGCCGGTCGTGGCCCGGTGAGCGCGTGTGCATCGTGCTCGGGCAACGGAGGTTCGTCGGCCGGCGCGGACTCGATGATGTCCGACAGCGACTCCGGGGCGATCGAGCCGTCCGGCAGCAGCGCGGGGGTGGCCACCGAGTTGGCGGTGGCGAAGACCCCGGGGCCGGGCAGCGGCGAGATCCTTGCGTGCTCGCCGCGCAGCCGGGCCTCCACGGTGGCCCGCTGGCCGCGCTTGGCGGCGTTGCGGGACTGCGAGAAGGCCAGGAGCATGGCGCCCAGCGCGGCGGTGATCAGCAGTGCGGAGGTCAGCTCGAACGGGAACAGGTACTGGGTGAACACCAGCCGGCCGATGCCGCCGACGTTGCCGCCGCCGGTGGAGTTGGCCCCGGCCAGCCCGACCGGCGTGACCGAGACCAGCGCGCCCGACAGCGCCCCGATCAGCAGCACGGCGAACGCCAGGCCGAGGACCGCGGCGGCCAGCCGCTGCCCGCGCAGCACCTCGACCACCGAGTCCGAGCTGTCCCGACCGACCAGCATCAGCACGAACAGGAACAGCATCATCACCGCGCCGGTGTAGACGATGATCTGCACGAACCCGAGGAACGGCGCCTGCTGCACCATGTACAGCGCACCCAGGCTCAGCATGGTCATCGCCAGCCAGAGCGCGGAGTGCACCGCGTTGCGGGCGAACACCATGCCCAGCGCGCCGGCCAGTGCGACCACGCCGAGCACCCAGAAGGCGACGGCCTCACCGGCGCTCACGGCCGCACCGGCATCGGCCGGCGCGCCGGCCCCCTGGGCGAGCACCGAGCCGACTGCCATCAGCAGAGCACTCATTTGACCTGTTCCTCGACGGCGTCGTTGACGTTCGGGGCCTCGGCGTGCGCCGGGGCGAGCACGTAGTAGTCCTGCTCGTCGTCACCCAGGCGCATCGGGTGCGGCGGCTGTTCCATCCCGGGCAGCAACGGAGCCATCAGCTGCTCCTTGGTGTAGATCAGGTTCTGCCGGTTGTCGTCGGCCAGCTCGTAGAAGTTGATCATCGTGAGCGACCTGGTCGGACAGGCCTCCACGCACAGCCCGCAGCCGATGCAGCGCAAGTAGTTGATCTGGTAGATCGCGCCGTACCGCTCACCGGGGGAGTAGCGCTCCTCCTCGGTGTTGTCACCGCCCTCCACGTAGATCGCGTCGGCCGGGCAGGCCCAGGCGCACAGCTCGCAGCCGACGCACTTCTCCAGCCCGTCCGGGTGCCGGTTGAGCTGGTGGCGACCGTGGTAGCGCGGCGCAGTGGGACGGAAGTCCTCCGGGTACTGCTCGGTGACCACCTTCTTGAACATCGTGCTGAAGGTGACGCCGAAACCCTTGACTGCATCAAACATCGTCGTTGCTCCCTCCCTGTGCGTGGGCGGTCAGCGCGGCCTCACCGGGACCGCCGCCCAACGGGCCACGGCCCTGCTCGGCGGTCACCGGGCGGGCCCGGTGCCGGGGCTGCGTGGGCACGGTCAGGTCCAGCGGCGGCAGCGGGAAGTCCGAGGCCGGCTCGACCTCCGGTGCCTCGGGTCTGCGCTGGTCCGGTATTAGGAAGGCGCAGGTCAGCAAGGCCACCACGCACACGCCGACGACCACGAGCGCGGTGCTGCCCTGGCCGCCGCCGCTGGTCCGCCAGGTGCGGATGGCGAAGATCATCAGGATCCACAGCAGGCTGACGGGAACCAGACCCTTCCAGCCGATCCGCATGAACTGGTCGTAGCGCAGCCGGGGCAGCGTGGCGCGCAGCCAGATGAACACGAACAGGAAGACCAGCATCTTGCCGATGAACCACACCAGCGGCAGCCAGCCCTGGTTCGCGCCCGCCCAGAGGCTCAGCGGCCATGGGGCCCGCCAGCCGCCCAGGAACAGCGAGGTGACTATCGCCGAGAGGCTCACCATGTTCACGTACTCGGAGAGCATGAACAGCGCGAACTTCAGCGACGAGTACTCCGTGTGGAAGCCGCCGACCAGCTCCGACTCGGCCTCGGGGAGGTCGAACGGGGCCCGGTTGGTCTCCCCCACCATGGAGACGCAGAAGATCACGAAGCTGGGTATCAGCTGCCAGATGTACCAGCCGCCCTGCTGGGCGTCCACGATGCCGGCGGTGGACAGCGTGCCGGAGTAGAGGATCACCCCCACGATGGACAGCCCCATGGCGATCTCGTAGGAGATCACCTGGGCGGCCGAGCGCAGCGCACCGTACAGCGGGTACGGCGAGCCGGAGGCCCAGCCGGCGAGCACGATGCCGTACACCCCGAGCGAGGAGCAGGCCAGCGTGACCAGGATGCCGACCGGCAGATCGGTCAGCTGCAGCACCGTGTGGTGGCCGAAGATGGACACCTCGGGGCCGAACGGGATCACCGAGTAGGCCACGAACGCCGGGATGCAGGCCAGCGTCGGGGCGATGAAGAAGACCACCTTGTCCGCGGTGATCGGCATGAGGTCTTCTTTGAAGGCCAGCTTCAGCCCGTCGGCCAGCGACTGCAGCCAGCCGTTCGGGCCCACCCGATTGGGCCCCGGCCGGTGCTGCATCCGACCGACCACCTTGCGCTCCACGTTGACCATGATCAAGGTCAGCAGCATGCCGAAGACGAACAGCGCGACGACCTTGATGATGATCAGCCAGATCGGGTCCTGGGCGAGCAGCGCCTCGGTCTGGTCGGCGTTGAGCGCCAGCACGGTGTCGGTGCCCATGATCAGTTACCTCCAGCGGTGACCGTGACCAGGTCGCCGTGGCCGGCGCCGAGCGTGGGTCCGACGCGGGAGCCCGGCGCGTGCGCGGGCAGCCACAGCACGCCGTCAGGCAGGTCGGCCAGCCGCACCGGCAGCGAGACCGCGCCGCGCTCGGTGGCCACCACCGCCGGCTGGCCCTCGGTGAGCCCCAGGCGCGCCGCGGTGGACTTGTTCACCCTGGCCTCCGGCGCCCGGGCGGTGCCGGCCAGGTGCGGCTCGTCCACGCCGAGGCTGGATACGTCCAACAGCTGCCGCCAGGTGGCCAGCACGGCCTGCCCGTCACCGGGGACGGCGGGCTCGGCCGTGCCGGAGGTCGCGTGCACGCCCGTACCAATGACCGAGCCCTGGCCAAGACGGCGCAGCTCGGCAGCCGCGACGGCCGGGGTCTGGGTGAACAGGTCGATGTCCATCTCGACGGCCAGGGTGTCCAGCACCCGGCAGTCGGCCAGCATGCCCGGCTCGCGCAGGGTGACCCCGAACTCGCGGATCCGGCCCTCCCAGTTCAGGTAGCTGCCGTCCCGGTTCACGTCCGGCGCGACCGGCAACACCACGTCGGCCAGCTCGGTGACCGCCGACTCGTGCAGCTCCAGGCTCACCACGAACGGCGCCGCGCGCAGCCCGGCCAGCGCCGCCTCCGGATCCGGCAGGTCGTACGGGTCGACCCCGCCGACCAGCAGGCCGGCCAGCTCGCCGGCGGCGGCCGCCGCGAGGATCTCCACGGTGCTCCGGCCCGGCTCGGCGGGCAGCTCGTCCGCGCCGGACAGGCCCCAGGCCTCGGCGACCTCGGCGCGGGCGCCGGCGTCGGTCACCGGGCGGCCACCGGGCAGCAGGGTGGGCACCGCGCCGGCGTCCAGCGCGCCGCGCTCACCGGCCCGGCGGGGCACCCAGGCGATCTTCGCCCCGGTCCGCCCGGCCAGCTCGGCGACCGCCGCGAACAGGCCCGGCACCTCGGCCGCCCGGTCGCCGACCAGCAGCACCGAGCCCTCCTGGCCGAGTACGTCCAACACCTCCGAGCCGAGCTGGGCCAGCACGGTCGGCTCGGTGCCGGGAACCGCCGGGATGAGCGTCGCGTTGGTCTTGGCGACGCTGGGGGTGGTCCATTGGCCGAGATGGAAGACCCGCAGGCCGCGGTGCCGGTTGGCCTTGCGCAACCGCAGGAAGACGGTGCCGGCCTCCTCCTCGGGGTCCAGCGCCACGCACAGCACCGAGGGCGCGTGTTCCAGCCCGGTGAAGGTCACCCCGCCGGCCTCCGGGCTCGTGTTGACCACGTGCGCGGCCAGGAACTCCAGCTCTTCGGAGCTCTGCGCGCGAACCCGGAAGTCCACGTCGTTGGTGTGCCCGGCGAGCCGGGCGAACTTGGCGTAGGCGTAGGCGTCCGCCACGGTCAGCCGGCCGCCGGCCAGCACGCCGATGCCCTTCGGCGGCTCCTTGGGCTCCACCACCTCGACCACCTCGGCCGGTTCCTCGACCCCCTCGGCCAGCTCAAGCGGCGTCTCGGCGGTGGTCGCGGCCACCGGCAGGGTGCCGGCCCGGGCGGCCAGCAGGCCCTCGGCGGCCACCCGCAGCGCCTCGGTCCACGACGTCTCGGTGAGCGCGCCGTCCGCGCCGCGCACCAGCGGTCGGGTGATCCGGCCCGTGGAGGTCAGGTACCGGAACGCGAACCGGCCCTTGTCGCAGTTCCACTCCTCGTTGACCTCGGGGTCGTTGCCGGCCATCCGGCGCAGCACGGTGCCCCGACGCGTGTCGTTGCGCTGGGCGCAGCCGGACCCGCAGTGCTCGCAGATCGAGGGCGTGGATACCAGGTCGAACGGCCGGGAGCGGAACCGGTAGGCCGCGCTGGTCAGAGCCCCGACCGGGCAGATCTGGATGGTGTTGCCGGAGAAGTAGGACTGGAACGGCTTGTCCTGCGCGACGCCGATCTGCTGGTTGGAGCCCCGCTCCAGCAGCTCGATGAACGGGTCGCCGGCGATCTCGTCGGAGAACCGGGTGCAGCGCTGGCAGAGCACGCAGCGCTCGCGGTCCAGCAGCACCTGGGTGGAGATCGGCAGCGGCTTCGGGAAGGTGCGCTTGCGGTCGATGAACCGGGAGTCGGCCCGGCCACCGCTCATCGCCTGATTCTGCAGCGGGCACTCGCCGCCCTTGTCGCAGATCGGGCAGTCCAGCGGGTGGTTGATCAGCAGCAGCTCCATCACGCCCTGCTGCGCCTTGTCCGCCACCTTCGAGGTGTGCTGGGTCTTGACCACCATGCCGTCGGCCACCGTCATGGTGCAGCTGGCCTGCGGCTTGGGCATCGGCCGGCCGCCCAGCTCCACCTCCACCAGGCACTGCCGACAGGCGCCGGCCGGCGATAGCAGCGGGTGGTCGCAGAACCGGGGCACGATGATGCCGAGGCGCTCACAGGTACGGATCAGGATCTCGCCCTTGGGCGCGTCCACCTCGATGCCGTCGATGGTGAGCCGGACGTGCCCCTCCGGCACCGGCCTCGACTCGGTCCCAGAATCCTGGGTCAGGGTCATGACTGGGCTCCCACGAGATCGTCGAGCTGGTCCGGACGCGGCACGGCCGGTTGGGCCTTGCACAGGTCCAGGAACTCCTGCCGGAAGTACTTGATCCCACTGGTGATCGGGCTGACGGCACCGTCACCCAGCGCGCAGAACGAGCGACCGAGGATGTTGTCGCAGACGTCGAGCATGGTGTCGATGTCGGTCTCGGTGCCCTCGCCGGCCACCATCCGCTCCAGGATCTGCAGCAGCCAGTAGCAGCCCTCCCGACATGGCGTGCACTTGCCGCAGGACTCGTGTTTGTAGAACTCGGTCCACTTCATCACCGCCCACGGCACCGAGACGGTCTCGTTGAAGATCATCAGCGCCGTGGTGCCGAGCATCGAGCCGGCCGCCGCCGCGCCTTCGAAGTCGAGCGGGACGTCCAGGTGCTCGACGGTGAACAGCGGGGTGGACGAGCCGCCCGGGGTCCAGAACTTCAGCGGGATGCCGTCCTTCATGCCGCCGGCCAGGTCCAGCAGCTCGCGCAGCGTGGTGCCCAGCGGCGCCTCGTACTGGCCGGGCTTCTCCACGTGACCGGACAGCGAATAGATCTTCGGCCCGGGGCTCTTCTCGGTGCCCATCGAGCGGAACCATTCGCTGCCGCCAGCCACGATGGCCGGCACGCTGGCGATGGTCTCCACGTTGTTCACCACGGTGGGCGCCGCGTACAGCCCGGCGGTGGCCGGGAACGGCGGCTTCAGCCTGGGCTGGCCGCGCCGGCCCTCCAGGGAGTCCAGCAGTGCGGTCTCCTCGCCGCAGATGTACGCGCCCGCGCCGGCGTGCACCACGATGTCCAGGTCGAACCCGGTGCCCAGGATGTTCTTACCCAGGTAGCCGGCGTCGTAGGCCTCCCGCACCGCCGCGGTCATCCGGCGGATGCAGTGCAGCGCCTCGCCCCGGACGTAGATGGCGCAGAAGTTCGCCCGGATCGCGTAGCTGGTGATGATGCAGCCCTCGATCAGCGAGTGCGGGTCGGCCATCATCAGCGGGATGTCCTTGCAGGTACCCGGCTCGCCCTCGTCGGCGTTGATCACCAGGTAGTGCGGCTTGGCCGCCGGCCCGGTCGTTCCCTGGGGGATGAAGGACCACTTCATGCCGGTCGGGAAGCCGGCGCCGCCCCGGCCGCGCAGGCCGGAGTCCTTCACCAGCTGGATGAGCTGGTCGGGATGCGCCGGGCCTTCTCCCCCCGCCCGCCCCACCAGCACCGTGTGCAGCGCCTGGTAGCCCTCCAGCCGCTCGTAGGTCTCCCTGGTCCAGGAGTGCGGGGACAGCCAGCGGCGGGTCAGCACCGGGGTCAACGGTTGGGTTGCCATCACTTCTTCTCCGGTACGGGGGGCAGCTCCACGTGCTCCGGCATGGCCGGTGCGGTCCAGCCGCTGGCCTCCGCCAGCTGGGCGCCGATCAGCGTCTCGGTGGCGGCCGAGGGCCCGTCGGTGGCGGCCGTCAGATCCTCGTAGAACCCGGCCAGCTCGAGCTCCACGGTGCGCCAGTCGGTCAGCGGGGCACCCCGGGTGGGCGGCGGCTTCTCGCCCCGGCGCAGTGCGTCCACCAGTTCGCTCGCCGACTCGACCGTCTGGTTGTCGTAGTACTCGTAGTTGACCTGCAGCACCGGGGCCAGGTCGCAGGCGGCCAGGCACTCGGCGTGTTCCACGGTGACCGAGCCGGGGCTGCCCGGCTCACCGGCGGTCTGCTCGTGACTCAGCGGCTTGCCGGGGGCGCCCAGCTGTTCACACACCCGCTTGTAGATGGCGTCGCCGCCCAGCGCCGCGCACAGCGTGTTGGTACACACGCTGACCAGGTGCTCACCGCCGGGGCGGCGCTTGTACATGGTGTAGAAGGTGGCCACCGCGCTGACCTCGGCGGTGCTCAGGTCCAGCTGCTCCGCGCAGAACTCGATGCCCTGCTGGCCGACGTAGCCCTGCACCGACTGCACCAGGTGCAGCAGCGGCAGCAGCGCCGATCGGGGCTGCGGGTACCGGTTGATGACCTCCTTGGCGCGCTGCCGGCTGAGCTCGTCGAACACCTCTTGGGTCATCGGTCGCATCCCCCCATCACCGGGTCGATCGAGGCCACCGCGGCGATCACGTCGGCGATCATGCCGCCCTCGCTCATCGCCGGCATGGTCTGCAGGTTGATGAAGCTGGGCTCGCGCAGGTGCACCCGCATCGGCCGGGTCCCACCGTCCGAGACCAGGTGCGCGCCGAGCTCCCCGCGCGGCGACTCGACCGCGCTGTAGACCTGCCCGGCCGGCACCTTGAAGCCCTCGGTCACCAGCTTGAAGTGGTGGATCAGCGACTCCATGGACTGGCCCATGATCTTGCGGACGTGCTCCAGGGAGTTGCCCAGCCCGTCCGAGCCCAGGCTCAACTGCGCGGGCCAGGCGACCTTCCGGTCCTCGACCATCACCGGGCCCGGCTCCAGCTTGTCGAGGCACTGGCGAATGATCTTGAGCGATTCGTGCATCTCGGCCACCCGCAGCCGGTACCGGGCGAAGCAGTCCGCCTCGGTCGCGGTGGGCACCTCGAACTCGAACTCGTCGTACAGGCAGTACGGCTCGGTCTTGCGCAGGTCCCACGGCAGCCCGGCGGCGCGCAGGATCGGCCCGGTCGCGCCGAGGGCCAGGCAGCCGTCCACCGGCAGGTAGCCGACGCCCTCGAGGCGCTGGCGCCAGATCGGCTGGCCGGTCAGCAGCTTGTCGTAGGACGGCAGGTACTTGTCCATCCAGTCCACGAAGTACTGGACGTGCTCCCGGTAGTCCTCCGGGAAGTCCTGCGCCATGCCGCCGGGGCGGATGTAGGCGTGGTTCATCCGCAGCCCGGTGAGGTACTCCAACAGGTGCAGCGCCACCTCCCGCTCGCGGAAGCCCGACGTCATACCGGTCAGCGCGCCCAGCTCCATGCCGCCGGTGGCCAGCGCGACCAGGTGCGAGGAGATGCGGTTGATCTCCATCAGCAGCACCCGGCCCAGCTGGGCGCGGCGCGGCGCGGTGACGCCGAGCAGCTTCTCCACGCCGAGGCAGTACGCGGTCTCGGTGAACAGCGGGGCCAGGTAGTCGCACCGGGTCACGAACGTGACGCCCTGGGTCCAGGTGCGGTACTCGCAGTTCTTCTCGATGCCGGTGTGCAGGTAGCCGATCACCGAGCGGGCCTGGGTGACGGTCTCGCCCTCCAGCTCCAGCACCAGGCGCAGCACGCCGTGCGTGGACGGGTGCTGCGGCCCCATGTTGATCACGATGCGTTCGTCGTGGTCGTCGTTGACGATGGTGTCCCAGTCGCCACCGGTGACCGTGTACACGGTGCCCTCGGTGGTCTGCCGCTCCTCGGCGTACGGATCGTTCATGTCGGTGCTCATGCCTGCGCTCCGCGCTCGTTCCGCTGCTCGTTCGGCTTGTCGTTCGCGGCCCGGGTCGTCATGAGTACGACCGCCGCTGGTCGGGCGGGGGGATCTCGGCGCCCTTGTACTCCACCGGGATGCCGCCGAGCGGATAGTCCTTGCGCTGTGGGTGGCCGTCCCAGTCGTCCGGCATCAGGATCCGGGTCAGCGCCGGGTGCCCGTCGAAGATGATCCCGAACATGTCCCAGGCCTCGCGCTCCTGGAAGTCGGCCGTCGGGTAGACCTCGACGACGCTCTGCAGGTGCGGGTCCTCGACGGTGACCGAGACCTCCAGCCGGATCCGGCGCCGGAAGGTCATCGAGGTCAGGTGGTAGACCACGTGCAGCCGGTCGGGCACCGCCTCGCCGTAGTCCACCCCGGACACGCTGGAGCACAGCTCGAAACGCAACCCCGCTGAGTCCCGCAGCGTGCGGCACAGCTCAAGGATGCGGTCCCGGTGCACGTAGAGGGTGATCTCACCGCGGTCGACGGTGACCTGGCGGATCGCGTTGCCCGGGATGCCCCGCTCGGACAGGCTGGCACCCAGCTCGTCGGCGAAGTCGTCGAACCAGCCGCCGTAGGGGCGCTCGGCCGGCGCCGGCGCGTAGGCCGGCAGCCGCAGCCCGCCGAACCCGGAGGTGTCGCCGGAGCCGTGCACGCCGAACATGCCGGCCCGCTCGTGCCCGGCGACCAGCGGCAGGCCCGGCCGCTCGCCCTGCAGGTCGCCGGGGACCAGCTCGTCGCTGCCCCGGTCGGCGGAGGACTGTTCGCCGCCCGGCTCCGGGGTCGACTGCTCGGCCTTGGTTTCTTCGGCCTTGGTTTCTTCGGCTTTGGTTTCTTCGGCCTTGTCTTCGGAGTTCGCTGAGCTCACGTCGTCGCTCACTTCTTGGCGTACTTGATCGAGGACGGGATGAGCTCGGTGCGGTAGCCACTGGCGGCCAGCGCGGCGGCCCGCTTGGGGCCGAGCGGCTCGTCCATGATCTTCGCGTGGATCTTGAGGATCGCGTCCATCAACATCTCCGGGCGCGGCGGGCAGCCGGGCAGGTACATGTCCACCGGGACGATGTGGTCCACGCCCTGCACCACCGCGTAGTTGTTGAACATGCCGCCGGAGGACGCGCAGACGCCCATCGCCAGCACCCAGCGCGGCTCGGGCATCTGGTCGTAGATCTGGCGCAGCACCGGGGCCATCTTCTGGCTGACCCGGCCGGCCACGATCATCAGGTCGGCCTGCCTCGGTGAGGCCCGGAAGACCTCCATGCCGAACCGGGCCAGGTCGTAGCGCGGCGCACCGGTGGTCATCATCTCGATCGCGCAGCAGGCCAACCCGAAGGTGGCCGGCCACAGCGACGACTTACGAGTCCAGTTGACCAGCTTTTCCACGCTGGCCAACAGGACACCGTTGGGCAGCTTCTCCTCAAGTCCCATTAGTCGGCCCCCTCATTTCCAGTCCAGGCCACCTCGGCGCCACACGTAGATGTAGGCGAAACCGACCGTCGCGATGAACAGCACGATCTCGACCAGCCCGAACAATCCGAGCGAATCCGCGGTGACGGCGAACGGGTAGAGGAACACGGTCTCGATGTCGAACAGGATGAACAGCATTGCGGTCAGGTAGTACGCGACCGGCATCCGGCCACCACCGACGATGGGGTGGGGGGACGGTTCGATGCCGCATTCGTAGGCGTCCAGCTTCGCCCGGTTGTAGCGACGCGGGCCGGTGTGTGGCGCTGACGCCACCGAGAAGAAAGCGAACGCTCCGGCCAGCGCCATCATCAACACCAGCGGGAGGTAGGGCTGGAGCATCTCTCTCCTCCGGTACGCGGTCGACTTTCCATGGTCGACAGTCATTGCCGACCCTAATCACCCACTCAGAGCAGTTCTGAGTGAGGCGAGCCTTACTACTTGACGCTCGGGGTGAGCCGGGTCATCGCGGCGATCAGCCGGTCCGACACATCCCCGTCCTTCGGATCGTGCAGGTTGGCCAACAACTTGAGCAGGAACGCCATCAGTGTCTTGCGCGGCAGGCCGTGCCGGGTAGCCAATCGCATGACAGTCGGATTACCGATCGCCTTGGAGAACAGGTTGCCGATGCGGTAGTAGCTGCCCAACGCCTGCCGCATCGCGATCGGGTAATTGCGCAACGCGTGCTCCGCGGCGGAGCCGGAACGGGCCAGGGACTGGATCGAGCAGGCGGCCGCGATCGACGCGGACTCCATGGCGTAGGCAATGCCCTCGCCATTGAACGGGTTCACCATGCCGCCGGCATCCCCCACCAGGAGCAGGCCGGGGCGGTAGTGCGGGGTCCGGTTGAAGCCCATCGGCAGGGCAGCGCCGCCGACCGTGCCCACCGCGTTCTCGTCCCGGTAGCCCCATTCCTCCGGTGTGCCGTCCAGCCACGACTTGAGCAGCGCCCGGTAGTCGGTGGACCCGTAGGCGCGGCTGGTGGACAGGATGCCGAGGCCGACGTTCGACGTGCCGTCGCCCATGCCGAAGATCCAGCCGTAGCCGGGCAGCAGCTTCGGGCTCTTCGGGTCGGTGCGGTCCCACAGCTCCAGGTGCGACTCGAGGTAGTCGTCGTGCGTGCGCGAGCTCGTGTAGTAGCGGCGGACCGCGACGCCCATCGGCCGGCTGTCGTTCTTGGCCATGCCCAGCGACAGCGCGACCCGGGCGGAGACCCCGTCGCAGGCCAGCGTGAGCGGCGCCCGGAAGGTCACCTCCCGCTTGTCCTTGCCCCGCCCGACGTGCCCCTTCACCCCGACCACCCGGCCGGTGCGCTCGTCGGTCATCGCCTCGGTGACCGAGGTCTCCTCGTGCAGCCGGGCGCCCGCCTTCTCCGCGTGCCTGGCCAGCATCTCGTCGAAGTCCTGCCGGGGGCGCACCGCGCCGAAGTCCGGGAAGTTCGCCAGGTCCGGCCAGTCCAACTCCAGGCTGACCCCGCCGCCGAGCACCCGCAGGCCCCGGTTGTGCAGCCAGCCGTTGCGCTCCGAGCAGTCGATACCCACGTCGATCAGCTGCTTCATGCCGCGCGGAGTGAAGCCGTCTCCGCACACCTTCGGCCGGGGGAATGTCGACTTCTCCAGCAGCAGCACGTCCAGCCCGGCCCGCGCCAGGTAGGTGGCCGCCGTCGACCCCGCCGGCCCGGCCCCGACCACGATCACATCCGCATCGTTGCCGGCCACCTTGGGCGCGGCAGACGGGACGGAGGTCTCGGCGGGCGGCTGGGCCATGCGGCTCTCCCGGTGCATCGGTGCGCGTGTGGTGGTGGGTACTGCGACCTCATGACACCCGGCCTCGCGCGGCGCGCCACCCGGTCTCGCGCGGGCACGCCTGGCGCTTGTGAACGGATTCACGAAGTCCGGTGCCGAGTGTAAGACCCCGCTGGGTGAGTCGCGCGCCCAGTGCGTCCTACCTGCGCAACCAGTCTTCGTCGGCGGGTGGGCTCGACCCTCGTTGCGACTCTCGGCGCGGTCGTTCGTGGGCCTGTTGTGGGTGTTGGTGCGCGTGTTGTGCGTGTTGTTCAGGGGCGGTCGGCGCGGTGCAGCGCGACGATGCCGCCGGTGAGGTTGCGCCAGGCCACGTTCGTCCAGCCGGCCGCGCCGATCTTCGCCGCCAGCCCGGCCTGGTCCGGCCAGGCCCGGATCGACTCGGCCAGGTACACGTAGGCCTCCGGGTTGCTGCTCACCCGGGTGGCGATCGCGGGCAGCGCGCGCATCAGGTAGTTCGTGTAGACGCCCGCGAACGGCGCCCAGGTCGGTGTGGAGAACTCGCACACCACCAGCCGGCCGCCGGGGCGCGTCACCCGGGCCATCTCGGCCAGCCCCGCCACCGGGTCCACCAGGTTGCGCAGCCCGAACGAGATCGTCACGGCGTCGAAGCTGGCGTCGGCGAAGGGCAGGTGCAGGGCGTCGGCGGCGACCATCGGCACCGGGCGGTGCCGGCCGCTGCGCAGCATGCCCAGCGAGAAGTCGGCGGCCAGGCACCAGGCGCCGTCGCGGGCCAGCTCGACCGTGGACACGGCGGTGCCGGCCGCCAGGTCGAGCACCCGCTGCCCGACCGTCGCCGACACCGCGTGCCGGGTGGCGATCCGCCAGAGCTTGTCCTGCCCGCCGGAGAGCAGCGTGTTGGTCAGGTCGTACCGCCGCGCCACCGCATCGAACATCCGGGCGACATCGCGGGGATCCTTGTCCAGGCCGGCTCGGGACCCTGTGCTCGACACGGTCGCCAGGCTACGGGTGGGCGCCGCACCCCCATCCCGGTGGGCCGACTGGCGGCGATGGTCGCTGGGTAGGCGGCGGTGGTCGCAGCGGTGGACTGAGGTCCGCTCTCGTGCACAGTGGCCCGCTCGCTGGGTGGCGGTCCGTTTCGGTGATCATCAGGACGTGAGGGCCGTTTGATCATGCGGGAAACCGCTGGCGCGGGCGTGCTCACCAAGCCGTCAGGTCCTGATGATCACGGGAGCGGGGACGGTCCGGGCGGTCTGGATGTGCTCCGGGGATCGTTGGGAGCGGGCGCCTGGGGGTGCTCTGGTGATCGTTGGAGCGGGGCCCTCGGTGTGCGCTGATGATCGTTTGACTGGGGCTCGGGTTCGCTCTGGTGATCGTTTGGAGCGGTGCGACGTGATCACAGTAACGGAGCGGCCTGGGTGCGCTGCCGTGCCTGAGTTGCGCTGGCTCGCCGCCGCTCCCGACGCCCTCGCACACAGCTCCTGGCGTTGACACATCGGGTTCGGAGGCCACACACGTGTTAGAACACGTGTGCCGCATCCGGAGTTGGTGTGTCAGGGCCGGAGTGCGTGTGCCGACCAGCGTCGGCGGTGCCCGCGCACATCGTGTTCGACTCGCTGTTCGATCCCCACCGGTCCGGAGCCCGGCCGTGGCTGGAACTGCTGCCGGACGAGGTGGAGCCCGCGGTCCTCGAGCGGGACCGGCCACGACTGCTCGTCTGGTTGCGGCTGTCGTACGGGCAGTGACCGGCCCTATTCGTGACTGACCTGCAGGTCGTAGATCATCGTCTCGCCGTAGTTGCCGCTGTCGCATGGCGAGGCCTTCTCGCAGTTCGCCTGGGTGTAGGCGCCCGCCTTGAAGTAGGCGTTCGAGAAGCTCTTCGCCAGCGTGGCCTGTAGCTGGCCGTTGTAGTACGCCTTGACCGTGCCGTCACTCACCACGTACCGGGCCTGGAACCTGGTACCGAGGGAGTAGTCGCTGGTCACCAACTTGAAGTGCGGGTTGTCCCCGTCGGTGACGTAGAGGTTGCTGCCCTCCAGGCGGAACACCGACACATCGTCGGACTCGTCGTGGACCTGCGCACCGACCAGTTGGGGCTTGCCCTCAGGCAGCTTCGTGAACGCCTCCGTGACCGTCATGGTGTGCGTGCCGGAGGACGACGACCAGCCGGCGGCGGAACCTCCGTCGCCCATCTCCCGCAGCTCCGAGCGCGGGTAGCTCGAGCCCTTGGTGGTCACACCGTCCACCGCCGAGCGGAACACCACGGCCGCGCAGTCCGACGTGGGCTGGAACCACGGCGTGCTGGTGAAGGTGGCCAGCGCCGGCTGCGTGATCTCCTTCGGGCTGCCCGCCGAACCGGTCGGCAGGGTCAGCTTCCAGGCCTTGAGGTCCAAGATCTGCGCCGGGTACCGGCAGCTCCGGCCGCCGGACTCGGAGTCGTCCCCGTTGTCGCCCGATCCATAGCCACCCGAACCGTTATCGCCAGATCCGTAGCCGCCCGAACCGTTGTCGCCAGAACCGTTGTTGCCAGAACCGTTGTCGCCGAACCATCCCCCACCTGTGCCACCACTGTCCCCGTTGCCCGAGCCATCGCCGCCGCCACCGCCGAACCACACGCCGCCCCAGCCACCGTTCGTCCAGGCGCCGCCCCAGCCACCGCCAGACCCCCCACTGCCCGAACCGTTCCCGCCGGACCCCGACTCGTCGGTGCCGGAGTCGCCGAAGCCGCCGTCGCTGGAACCGCCGTATTCGGAACCCCCGGGCGCGCGGAACGCGAGTGCCGAGGAGCTGCCGTGCCCCGGCCCGTGCAGCCACGCGTCGGGCACCACCAGGAACCCGGCGGTGCCGGCCGCGACGGCCAGCACGGCCGCTGCCAGCCGGACCACCGTCCGCCGTGCCGACGAGCTGCCGGGCTGCATGTCGGTCCTGACCTCGGGGAGTGGATCTGACGCCCGGACGCTAAGCCGGACCCGGCCGCGCCGAGAGCGCTTCGGCCACAACCGTGTGCGATCGCGACCGCCCCGGTTCGGCGGGCGGTGTCGGACGATTGGGCTAGCGTCGGGTGCATGACCGACTCCGCCGCCGAGCTCACCCCCTTCCGCCTGGACATCCCCCAGTCGGCGCTGGACGACCTGCACCGGCGGCTGGCCGACACCCGCTGGCCCGACCAGCCGGCGCCGGCCACGCCGGCCGACGGCGGCTGGGCGCTCGGGCCACCGGTGGACTACCTCCGCGAGCTGGCCGAGTACTGGCGCACCGAGTACGACTGGCGCGCGGCGGAGCGGCGGATCAACGAGTACCCGCAGTTCACCACCGAGATCGACGGGGCGCGGGTGCACTTCCTGCACGTCCGCTCCGCCGAGCCGACCGCGGTGCCGCTGATCCTGACCCACGGCTGGCCCGGCTCGATCGTCGAGTACCTGGACCTGATCGGCCCACTCACTGACCCGGCGGCCCACGGCGGCGACCCGGCGGACGCGTTCCACGTCGTGCTGCCGTCCATCCCCGGCTACGGACTATCGGGCGTGACCAGCGAGACCGGGTGGCAGGCCGCGCGGGTCGCCAAGGCCTGGGCCGAGCTGATGCGCCGGCTGGGCTACTCCCGCTACCTCGCGCACGGCGGCGACTGGGGGTCGGCGATCACCCGGGAGCTGGGCCTCGCCGACGCCGAGCAGGTTGCCGCGCTGCACGTGCTGCAGATCTTCACCGCGGCGGTCACGCCCGAGACGGCCAACCTGGACGACCCCGAGGAGCGGCGCAGCGTCGAGGCCGGCAAGCGCTACCGCGGCGAGCTGAGCGGCTACTCGACCCTGCAGATGACCCGGCCACAGCTGATCTCCTACGCGCTCACCGACTCCCCTGTCGGCCAGCTGGCCTGGATCGCCGACGCGTTCCTGCACTGGACGGACTCGACCGACACCCCGGAGAGCGCGGTCGACCGGGACGCGATGCTGACCAACGTGATGCTGTACTGGCTCACCGGGACGGCGGGTTCCTCGGCGCGGTACTACTACGACGGTTTCCGCAACTTCCGCCAGGCCGGGCCGGTCGGCACGGTGCCGACGGCGGTGGCGGTGTTCCCCCGGGACATCTCGGTGCCGATCCGCCGGATCGCCGAGCGCAGCGACAACATCGTGCGGTGGACCACGTTCGACCGCGGCGGCCACTTCGCCTCGCTGGAGGAGCCGGACCTGGTACTCGCCGACCTGCGGGAGACGTTCCGCCCCTACCGCTGACCTCAGCCCTCGCCGAAGGCGGCGAGCATGCCGGTCACCGCGGCGGGCCAGGTGAACTGCTCGGCGCGCGCCCTGGCCAGCGCCCGCCGCTGGTACTCCTCGAACGCGAGCAGCCCGCGCACCGCGCTGGCGAACGCGGCCGAGTCGTCGGCCACCGCCGCGCCGCAGCCCGGCCGGACGATCTCCACCAGCGCCGACGACCGGGACACCACCACGGGGGTACCGCTGGCCAGCGACTCCAGCGCGGCCAGCCCGAACGTCTCGTGCGGGCCGGGGGCCAGCGCGACGTCCGCCGAGGCGAGCAGCCGGGCCACCGCCATGCGCTCCGAGACGAAGCCGAGAAAGGTCACCGGCAGGCCGCGGGCCCGGCGCTGCAACGCCGCCCGGCGCGGGCCGTCGCCGGCCACCACCAGCCGCACCCGGTGCCCCGACTCGTGCAGCCGGGCCACCGTGTCCACGCTGCGTTCCACGTGTTTCTCCGCCGACAGCCGGCCGCAGTGCACCAGCAGGGTGTCGGCCGGGCCGGCCAGCTGGCCGCGCAGCGCGACGTCGCGCCGCGTCGGGGAGAACGCCGCCAGGTCCACCCCGAGCGGCACCTGCAGCACGTTGCGGGCGCCGATCCGATCGAACTCCGCGCGGGCGAACCCGGTGGTGCACACCACGGTGTCGTAGCTGGCGGCCATCCGGCGGTTCGCCCAGTCCGCCCAGCGCCGGGCCGTCGGACCGCGCAGCAGGAACTGCTCGAGCAGCCGGTCCAGCCGCTCGTGCGAGATCACCACGCTGGGCACCTGGTGCCGCGCCGCCCAGCCGCCGAGGCCGCGCAGGGTGAGCCGGTCGGACACCTCGATGGCGTCCGGCCGCAGCCGGTCCAGCAGTCGGCTCACCCGCCACGGGTCGACCATTCGGTAGCCGCCGGTGCCGGGCAGCCGGGGGGCCGCCAAGGTAACCCGCCGCACGCCGGTGGCCAGCCGCTCGTCGGCGCCCCGGCCGCCGGGCACGATCAGCGTGACCTCGTGCCCGCGCGCCACGTAGCCGGCGCCGAGGTGGTGCAGCGCGGTACGCAGGCCACCGGAGCGCGGGCCGTAGAAGTTGGCCAGCTGCACGATCCGCATCGGCGCGGGGTCCGCCGTGCTCAGGCCGCGTGCCGGTCGCCGCGGCCGCCGAGTGGGCCGGCCCCCTGCACCTGCGCGTAGTGCACGAGCAGCTCGTCGCACACGGTCGCCCAGTCCCGGCGCAGCACCGAGCGCCGCGCGGCCAGGCCGCACCGGGCCCGCACCTCGTCGTCCCACAGCCGCAGCACCGCCGCGCGCAGCGCCGCCGCCGACTCCGGGTCGGACGGGTCGGGCCCCGGTGGCACCAGGAAACCGGTCCGGCCCGGGGCCACCAGGTCGCGCGGGCCACCGGCGTCGGGCGCCACCACCGGCACCCCGGAGGCCAGCGCCTCCTGCACCGCCTGGCAGAACGTCTCCGACGGCCCGGTGTGCACAAACACGTCCAGTGAGGCGTAGATCTGGGCCAGCTCGTCGCCGCCCCGGAAACCGAGGAACGCGGCGCCCGGCAGCAGCTCGCGCAGCCTCGGCTCGCTCGGCCCGTCGCCGACCACCACCAGCCGGATGCCCGGCAGCCCGACCAGCGCGGACAGCCGCTCGACCTGCTTCTCCGGCGCCAGCCGGCCGACGTAGCCGACCAGCAGCTCGCCCTTCGGGGCCAGCCGCGCCCGCCACTGCGCGGAGCGCTGGGACGGCCGGAACCGGGCGATGTCCACGCCGCGGGCCCAGCGGTGCACCCTCGGCACGCCCCGCGAGCTGAGCGCCTCGGCGGCCCAGCTGGACGGGGCCAGGGTGCGGTCGGCCAGCGAGTGCAGCCGGCAGGTCCAGCGCCAGGCGGCCCGCGCGGTCAGGCCGAGGCCGTAGGAGGTGGCGAAACCGGCCACATCGGTCTGGTACACCGCGACCGTCGGGATGCCGAGCCGGCGCGCGGCGGCCAGCCCCCTGGCGCCGACCACGAACGGCGCGGCCAGGTGCACCACGTCCGGGGCGAAGCGGCGCAGCGCGGTGAGCACCCGCCGGGTCGGCAGCCCGACCGGCATGGAGTTCACCACCGGCAGGTCCAGCGCCGGCACCCGGACCACCGGCACGCCGAGGTACTCGTCCGGGTCGTCCTTGGCCGGACCGGGCGCGACGACCAGTACCTGATGGCCGTCGCGGCGCAGGTGCTCGATCACCCGCAACACCGAGTTGGTCACGCCGTTAACAGTGGGCAGGAAGCATTCCGACACGATCGCCACGCGCACAACCGGACCATGCCCGGACCAACATCCAGCGAGCCGACGACGGCGTGACCAGCGAGGGAACACGGCGACAACATCGCGAACTCGGGGTTCGCCGGCCGGGCGCGAGCGGTCGGGGCGGCCCCGCGCCGAGCCACTCCAATGCCCGCGCCGGCGGTACCCGCAGTGACCGGCCGGACGGGATTTGACCTGGTGATCCGCGACCTGTCACCCGCCGGACGCACCTGGGTCACCGGAGCAGGACACGCTGGGTCGACATGACGGTGTTGTTCTCCCGACCGGCCGAACCGGTCGACCCGGGGCTGCTCTCCCGCGCGTTGGAGGTCGGCGGTCGGCTCGCGAACGACGCGGCCGAGGTGATCTCCGCGACGGCCGACCGGGGTTGCCGGGTCGGCGCGAACACCGAGGCCCACCTCTACGACTGGGTCACCGACACCGACCGCACCCTGGAGCGGCACACCCACCGGGTGCTCGCCTCGGAGTTCCCGGATATCCCGGTGATCGGTGCCGAGTACGGGGTGGACGCCGGCGCCAACCCCCGCTACCGCTGGCTGGTCGCCCCGGTCGACGGCGGCGCCAACTACCTGGCCGGGCTGCCCTGGTACGGCTACAGCCTGGCACTGCTAGACGGCTCGGGCCCCGTCGTCGGCGTCATCTCCGACCCCAGCCGGGCGGAGATCTACGCGGCGGCCAGGGGGCGCGGCACCCGGGTCAACGGGGTGCCCGTGCGCATCCCGGAGCGGGTCGCGGCGCGGGGCTACCCGGTGTGCACCGAGCTGGCCCGCAACGGCGGTTGGCCCGGCCTGCCCACGTTCCTGACACTGGCCACCGATGCCCGCTGCGGGGTGCGAGTGCTCGGCTCCGCGGCGCTGGCGATCGCCCAGGTCGCGCTCGGGCACGCCGTCGCCGCGGTGCTCGAGGACTACCGGGAGTGGGACGTGGCGGCCGGGTTGGCGCTGGCCCTGGAGGCCGGTGCGGTGGTGCTGGACCGGCACGGCCGCCCGGACCCGGTACCGACCGGTGGGCTGCTGGTCGCCGCGCCCTCGGCGGCCGCCGACGTGCTCGGCTGGTGGCAGGAAGCGGCCGGGTCCGCCACCGGGGCATCCTGACCGCTCCGGCTCAGGGGCCGGCTCGGGGGCGCCTCGGGGGCGGCTCGGCTGGCACACACGCACTGGCGCCGGCACACGGGTCGTGGCTCCGGCACACGGGTCGTGGCGCCGGCACACAGGTCGTGGCGCCGGCACACAGGTCGTGGCTCCGGCACACAGGTCGTGGTTCCGGCACACGGGCAGCGGAGTGTGCACCCGCGTTCTAACTCATGTGCCGTGTCCAGAATCCGTGTGCCACACGCGGGAGCTGTGTGCCGGCTCGGCTCAGGCGGCGTCGGTGGAGGGCGACTTCGCCGGGCTGGGTTCGCCGGCCGGATCGACACTGACCCGCTCCGCACCGCTCGCCTCAGCAGCCGCCTCGACCTCGGCCGGCTCGACCGGCTCAGCGGGCGGCTCGGCTGAGCTGGCCTCAGCGACGGCCGGGTCGCCGGGCGCGCCACCCTCGGCGGTCGACGAACCCCCGACGGCCCCGGCGGCCGTGACCTCCGCGATGCTGGCCGCCAATCGCTCGGCCTCCATCCGGCGCAGCTGACGGCCGCGCAGCGAGAACCCGACCGGCAGCGCGACCGCCCAGGTGACCAGCAACATCAGCCCGATCGGCAGCGAGCCGACCGAGGCGTCCCGGCCGAGCACCCGCACCCGCTCCGGGTGGGTGCTGTCGTACTCGACCCGGACGATCTGGCCGGGCTGCAGGCCGCGCGGGTAGAACACGCCGCGCTCCGGCGACACGGTCTCGCCCTTGGCGGTGGTGAACGCGATCAGCGTCCGGCTGAAGTCGGAGCCGGGCAGCACCTCGGCGGTGGCGACCGCGCTGTGGGCCCCGATCTCGGCGTCGTCGCGGTGCGCGCCGACCAGCACCAGCACGCCCATCAGGCTGATCAGCCCGGCGAGCACCAGGATCATCGCCGGTAGGCGGCGGACCAGCGGCATCACCACGGGCAGCAACAGGCCGGCCAGCTCGTCGAGCAGCCGTCCCGTTGCGCTGGTGTTTGCGCCGGTGACCGTGGACATCGACTGGAGTCTACGGATGGGGGACGGCGGCGGGCTGGCCAGGTGCCCGCCGGGGCGTGAACCTGAGGAGGCCGACCCGGTGTGTCCAGAACCTCGTCCTCCGGTTGCGCGGCGGTCCCGCCGTCCTCTTACCCTCGACTGGTGAGCATCGCTCCTGTTGCGCCGCCGGTACGGGTCCGTACCCGCGCCATCCCCGACCCGGGCCGGCTGATCGAGCTGCTGCCCGACGAGCGCGGCCCGCTGTGCTGGGTGCGCGGCACGGAGGGCCTGGTCGGCTGGGGTGAGGTCGCCCGGTTCAACACCCGGGGGCCGGACCGGTTCGAGGCGGCGGACGCCTGGTGGCGCTCGTTCTCGAGCCGGCTCGAGGTGATCGACGAGGTCGGGCTGCCCGGTTCCGGCGCGGTGGCCTTCGTCAGCTTCGCCTTCGACCCCAACTCCGACGAGTCGGTGCTGGTGGTGCCGCAGGTGGTGGTCGGCAGCCGGGACGGGGTGGGCTGGATCACCGAGATCGAGGCGGGCCACGGCACGGTGAACCGGATGCCGTCGGTGCGCCGAGTGGCGCCGATCCGGCGGGCCACCGGGGTGCGCTACAGCGAGGGCCTGCTGTCCGTGGAGCGGTGGCGCCGGGCGGTGGCCGAGGCGGTCCGCCGGATGCGCCGGGGCGACCTGTTCAAGGCCGTGTTCGCGCACGACCTGCTGGCCACCGCCGACGAGCCGCTGGATCCCCGGTTCCTGCTCACCGGGCTCGCCGAGCGCTACCCCACCTGCTGGAGCTACTCGGTGGACGGCCTGGTCGGGGCCACCCCGGAGCTGCTGCTGCGGCGCACCGGCACCCAGGTCAGCTCGCGCGTGCTGGCCGGCACGAACTGGCTCGGCGGCCTCAGCGGGTCGGACGCTGACGAGCTCGGCCCGGCGCTGCTGGCCTCCGGCAAGGACCGCGAGGAGCACCGGTACGCGATGGAGTCGCTGGTGGACCGGCTGCGGCCGCTGTGCGCCGAGATACACGCGCCCGCCGAGCCCTCGGTGCTGCGGCTGCCCAACGTGACCCACCTGTCCAGCGACATCACTGCCACCCTGGACCCGGCCGACCCGCCCTCGCTGCTCCGCCTGGCCGGCGCGGTACACCCGACCGCGGCCGTCGGCGGCACCCCCACCGAGCCCGCGCTGCGGCTGATCGCCGAGCTCGAGGGCATGGACCGGGGTCGCTACGCCGGCCCGGTCGGCTGGCTGGACGCCCGGGGCGACGGCGAGCTGGGCGTGGCGCTGCGCTGCGCGCTGCTGTCCGGGTCGACCGCCCGGCTGTTCGCCGGCTGCGGCGTGGTCGCCGACTCCGACCCGGACACCGAGGTGGCCGAGGCCGCCGCCAAGCTCGTCGCGGTGCGCTCCGCCCTAGAAGGCCGCCCCCTCTAGCACCCCACCCCACCAACTTTCCGCGAGTCGGGGATTTCGTCAGGGTGAGTCGCGGATTCCGTCAGCCGCCGAACCCCCAGCGGCCGCTCCGGGCGGCGGCGCGGCTCAGGCGAGCGCCGCGTTGACCGCCGCTGTCAGGGCGGCGTGCGCGTCTCGCAGGCCACCGCGCGCCGCCGGCACCTCGACCACCCGGACCCCGTCTCCCGGGCCGCCGAGCGCCCCCAGCAGCGCGCCCAACTCGTCCACCCGCCGGTAGTCCACCCCGAGGCCGGCACAGACTGCGTCCAGCCGGACCCGGTGCGGCGTGCCGAACACCCGCTCGAAGCTCGCCGCGTGCTCTCGCGTGCCCTGCTCCAGCAGCGAGAAGATGCCGCCGCCGGAGTCGTTGAGCACCACCAGGGTGAGGTCCGGGCGGGGTTCGTCGGGGCCGAGCACCAGGCCGCTGAGGTCGTGTAGCACGGTCAGGTCGCCGAGCAGCGCGTAGCCGGGACCGCCGGCCCCGTTGATCAGGCTGGCACCGTTCGCGAGGCTGGCCCCGGTCGCGGTGGACACCGTGCCGTCGATGCCGGCCACCCCTCGGTTCGCCAGCACCCGCAGCCCGGGGCGGGGCCGGGCGGCCAGCGACACGTCCCGCACCGGGTTGGATGAGCCGAGGGTCAGCACGGCGCCGGCCGGCAGGGCGCTGACCAGGGCGGCGGCCAGCCTCAGCCCGACCGGCGCGGTGGGCTCGCTGAGCGCCTTGTCCAGCGCGTCCCCGGCGAGCTGGTCGGCCTCGACCCACCGGGCGCACCAGTCCGGCGGCGGGGTCAGCGCCGGCACCGAGCCCACCGCGCGCACCGAGGGCGGCAGCTCGGCGCCGACCGTGCCGGCCACCGCGTACACGGCGACGCTGTCGTCGGCGAGCAGCTGGGCGATCGAGCGGTGCAGCGTGGGCCGGCCGTGCAGCACCACCTGCGCCGGCCGGGGCGGCACGGCGGACCGGCTCGAGCCATCGGGCGGGGACGGGGCGCCCAGCAGCCACGCGCCGGTGCGCAACGCGCCCGGCCACAGCGGCGAGCTGGGCTCGGCGATCACCGGCGCACGCCCGGCCGGCGCGCCCGGCACCGGACCGGTCGGCACCGCACCGGCCACCACCAGGGTCGGCAGCGAGGGGTCGAGCGGCAGCGGCGCGGGCTCGTCCGAGGTGGCCGACAATGTCGGCGGCAGCTCGGTCCACGGCAGGCCCCCGGCGCGCCCGTGCAGCGGCTCCGGCCAGTCCATGAGTTCCTCGACCCCGGCTCCGATGCCCGCTCTGGCCAGCGGTTCGTCCGGCACGAGCGGCTCGGCGAACGGCAGGTTGAGGTGCACAGGACCCGGTCCCGCACCGGTCCGGCCGAGCGCCACGCCGACCGCGCGGGCGACAGCGGACCGCCAGGTCGCCTGCTGGCCACCGGCCCGGCGGGCCAGCCCGAGGGTGAGCTCGAGCCGGGGCGCGGTGCCGAACAGCCCGGTCTGCACGATGGTCTGGTTGGCGCCGGTGCCGATCAGCTCGGGCGGCCGGTCGGCGGTCAGCGCGAGCAGCGGGACGCCGGCGTGGGAGGCCTCCAGGACCGCCGGGTGCAGGTTCGCGGCCGCCGTGCCGGAGGTGCACACCACCGGCACCGCCCACCCGGACCGCAGCGCCAGCCCAAGCGCCAGGTAGGCGGCCCCGCGTTCGTCGATCCGCACGTGCAGCCGGATCCGGCCGGCCGAGTCGGCGTGGTGCAGCGCGAAGGACAGCGGCGCGTTGCGCGAGCCCGGGCAGAGCACGGCGTCGGTCACGCCGCCCCGGACCAGCTCGTCGACCAGTACTTCGGCCTGGGCGGTTGACGGGTTCATTCCGCCGACGAGCCGGCCGGCTCGACCGGCGTGGCCAGCCCCTCCACCACGGAAGCGGCCGGCAGTGCGGCCAGCACCGAGCCGGCCAGCACGAGCTTGCTGCGCCGCAGCCCGGATCCGATCACCACCCGGTCGGCGGCGGCGACCGCGGCGTCCACGAACACCGGCCAGTTCGCCGGCAGCCCGAGCGGCGTGATCCCGCCGTATTCCATGCCGGACTCGCCGGTGGCGAGCTCCCGGGACGCGAACGAGCACTTGCGCACGTCGAGCAGCCGGCGCACCGCCCCGTTCACGTCGGCCCGCGTGGTGGCGAGCACCAGAGCGGCGGCCAGCCGGGTCTCGCCGCCGCGCTTGCCGGCGATCAGCACGCAGTTGGCCGACTCCGCCAGCGGCACCTGGTAGCGCTCGCAGAAGGCGGCGGTGTCGGCCAGATCGGGGTCGATCTCGGCGACCTGGATGGCGTCCGGGCCGGCACCGAGGCCGGCGACGGCGACCCGCACCGGATCGGCCAGCAGGTCCGGCCGATCCAGCGCGGGCACGAGGGTCAGTGCGTAGCTCACCAGTGCATCGTCGCGAATGCGCTCGGGTGAGCTGTCACACGGTCAGCGACCGAAGGTGTCCGGGTCGGGCCCATTGCGCTGGTCGTTGTTCAGTGCTTCGACCGCGGCGACGTCCTCGGCGGACAGCTCGAAGTCGAACACGTTGATGTTCTCCCGCATCCGGGCCGGGTTGACCGACTTGGGGAACACGATGTTGCCGATCTGCACGTGCCAGCGCAGCACGACCTGGGCCGGCGTCCGGCCGTACTTCTCCGCGAGCGCGGCCAGGGTCGGGTCACCGAGCACCGTGCCCTGCGCGATCGGCGCCCACGCCTCGGTGGCGATGCCGTGCTCGGCGTGGTATTCGCGCAGCTCAAGCTGGGTGAACAGCGGGTGGAGCTCGATCTGGTTGACCGCCGGGACCGTGCCGGTCTCCTTGGCCAGCCGGTCCAGGTGCGCGACCTGGAAGTTGGACACCCCGATGCTGCGCGCCTTGCCGTCCGCGAGCAGCTTCTCGAAGCCCTTCCAGGTGTCGACGTACCGGTCCAGGTGCGGCAGCGGCCAGTGCACCAGGTACAGGTCCACGTGGTCCAGCTGCAGCGTGCGCAGGCTCTCGTCCAGCGCGGCGATGGCCGACTCGTAGCCATGCCCGCCGTTGTTCAGCTTGGTAGTAACGAAAATCTCGTCGCGGGACAGGCTCGACTCGGCGACGGCCTGCCCGACGCCCTCCTCGTTTCGGTACATCTGGGCGGTGTCGATGTGCCGGTAGCCGGCCTCGAACGCCTCCAGGACGGCTCGCTTGGTGTCGGCCGGCGGGACCTGGAAGACACCGGAGCCGAACTGCGGGATCTCCACGCCGTTGTTCAGTCGGATGTTGGGAACCTGAGTCATGTGCTGAAACCTACCTGTAATTACCTGATCCTGTTATGCCCTGTCAGCGACCGAACGTGTCCGGGTCCGGCCCGGTGCGGTAGCCGGCGTCCATCTCCTCGATCTCGGCCACGTCGTCGGCGGCCAGCTCGAAGTCGAACACGTCGATGTTCTCCCTCATCCGGTCCGGGTTGACCGACTTCGGGATCACGACGTCGCCGATCTGCACGTGCCAGCGCAGTACGACCTGGGCCGGCGTCCGGCCGTACTTGTCCGCCAGTGAGGTGATGGTCTGGTCGGACAGCACCTGACCCTTGGCGATCGGGCTCCACGCCTCGGTCGCGATCCCGCGCTGGGCGTGGTAGCGGCGCAGCTCGGTCTGGGTCAGCTTGGGGTGCAGCTCGATCTGGTTCACGGCCGGGACGGTCTCGGTCTCCTTGGCCAGCCGCTCCAGGTGCGGAACCTGGAAGTTGGACACCCCGATGCTGCGCGCCTTACCGACCGCGAGCAGCTTCTCGAAGCCCTGCCACGTCTCCACGTACCGGTCCAGGTGCGGCAGCGGCCAGTGGATCAGGAACAGGTCGACGTAGTCCAGTTGCAGCTCCGCGAGGCTGCGGTCCAGACCCGCGATCGCCGAGTCGTAGCCGTGGGCCTGGTTGTTCAGCTTGGTGGTGACGAACAGCGCGTCGCGCGGCAGGCCGGCGTCCTTGATCGCCGCGCCGACGCCCGCCTCGTTGTGGTAGCCCTGGGCGGTGTCGATGTGTCGGTAGCCGGCGGCGAACGCCTCGCGCACCGCGTCGGCCGTCTCCGCCGGCGGGATCTGGAACACCCCGAACCCGAGCTGCGGGATCCGCGCGCCGTTGTTCAACCGGATATTGGGTACCTGGGTCATGCCCTCGAAGCTACCTGGGAGGGTGCTGAACAACTCCGGCCGCGAGGGCGCCGCCTGGGCGCCACGCAGTAGGCCCGAGTTGTTCAGCGCGCTCCCAGCTCACCAGTGACAGCCCGCCTCGAACGGACCAACCCGGCCGTGCGGGCGGCCTCGGCGCGCCAGTAACGTCGGTGTCCTGATGAGCGCCACCCTGCAGGCCACCGATCTCGCCGCCGGCCACGGCGACCGCACCCTGTTCAGCGCGCTGAACCTGATCGTCGCACCCGGTGACGTCGTCGGGCTGGTCGGCGCGAACGGCGCTGGCAAGTCCACGCTGCTGCGGATGCTCGCCGGCCTGGACACCCCCGAGCAGGGCCGCATCGCGCTGGCCCCGCCCCAGGCCACCGTCGGTCTGCTCGCCCAGGAGCCGGAGCGGCTGGCCGGCGAGACCGTGCGCGACTTCCTGGCCAGGCGCACCGGCGTGGCCGCCGCCCAGGTCGCGATGGATGACGCGGCCGCCGCCCTCGCCGACGCCGCGCCGGGCTCCGACGACCGGTACGCCGCCGCGCTGGAGCGCTGGCTGGCCCTCGGCGGCGCCGACCTGGACGACCGGGTGGACTCGGTGCTCGCCGAGGTGGGGCTCGAGCTGGACACCGGCTCGGCCGCCGACGCGCCGATGACCGGCCTCTCCGGTGGCCAGGCCGCGCGCGCCGGGCTGGCCACGCTGCTCGCCTCCCGCTACGACGTGCTGCTGCTGGACGAGCCCACCAACGACCTGGACCTGGACGGGCTGGCCCGGTTGGAGGCGATCGTGGCCGGCCTGCGCGCCCCGGCGGTGATCGTCAGCCACGACCGGGAGTTCCTGGCCAGGACGGTGAACCGGATCGTCGAGCTGGACCTCGCGCAGCAAAAGGTGGGCGTGTACCAGGGCGGCTACCAGGCGTACCTGGACGAGCGGGAGGTCGCCAGGCGGCACGCAAGGGAGGCGTACGAGCAGTACTCCGACACCGTGTCCGATCTGACCGAGCGGGCCCGCACCCAGCGCAACTGGATGGCCGCCGGCGTGCGCAACGCCCGCCGCAAGGCACCGGACAACGACAAGATCGGGCGCAACCTGCGCGCCGAGACCAGCGAGAAGCAGGCCGCCAAGGTGCGCCAGAGCGAGCGCCGGATCGAGCGGCTGGAGGTGGTCGAGGAGCCGCGCAAGGAGTGGCAGCTGCGGATGACCATCGCGGCCGCCCCGCGCGCCGGCGCGGTGGTGGCCACGCTGCGCGCCGCCGTGGTCGAGCGCGGCGGGTTCCGGCTCGGCCCGGTGGACGCCCAGGTGGACTGGGCGGACCGGATCGCGATCACCGGCGCGAACGGCTCCGGCAAGTCGACGCTGCTCGGCGCGCTGCTCGGGCGGCTGCCGCTGACCTCCGGGTCGGCCGCGCTCGGACCGGGTGTGCGGGTCGGCGAGGTCGACCAGGCGCGCGGGCTGTTCCTCGGCGGGCAGCCGCTGACGGACGCCTTCGGGGCCGAGGTACCGAGCTGGACCGTGCCGGAGGTGCGCACGCTGCTGGCCAAGTTCGGGCTCACCTCGGTGCACGCCACCCGGCCCGCCGCGTCGCTGTCCCCCGGCGAGCGCACCAGGGCCGCGCTCGCCCTGCTGCAGGCCCGCGAGGTCAATCTGCTGGTGCTCGACGAGCCCACCAACCACCTCGACCTGCCCGCCATCGAGCAGCTCGAGTCGGCGCTCGACTCGTTCCCCGGCACCCTGCTGCTGGTCACCCACGACCGGCGGATGCTGGATACCGTGCGGGTCACCCGGCGTTGGACGGTCGCCGAAGGGCGGCTCACCGAGAGCTGACCCCTGGGCGTGGCCGCCGGCTCAGACCTCGTCGAGCTGCGGGTACACGATGGCCTTGACGGCACCCGCACCGCCTGCGCCCGTGGTCAGGGCCTGCTCGACCTGGTTCAGCCCGAAGCGGCCGGTGATCAGCGGGTCCAGCTCGACCCGGCCGGCCGCGACCAACGCGATCGCCGCCGGATAGGTGTTCGCGTACCGGAACGTACCGGTCACCGTGATCTCGCGGACCTGAAGCGCGGACATCGGCAGCCGCACCTCGTCGCCGCCCATGCCGACCAGCACGGCCCGGGCGCCGCCGCGCAGCGCGCCCATCCCGACGGTCACCGCCTGCTGCGCGCCGGAGCACTCCACCAGCACGTCCGCGCCCAGCCCGGCCAGCGTGGCCCCCTCGCTCGCCGGGTCCAACGCCGCCGCCGCGCCCATCCGCAGCGCCAGCTCGCGCCGCCCCTGGCTCAGGTCGGTGACCACCACGCGCGCCGCGCCGGCCACCCGGGCGGCCTGCACCGCCAGCAGCCCGATCGGCCCCGCGCCGGTGACCAGCACCGTGTCGCCCGGCTTGACCTCGGCCCGGCGCGCCGCCCACAGCCCCACCGAGAGCGGCTCGATCAGCGCCGCCTGCTCGTCGGTCATCGAGTCCGGCACCGCGTAAGCGAAGTGCTCGTTGATCGTCACGTACCGGGCGAACGCCCCGTCGATCGGCGGGGTGGCAAAGAACCGCACGTCCGGGCACAGGTTGTACCGGCCAGACCGGCACTGCGCGCACCGGCCGCACGGCACCCCCGGCTCCAGCGCGACCCGCTGCCCCACCTCGTGCCGGGTCGCCCGCTCGCCGCGCGCCACCACCACCCCGGACGCCTCGTGGCCGAGCACCAGCGGCTTGCGCACCACGAAGTCACCGATCCGGCCGTGCTCGAAGTAGTGCACGTCAGACCCGCACACCCCGACCGCGGCGATCCGCACCAGCACCTCGTCCGGGCCGGGCACCGGCTGCTCGCGCGACTCGACCCGCACGGTCCCGGGGCCGTCCAGCACACACACCAGGTTCGTCCCGGCCATGGCCCACCTCTTCCATTCGCCCCGCCGTCCGTCCCAGGCCAACCCAACGCCGCACCGCCGGCCCCCGCAAGGGCATGCGCAACCCGGCCGGGGCGGGCCGATCAGCGCGGATCAGGAGGTCGGCAGGTGCAGCGCGCGGGCGGCCAGCTGGGCCAGGTGCACGGGTTCGCGCTGGCCGGCCTGGCGCAGCTGGGTGCGGCAGCTGAAGCCGTCGGCGAGCACCGCGACCTCCGGGTCGGCCTCGCGTACCGACGGCAGCAGGACGCGCTCCGCGCACGCCATCGACACGTCGTAGTGGCCCTTCTCGAAGCCGAAGTTGCCGGCCAACCCGCAGCAGCCGGAGTCCAGCACCGTGGCGTCGACGCCGAGCGCCTTGAGCACCGCGCGGTCGTCGTCGGCACCCAGGTCGGCGTGCTGGTGGCAGTGCACCTGGACCAGCGCGCGCAGCCCGAGAGCCTGGTCGGACCGGTCGGCCAGCTCGTCGGTGTGCTCGGCGAGCACCTCGGCGAACGTGCGCACCGCGCCGGCCAGCTCGGTCGCGCCCGCGTCGGCGGGCAGCAGTTCGGGCAGGTCGGCGCGCAGGGCGGCCGCGCAGCTGGGCTCCAGCACCACGATCGGCACCCCCTCGGCCAGCCACGGGCGCAACGTGGCCAGACTGCGGCGCAGCACCGAGCGGGCGGCGCCGAGCTGGCCGGTGGAGTACCAGGTCAGCCCGCAGCAGACCGGCCCGCCCGGGACCTCGACCCGATAACCGAGCGACTCGAGCACGGTCACCGCGTCGTGCGCGATGTGCGGGTCGAAGTGGTCGGTGAACGTGTCCGGCCACAGCACCACCCGTCGCCCCGCTGCGCTCCGCTCCCGCGAGTCGGGGTTTTTGTCAGGGTGAGTCGCGGATTCCGTCAGGCCGGGGCGTTCGGACAAAATCCCCGACTCACCCTGACGGAATCCCCGACTCGCGGAAAGCTTGGCACGCGAGTCCCGGAGCTCGGCGCGGAAGCGGGCGTGGAAGGTGCGGGGGGCCAGGGGTGGGATGTCGCGCTCGGGGGCGATGCCGCCGAGGCGCTTGGCGAACGCGGCCAGCCGGGGGCGGCGCGCCGCCGCGTTGAGCGCGGTCGCCAGCCCGGGTACCCGGGCGACCAGCCGCACCCAGCGCGGCAGCGCGCCCATCGAGTAGTGCGACAGCGGCCGGAGCCGCCCCTTGTAGCGCTGCGCCAGGAACTCCGTCTTGTAGGCGGCCATGTCCACGCCGACCGGGCAGTCCCGCTTGCAGCCCTTGCAGGACAGGCACAGGTCCAGCGCCTCGGCCACCTCGTCGGACTGCCAGCCATCCTTGATCACCGACCCGTTGGCCATCTCGAACAGCAGCCGGGCCCGCCCCCGGGTGGAGTGCATCTCCTCGCCGGTGGCCCGGAAGCTGGGGCACATCACGCCGCCGCTGGCGGTCACGCAGCGCCCCACCCCGAGACAGCGCCGGGTTGCCCTGGTGAAGCTGCCCCGGTCGTGCGCGAACGCCAGCAGCGGCCGGTCCGGCAGCGTCGGCATGCCGACGAAGACGCGCAGGTCCTCGTCGAGTTTGGCCGGCCGCACCACCCGCTCCGGGTTCATCTTGTCGTCCGGGTCCCAGATGCCCTTGAACTGCTCGAACCCGGTGATGATCTCCTTCGGGTACATCCGGGGCAGCAGCTCGGCGCGGGCCTGGCCGTCGCCGTGCTCACCGGACAGCGAGCCGCCGTGCGCCACCACGAGGTCCGCCGCGTCCTCCATAAACGCCCGGAAGTTGGCGATGCCGGCCTTGGTGAGCAGGTCGAAGTCGATCCGCACGTGCAGGCAGCCGTCGCCGAAGTGGCCGTAGTAGACGCCGCGGCGGCCGTGCCCGGCCAGCACCGCATCGAACTCACGCAGGTAGGCGCCGAACTTCTCCGGCGGCACCGCGGCGTCCTCCCAACCCGGCCAGGCCTCGCCGCCCTCCGGCGAACGGGTCAGGATGCCGGCGCCGTCCTCCCGGATCCGCCACAGCGCGGCCATCGCCGCCGGCTCGCTGACCACCACGCTCGTCGCGCCGTACGGCTTCATCGCGCGGACCACCGCCGCCGCGGCCGCCTCGGCCTCCGCCCTGGTCGCGCCGCCGGTCTCCACGTACAGCCAGCCGCCGCCCTCGGGCAGCGCACGGCTCGCGGTCTCCCCGGGGTGTTGGGCGCGCAGCGCGGCGATCAGCCCGGCGTCCATCCCCTCGATGGTCAGCGGGTGGTGCTCGCGGACCACCATCACGTGGTCGGCGGCCAGGTAGGCGTCCGGGAAGCCGAGCACGGCCAGCGCGCGGGCCGCCGGCGACTCCACCAGCCGCATCGTCGCGCCGAGCACCGTCACGCAGGTCCCCTCGGTACCGACCAGCGCCTTCGCCAGGTCGAACCCGTTCTCCGGCAACAGCTGGTCGAGGTTGTAGCCGGAGACGCGGCGGGTCAGGTCGGGGAAGGCGGTGCGCACGTCGTCGCCCAGCCGTTCGGCGAGCTCGCGCAGCGCGTCCGGGATCGCCCCGCCGACCGGGGTGCCCGGGCCGACCGTGAGCCGCTCGCCCCGGTAGGTCAGTACGTCCAGGGTGTGCACGTTGTCGACGGTCTTGCCCCAGGCCACCGAGTGCGACCCGCAGGCGTTGTTGCCGATCATCCCGCCGAGCGTGCAGCGGTTGTGGGTGGACGGATCGGGGCCGAAGGTCAGCCCGTGCGGCCGGGCCTCGTCGCGCAGCGCGTCGCACACCACGCCGGGCTCGACGCGGGCGGTGCGCGCCTCCGGGTCGAGCTCGAGGATCCGGTTGAGGTGCTTGAAGTCCAGCACCACCGCGGTGTTGACCGCCTGACCAGCGATGGAGGTACCGGCGCCGCGAGGAAGCACCGGCACCCCGTGCGCGTGACACGCCGCCACGGTGGCGATCACGTCGTCACTGGACCTCGGGGCAACCACGCCGATCGGCACCCTGCGGTAGTTCGACGCGTCCGCCGCCCACATCGCGCGGCTGGCGTTGTCGAACCGGACCTCGCCGGCAATCCGTCGCGCGAGCTCCCGCTGGAGAGGCTGCTCGTTCATGTGAGCAAATCGTGATCGGTGCGCCGTTTAAGCACACCGTGCGCGCCCGTGCCTGCATCGGCACGGTTCTTCGCAACCATTCCCGTAATCCGCGTCCATCGTGATCGTTGATGTCGCATTGCGTTCGAGCGCGGATCCCGTCATCGCCGCAAATCTTCTGGCATTTCCGTTGCTGCAGTGCGCAACAACGTTACAGGAGAAAGGCCGATGGCATCCACCAACATCCGGATCGACAACAACGACTCCACCGAGGTGCCGAGCTCGAGCACCTGGATCCACCACGCCTGGTCCGGGGACATGGCCGCG
>Ga0137415_10000347_pt1 | contig 43583 bp, 48 predicted proteins | sample CZODoug3_1_1_16f_FD_183082 | JGI IMG/M metagenome (GOLD analysis project Ga0137415, IMG submission 183082) | Vadose zone soil fungal communities from Angelo Coast Range Reserve, California, USA - CZODoug3_1_1_16fungal (Hybrid Assembly) | ecosystem: Environmental > Terrestrial > Soil > Vadose...
GTCGGAGTCTTCTTCCAATGGCAGAACGTGACCCCGTTCGGCATCCCGAGCGCTAGTGACTTTCTCCTCGATCCGCCACCAGCGCTCACGAGCAACAAATATGCCAAGGATTACAACGAAGTGATGACGGTAGGAAGCCTCGACAGCACAGAGCGATCACAAGATCGAGCTAATGTCGTTGTCTTCTACGCGGCCTCCTCGCCAACTCTGGTGTTCAATCAGGCGGCCCAGCAGGTCGCCCAGGAACAGGGCCGTTCGCTGTCGGAAAATGCTCGAGCTCTGGCCCTGATCAACATGGCGATCAGTGACAGTCTCGTGGCGTCATTCCTCAACAAGTACCGCTACAATTTCTGGCGCCCTGAAACGGCCATCCGTGCGGGCGATACGGATGGCAACCCTAAAACTGTTCCCGATCCCAACTTCCTCCCGTTTATCACTACCCCCTGTTTCCCGAGCTATCCTTCCAACCACGGCAGTGGAAGTAATGGGGCAGCTGAGGTCCTAAGGCGTCTTTACGGCGAGGGCGGGCATTCCATCACCGTGTCAAACCCAGCCTTGCCCAACATTGTGTTGCAGTACACCAGGTTCAAGCAGATTACCGACGACATCTCTGACGCGCGCGTTTACGGCGGAATACATTTTCTATTCGATCAGGTTGCAGGCGCGCGATTGGGCCTGGCTGTAGGCCGTGCCGTCTATAAGAACAACTTGCGTCGCACCCATGATGACGACTGATTGATCAGCGCGAGAACGACTCGCCTTTGTGTGACTCGGGCTGATCATGCTCAAGTTGCATGAATCCTGAGCTCGCGGGCGTGCCCCGAGTTTCTGGCCTTCTACAATATAAGGGCTTCTGCCTTTCCCAGCAGTTCATCGGGAATCAGAACTTACTACGACAAATGGTTCGGCGCACAACTCCAAGTATCCGAGTGGCGCACTCAACAATTGTCCAGAAGTCAGCTTGGGGGACGCATTCTGCATCCTTATCCTGCAGCTCGCTTTGCCATTACGCATCCTTGGTAAGAGCCGTATGCGTAAACGCGCATGTACGGATTTGTGCAGGGGCGATCAGCGATGATCGTCCCTGCTGCGACAGTCGGGGGTTCGTCCGTCGATTACTACTGCTAAACGCGCCTGCAGGACGTTTTGCAGACCCACTCCAAACCACAGACTTAAGTTAGCGCTTAGGGTGCGCAGCCCCCGACTCGCGTAAGCCATCCCGGGCGGAAGAGCCGGGCAGTCACGCGTCCCGGCGGGCCAAGGCTTCGAGCCGCGCGCACCGCTGATCCTCTGTCGCCTCTCTGTCGCCTCGTTCGCCTGTTCGCCTGTTCGCCTGTCGTCTGCCCGGCAAATAGCGGGGCTACTTCTTCGTCCACTGGTCGACCCAGTCGTTCACCGTCTTGTACCAGAGCTGGCTGTTCTGCGGCTTCAGCACCCAGTGGCCCTCGTCGGGGAAGTAGAGCATCTTCGAAGGCACACCCATCCGCTGCAGTGTGCTGAATAACTGGAAGCCTTCGGAGACGTCCAGGCGGTAGTCGAGCTGGCTGTGGACCACCAGGGTGGGCGTTTTGAAGTTTTTCGCGGCATTGTGCGGAGACCACTTCTGGTACATCTCGCGATTCGTCCTCGGCGTGCCTTTGTACTCCCACTCGTTGAACCACAGCTCTTCGGTCGTGCCCCAAGCCGACTCGCTGTTGAACATGCCGTCGTGCGAGACGATGCATTGGAAGCGGTCGGTGTGTCCGAGGATCCAGTTGGCCATGTAGCCGCCGTAGCTGGCGCCCAGCGCGCATTCGCGGTCCTTGTCGATGAACGGATAGGTCTTTTCGGTGTAGTCGAGGCCCTTCATCAGATCCTCGAACGGCGCACCGCCCCAGTCGCCGTTGATCGCGTCAATGAACCTCTGCCCGTATCCGGTCGAGCCATGGAAGTTGATCATGATGACCACGTACCCGTTGGCGGCGAAGAGTTCGGGATTCCAGCGGTAGGACCAGTCGTCTCCCCAGGCGCCTTGCGGGCCACCGTGGAGGAGGAACTTCACGGGATATTTCTTGGCGGGATCGAAGTTGGGTGGTTTGACGAGGAAACCTTGGACCTTATCTCCCAGAGCTCCGGCGAACCAGAAGGATTCGAGCGGGGACATGGCCACTTGGGAGAGGATGGGGTCGTTGAGGTGGGTGAGCGCTACCGGGTTCGAAAACCCGCAGTCGCCCGGCGGAGGGTCTTCCTGATGCCGGTTGCTGCACGGTGTTTTGATGTCCGTGTTCAAATCGTAAATCTGATTTGGCGCAGCAATCGACATCCGCGTGAATAGGAGAGTCTTGCCATCGCCGGTAACCGCTAAATCGTCGCTATAGCCTGCCGCATTCTCCCGAGCAAAAATGCTCTTGGGCCCAGGACCTACCAAGCGAACCGCCCAGACCGGTGCGATTCCAGAGATCTCGGAACTGAAATAAATGCGCGAAGAATCAGGGGCCCAGACAAACGTTCCGACCCAGCCGTCGAAGGTCTGCGTAAGCTCCTTGATCTCCCCCGTCTTGCGCTCGTACAGCATCAGCCGGAACCGATCGCTCTCGTATCCGGGGCGCTTCTGGGCGCGGTAGGCGATGTAGTTCCCATCCGGCGAATAGAGCGGCGTCGAGTCGCTGGCAGGATTGTCGCTGGTAATATTTTTCGCCGTCCCACCGCCCACGGGCACGATCCACAGGTCGTTGTTGGTCGAAGTCGCCTCGACCTTGTCGTGGTTCGACGCGTAGCAGACCTCCTGCCCGTCGGGCGAGAAGGCGTAGTCGTCCTGTCCCCCGAGCGAGAACACGGGAGAATCGTAGTCGCCGGGCGTGAGGTCGCGAGCCGTACCGCCTTCGGCCGGCACCACAAAGATGTGGCTGCGCATGCCTTCCTTATAGGCATTCCAATGGCGGTACAGCAAGCGATCGAAAATGAGGGCCTTGACCTTCGACTTCTGGTGCTCGTCGAGTTTTTTCGCGTTGCAGGCTTCTGCCTCGGAGGGCGAGCCGGCGCACTCGGGATAGACCACCGACACGAACAGGATGTTCGCTCCGTCCGGTGACCAGAGCTCGCCATCCGCCTGGGTTGCGATCGAAGTCAGCTTGTGCGTGCCCGTCGCCTTGCCGGACGTGGGGTCGAAATCCGCGATCCAGATCTGCGATCCGCCTTCCTTGGTCGATACAAACGCGAATCGCTTTCCATCCGGGGCCCAGCGTGGACGATCTGCGTTCTGCTCGGAAATGAGCGCGCGCGATTCGCCCCCCGCCGTGGGAACAATCAATACATGGGGAGTCTTGGAATTCGCTTCGAGGCTTACATCCACGACGCTGAACAGCACCCATTTGCCATCGGGCGAAGGCACGGGCTCGCCCACGCGCTTGAGCGACATCATGTCCTCAAAGGTAAACGGATGCTTGCTCTGGGCGAACAACGAAACCGCAAACAGGATGACGAAGAGGGAAAAAGAGAACGACAGGCGGCGCATGAGAAACCTCCGAAGCAAACGCGTAAGTGTAAATCAACGAGCAGGCTCCCCAAGGCGGCAATTCGCGCTGAGGTTTGTCACCCCTCCCGAAAAGGGTTATGGCAAAAAACTGTAAACGCTTCGAGGTCCGAGGAAAACGCCTGGCGGCGGACAGCTGCGAGCTGATAGCCAGACCCGAAAGGCCAAACGCGAAAGGCCAAGAGCTGCGGACCGAAAAGCCGGCCCCCTGCAACCCTTCGCCCGCAACCGTCGTCTAAGACAGTAGGCAGAAACTGCAGTCTTCCCTACCCTCCGGGCTCCCTGAGCGGAGAGGGTCCGGGGGTAGGAAGGCAGCAGCCCGCCAGTTTCCTGACGCGGGCGGGCGTATTCTTCTACACTGATCCTATGCGACTGTTCTGGCGCCTCGGTCCCCGGTTTTCGGTACTGGTCCTCCCTGCGCTCCTGGTGGCCTTGGCCTCCGCGGACGAAGGACCGCTCGACAAATCCGAGCCCAAGGGCACCACTCCCGAACAGATCATCACGCGCTTCGCCGCCAAGGAGAAGGAATTCAAAGAGGCCCGCGACCAGTACACTTATCGGCAGGACGTCAAGGTGCAAGTCCTGGACGGCGACACCGTGAAGGGCGAATACCACGAGGTGTTCGACGTTGTTTTCAACGACAGTGGGAAGCGTCTGGAAAACGTTGTGTTCGCCCCCCAGTCCAGCCTTGAACAAGCAGGCCTGTCCATGGACCAGGGGGACGTGGACGACATCCGCAACCGCCTGCCCTTCGTGCTCACCAGCGACGACGTTGGCGAGTACAACATCCTTTATGTGGGACAGCAGCAGGAAGACGACCTGCACTGCTATGTCTTCGATATCGCCCCCAAGGAGATCGTAGGCAAGAAACGTTACTTTCAGGGACACATCTGGGTCGACGATCGTGACTTCCAGATCGTGAAAACCTACGGCAAGACCGTTCCCCAGATTTACGCAGGCAAGAAAAAGAACAAGGAAGAACATCTTTACCCGAGCTTCACCACCTGGCGCGAGCAAATCGACAACGTTTACTGGTTCCCCACCTACACCAAGGCCGACGACACCCTGCACTTTTTCTCGGGCGACATCCACATCCGGGAGATCGTGAAGTACCAGAACTACAAGAAATTCGGGGCACGGACCAGAATCACGTACGAAGGCAAGGAGTTGCCGCCGGGAGAGCAGAAGCCGACCCAGCCCCAGGCCCAGCAACAACCGCAGAAATAAGGTTTCAATGTTTCAAGGCCCTGGCTCGCCTGGGGGAGCGCAAGGAATCCAGCAGTTGGTTGATCAATCCCAGCACCGCATGCGCTTCGCGTTCTACGGAGAGATAGTTTGCGGAGCGAGGCAGCGGAGATCGCATGCAATGGCGAGTTGATTGCTCAGTTCGAGGAGCGAACCGCGCCAGTGTCCGAGAGACTGCTGAAACTCGCCCCTGGTGAGTCTGCCCTGACCCTCCGCAAGGTTAGAGGCGACGGAAGCGGCGGCTCATCTTATTTGCGACGTCAGTCCATACGTTTCAGATCTGTACGTTTCAGATCTGGGGAACGGTTCGGTTTCCCTGTGCGTGCGGACGGCCAGAGCCTTGGCCTTCTGCCAAACCAGCAAATCCCGACAAGCCCGCGCCCCAATTTCCTCCCAGCGCCATCCTCACCCATCTTGCAACCTTAGTAAAAGAGATACTTCCTCCACTTATCATCCGACCGCCCCATCAACCGCATGATGTGCCGGCTGGTGTGGAGATTGAATGCTCGCGGTTCGCGGGTCAGCTTCATGCCGGCTTCGGCGGGCAGTTGATTGCCCTTGCGCCGGTTGCACGGATGGCAGCAGGCGACCAGGTTCTCCCAAGTGGACGAACCCCCGCGTGAGCGTGGGACCACGTGATCGAGCGTGAGTTCGCCCGAAGCCAGCACGAGTGCGCAATACTGGCAGGTATTTCGATCGCGCAGCAGGATGTTCTTGCGCGACAGTGCCCGGGTCTGGTGCGGGATGCGGCGGTACTCCAGCAGTCGGATCACCGACGGAACCCGGATCGCCACCCGCGCCGCGTGCAGGAAGTGACCGTTTTCCTCTTCCGCCATGGCCACGCCCTTCAGCACCAGCACGATGGCGCGACGCGCGGCGCACACGTTGATCGGTTCGTAAGAGGCGTTCAGCACCAGCACGGGGGCATGCAGGGCCCGGGCGTTCCCGTAGGTCCCGGTGGCGACCGCAACCACACCCGCAGCCGACCGGCCAATCATCGCCCTCATCGAATTGTCGATCTTCGCTCCCATAAAACCTTACTCATCCATGCGCGGCCATCGTCAGGTTGGCATCCGCGTCCGGTTCGAGGTGCGCGTGCTGGACGTCGCTTTTCAGAGTACGGACAACAGTGGCCACCCAGACGCGGGCCGCACCCGCGCGCCGCAGAATCCGCGCACACTCGGAAACCGTCGTGCCGGTGGCGAAGACATCATCCACCAGCAGAATTTCACGTCCCGATACTTCTTCTGGGTGCTTCACGCGGAAAGCACCCCGCACGTTCTCACCCCGCTGATGGCGGGTCAGCCCGGTTTGCGGCTGTGTATCTCGCACCCGCTCCAGTCCCTCAGCGCGCAGCGCGTAACGATCCCTCGAGGGAGACAGTTTCAACCCCGCTTGCGCAATGAGTTCCGACTGGCTAAATCCCCGATGCCGGGCCTTCGCCCGATGCAACGGCACTGGAACGACCAACAGACGGGCGTCTCCGAAAGCCGGTTCCAGACTCGCCACGACCTCCGACAGCATGCGCCCGAGCACGTCGGCCGCCGGCCGGACCTGGTGGTACTTCAGCATGTGGACCAGGTCGCGCAAGCCGCCCTGGTAGCTGCCATAGGCCGACGCCTTGGCAAAGGGTGGCTCCATGCGCTGGCACAGGCCGCAGCGAACTTCCCCGTGCTGTCCGGTAAACGCGTGGGGACTGATCAGCCGTTGGCCACAAATGGAACACGGTCCGCCCTCAATCGGGTGGATCGCGTCGAGGCAGCTTGCGCACACGGGAAAGCGGGAAATCCGGATCAGGGGCTCACCGCAAATGCGGCAATCGGGAGGAAATAGGGTGGCGAAGAGGCTTTCTTGAAGTTCGCCCGCCCAGGAAACAAGACAAGACCTTTTGGCTACGGTGTTCGCCTGAGTAGCCCGAGTTCGGTCCTCGCGACTGCTGAAGACAGCCTCCCGTCGTCCGGAGGGTACTTTAGGGCGCCAACCAGACGAATCTTAAATCAGTATAACGGCGGCGGTGGGGCTCATGCAATGCGCTGCTGGCCTGCGCCTCCGTCCTTCGTCTCCTTGTGGGTTGCCTTGCGTTCGGCAGCGAGGGTGGACGCCGGCATCTGTTCGGGACCAAAGTTGAGCTCTCCCGGACGGGGCAACAGCGGCACCCTCAAAGGACGGTAGAAGCGCTGGTAGCACTCACCACAGCGCGCCGGCCGCATCCCCAAGAGCCGCAGTCCATAATTTTCAAACAGATTGCGGGGACGCGAGGCAAAGCCCTCGAAACTGCCGCATTTGTAACAGCGGAATTCGCTAAAGAAACGGTACCAGAAGGCCGGGCTGGAAAAGCCGTACATCTACAACTCCTCGTGACAAGCCGCTCATTGGATTTTAAACCCGTCTGCAGCAAACTGGACCTCCTTCTTAGATGGCCCGTTCATTCACGGGAGTTGCCAACCGGTTGGCGAGCAGGAGAGCGGCATCGTGCTTGTAATCGGCGGGTGCTGCGTGCTAAGGTGCGCGGTCGCGGCAAATGCGATGTATATCTAGCGCCAAGAATCACTTGCGAGGAAACCCATGAGCACTCAACCGGCCGGTCACAGCGGCGCTGGGGAAAAGAAACACCGTCCCTTCGTCCCTGAGACCATGGAGATGAAGGAGTTGACCCTGCGCGCAATGTTGCTCGGTTTGGTCATGACAGTGGTGCTGGGGGCGGCCAACGCCTATCTAGGTCTGCGCGCGGGCATCACGATCGCAGCCACATATCCGGCCGCGGTCATCGCAATGGCGGTTTTACGCGCATGGAAGGGCTCGCTGCTTGAAGAGAACATTGCGCGTACTGCTGGGTCCATCGGGGAGGGCATCGCAGCCGGCGCGATTTTCACGATTCCCGCCTTCCTGATTGCGAAGGCGTGGCCGTCTTTCCGCCCCGCCGACGCGTACTGGAAATCCACGGCGCTGATCATGGTGGGCAGCGTCCTCGGGGTCCTGTTCATTTCCCTGGTGCGAAGGGTTATGGTGGAAGACCCGGAATTACCCTTCCCCGAGTCCGTCGCAGCGTCGGAGATTCATAAGGCCGGACAACGGGGCGCGGAGGCTGCGAAATATCTCTTCTGGAACATTGGGGTGGGCGGCGTGGTGTATCTGCTCGGGCGTTTCGGATTGTTCGCCGCCGATCAAGACTTTCACTTTGCCGTGGGGAATCTGGGCCGCAGTCAGGTCCGTCTGGGCCAGACCGGGAGCACGAACCTCGTGGCCGCGGGAGGGACCAGTATGTTTGCGGCGCCCAGCGTGAGTCCGGCCTATTTGGGTGTGGGCTACATCATCGGACTTCGGCTTGCCTCGATCCAGTTTGCAGGCGGCGTACTGGCCTGGGGACTCATGGTTCCGCTGCTCATCTTTTTTCTTGGCCCGCAGCTCAAGCAATACCTTCCGGCGGATACGCCGGAGAATTGGGCCGCGACTGCGGCCGCTGTCTGGCGGTTCATCGTACGACCCATCGCCGTGGGTGGAATGCTGGTGGGCGCGGCTTACACTCTGTTCGGGATGCGGAAGAGCCTGACAGCGGGCCTGGGCAAAGCATTTAGCGACCTGCGCCAGACGGCCGACCAGCAAGCCAAGCTCGCCCGCACCGAGCGTTACATGAGCTCTAAGGTGGTGTTCGGGTTGATTGCTCTGATGTTCGTGCTCATGTGCTTTCTCTACATACATCTGGCGGGACTGTTTTGGCCAGCCATCCTGGCGGCCGTGGTGATGATCATCGTCGGGTTCTTCTTCGCCACTGTCTCGGGCAACTTGGTGGGATTCATCGGTTCTTCCAATAATCCCATCTCGGGTTTGACTCTATCGACTTTACTCATCGCTGCCCTCCTGATGGTTGCGCTTGGGGTTTCTGGAAACTCAGGCGTGGCGGCAGTGTTGGGAGTGGCCGCGGTCGTATGCGTTTCCTCGGCCGTTGCCGGCGAGCTGCTGCAGGACTTCAAGGTTGGCTACATCCTGGGTGGAACACCTCGCAAGATCCAGATCGCAGAATTGATTGCCGTCGTCGTGGCCAGTCTGGTGATGTACTGGCCCCTGATGCTGCTGCACGAAGCCAACATCAAAGCTGGGGGAATCGGATTCGGCGACCGTCAGCTATCGGCGCCGCAGGCTGGCTTGATGGCTACCCTGGCGATGGGCATCGTTGGTGGCGACATGCCGTGGCCGCTGGTGGTGGTGGGCATCTTCTTCGGCATCGCGATGATCATGATGCAGGTGCGCAGCCCGATGTTGGTGGCGGTCGGCATGTATTTACCGTTTGAGACGACTTTTGCCATTTTCATTGGCGGAGTGTTTCGCTCCGCCGGAGATTGGCTGGCCAAGCGACGCGGATTCAACGAAGCGCAAATGGCGCGCGTGGAGAATGCCGGGGTCCTCACCGCCTCCGGACTGATCGCGGGCGAAGCCGTGCTGGGGCTGATCTGGGCCGGTCTGCAGTTTGCGCCAGCCTGGGCCCGGCCGCAAGTTTTCACAAACCCGTCGTATTTGGCAGGAATGGTTGTGATGGGCGGCTTGGCCGCTTTGATGATCCGGTTACCGCTTTCAAGTGCCGGGGACCCGAACGAGCCGGCGCCACCGACGGCGATCCTGTAACAGCTCTTTGAGTGGCGTCGGGGAAGGGCGAGTCGAGCCCTCACGCCGAATAGAGCAGGGGATCTAACAGGCTGTTGCCGACGATCCCGGGACGGAAAAACCAGTTCACCACCCGGGACAGGAAAGCAATGGGCAGGCGGTGCGATTTCCTTCGGGTTAGTTTGTGTCCTCTTTGGTTAGCTCTTTTATGTCCGTTGCCGAGAACATCGCCCGGGTGCGCGAGCGGATCCAGGTCGCGTCCTCGCAGGCAGGGCGTGACGCCAACGAAATCACGCTGATGGGGGTCAGCAAGACCGTCCCGGCAGAGGATATCCGCGAGGCCTACCAAGCCGGCCTGCGGCATTTCGGCGAGAATCGTGTGCAGGAGTTCGCAGAAAAGGTCGACGGGTTGCGCGATCTGGGGGGAGCTCATTGGCACATGATCGGCCATCTGCAGACCAACAAGGCGGCCCGGGCGGCGGAGTTGTTTCATGCCGTGGACTCAGTGGATTCGCTCAAAGTGGCTGAGAAACTGAACGAGGCCGCGGGTAAAGCCGGCAAGAAGTTGGCCCTGCTGATCGAAGTAAATGTGGGGGGCGAAGCGGCCAAGAGCGGCGTTGCGCCCGGCTCGCCCGAACTGGCTCGCCTTCTCTCGGCAGCCCCGCAGCTCGAGCACCTGCACGTTTGTGGCCTCATGACCGTGCCACCATTTATGGAAGACCCGCAGGCAGCGCGCCCTTACTTTCGCAGGCTGCGTGAACTGCGCGACCAGCTTGCAGTTCGCGAACTGCCCTCCGTCCGCATGGAGGTTCTCTCCATGGGTATGTCGCACGATTTCGAAGTGGCGATTCTAGAAGGGTCCACCTGCGTGCGCGTGGGGACGGCGATTTTCGGGGAGCGGAGCCCCAGGGCGTGAAATTGCTCGACCGAGCCGGCGCCGGTGCTCTGTTTCTGCTGGCGATCGTCGAGTGCTGGCAGGTCCCCCCAACTCCGCGGGCCGGATCTGGATCTTCGGAACCGGATTGGCCCTGCTCTGCACCGCCATGCTGAGCCTTCTCCGCCACGGCTGCGGCGTGCACGGGCTCAGGCGGTCCTGTGTCGGCGTCCACGCGATGATGTCAGCTCTGGTGGTCGCGCTCACGGTCGGCATTGGCTGGCCGAAAGCCATGGCGAACCCTCAAATCCCGCTCGGGCTGGGGTTACTGGTCGCGGAAGCGATGTTCTCTCTGGCGAAAAACCCTTGATACCCATCCAGGAGAACGCCGGAGGAGTCACTTTCGCGGTCAAGCTACACCCGCGCGCAAAGAAGAACGCCATTACCGGAGAACTGGGCGGTGCCCTGAAAGTGGCTCTGAGCGCGCCGCCGGTGGGGGGCAAAGCGAACCGGGCTTGCATCGAATTCTTCGCGAAACTTTTGAAGGTGCCGGGTTCGTCCGTTAGTATTGCTGCCGGCCAGACGAGCCGGAACAAGGTGATTCGAGTCTCGGGACTCACGGCGCAGCAGACTCGAGATCGTCTGGCGACTTGATCGCGGGCAAGAGTGCCCGCGCCACATCGTTCATCGGGAGCCAAGGTTTGACTGTTTCCGAGCGGCTGCACGAAATTCGCACCGGCTTCGAGCGCCCGTTCTGGGTGGCAAACATCAGCGAGCTCTTCGAGCGGCTCTCCTACTACGCGGCCTTCGCATCACTCGCTCGGTATCTTCACGAGACGTTGAATTTTCGCGTGGAGCAGGCCAGCAGCTTGACCGGACTGTTTGGAGGTCTGGTGTGGTTTCTAGCCGCTTTTGGCGGAACGCTCGCCGACCGGCTGGGATTCCGGCGTTCCCTTTCGCTGGCGTATCTGATCCTGAGTTGCTCCTACTTCCTGATCGGCTCCGTGGGGGCCCCCTGGCTCGCTCCCCTACGCAACACCATGCCACTCGGCGTGCTGGTGGCGATTCTTCTGGTGCTTCCGGCTCTGGGCGTCGCGCTAGTGAAACCCTGCGTCGTCGGGACCACTGCCCGCGCTTCGAAGGATAGCGTTCGCTCCATCGGCTACTCGATCTACTACACCCTGGTAAACATCGGCGGGGCTGCCGGGCCTTACGTCGCGTCCTGGGTACACCAGCACATGCGTGTGGAGAATGTCTTTCGCGCGGCGGCCCTCAGCGTGTTTGCCATGTTCTTCGCCGTGCTGCTCTTCTTCGAGGAACCACGTCGCCCGGATGAGCCAACCCTCACCCTCCTGCAGGCAGCCAAGAATTTCGGAACCGTCCTGTCGAATCCGCGCTTTATGCTTTTTCTACTGATTTTCTCCGGATATTGGATCGTCTATTGGCAGGAATTCATCATTTTGCCGCTTTATATCCACGACTACATCAACCCCCAAACCGACACCGAACTGCTGCTCGTCACCGGGCCCGTGGTCGTGATTCTGTTCACGATGGTAATCAGTCTCCTGACGCAGCGAATGCCCGCCTTTCGCGGCATCATTCTGGGCACGTTGATCTCCGGCGGGGCGTGGCTGCTTCTGGTCGTACACCCCTCGGTTCGGATGGCCTTCATTACCCTGATTGTGGTTGCCCTCGGCGAACTCACCCAATCTCCGCGCTACTACGAATATGTTTCCCGTCTGGCGCCACCGGGCCAGCAGGGCACCTACATGGGCTTTGCGTTTCTGCCCATCGGAATCGGCTCACTGATCGGTGGCAAGTTCGGCGGAATGCTCATCCACCACTTCGGGGAGGTTCAGCATCGACCCGAACGCATCTGGTGGACGGTAACGGCCGTGGGCATCGCCACGGCCGCCCTGCTCTGGATCTACGACAAGATGGTCAGGACCGGAGGCGACGCTCAAACAAAATAGCAAGTTCCGGTGGACCGGGTGTCTCAGCGCCCTTCGCGACCCCTTCGTGAGCTTCGCGGTTCCGAGCTTTTTCGGTTCCGGGGGAAGGCGCCCCACTGTCATCGAACTCACTGCCAGAGTGGGCTGGGCTGGTTATCCTTTTCCGGCCACGCTCGATCAGCTGCCCTGACCAAACGCAGAATCACCCCGAACCACATCGCCGTGCGCATCCGGCGAGTGTTGAAGGACGGGGGGTCGGCCTCTCATGCCAAGGGCGTGCAGTGGTTCTTTAAAGAAGAAATCGAGTCGCGGGGATGGTACACCGCAGAACTGCGCAAAGTCGCCATCCGCTTTCGGCGGGCGATCGTTCATGAAGTCGGCACCGACTGCCTGCTGCGAGTTTCCGACAAGCTCTTCCAAGGACGTGTCTTGGAAGAGAAAGTCTTTGCCGTGTTCCTGCTCGAAGAACTGGTCGACAAGTTCGGAGATCGGGAATTCCGCCTGTTTGAGTCGTGGCTGCCCCGCATCAGCAGCTGGGCTGACCACGACGCACTGGTGCACCACCTGATCGCCCCCATGGTCGCCGCGAAGACGGCACGCGCGAAGGATGTCTTGGTGTGGGCGAAGTGCCCGAGTCGCTGGCACCGTCGCGCAGCTTGCGTAGCGCTCCTTCAGGGCACCCGCCAGAAAGTGTTCCTGCTCCAGATCAAGCAACTTCGAAACCTTCTTCTGCGCGATGAAGACGACACGGTGCAAAAAGGCCTGGGCTGGCTGTTGCGGGAGACGGCGAAGGCTGACCCGAAGCGCACGGTACCGTATCTTATGAAGATCCGACAGAGGGCGCCGCGGTTGCTCCTGCGGACCGCCTGCGAAACCCTGCCCAAACCAACTCGTGCGAAGCTACTGCCGTACCTGGGGTTTCAGCGCAGAAGCTGACGCCACGCTCCCAAGAATTCGCCTAAATCGCCGCGCTTGTTTAAAATAACCATTGGCTCATGAATCTCCCAGCCATTCAGGCCGCGCTGCGTGAACGCAATATCGACGCGTGGCTGTTCTATGACCATCATCGTCGCGATCCCATTGCCTACCGGGTTCTCGGCCTTCCCAGCACGCTGATGGTCACTCGGCGCTGGTTCTACCTGATTCCGGCGGAGGGTGAGCCCGTGAAGCTGGTCCATAAGATCGAAGCCGGCCACCTGGACTCGCTCCCCGGCGCCAAGCACCGGTACGCCGGCTGGCAGGAACTCTTCGACAATGTCAAAGCGATCCTGGCGAAGCATCGGGACATCGCCATGCAGTACTCCCCGAATAACAGCGTGTTCACCATCTCGCTGGTCGATGCGGGCACCGTGGAGGTCGTGCGCGGCCTGGGCAAGAACGTCGTGAGTTCAGCCGACCTGGTCGCGCAATTCGAAGCGACCTTTACCGACGAACAAGTGCAGACGCACTTCGCGGCGCGCGATGCGATCGACAGCATCACGGCCGCGGCCTTTCAGCAGATCGGCCAGGGTGCGCGCCATGGCGGTACGACCGAGTACGCCATCCAGCAGTGGTTCATGGAAGCTTTCCGCCGCGAGCACCTCGTCACCGACGACCCTCCGATCGTGGCCGTAAATGGCAACAGCGGCAACCCTCACTATGAACCTCGTGCCGAAGGCTCCGCTGCGATACGCGAGGGGGATTTCGTCCTGCTGGACGTTTGGGCGAAGAAAGATACGCCCGGCGCGGTGTACTACGATATTACCTGGACCGCCTTCGTCGGCAAGGCCCCGTCGGACAAACAACGGGAGATCTTTGAGATCGTCCGTGACGGACGCGATGTGGGCGTCAAGACGGTGCTCGATGCCACGGCAGCGGGTCAAAGGCTGGCCGGCTGGCAGGTCGATCGTGGCGTCCGCGACCATATCAAGAAGGCGGGCTACGGCGACTACTTCATCCATCGCACCGGGCACTCCATTGGGACAGAAGTGCATGCCAACGGCGCCAACATGGACGACCTTGAAATTCACGATGAACGGCAAATCCTGCCGAACTCCTGCTTCTCAATTGAACCGGGCATCTATCTGCCCGAATTCGGCGTGCGCAGCGAAGTCAATATTCTGGTCCGGCCCGACCGGGCGGAAGTGACAGGGAAAATCCAACGCGAGATCGTGACCATCTGAATGGCGAATTCCACAACCGATAAAACGAAAGCAGCCGAGGGTCTGAAGACCGACGCTCCGCCCGTCACCACCATGTCGGTGGTGGCTCCTGCCATCGCCTGGCTCATCCCGGGCGCCGGACATCTCATCCAGAAGCGCTGGGGACGCGGCCTGCTGCTGATGGCAAGCATCGTCACCATGTTCCTGCTGGGCTTGGCCCTCGAGGGCCGCGTCTACAAGCCGAACGGCGGGGACATCCTGGACATGCTGGGCTTTGTCGGGAACGTCGGGGCGGGCGGCCTTTATATCGTGACCCGAGCCATGGACTGGGGTAAGGGCGCGATCGCACACGCCACCGCGGACTACGGAACCAAGTACCTTATCGTCGCCGGCTTGTTGAACTTCATCGCAGCGGCGGACGCCTACCACATCGCCATCGGAAAGAAGCCATGACGATCCAGCTCTCCCACTTCAGCGCCGCCGTGCTGTTTGCCCTGTTCGCTTCGATCGTCTTTGGGATCACCCAGCGCAACACGACCCGCGAGATGTTGCGCTACGGCCTCTACTGCTTCGCCATGTTCGCCGGGGGAGTGATCGCGGCGGGCTGGGTGATGTGGCTGCTGAGGCGATAGCAGCTCTTGGCTCTCGGCTCTTGGCTAAGAGCGAAAAGCGAACCGCTGCTTTTTCACTCTTCCCACACAAACGCATCAAACACTCGCTGCGCATCAAACCCCAACCGTCGATAGAGTTCCACGGCCCGGAAATTCGCTTCGGTGACGGTGAGAGACAACATGGAAAACGTGCGCTTCCACAGCGCCGCTGCCGTGCATCCCAGCAGGGCCTGCCCGACGCCTCGCGACCGATACTCGGGCAGCACGCAGACTTGTGTTACATGTCCCACGTCGTGGCGCACGCGCGAACACAAGATCAATCCCGCGATGTGACGGCTCGCCTTATGCATCACGATGAACGACGATTCGGCATCGAACAAGCCGCATCCGGGAAAGCGCACGATGTTATTCAGAAAGCGCAACGACCCGCTCAGCGTGCGGTACTGGTCGTTGATCTCAGCGTCCACATGACCGCGATAGGCTGCGGTAATCACCGCCGCAGCGGATTGGTAATCGCCGTCCGTCCAGGGGCGGATCTCGAAATCCGGAAATAGCGAAGGCGCGGGCTGCGCTGTCCGGCTCAAAGGCATGGCCATAAACAGCCTGGGATGCCGGCGAAATCCCTGATCCTGAAACGGTCGCGTCAGCAAGCCCGCTTCGTGCACCAAAAGCTGCGCCTCAATGCGATGCACGCCAGGAGACTGTTGCAGAGTCTCAATCACATGCATCAGCAGCCGCGCTTCCACCTCGTGCGCCTCGGGCAAGCGGCCGCCATTGGCGACGAACAAGTCGCCGATCACGCCCTTGCTTCCCTCGTAGACGAAAAACGCGTACCCAAAGATGCGCCCCCGGTCGATGGCCGCGTACCCGGGCAGGATCTTGGCATCGACGTAGCGCAAGATCATGTCCGCCGAGCTGCCGTAGTCCCAGGAGAGCAGGCGCGACCAGACCTGGGTCTCGTCGTCCAGCAGGGGGCGTAGATCAACGGAACCGAAGTGCCTGAGGTCGAGAATCTCCACGGGGCTCCAACAGCATCCGGGCCGGGCAGCGCATCATGAGCGGCGCGAACAGAGCAGTCTAGTGCTTCATCCAGCGCATAGGCAAACCGGTAAAGCTCCGGTCATTGGCGAGGCAGGTTCGGGGAAGCCTGAGGACGCGGCGCTTGGCGGTTCGCATGTGGCCAATCCGGCAGCTGAAGGCTAGGTGCTCAGTGCCATTGCTAAGTGCCGCCCCTTGCCACCCAGTAGTAATCCAGGTTCTGCGGGGCGAACGTCCCGAGATGAGATACGCGCCGGCTCCCCACCAGTTGGGTAATCGCGTCGCGCGAACCTTCGGGAGCGATCAGAAGGTGCTCTTCGAACGGGATCTGGTGCGCTTCGTACCGGCTGATTGTCTGGTTGCGATAGAAGGCAAGGCCATACTCCGTCTCGCGCTTGACGCCGAGGACGGCGACCGGAAGCGGCCTGGTTTCCATCTGAGCCAGCTGGTTCGCGAGCGGGCGCGCGGACAGCGTTGCGTCCAGCTGGGGAGCACCCACCTTGATGACTGCAGCGATTGTGACCACCACCGGAATCAGAGTGACAAAACGCAGCATGCGCAAACCCAGCTTGCTATGTAGCGTAAGAGCGATCCCGACAAAGAAGATCAGCGCGATCGGGGTCGCGATCTCCAGGCTGGTCGTCACGGGCAGACGAGGTCGCAGCAAGAAATACCAGATGGTCAGCGCGGGTACTGCCGCTGCAACGAGCGCGTGCAATCCAATCATCCAGCTGGCAGCGCGTTCCTCATCGTCGGCGTGCTGGCGCAGGTACTCGGCCACCAGCAAGGTACCGGCGGGAAGCGCGGGCAGAACGTAGCCGGGCAGCTTCGATCGCGAAAGCGAGAAGAACAATACAGGAACGATGAGCCAGAGTATCAGGAAGAAGGTGAGCGCATCTCTGGAGTCAAACAAAGCTGTTCGCTCGGCCCACCAGGCTCGCGCCATCTCAGCAGAGCCGGCAGCGACAAACACCGTCCATGGCAGCAATCCCAGGACCACGACGGGAACATAGAACCAGAATGGTTGCCGGTGGTGGTACAGATCGGTACCGAAGCGTGCCAGATTGTGCTCGAAAACAAAAACCCGAAAGAACTCGGGATTGCGGATTTCGACTGCTACATACCACGGCAGCGCAACGAGGAAAAACAACAGCATTCCGGGGATCCAGAGGGTTGTGAGCATGATTCGCGCGTTCCCCGCCGCGGTCGCGAATAGCACCAAAACCGCGCCGGCCAGAACAGGTCCAACCGGCCCCTTCGCGAGCGTCGCCAGCGCCAGAAAAACATAAAACGCCCCCAGGTAGAGCTTCTCGGACGTTTCCCACCACGCATACCATGCGAGCATGGCGAGCGTGAACATCGCAGCCAACGGCATATCCGGAGACGCGGCGTGAGCGAAGCCAACCACACCCGCGGCCGAGGCCGTCATCAGCGCGCCATCCAGCTGAAAGCCGGGCCGCAATCGGCGCAGGAACAGGTACACGCCCAGCACCATAAGCGACGCGTCGAGTGCCGAGGGCAGCCGCGCCGCCCAATCGCTTACGCCGAAAACACGGTAGGCGAGGATTGCCTGCCAGTAGTAAAGCACCGGCTTTTCCAGCCACGCTTTGCCGCCCAGGGTTGGTGTGATCCAGTCGGCGCGCTCGAGCATCTCGCGAGCCACCTGCGCGTAGCGCGGCTCATCGGCGCCCAGGAGGCCGAACTGGCCAAGTCCGTAAAAGAAAAGAAAAATGCAGAATCCGGCCAGCAGCAGCCCGTCCGTGCGAGCACGTGGATTCACAGTTCAGCTCGGGTTTGTCGATCGCGGGAGAGGGGCATGGGGTTCGTGCCGGGCGCGAACGCTCGCAGTTCAGCGCGGCAAGAAGCGATTTGCCCCGACACGACAGGCTGCATAGCTGCTACTCCGCCGAGGGCTCCGGACGAATCAGTTCGAGCATGCGAGCCACCGCGATCGCGAGGGGCCCTTCCATGGAACAGCCGCTGGCACACTCGTGCCCGCCACCGCCGAAGCGCTCCGCAATATCCGCGACGTTCAGCGTACCCTTGCTTCGCAGGCTAACGCGGTAGCGCCCGTCCGGCAGTTCCCGGAAAAATGCGGCGACCTCGACATCCTGGATGGAAAGCGCGTAGTTCACGATCCCTTCGCAGTCTTCTTCCTTGGCGTGGCTGCGTTCCATCTGTTCTCGCGTAACCCATATCCACGCCAGCGGACCTTCCCGATGCAGACTAGACAGCGCAGCGCCCAGCAGCCGCATCTTGGCGGTGGAGTGTGCGAAGTAAATATTGCGCGCGCATTGAAAAGGATCCGCACCCGCCAACACCAGCTCGCGCGCCAGCGCGAAGGTGTGTTCGTTGGTCCCTTTGAACATGAACGAGCCGGTGTCGGTCATCAGCGCGGTATAGAGGCAAGTCGCGATCTCGGGAGAGATTTTCACGCCCGCTGCCTGTCCCAGACAGTACACCAGCTCGGCCGTCGCAGTGGCGCGGGGATCGATCCAGTTCACGTGTGCGAACGGCCGTCCGCTGCTGTGGTGATCGATGCTGATCAGAAAGCGATTCTCCAGCCCTGCCAGCCGGGTCCGCTGAATACTGTCGCACTCCAGGATGATGGCCGCTTCGTAATTCCCATTGACGCGATCGGCCTGTACCACCCGGTCCGCGAAAGGCAGGGGCTGATAGATGCGGGGCACGGGATCGTGCAGGACGACGTCCGCATCTTTGCCCAGCAGGCGCAGGATCTGACAGCAGGCCAACGCGGAGCCGATCGCGTCCCCATCCGGACGAGCGTGCGACGTAAGCACGAATCGGTTTCGCTGTTCGATGTGTTGGAGTACTTCCTTCAGCATCTGGTTAAGCTCGACGGTTGCCTGACTGACTGCCAGTTCTCTTCTTCGTGCGATTCAAAAGCTCGTCAATCCGGGTTTCATAATGCTGCGAACGATCCAGGATGAAGAGCAGCTCCGGCGGACGGCGCAGATGCAGGCGTTCCGCCAGTTCGCGACGCACGTATCCGCCGGCGGCTCGCAGCCCCTCGATGGTCTGCCCGGCTTGCGCGTCGTCTCCATCAACTACCACCAGCACGCGTGCCGATCGCGAATCCGGGGCGAGATGAACCTCACTCACATTCACCAGGCCGATGCGAGGATCGCTGAGCTCGCCCTCGAGAATGGTCTCGATCTCTTCACGCAGGGCTTCTCCCAGCCGTTCCCGATGGTATTTTTGCCCGCGCCGTTCCAATCAAGTCACCTCAGAGGAAAACGGATGAGAATATCAGAAATCGCCCGCCGGGGGGAGGGTATCAAGGGCAGGTTCAAGATCTACTTGTCTACAAAAATTCCACAAAAGAATCGGTAACTTCCGCACCGCCGTTATTGGCAATGCGCGTGACCTGGCGCTCGACGCTTTTCATCAGGCCGTCCAGATAATCACGCGAGTCGGAAACGCTCACCACCCCGATGGTCGCGCGGTTCCAAAGCCCCGTGGCATCCAGTTCCGCAACGGCCACGTTGAAATGCGTGCGCAACCGATCCTTCACGCTGCGAACCACCTGCCTTTTGTCTTTCAGGGACTGGGCGGCTTCGATGCTCAACTCGAGGGTGAGAAAAGCAATCATCGGTCGTTGGTCGTTGCTGGTTTGCAAAAGCGAATGTCGCCCACGACCAAAGACCAACGACGGCTCTACGCAATCACTTCCGCGGCAATGCGCTCAGTCACAAAGGCTTCGATCACGTCGCCGACCTTGATGTCGGCATAGTTGGCGATCGCAATCCCGCACTCCATGCCGTTACGCACTTCGCTGGCATCGTCCTTGAAGCGCCTGAGCGAAGCAATCTTGCCCTTGAAGACCACCACGTTGTCGCGCAGCAGGCGGACTTCAGAGTCGCGCTTGATGAGGCCATCCACCACCTGGCACCCCGCGATCGTGCCCACCTTCGGAATCCGGAACGTCTCCCGGACGTCGGCGCGTCCCTGGTAGGTCTCCTTGATGGTTGGCTCGAGCAAGCCGGTCATGGCACGTTTGATCTCGTCCTGCAATTCGTAAATGATCGAATGCAAACGGATATCGACCTTGTCCTGATCGGCAAGCTCCTGCGCCTTCCGCTCCGGCCGCACATTAAAGCCGATAATGATGGCGTTTGACGCCGACGCCAGCAGCACATCGGACTCCGTGATCGCACCCACGCCCGAGCGCAACACCTTCAGGCGTACCTTGTCGTTCGAAAGCTTCGAAAGCAAGTCCACGAGCACTTCGACCGATCCGCCCACATCGCCCTTGAGGATGATATTGAGCTCTTTGGTCCCGGCCGTCTTCAGCTGCTCGGCCAGACCTTCGAGCGACACTCGCGAACTCTTGGCCAAAGTGGCTTCGCGGGCCTTTTGCTCACGGTACTCGGAGATGCCGCGGGCCTTATCGCGGTCGGCAACGACAACAAACTGATCGCCGGCTTGCGGCAAGCCTTCCATGCCGAGAATCTCGACGGGAGTGGAGGGCGGCGCCTCCTCCAACTGCCCGCCGCGATCGTCGAACATGGCGCGCACTTTGCCGTACACGTTGCCCACAACAAAATTGTCGCTGGTGTGCAACGTTCCGTCCTGCACGAGAACCGTAGCTACCGGACCGCGACCGCGATCCAGCTTGGCTTCGAGCACAACGCCACTGGCCGAACGATCAGGGTTTGCCCGGAGCTCCTGCAGGTCCGCCACCAGGCAGATCATCTCCATCAGCAGGTTCAGGTTCGTTTTCTTCTTTGCCGAGACATCGACGAACACCGTCGTCCCGCCCCAGTCTTCCGGCATCAAACCGCGATCGGCGAGTTGCTTTTTCACGCGATCGGGGAGGGCTTCCGGCTTATCGATCTTGTTGACCGCAACGATGATGGGCACTTCGGCCGCATGCGCGTGGTCGATGGCCTCGAGCGTTTGGGGCATCACTCCGTCATCCGCGGCTACGACCAGCACGACGATGTCGGTGGACTTAGCGCCGCGTGCCCGCATTCGCGTGAAGGCCTCGTGACCGGGCGTATCGAGAAACACGATCTCGCGCCCGTAGGCCGGCGATTCCTTGTCCTGGATCCGCACTTTGTAGGCGCCGATATGCTGCGTGATCCCTCCCGCTTCGCCTTCCGCCACACTGGTCGAACGGATGGAGTCGAGCAACGTGGTCTTGCCGTGATCGACGTGGCCCATGATGGTGACAACCGGAGGCCGCGGCACCGCCTCGGCAGCACCGTCTTCCCCAGTGGACGCCGCGTCGGCGATTTCTTTCTGCGCCTGCTCTTCGAAGCTGATCACGTTCGTGTCCGCGCCGAAGAAGCGAGCCATCTCGCTGGCCAGTTCCGCATCGAGCGTCTGGTTAATGGTTGCGAACACCCCGCGCGCCAGCAGACGAGCGATCAGGTCCTTGGCGCGAATATCCAGTTTCTCGGCCAGATCCTTCACGCTGATGCCTTCCGTGATCGTGATGCTGCGCGTGATCGGCTGGGGCTCGTTCGAGAGCGAAAGCCGGGGCGGCGGAACATAGCCCTTCATCGGGCCTTCCTTCACGCCACGTGGTACATAACGCTGGCCGGGGCGGCGGGACGGACCGCCGGGGCGGCTGCCCGGACGGGTCGATCCTGGAGGCGCCAGAGGCGCTCCCGGACCAACTCCCAGTGGACGGGCACCGGTCGGCGACTGCCGCGTGGGATGCATCGGACGGCGCTCCCCTGGCCGCAACGGCGGGCGCGGCGCTCCCGGAACCTGCGGCCGGGGGCGCTGGAAAATCGGCTGACCGGGCACCGGCCGTCCGGGCGCGGGACGCGAGGTTGCTCCCGCCTGCGCACCAGGCTGCACCGGCTTGGGAGGCGGCGCCTTGTACACGGGCCGTGGCCCCGTCTGCGGAACAATCATGCGCGGCGGCGGAGCCATCGGGGCTGACGGCCGCGCCGGGGTTGCTGAGGCAGGCGCGGAAGGCTGTGTCGGAGGGGCGGCGAGAGGCGCCGCCGCCGCAACCGTCGATTCGGTCTGGGCGGTGACGGACGGCGGTGCGGCGGGACGCGCCGGCGCCGCAAGTGCTGGCGGCGCAACCGCAACGGAAGCTGGCGCCGCTGGCTTCGCAGCCGGCGCAGTCGTGGTTGGCGGAGCGGGCGGCCGGATCACCGACGGTGCAGGTCGCGTCGTTTGCGGCGTAATGAATCGTGGCGCCGGGGTGGGCGGCACAGGCGGTTTTGCCGCCGGCGCGGGCGGGGCCGGCGTTGCGGTCGCAGCGGGAGCAGGCGGAAGAGCGCTCTTTGTCTCCACCGGCGGCCGAGGAGCCACCGAATGTGCAGGGGGCGCGGCGGCAGCCTGCTGCTTCTGGGTGATGAGCTTTAGAACATCGCCCGGCTTCGAAATCTGGGAAAGGTCGATCTTGGTCTTGATTTCGTCGGCCTCACGCACCGAACGCGTGGACCGGGCCGGAGCGGCCTCAGCAGCAGCACGGAAGTGGGCACGCACTTTGTCTGCCTCGTGGTCCTCGAGAGAACTGGAATGGGTCTTCTTCTCGGTGACTTCGACTTCCGTGAGGACATCGAGAATAGCCTTGCTTTTGACTTCCAGCTCCCTGGCCAGATCGTTGATTCGAATCTTACTCATCCGCCCTTTCTTTGCCCCGCCACAATCTCCTTACGTCTTCATAGCACCCTCGCGGAGTCAGCGTTGCACGCCGGCCCGCCGCCTACGCGACGAGCGCGGAAAATCCTGATCATTCTTTTGTTTCGGCGGAGGTCTCTTCCTCCCCGCCCTCGGCTTGCGCGGCCACTTCCCCGACCGCCGGGCCCGGTTCCACCTCTTCGGTCGCGGCGGCAACTTCCTGGACCTCACCTTCCCCCGGCGCTTCGGCGACGCCCTCTTCCGCGACAACTTCCTGGGCTTCACCTTCGGGCGCGGCCACCGCACCCTCTCCGCCTTCCAGGGTGGAAAAGTAATTATTGACCGCCAAACTGATTTTTTCCACCGTTTTGGGGCCAATTCCTTCGATCGCCTCAAGCTGCTCGGGCGTCATGTCGGCCAACGCTTCCACGGTGGTAACCCCCGCAGCGCTCAATTTCTCGATCAGGCCTTCGCCCAGGCCGGGAACATTCTCGAGCGGAGTGGCGGTCTGCGAGACCAGCGCCGACATCTGCTGCTCCACTTCCTGCCGCTTCTCTTCCTCGCTCTTGATATCGATCTTCCAGCCCAACAACTTCGCCGCCAACCGGACGTTCTGCCCCTTCTTGCCGATGGCCAGCGACAGCTGGGTGTCATCCACCACCACTTCGAGGTGCTTCTCGGCCTGATCGACTACGGTCACGCGGCTCACCTTCGCCGGCTGCAGGGCCTTCTCAGCAAACGTTACCGGGTCCTCGTGGTACTCGATGATGTCAATCTTCTCGCCGCGCAGCTCGCGAATGATGGACTGCACGCGCATGCCTTTCATTCCGACGCACGCGCCGACCGCGTCGACATCCTTGTCCTTGGACATCACGGCGATCTTCGTCCGCTCACCCGCTTCGCGCGCAATGGCACGAATCACGACGGTTCCGTCGTAAATCTCCGGAACTTCCGTCTGGAACAGGTGCTGCACCAGATCCGGCGCTGCCCGCGAGACCACCACTTGCGGCCCCTTCGACGCTTTCTCGACGCGCGAGATGATGACGCGCACGCGCTCCCCGATGGCAAACGATTCCAGCCGCGACTGCTCCTTGCGAGGCATGCGCGACTCGGCCTTGCCGATGTCGAAAATCACATCCGGCCCTTCGATCCGCTTCACGGTCGCATTGACGATCTCGCCCACGCGCGATATGTACTCGTTGTAAACCGTGTCGCGCTCGGCCTCGCGCACCTTCTGAAAAATGACCTGCTTGGCAAGTTGCGCCGCGATCCGCCCCAGAATGCCTTCCGTGACCTTCGGGATCTGCAGCTCTCCGCCCACTTCGGCGTTCGGATCCAGCTTGCGCGCGTCTTCGAGCGTCACCTGCAGGACGGGATCTTCCACCTGTTCCGGATTCTCAACCACCGTCTTCACCGCAAAGGCGCGGATTTTGCCGGACTCTTTGTCCAGCTCCGCGCGCAGATTTTCCTGCGTCTTGTAGTACTTGCGGGTCGCGACAACAATCGCGTCTTCCACCGCACTCACCACAATCTGCGGATCAATCCCCTTTTCCCGGCTCAGTGCGTCGATCGTGTTGTAAAGCTCGCTTGCCATAAGTTAAGAATTCCGATATCAATCCAGTTCGACTGCAGGTTTCCAGGTTGCACGGTTCCAGCTCTCAAACCCTCACCCCAAACTTGACGAGCGATCCGTCTTTGAAAACTTGCCAGCATGAAACTTTGAAACCTCTCAGATCTCCGGCACCAGGTTCGCCTTCTCCACATTCGCCAGCTCGATCTCAACCTTGGGCGGCGTGCCGGCCGCGGGGCGATGCTTCCTGCGAGCCGCGCTCAAATCCACCGTCAGCCTGCCTTCCCGAAAGCTTTCCAGCCGCCCTTCAAAGTGCCGGTTGCCATTCACCGGCTCCCGGGTCATCAGTTTGATGCGGCTGCCTCGAAAACGCTCGTAGTCGACTGCCCGATTCAGCTTGCGGTCAAGCCCAGGCGAGGAAACTTCCAGCACATACGTCCCACCCGGCACCGCGTCTTCGACGTCGAGAATCGTCCCGAACTCCCGACTGAAGCTCGCGCAATCCTGGTGCGTCACACCGGCCGGCTTATCGATGAAGACGCGCAGCATGCGGGTCTTGCCCGCACCGTGAAACTCGATCTCGACCACCTCAAGTCCGCTCGAGGCGGCCACCCGTTCCGCAATCCCGCGCACCCGATCTTCGTCAAATGCCATGAATCCAATAGTTTAAAAGCTTTGTGCCCCGCCGCATTTGACCGCAAACTAAAAAGTGGGCTTGCGCCCACTGGTGTGCTTCGTCAAATGCTGGTACTACACAACAGTTTTCAATACTTGAATATACGCCGGTTATCGCGAAAAGACAAACCGGGCCGAGGCGGCCCAGGGCGGCGTGTTGAGGGTGAAAAAACTCGGCAGGGGCCCCTGCGGATCTACTCGAAACCTACTGCAAAGCGGCTTGGTTCAGCGTCACGGAGCGGTAAGGATTGGCGAGTCCACCGATCACCCTGCAATTCTGTCCGTTGACAGAGCCCGCGGCTAGTGTGGAAAGGTAGATGCTGGTTCCACCGTTCGATCCCTGGTTGTCGATCCTCCCTGGCCGGAATTGAACCCGGGAGCTGACTTTCCTAATGCTCCAAAGACCTTCAGTCAGTCGAACCACAAACACGACACGCTTCGGGTGGCGCGTTCACTCCACTAGGGCGCGTTCACTCCACTGGAGGGGAGGCTCTTCGAATCAGAGGGTGCCAGCTGCTCGACCGCGTTTCCGAGTTTGCAGCCGTTCTGGCGGAAGGGCTTTTGCGGATCAACCGACAGTGCTTTTGAGTCGGACTCACTTGGGCCGCCGCGATGCCCATGGTTTCAAACACCCGCTCGACGCGAAATTCCGGGTCGCGATAGGGCTTTCGCGGCGGGGCGGAATCCGGTTTCGAACGCGGCTCTTCGCGCTTGACGGCCTCCTCACGCATGCTCCCGCACGCCCCTCGGCATCATTACCAGGGAGGATGGCCCGAATCCGAGCAGTGTTTTGCGCGCATACCGAAAATGCTTAAGGCGCTCCCTCGGAGTGCGGCAACAAAGCTACAGTGAACCACTAGCCAGCCGAGTTCCCCCCGGCAGGAAAGCGTCCACCCACCCCGTGCCTTCTGAGAATGGCGCCGAGCGCGTCCGCCATTTGCCACCATGCGCTCACCCTCCCTACAATAGACAGATACCCGGAGCCCGGAATACATCTATGATTCATTTTCCCGTTCCCGAGGCGTTGACCTTCGACGACGTGCTGCTCTTGCCCAGTCGCTCCGACGTGGTTCCCGCGCTGGCCAATACACAGACCCAACTCACGCGCAACATTCAGCTCAATATCCCCATCGTCAGCGCAGCCATGGACACGGTCACCGAGTCGCACATGGCCATCGCCATCGCGCAGCAGGGCGGCCTGGGCATCATTCATCGCAATCTGACCATCGAGCAGCAAGCCAACGAAGTCGACAAGGTCAAACGCTCGGAGAGCGGCATGATCGTAGACCCGGTCACCATGTCGCCCGACGCCAAGGTCTCCGACGCGCTCGAGGTCATGCGCAAGTACAAGATCTCCGGCGTCCCGATCACCCAGAAAGACGGCCGCCTGGTGGGCATTCTCACGAACCGCGATCTCCGCTTCGAAACCCGCTTCGACGTTCCCATCCACAAGGTGATGACCAAAGACCATCTCATCACCGTGCCTGTGGGCACGACGCTCGAAGAGGCCGAAAAAATTCTGCATGAGCATCGGGTGGAGAAGTTGCTGGTGGTCGACGACAAGTACAACCTCAAGGGCCTCATCACGGTTAAGGACATCCAAAAGAAACTGAAGTATCCTCAGGCGGCCAAAGATTCTCACGGACGGTTGCGCGTGGGCGCCGCCCTCGGCGCCACTGGCGACTTCCTGGAGCGAGCGCAAGAGTTGGCCAAAGCCAAAGTCGATGTGGTCGCCATCGACAGCGCGCACGGACACTCCACGCGCGTACTCGAAGCGATCCAGGTGGTGAAATCGAAACTGCCGGAGGTCGATCTGCTCGCCGGCAACGTCGCCACCTTCGACGGCGCGTGTGAGCTGGCGAGAGCCGGAGCGGACGGTATTAAGGTCGGGATCGGCCCCGGCTCCATCTGCACGACCCGCGTCGTTACAGGTGCGGGCGTTCCGCAGATCACCGCGATCGCGGAGGCCTTCCGCGCCACCAAGGACGCGAGCGTCCCGGTGATCGCCGACGGCGGCATCAAGTACTCCGGTGACATCACCAAGGCGCTCGCGGCCGGCGCTGGCGCCGTCATGATCGGCTCCCTTTTCGCCGGCACCGACGAAAGCCCGGGGGAACTGATCCTCTACCAAGGCCGAACCTTCAAGTCATACCGCGGCATGGGATCGCTCGGCGCGATGTCCCAAGGCTCCAGCGAGCGCTACTTCCAGAGCACCGATGAAGCATCGACTGCGATGCCGGGAATCAGCGATGGCGATTCGAATCGCCTCGCCAAGCTTGTACCCGAAGGTATTGAGGGACGCGTGCCCTACCGCGGGTCGGTGGCCATGATCGTGCACCAGATGGTTGGGGGCTTGAAGTCAGGCATGGGTTACTGCGGCTGCTCCACCATTGCCGAATTGCAGCAGAAAACGCGCTTCGTGCGCATCAGCGGCTCGGGTTTGCGCGAGAGCCACGTGCACGACGTCATCATCACGCGTGAGGCCCCCAACTATGCGCTGGATTAAGCGGGCGAGTGGACGTCGTTTTCCTTCGATCGCAGGGTTGCAGTTCTCTTGAGCAGCGGTATCCCCACGAGCCCGCGTCGGCAAGCATGGAAAACATGGATTCCCGCGCTGTTGTGGCTGGGCCTGATCGTCATCGAGTCTACCGGCAGGTTCTCGTCAGAGAACACAGGCCGGTTCCTATACCCGCTTCTGCACTGGCTTATCGGCGTAGACCCTTTTGGTTTTCTCACCTGGCATTTCTTTCTTCGTAAAATCGGCCACGTCGTCGGCTATGCAGTCCTGAGCATTCTGCTGTTTCGCGCGTGGCGGGCCACGATCCCAGCGCTCGGCCGCGCACACTGGTCCATTGTGTGGGCAAGGATCGCGTTCTTCATGGCCGCTCTGGTGGCCTGCCTCGATGAGTGGCACCAAAGCTTCCTGCCATCTCGCACCGGCAGCATTCACGACGTCCTGCTCGACAGCACAGCAGCTCTGGCAGCACAGATCCTGCTGTTTATTCTGTTGAGGGGACGGCGGAAAGCGAAACCTGCCGTCCGCTCTCGTGCCAAAGAGGAATCGGTTGAGCACGCATCCTCTACGGTCGGAAACTGATACGGTCGGCAACTGATCTGAGCGACCGGCGAGCTGCCTCGCCTAACAACCCGACGAATGGGATGGGGGCGCTCGGAGCTGAGAGCTAACCGCTGAGAGCTGCTTCTCAGTACATCGCATCGTACTTGGTGACGTCCCACTGGCCGGTCTTTTTCTCCAGTGTGACGGAAAGCAGTCCGGTATAGGTGGTACTCTCACCGGGCGCATTCAGTCGCTTTCCGCGATAGTGGAGGATGCGAAGCGGCGGCTGATCCTCCCAGTCGACCAGCTGCCATCCCAGCAACGGGTGTTTTGCCTCAGAATCGCAAATGAAGGCCGCGTATTTCCTGCGATAATCCCGTTCCCAGTCGGAGAGTTCCGCCTTGCAGTTCCCATCCTTCAGGGCGCGGATGAAGGTGGCGGCCGCCTTTTCGGACGTGCGGTCGCGCAACGGGTTCAGGCTAATGGAGTTGGGGATGCCGGTGAGCGTATCCCGGTCTTCCGACTTCGACAGGACAGGCGGCTGGTTGTTGAGCCAGGCCAAATAGCCAAGAAACACCAACACGAGCAGCACACCTGTTCCGACCGCGATAGAGATATGGGTTTTCGTGAACCCCATGACAGAGCCGCTCTAGGAGCCTTCGGTCAACCCAACAAGGTTACGCTGGCTAGACGGAAGGGAACATGTACCGCTGGTGAACGAAGCGCCGCTCGCCCGCCGATACCCTAAAAAGAAGCGCCCCAGACCTGGGGTGCGTTCAAACTTGAGCGGTCGGTTGAAACTCGAACCGGAAATTCGAAATTTTGACGTCTTACTTCTCGTCTTCCTTTTCCTTCTTCTCGTTGGCCGCGCCGCTGCCCTCGGGTTGCGCCGGGGCTTCGGCTTCTTCCATGGCCTTCTTGGCCTCGGCCACACGCTTGACGCGGGCTTCGGCGCGCTTTTCGCGCTTCTCGTCGAGCACCTTTTCGCTGCCCAGCAACTCGATGAACGCCTTTTCCGCGCCATCGCCCTTCCGCCAGGCCGTGCGCACGATGCGGAGATAACCGCCGTTGCGATCGCCAAAACGCGGCGCGATGGTGTCGAACAGCTTGGTCACTGCCGCTTTGGTCATCAGGTATGACCCGGCCAGGCGGCGGGCCGCGAGATCACCACGCTTCCCCAGCGTGATCATCTTTTCGACGTGCGGACGCATCGCTTTCGCCTTCGGGATCGTGGTCTCAATCCGCTCTTCGACAATCAGCGACGTCACCAAGTTCCGCAGCAACGACCGGCGGTGCGCGGTGTTCCGTCCGAGTTTCCATCCAGCTACTTTGTGACGCATGGCAAAACCCTCAAAAAGTTTCGAGTTTCGGGTTTCAAGTTTCGGGTCGGTTCCCGAGGCCGCAACCTGTCCGGCTCTCAAGAAACTCGAACCCCGAAACTTGAAACGGTTTTCTTACAGCTCGTCGTCTGCCCCGTAGGCCGACGCAGGCAGCACCTGGTTCGAGGTCGGTCCGGGCACGGCATTGCCGTGCTCGTCGATCTTCATACCCAGGCTCAGACCCATCGAAGAGAGGATTTCCTTGATCTCGTTGAGCGACTTGCGGCCGAAATTCTTCGTCTTCAGCATCTCGGCTTCGGTCTTCTGCACGAGCTCTCCGATGGTCTGGATATTCGCGTTTTTCAGGCAGTTGTAACTGCGCACGCTCAGCTCGAGTTCTTCCACGGACCGGTTCAGATTCTCGTTCTTGATCTCGGGCTTGCGGTCGTCGGTTGAGGACGCGGTCTCGATCTCTTCCTCGAAGTTGATGAAGATGTTCATGTGGTCCTTCAGCAGCTTCGCGGCCAGGCCCAGGGAATCGGCCGGCGTGATCGAGCCGTTGGTCCACACTTCAAGAGTCAGCTTGTCATAGTCGGTGATTTGGCCGAGGCGCGCCGCTTCCACGGTGTAGTTACACTTGCGCACGGGCGAATGCACCGAGTCGATCGGAATAAAGCCGATGCCCAGATCCTCGTCGAAGTTCTTGTCCGCAGCAACATAACCGCGGCCGCGCTTCAAGCGCATCTCCATGTCGAGCTTGCCGCCCTCGCTGACGGTCGCGACGTAGACATCCTTGTCGAGCACTTCCACATCGGCATCAGCCTCGATCATCCCCGAAGTGACCACACCCGGAGCGTCCGCGCGCAGATAGATCGCTTTCGGCGCATCGCCCGCGAGCTTGAACGGGATCTGCTTGAGGTTGAGGATGATGTCGGTCGCGTCCTCGACTATGCCCGGGATCGACTGGAACTCGTGCAGCACGCCTTCAATCTTGACGGCAGTGACAGCCGCTCCCTCGATGGAACTCAGCATGACTCGGCGCAGAGCATTGCCGATGGTGGTGCCAAAGCCGCGTTCAAACGGCTGTGCCCAGAACATCCCGTACTTGTCGGTAAGAGAAGCGGTGTCGGTTGCGAGGCGTTTCGGTTTCTGAAAACCCTTCCAAAGCATGTGTTTCTCCTTCGGCCATTGGGCTCAGGGCCGGCTCCCTGAACCGGTCCGGGTTCAGGTCAGCCGCCGGCCAAGGCGGATCTGGCACGAAATAATGGACCAAAAGATGCGCGAGAGGTGTGGCTTGCCACGCCCCCACGCAACTTACTTGCTGTACAACTCCACGATCAGCTGTTCGTTCACCGGCAGCTGGATTTCTTCGCGCTTCGGCAGATACATGACGCGGCCTCTATATTTGTCGCGATCGATCTCCAGCCAGTTGGGCGCGTTCTGGTGGCTGGCGAAATCTTTCGCCTGCTCGAGGAAAGGCAGCTTCTGGCTGCCTTCGCGGATGGTGATCTCCTGCCCCACGGCAACTTCGAACGAAGGAATGTTCACCTTGCGTCCGTTCACGGCCACGTGGCCGTGGCGCACCAACTGGCGCGCCTGACGCCGGGACATGGCAAAACCAAGCCGGAACACGACGTTATCCAGCCGCCGCTCCAGCTGCTGCAGCAGGATTTCACCGGTCACACCCTTGGAACTCGCGGCTTTTTCAAAGTAGTTGCGGAACTGGCCTTCCTGCGTGAAGTACATGCGCTTCGCCTTCTGCTTTTCACGCAGCTGAAGACCGTAGCCGACGATCTTGGCTTTTCGATCTTTGCCATGTTGTCCGGGGGCGAAGTTACGCTTTTCGATCGGGCATTTGTCGCTAAAACACTTGGTGCCCTTCAGGAACAACTTGATGCCTTCACGACGGCAAAGACGGCAAACTGCATCGGTGTAACGTGCCAAGTTTCTTCTCCTCCATTGGATGACCGGTTTACAGGTTTGGCTTCACCCTTCGTCCCGGACGGTAAAACACGTTTCAAATTGGCAAGGTTTCAGGGTTTCAAGGAACTTCCGCCTCAAGGGCGACTTTGAAACCTCGAAACCTGGGAAACCTTGCCACCTGATCTCAGACGCGGCGTCTCTTGGGCGGACGGCACCCATTGTGCGGGATCGGCGTAAAGTCCTTGATCGAGCGCACTTCGATGCCAGACGCTGCCAGAGCGCGAATCGCCGACTCGCGACCCGAACCCGGACCGCTCACCCGCACATCCACGGTCCGCACACCATGGTCGCGCGCCATGTTAGCGGCGTTCGATGCGGCCTGTTGCGCCGCGAACGGCGTGCCCTTGCGCGACCCGCGGAAGCCGAGCGAACCCGAACTCTTCCACGAAATCACGTTCCCCGCCATGTCCGTGATGGTCACGATCGTGTTGTTGAACGACGCTTGAACGTGCACCAGCCCGTGTGGAACGTGCTTGCGCTCTTTCTTCTTGAACGTCTTCTTCTTGCCTTTTTTCTCCGGTGCGGCTGCTGCGCCGCCCACGGCTGCTGGTTTCGCCATAGTTCTCAGGTCTCGGTTCTCAGTTCTCAGTCCGCCGGTTCCGAATTCCAAAGGAGAGCTGGGAACCGAGAACTGAGAACTGGGTTCTTATGTTTTCGCGGCGGCCTTCTTCTTGTTGGCCACCGTGCCCTTGCGCGGACCCTTCCGGGTACGCGCGTTGGTGTGGGTGCGCTGTCCGCGGACGGGCAGGTTGCGGCGGTGGCGATATCCGCGATAGGAGCCGATTTCGATGAGACGCTTGATGTTCATCGAAACTTCCTTGCGCAGATCGCCTTCCACCATGCCCTCAGCTTCAATGACCTGGCGGATACGGTTGACCTCGTCTTCGTTCAGGTCCTGGACTTTCTTCGCCGGGTCGACCTTGGCCTGCTCGAGGATGCGAGCGGCGCGTGGATTGCCGATGCCGTAGATGTAAGTGAGGGCGATGTTCGCGTGCTTGTTACGCGGAAGATCGACGCCTGCAATACGTGCCATGGTGCTCCTTGATCAGCCTTGACGCTGTTTATGTTTCGAGTTCTCGCAGATCACCCGCACCACACCCTTGCGGTGGATGACCTTGCACTTGTCGCAGATTTTCTTTACCGATGCTCGTACCTTCATAAAATCGGGTCCTTGGTCGTGAGTCGATGGCGAGCGCGCGGCGATTACTTGTACCGGTACACGATGCGTCCGCGGTTCAAATCGTATGGCGAAAGCTCCACTGCAACCTTGTCGCCGGGCAGGATGCGGATGAAATTCTTGCGCATCTTGCCGGAAACGTGCGCCAGCACCTGGTGCTTGTTCTCCAGTTCCACCCGGAACATCGCGTTGGGCAGGGGTTCGACCACCACCGCCATCACTTCAATCGCGTCTTCTTTGCTCATTGACTCCTTGGTTCAGCCGTGGGTACCGCGAAAGGCGGCATTCACTGCGAATTCTCGTTAGTTCTCAGTTCTCAGTTTCAGACTTCACCGGTCCCACGGAGAGCCGGGAACTGAGGACTGCTTTCTCATTGCGTCAAAATCATCGGCCCATTTTTCGTCACAGCCACACAGTGCTCAAAGTGTGCACTGTAGCTGCCATCGGCTGTCACGGCGGTCCACTTGTCGCCCAGCACGCGCGCCTCAGGCTTGCCGTAGTTCACCATGGGCTCGATTGCGAGCACCATGCCTTCGCGCAGTTTCGCTCCATGCCCGGGAGTGCCGAAGTTCGGCACCTGCGGCTCTTCATGCAGCTTCGTGCCGATCCCATGCCCCACGAACTCGCGCACGACGCTAAAACCCGCGGCTTCGACAAACTGTTGCACGGCCGAACCCACATCCCCCACCGAGTTCCCGATGCGGACTTTCTCAATCCCGCGGTAGAGCGAATCTTCGGTGACCTTCAGCAGCTTTTGCAGCTCAGGAGTAAGCTCTTCGCCTACCGGCACCGTAATGGCCGCATCCCCGTAGTAGCCGTCGAGCACCACACCGCAATCCACGGAAACGATGTCGCCAGCCTTCAGCAAGCGCTTGTCGGACGGTATACCGTGCACGATTTCTTCATTCACCGAGGTGCAGAGCACGCACGGGTAATCGTAGTAGCCTTTGAAGGCGGGCTTCACGCCCAGCTCCTTCATTTTTTTCTCCGCCGCGCGTTCCAGATCCATGGTGGTCGCGCCCGGCACCACCAGGCTGCGGACATGATCGAGCACCTCACGAACCACGCGGCCACTGCGCCGCATCTTCTCGATCTCCGCCGGTGATTTACAGATAATCGCCATCCTAGACGTGGTTATCGATGATGCAAAAAATCTGCGCGGTCACCTGGTCGGGCGGCAAATCCCCATTCACCGTCTTCAGGCGTCCCTTCGCCTGGTAGTAATCCGCCACCGGCCGCGTCTGGAGATCGAACTCATGCAGACGCTCCCGGATCACTTCCTCGCGGTCATCCTCGCGGATGACGAGCTTGCTTCCGTCGCGATCACAAAGCTCGTCGACCTTGGGTGGCTGAAGGTGGACGTTGTAGATCCGTCCACAGGTGGGACAAGAACGACGTCCGGTGAGCCGGCGTAACAACTCATTATAATCCACCTCCAGCCGGATCACAATCGGCAACCTGTTGCAGCCGTGCGACTTGTCAAAGAACTCATTTTCCAGGTAAGCATCCAGCCAGCCTGCCTGGGCCGCGGTTCGCGGAAACCCGTCCAGAATGAAACCCCGTTCGCAATCAATCTCGCGGATCCGGTCGGCCACCATCGGGCAAACCAGATCGTCCGGCACCAACTGCCCCCGCTCCATCACCGCCTTGGCCGCCTGGCCTAAGCTCGTGCCCGCCTTCACGTTCTGCCGCAGGATGTCCCCGGTGGAAATCTGCGGAATGTGGTAGCGCTGCTCGATCCGCTTGGACTGGGTGCCCTTGCCGGCCCCGGGAGCTCCCAAAAGGATCACGGGTTCAATGGTACGCGAGGATTCTTCGGCCATTCGCGGTGGCCACCTCTCCCGATCTTGCTTCACCCGGACGGCTCACTCCGGGCCTTGTAGCGAAATTCCCGACTGCTCCTAACGTCGAGTTCCAGGCTACCAGCGACGGCCTTTGATGCGCCCACTGCGCGGCGTAAAGCCGTCGTAGTGGCGCATGATGAGCTGCGCCTCAATCTGTGTGACGGTATCCATGGCCACGCCGACCACGATCAGCAGCGAAGTTCCACCGAAGTAGAAATTCACGCCCAGACCGTTGGTGACCCAGGTGGGTAGCCTTTCAAACAGCCCGCCACCCAGCCACAGGGGCAGGTGGTTCAGGTGGATACCGGTGATCATCCACTCCGGAATAAAGGAGATGATGATCAGGTAGAACGCACCCACCAGCGTGATGTGGGTGAGCACTTCGTTAATGTAGTCCGCGGTGCGCTTGCCAGGACGGATGCCAGGGATGAACCCTCCGTACTTCCGCATGTTGTCGGCAACCTCGCTGGGGTTGAACACGATCGACACGTAGAAGTAGGCGAAGAAAATGATCCCGACCGCGTACAGCAGCGTGTACAGCGGCTCGCCCCAGCCCAGCGCTTTGATCAGCGGAGAAAAGTAGCGGTTGTCGCGCAGCCCATACCCGATGGTCTGCGGCAGGGTCAGAATCGACGAAGCAAAGATGACGGGCATGACGCCGCCCGCGTTGACCCGCAGCGGCAGGTGGGTCGACTGTCCACCCATGACCTTGCGTCCCACGACGCGTTTGGCGTACTGCACCGGGATTCGACGCTCACTGCGTTCGACAAACACGATGAAGGCCACGACCACGACCATCACGGCCAACAACATCACAATGGCCACCGGCGTGAATGCGCCCCAGGCGTTGGTCTTGATCTTGTCGTAAAGGTCCGCCACGCCGCGAGGCAGGCCCACCACAATCCCGGCGAAAATCAGCAGCGACATGCCGTTGCCGACGCCGCGCTCGGTGATCTGTTCGCCCAGCCACATGATGAACGCACTGCCCGTCGTCAGGGTCAGAATTGTCATCAGGATGAAAGTGAAGCCCGGGTTCAGGACAAAGTCGCCCTTCTGCAGGCTGACCGCGATACCCAACGACTGGACCGAGCTGAGAATCACCGTGAGGTAACGGGTCCATTGCGTGATTTTCTTGCGGCCGAGTTCGCCTTCCTTCTGCAATTTCGCGAGCGGCTCATACACCACTGTGAGCAACTGCAGAATGATCGATGCCGTGATGTAGGGCATGATCCCCAGCGCAAAGATCGTCAGTCGGCGGAGATTGCCTCCGCTGAACATGTCGACCAATCCCAGGAACGAGCCGCGATTCTGCTCGAAGAACTGCTGCAGCTTGTCGGCGTTGATTCCCGGCGTTGGGATGTGGTTCCCCAGCCGGTACACCGCCAACATGGCCAGCGTAAACAGAATGCGCTTGCGCAGATCCGGGATGCGAAAGATGTTGGCCAGTTTCTCGAGCATTACTGCAAGACCTCGAACTTGCCGCCCGCTTTGGCGATCTTCTCCTGCGCCGACTTGGAAAACTTGTGGGCATGCACGGTAAGCGCAGCCTTCAGTTCCCCATCCCCGAGAATCTTCACGGGATGTTTGGTCTTGATGACGCCCGCCTTGCGCAGGACGTCGGGCGTGATGATTGTCTCACCCAGCGCCGCCAATGCTTCTAGGTTCACGATCGAGTATTCCTTGCGGAAAATATTGGTGAAGCCGCGCTTGGGCATGCGCCGGTGCAACGGCATTTGACCGCCTTCAAACCCGCGCATCATCCGCGAGCCGCTGCGCGAGCGCTGGCCCTTGTGGCCGCGCGTGGAGGTCTTGCCCATGCCGGAGCCCATACCGCGGCCTACGCGCTTGCGCTTCTCCGACGACTTCTTGGGTGCTCGAACGTTGGATAAATTCATGGTCCTGCTCTCAGTGCTCCCCAGGTTTCAAGGTTTCAAGGTTGCAAGGTTCCAAGGTTTCGATTCCAGCCAACTTGGGAACCCTTGACACCTCTGAAGCGCCACAACCTTGTCACTCAGTTACTCAACGATTTCCACCAGGTGCGGTACTTTTTTCACCATCCCGCGAATCGCAGGCGTGTCGGGACGCTCAATCACCTGATTGAGCCGCGTAAAGCCCAGCCCCTTGACCACCCGCTTGTGTTTCACCGGGGCACAAATGGCCGAGCGCACCCACTTCAGGTGCAGTCTGCCCGTCCCCGCCGCCTTCAATATTTTGCCAGCCATCACAATTCCTTCCCGCAAGCGCCCGTGGCCTCGCCGATTGTCCGGCGGGCGGCCCGCCCGCTGATTAGGACTCTAAACCCGCCCCGATCAAAGATCCTCAGCGTTCTTGCCGCGCAAGGCAGCCACCGCTTCCCGGTTTTTCAACTGCTTCAACGCATCAAACGTAGCCTTGATCACGTTATGCGGATTGGTCGTGCCAATGGATTTGGTCAGCACATTTTGCACGCCCACCGAAGTCATCACGGCGCGCACGGCCCCGCCCGCAATTACTCCCGTACCCTCCGGCGCCGGCTTCAACAGCACGTGTCCTGAACCAAACCGTCCCAACACCAGGTGCGGTATGGACGTGTGGGTGAGGTTCACCTTCACCAGGTTCTTCTTCGCCGACTCAATGCCCTTGCGGATGGCTTGCGGAACTTCCTTCGCCTTCCCTGAGCCATAGCCGACCACGGCCGCGCTGGGATCACCCACCACGACCAGTGCCGCAAATGACAGGTTCTTACCACCCTTTACGACTTTGGTTACGCGGTTGATCGCAACCACCTGATCCTTCAGCTGATAGTGCGCCGCGTCAAGTTTCTTTATAACGGTTGGCATCCTTAGACTCTCGATTCCATCTTGCAATTTTGTAATCGGACAATTTCGGAACCGCACCGCCGATTTTCAAGTTACAAAATTATCCGATTTCCGAATTACCAAATCCCCCTAGAACTGCAGGCCGCCTTCGCGGGCAGCATCGGCCAGAGCTTTCACTCGACCATGGTAGATGTAACCACCGCGATCGAACACAACTTTGGAGATTCCCTTCGCCTTGGCGCGCTCGGCGATCGTCTTGCCGAGTGCCTTGGCCGCCGCCACGTTGCCCCCGGTTCGCCGCTCAGCCTTCTTGCCTTCCGCCGAACTGGCCGAAACCAGCGTCTGGCCGTGCAGGTCGTCAATCACCTGGACATAAATATGGTTCAGCGAGCGGTACACATTCAGCCGCGGACGCTCCGCCGTGCCCTGAACTTTCTTACGGATGCGGTCATGCACGCGCTGCCGGGTTCGATTCTTGCCTGCTCTGTTCAGCATGTTCTTCTTTCCCTCATCCCGGGGTTCTATGCCGGGGACCAGTGGTGGGTCATTGGTCGTGAGCCAACCCCAACCCACAACCGCACTGGCAGACTCTTCCTTGCGGTCATGTGCAGATCGAAAATCGAGGGTCTGGCCGACGACCAACGACCCACATCGAACGACCTGTTTTACTTCGCGCCCGTCTTTCCAACCTTCTTCTTCAGCCGCTCACCGGCGTAACGAACGCCCTTGTTCTTGTACGGGTCCGGCGGCCGCAGCGAGCGCATCTCGGCAGACACCTGCCCAACCTTCTGGCGGTCAATGCCGGTCACGCTCAGCTTGGTCTGCTTCGCATCCACGGCCACCTCAATGCCGGTGGGCAAGGGGTACTCGATCGGATGTGAGTAGCCCAGCGTGAACACGACCGTGTGTTTGCCCTTCATCTCCGCGCGGTACCCGATGCCGACGATTTCTAGTTCTTTCGTCCAGCCCTTGGTCACGCCCTCAACGGCATTGTTCACCAGCGCGCGGGCCAAGCCATGCACGGCCGCCTGCGAATCGTTCTCGCGGATCGCGAGCAGGTGTCCATCCTTCTGTTCAACCTTGATTCCCGAGGGGAGCGGCGTCTCCAGCTTGCCCTTGGGCCCCTGGACGGCAACCGTGTTGCCTTCAATCTTGACGGTCACGCCCTGCGGGACAACGATCGGCTTTTTTCCAATTCGTGACATAGATTCTGCTCTTAGCCTTTAGCTTTTGGCTCTCCGCGATGCCTCGCGAACAGCGGGTCGCTCCCTGGCGACGAACTACCAAACCTGGCAGAGAAGTTCCCCGCCCAGACCCTGCTTGCGCGCCTGGCGCCCGGTCATCACGCCCTTGGGCGTAGTAAGAATATTGATCCCCATTCCACCCAGAACACGGGGGATTTCGGTGCGGCGCACGTAGACTCGACAGCCCGGCCGGGAGACGCGCTCCACATTCGAGATTGCCGCCTCGTTGTTCGACCCGTATTTCAGGTAAATACGGATGACCTTGTGACCTTCCTCTTCGGTGGCCTTGTAGTTGGAGATGTAGCCTTCTTCTTTCAGAATACGGGCAATCTCGACCTTCAGCTTGGAAGCCGGAATATCCACTTTTTGGTGCCGCGCGCTTATCGAGTTGCGAATGCGCGCCAGCATGTCTGCGACCGGATCTGTCAACCTCATCGTCTGCTTCTCCTAAAGTCGCCCGTTTGCCTGGCCCGTGTTGCCATGGGGCCGAGGAACCTGCGGCGACGCCGTCTACCACCCCGCAAGGGCTCCATGTGCCGGGCGGGTCTTGCTCTGATGCCCGACACCTGACGGTGCGGACCCGATCTCACCAGGACGACTTCGAAACCCCGGGGATCTCTCCCCTTAACGCCAGTCCGCGGAAGCACAGGCGACAGAGCCCAAACTTGCGCAGGTAAGCGCGCGGCCTTCCGCAGATCTTGCAGCGGTTGTGCTTGCGCGATGAGAACTTGGGCTTCTTTGCGTCCTTCACTCGTTTTGCGGTAGTTGACACTTGGCTTTTAGCTCCTAGCTTCCAGCCGTCAGCTCTCTCAGCTTTCAGCCAATTTCTGTCTTTGAAACCTTCGAACCTCTGAAACTTTGAAACCTTCCTAAACTTGAGCCCGGAACGGCATGCCCAGGTGCTTCAGCAGTGTGCGCGCCTGCTCATCCGTGCTCGCGGTGGTCACGATGGTGACGTTCATACCCTTGGTCTTGTCGACCTTCGCGTAGTCGATCTCCGGAAAGATCAACTGGTCGTGCAAACCCAGTGTGTAGTTGCCGCGCCCGTCGAACGACTTGGTCGAAACCCCACGAAAATCGCGCACGCGGGCGAGCACCACGCTTACCAGCCGATCCATGAATTCATACATGCGATCACCGCGCAGCGTGACCATCGCGCCGATCGGCATACCTTCGCGCACCTTGAAAGCAGCGATGGATTTCTTGGCGCGCGTGACCACCGGCTTCTGGCCCGTGATCTGCCCGAGTTCGTTCACGGCCGGATCGAGGATCTTGGCGTTCTGCGTCGCTTCGCCCACACCCATGTTGACCACGATCTTGTGCAGCCGAGGCACGGCCATGGGATTGTTCAGATTCAGTTCCTTCATCAAGACCGGAGCCAATTCCTTCTCAAACCGGGCGCGCAGCCGCGGTTTCTCCTTGGCGCTGTGTCGCGCCACTTCCGGCGCCCGCTGCTCCTGCGCCTCCGCCTTGCCCTTCTTGTCTCTATCTTTTGCCATGGCTCGATTACCTTCTCTCACGGTTTCGGGATTCGCTTCTGGCCGCTAGTTCTTAGCCTCCAGCAACCTGCCCGGTTCGTGAGCCTCCGCCAAATTCACTGCCCGCTCATCGCTTGCAACTGCAAGCTACTTGTCCAATGTCGTTCCGCACTTCTTGCAGACCCGCACCTTGCGGTCGCCCTGAACCTCATGTCCGATGCGAACTGGCCCGCAGGTCGGGCAGACCAGTTGCACGTTCGAGATCGCGATCCGGCTCTCCTGCTCTGCGATGCCGCCCTGCACCTGGCGCTGCGGGTTCGGGCGCACGTGTTTCTTCACCATCATCACGTGTTCCACCAGAATCTTCCGGTCCGCCGGGAACACGCGAAGCACCCGGCCTTGCTTGCCCTTGTCGCGCCCGGTGATCACCTTCACGGTGTCGTTGCGACGAATATCCACTCGTACATGCGCCGTGCTTGCCACTTTTGCCATATCGGATCCCTTGTCTCAGCTTGCCTGCCGTCTCATCTCCACCCTCAAGGTTTCGCAGCTCACGCCAAGTTTGAAACCTTGAGACCTCTGAAGCTGCGCAACCTTCTAAAGAACTTCTGGCGCGAGCGAAACAATCTTCAAAAATTTCTTCTCGCGCAACTCGCGGGCCACCGGCCCGAACACGCGCGTCCCCACCGGCTCACCGGTTTCGTTGATCAGCACCGCAGCGTTCTGGTCGAAGCGAATGTAAGTCCCATCCCTGCGGCGGTGTTCCTTGCGGGTGCGCACGATGACCGCCTTCACGACTTTGCCCTTCTGCACTTGCCCATCGGGCGAAGCTTCCTTCACGCTGGCGGTGACAACATCGCCGAGGCCGGCACGCAGGCCGGTAGAGCCGCCGAGCGGCAGGATCACCTGCAGCTTGCGGGCGCCGGAGTTGTCGGCCACCTCGAGCATGGTTCTCATCATCACGGCCATAGTCTCAATCTCCCTGTGTGAGTCATGATGCCGTTACGGGGCGCCGTTGGTATCCGCAACGGCGGCAACCTCGGGCACCAGAGCCGTCCTGCGGACGATCTCCTTCAGGCGCCAGCGCTTCAGCTTCGAAAGCGGCCGGGTCTCCTCGAGCCGCACCACGTCGCCGACGTGAGCTTCATTCTTCTCATCGTGCGCATAAAACTTCTTGTCGGTCGAGATGACGCGGCCGTAAAGCGGATGCGCCTTCTTGCGCGTCACTTCCACCACGATCGTCTTGCTCATCTTGTTGGAGACGACTTCCCCTACGACTTCTTTGCGCCGTCCGGCGGCCGCCTGCTGCGTTGTTTCAGCCATTACTTCTTCTCCGTTACCGCTTGAGCGCCGCGCGCGCGTTCCCCAATAATGGTCTTGACGCGGGCGATGTCTTTGCGCAGGCCGCGGATCTTCTTCAGGCTCTCGGTCTGCCCCATGTTGAGTTGAAACTTCAGCTTGAACAGCTGGTCCGCCAGCTGGCTTTCCTGGTCGTGCAGCTCAGCATCGGTCTGGTTACGAATCTTGTCCACCTTCATAAATCGTTCTCGCTTCCCGGTTCTTAGTGCGCGGTCTCGCGCTTCACGAAGGCTGTCCGCAACGGCAGCTTGTGCGACGCCAGGCGCATCGCCTCGGCCGCATCGATCGCTGTGACACCTTCCATCTCGAACAGGATCTTGCCCGGACGCACGACCGCGACCCAGTGATCGGGCGCTCCCTTGCCCTTACCCATACGGGTTTCAGCCGGCTTCTTCGTCACCGGCTTGTCCGGGAACAGACGAATCCAGATCTTCCCACCGCGCTTCACGAAGCGAGTCATGGCCACGCGGCTCGCCTCGATCTGCCGGTCGGTAATCCAGCCCGGCTCGAGCACTTTCAATCCGAAATCCCCGAAAGCCAGTCGGCTGCCGCGCCATGCCTTGCCGGTCATGCGGCCGCGCTGCTGCTTGCGGTACTTCACTTTCTTTGGCATCAACATAAGAGTCAGCCCTTAGTCGAGAGTGGTCAGCTAAAACGCGCCGCTGGGCACGGTTCCGGGCTGGCCTTCCCGCTTCTTCTGCGTGAAGATTTCGCCCTTGTAGATCCAGCACTTCACGCCGATCACGCCGTAGGTGGTACGCGCTTCCGAAAAGCCGTACTCGATGTCGGCGCGCAGCGTGTGCAAGGGCAACCGCCCCTGCAGGTACCACTCGGAGCGCGCGATCTCGTTCCCGTTCAAACGTCCGCTGACGCGAACCTTGATCCCCTTGCATCCAAAGCGCAGCGCCGAGTCCACCGACTTGCGCATGGCGCGCCGGAAGCCCACGCGCTTTTCGAGCTGCAAGGCGATCGACTCCGACACCAACTGCGCATCCAGCTCCGGCTTGTGCACTTCCTGGATGTCAATGAAGACTTCCCGGGCGGTGCGCTTCTGAAGCTCGAGCTTCAGCTTGTCGATCTCGGCGCCCTTGCGTCCGATGATGATGCCTGGCCGCGCCGTCTTGATGATGATCCGGATTTTGTTGCCCGGACGCTCGATCTCCACCGCGCTGATGCCGGCGGACTTCAGCTTGTCCTTGAGCTCCGCCTTCAGCTTGACGTCTTCGAGCAGCAGCTTGTCGTAATCCCGTTCGACAAACCAGCGCGACTTCCACGGCTTGGTGTAACCGAGCCGGAAACCATAGGGATGGACTTTTTGACCCATCATTCCTCTCAGTGCTCCGGATCGCCCGGAGCGAGAAAACTTATTTCGCCGCCGCCTTCTTCTTGCCCTTGCCGGCAGACGCCTTCTTCTTTGTTTTGGCTTTGGCTTTGGCCTTGGCTTTCGCCGGAGCCGCCGCCGACTTGGTCTCTTCGCCCACCACGGTTGCGAGCGATTGGCCGTTCCGGTTCCGCTCTGCGAGCACGATCTCCAGGTGAGCGATACGCCGCACGTAGCGGAACGCTCGCCCCATCGGCGCCGGCCGGATCCGCTTCATGCGCGGACCGTCATTCGCCACCGCGCTCTTCACGTACAGCTGGTCGAGATCGACGTCCAGATTCTTCTCGGTGTTCAGGAAGCTCGCGTTATCGATCGCCGACTGCAGCAGCTTTCCGACGGTCGATGCAACGCGTTTCTTCGTGAACAGCAGCGTGTTGCGGGCGTCTTCCACCTTCTGGCCCTTGATCAGCTCGAGCACCAGGCGAGCCTTCTGCGGCGAGACGCGCATAAACCGGGCTTCAGCTCGAAATTCCATGTTCGCGTGTCTCCTTTATGCCTTCGGTGGCGCGGCAGACGTCGAGCCAGCCGCTGGAACCGGGGCTCCCGGCCCGCCCGGAACGCCCGCCGGGCGCGCCGCCACTTCCGTGGCCGCCTTCATGGAGTGCCCCTTGAAGGAGCGCGTGAAACTGAACTCGCCCAGCTTGTGGCCCACCATGTTCTCGGTGATGTACACCGGGATGAACTTTTTGCCGTTGTGCACCGCGATCGTGTGCCCCACCATCTCCGGGATGATGGTCGAACGCCGCGACCAGGTGCGCAGCACCTTCTTCTCGTTGCGCGCGTTCATGCCATCGACCTTGACTTGCAGGTGGCTGTCGATGAACGGGCCTTTCTTGGTTGAACGTGCCATAAAGTCAGCTCCCAGCTTTCAGCTCTCAGCCGTCAGAAGGCCGGAGACGTTAACACTCGCTATCCCTTTTTCCTGCGCCCGACGATGAACGCATCGGTGCGCTTGTTGTTGCGCGTCTTGTAACCGCGCGTCGGCTGGCCCCACGGGGTCACCGGGTGACGGCCGCCCGAGGTCTTGCCCTCGCCGCCGCCGTGGGGATGGTCGACCGGGTTCATCGATACGCCGCGGTTATGCGGGCGCCGCCCCAGCCAGCGCATGCGGCCCGCC
>Ga0137415_10000348_pt1 | contig 43569 bp, 33 predicted proteins | sample CZODoug3_1_1_16f_FD_183082 | JGI IMG/M metagenome (GOLD analysis project Ga0137415, IMG submission 183082) | Vadose zone soil fungal communities from Angelo Coast Range Reserve, California, USA - CZODoug3_1_1_16fungal (Hybrid Assembly) | ecosystem: Environmental > Terrestrial > Soil > Vadose...
AGAATGAACACTTATGCAAAAACCGGGGGAGGGTACCCTCCCGCCCGAGAGTCACTCCTCCCGCAACGTCCGCACTGGCTCGATCCGCGTAGCACGATAAGCCGGCAGGATATTGGCCAGCACGCCCACGCTGATCAGGATCAGCACCACCACCGCAAACGTAAGCGGGTCCGTCGGACGCACTCCGAAAACCAGAGAAGCCACCAGCCGGCTGAGCGCCAGCGCCGCTGCCAGCCCCACGCCGACCCCCAACAGGATCGGCTTCATCCCGTCGCTCACCACCATCCGCAGCACGTCGGAGTTCGACGCGCCAAGAGCCATGCGAATCCCGATCTCGCGCACACGCCGCCGCACGGCGTACGAAAGCACGCCGTAAATGCCAACCGCCGCCAGCAGCAACGCCAGCGCCGCAAACGACGCCAGCAAAAAGAAATTAAATCTCTGCGGCGACATCGATTGCGCAATCACATCCTCCATGCTCAGGACATTCACCACCGGAATATCCGGCCCAACTTCATGAACCGCACTCGAGATGGCCGAAGTCGCGTTATGCGGGTCGGACGACGTGCGAGCCGCCATGGTCAGCGAGAAGGACCGCCACTTCTCCCCTGGAGAAACCGTGACCTGCGCCACCGATGTGTAGATCGTGTCCACGGGACGCGTCTCGTCGAGCGAATCAACTTTCACGTTACCCACGATGCCTACGACCTCACGAACGACGTCGGGAGAAAACGTCAGCGTAATGTGCTTGCCGAGCGGATCTTCGTTCGGCCAAAAGCGCCGGGCCAGCGCCTCGCTGATCAGCGTCGCGCCGGGCCGTCCTGCGGAATCCGCATCGCTCAGGTCGCGCCCACGTATCACGGGCACGCGCATCGTATTCAAGTAGCCGGGGCTGATCAGCCGCACGTCGACCTCCGGCTGCTCAGACATCGGCAGCACCGGACGCCCTTCAATCGAAAACGGCTGGTGCGATCCTCCGTCGCTCAACGGCAGGGAATCGATCACGCCCGCGGAGTCGACGCCCGGAAGCGCGCGCACACGCTGCAACACTTCCTGGAAAAAGTTGACCTGTCCGGCAGGCGCAGAGAACCGGTCAGCAGGCACCACCACATCCATCGTCAAAACATTCGCGGAATCGAACCCCGGCTTAACGCTGCGCAATTCCCACAAAGTCCGCACCATCAGCCCCGCGCCAATCAGCAGCACCAGAGAAAGCGCCACCTCGGAGACCACCAGCACATTGCGGGTCTTGCCCCCGCTCGCATCCGAGCTGCCGCGGCTCCCTTGCTTCAGCGCCTCGTTTACATCTGTGCGCGTAAAGCGCAGCGAAGGAATCAATCCGGCAAGCACGCCCGTCAGAATCGAAACGACCAGCGTGAACACCAACACCTGCGTGTCCAGTGTGACCTCAACAAACCGAGGCAGCCGATCCGCCAGCAGTTTCACCATCAGCCCGATGCTCAGACGTGCCAGCAGCAAACCGAGCGCCCCGCCCGCCACAGACAGCACCACCGTTTCTGCCAAAATGTGCCGCACGATCGCTGCTCGACCGGCACCCAATGCCGTGCGAATGGCAATCTCCTTGCGCCGCGCCAAGGTTTTCGCCAAGACAAGGTTGGCCACGTTCGCGCACGCAATCAGCAAAACGAAAGCCACAGCTCCGAACAGCACCAGCAGCGCCGGCCGAATGTCACCCACCAACTGCTCCCGCAAAGGAATAGCGGTCGCGCCCCAGCCTTTGTCATCTTCGGGATACTGTTGCTCGAGCCGCGCGGAAATCGCGCCAAGCTCCGATTTCGCCTGCTCGATCGCGACGCCCGGCTTCAGACGCCCAACGACCATGTAATTGTGATTGCTTCGCACCGCCCGGTCTTCGTTGGACCAGGCAAGAGGAACCCAGACCGGTGCCCAGCCAGGAAAACGAAATGCGTCAGGCATTACGCCCACTACGGAATAGGGTTGCGAGTTGATCGTGATGTCGCGTCCAACAATGTTGGCATCGGATCCGAAATGGTCGCGCCAAAACTTATAGCTCAGCAGGATGACTTTGCTGCTGCCCGCTGCATTTTCGTCAGCCGTAAATGTCCGGCCCAGCAGCGGCCGCACACGGAGCAGCGAGAAAAACTCAGGAGATACAGCCGCCCCCAAGATCGCTTCCGGCCGTTCTCGGCCCCCAAAAGTAAAGCTGCGGCCGCCATACGCCGCCATCGCTTCAAACGACGAGCTTTGCCTCTGCCAATCGAGATAGTTGGCCGGCGAGATCGAGAAGAGTGTTAAACCGGGGAAGCTCTTGGCCGGAGGGATGTGCCAAAGTTGCACAAGCCGCGAGGGCTCCTCGTATGGCAACGGCCGAAGCAGTGCGGCGTTCACAAGCGAGAAAATGGCGGTGTTCGCGCCGATGCCCAACGCAAGCACGAGAATCGCGCCCAGCGCAAAGCCGGGGCTCCGTCGCAGGGCACGGAATCCGTAGCGAAGATCGGCCATCCAGTTCAGCATCGAAATAACCTCCGCGGTTTCAGTGTGGAGTCACACACGCCCGTAGCCAGATATAAAGGAAACGCATTTGGCAGACTAATGTTTCGTCTTTTTCCGAACTTTAGAGCGGGTTTGGAGGCTTTACCGTGGCAGCCGGAGCCGCGCCTCGCAGCCCTTCTGTCCTCGGCGATTCTGCAGGGTCAGCGTGCCCCCGTGAGCCTCAGCGATTTGCCGGCTAAGGGCCAGCCCGATTCCAGTGCCGCCCGGCTTGGTGGTAAAAAACGGAACGAACACATTGGCCGTATTCTGGATACCCGGCCCATCGTCGGTCACCCAAACTTCCAGTTGCGAGTCCTGGCTCGACCATCCCACGTTGGCCTGCGAGCCGCATTCCAGCACCGCGTCCGCGGCGTTGCGCAGCAGATTGATCAACAATTGTTCCAACTGGTCCGCATCGCCTGAAATCGTTACTTCCGGCCCTTCCTGTATCTTGACCTTCACGCGAGTCTCCAGCATCGCCACCCGCGAAATCCAGTCGTGGACGCTGAGCGGAGCAAGTTTCGGCGCAGGCAGCCGCGCCAGCCGCGAATACGCGGCCATAAACCGGCCCAGCGCTTCCGTCCGAGACCGAATGATGCCGAACCCCTGCTGAATATCGTCGAGCAGCGCGCGATTCTTTTCCGGATGCAGGTCGCCCTCGTTGCGCAAAGAATTCAGGCCGCTCTCCAGGCTTTGCGCCACCGACTGAATCGGCGCGAGCGAATTATTCAGCTCATGACCCATTACGCGAATCAGTCGCTGCCAAGCCTGCCGCTCTTCATCGCGCAGCGCGCGGCTCAGATCGCTGAGCACAACCAAGTGATGCGGCAAGCCCGCCTGGCGAAAAGAACCGCGCCGCATTCCCCAGCGCCCCGAGCCTCCGGGAAATGTCAGCTCCATAGTGCGGACGGGTTCGCCTTCAAGAGAAGCGCCAAGACCCAGCTCCGTCGCAGTAAACCCAAGCAGCCGCTCGACAGGACGCGCGAGCAGCCGTTCGCCAGCGCGATTGACCAATCGCAGCTTGTTTTCATTGTCGAACGTAAAAATCGCCACATCGATCTCTTCCATCACCGTGCGCAGCAACGCAGTTGCTTCCAGTGCGCCCAGCCGCTGTTCGCGCAACGTCTCGCTGAGCGAGTTCACTTCGATCATCACTTCGCCCATTGCGTCGTCCCGGCTCGCACCGCGCGCGCGCACGGAAAAATCCTCTTCGCGCATGGCGGCAAGCAGGTTGGACAATGTTTGCAAAGAGAAAACGACGCGGTGACGCACCGAAAACGCGAAGCCCAGCCACAGTCCAGTGATGAGCAACCCCAGAGTCCAGATCGTGCGAGAGGAATAGTCGCCGGTGCACAGCAGAATCAACGCGATGGCGGAGCCCGGCAGGCCCGCTGCGACGGCCAGCAGTTGAATCCGGTGTTCGTAACTAAGAGGCTTCATGCCTGGGGCGGCTTCATTCCAAGCCGTGTTTTTGCAGGCGACGGTACATCGCGCTACGGCTCAGGCCCAGCGCCTTTGCGGCTTGGCTGACGTTGCCGTCGTGGCGCGCCAGCGTGCGCTGAATCAGGTGATGCTCCACTTCGTCGAGGCTCATTTCCTCGAGGCGGACGCTAGTGCCCGGCGCGGCCGCACGCAGACCCAAATCGGCGGCGCGCACCAGTGGCCCGGTCGCAAGCAGCACACCACGCTCGATCGCGTGGTCCAGTTCACGCACATTGCCCGGCCACGGATGCTCGTGAAGCACCTGCGCGGCCACGGGATCGAATCCGCTGATCGTTTTGCGGTAGCGCTGCGCGTAGCCGCGCAAAAAATGATGCGCGAGCAAGTCGATGTCCTCTTTGCGTTCGCGCAATGGCGGTAAATGAATCTCGATCGTGTTCAACCGAAAAAGCAAATCCTGCCGAAAGCGCCCGCTAGCAGCTTCCGCGGTAACATCCACATTGGTTGCGGCAATAACGCGTACATCGACGCGCCGCGTACTTGAAGAGCCAACGCGTTCGAGTTCACCCGTTTCCAGGACGCGGAGCAGCTTGGCCTGCAGCTTCAGCGGCACGTTCGCAATCTCGTCGAGAAACAGCGTGCCGTTGTCGGCGAGCTCAAAGCGCCCCACGCGATCGACGCGCGCATCGGTGAACGCGCCCTTCACGTGTCCGAATAATTCGCTCTCGAATACGCCTTCGGAAAGCCCGCCGGCGTTCACCGTAACCATGGGAGTATTCGCGCGCGGAGACAATGCATGCAGCGTCTGCGCGACGACTTCCTTGCCCGTGCCGTGCTCGCCGGTAATGAGCACGTTCGCATCGGACGGTCCGATGCGGCCAATAATGTCCAGCACCGGACGCATCGCCGCGGACTCCGCGATCATGGTCGGCCGCGATTCAGCGCGCAGCAAACGATTTTCCGCTTCGAGGCGCGATGCTTGCCGCAGGGCTTGCCGCAAATCAATCTGCGTGCGAATCACGGTGATCAAGCGATTGTTTTCCCACGGCTTGGGAATAAAATCGCGCGCGCCGCGCCGCATGGCTTCCACGGCCACTTCCACGCTGCTCCACGCGGTCATGACGATGACGGGCAGCGTGCTATCCATCATCTGAATCCGGGGCAGCAAATCCAGCCCTTCCTGGCCCGAAGTGGTGTCGCGCGCGTAATTCAAGTCCATCAGCACGGCATCGAACTCGCGCGCCTCCAGCGCCGCCAAAGCTTCGCTAGGCGAGGCCGCCCCGTGAATCTCGTAGCCTTCGCGTCGCAGCAGCAAACGAAGCGCGTCGCGAATGTCTGATTGATCGTCCGCAACAAGCACGCGATGAGGATGTGAGTTAGTCGGTTTCATTCCGCCCGTAACCTGGTTTTGGTCCGCCGTTATGCAAAGTCTATTCTATAGCCCTACGCAAACACCACAAACCGCACCGCATCGCCGGCACACTTCTCGCCCGCACGATCCGGAAACACCTTCTACTCGTAACGCAGCGCGACTATAGGATCTACCCGGGAAGCGCGGCGCGCCGGCAGAAAGCCCGCCAGCGCAGCGACTAAGGCGAGCAAGGCCGCGGCCGAAATAAAGACGACAGGGTCGGCAAGCCCGAGGCCGAATAGCATGCTGCGGACAAAGCGCGTGCCAGCAATGGCCGCCGGAACTCCGATGGCAATTCCAATGGAAACGAGTACGAGGGCTTCGCGCAGGATGTGCCAACGAACACTCCCGGGTTCGGCGCCCAGGGCCATGCGAATTCCGATATCGCGAGTCCGCCGGGCGACGTTGTATGCCATCACTCCGTAAAGCCCAATGCTCGCCAGCAAAATCGCCAGAACGCCGAAGGCGCTCGAGAGTTGTTCAATGAAGCGATCGGTTTGCAGCGTTTCGTCCACCAAACCCGTCATTGTATGAATTTTGATCGGCGGAAGAGATTGACTCACTTCTTGCACAACGGATCGGAGCGATGCGCTCACGCTCGCCGGATCCGCGAAGGTACGCAGTTCATACACGGCGGACGCTTGCTCCCACATGGGATTGAACAAGGGAATGTAGATACGCGGCGGAGTTTTCTCTCGCAGGCTGTTGTACCTGGCATCCGCCACGACGCCTACGACCACACAATCGGCCGGATTTCCGGGATACGTATCACGAATTTGTTTGCCAATCGGGTTCGCATTGGGGAAAAACCGGTGAACGAATGTTTCGTTGACGACTGCCGCCCGGAGCACGTTTCCCGTGTCTTGCGCGGTAATTTCGCGGCCCAGCAGAATGGGAATACCCAGTGTCGAGAAATAGGCAGGCCCCACCGCATCGAACCGCGAATCCATATCTTCACCAGACTTCGGGGTGTAACCCTCGACGGCGATGGGATCGGCGGATTCCGAACCGCTGAATAAGCCATTGTGAGAGACGGTTACACCGCGCAAGCCTGGAATGACCGAGATTCGCGCCAGCAGATCCTGATACAGACGACTCGCCGCCGCGCCCTTGTAGCCGCCGGCATCGGCATTCACGCGGAACAGGAGCAAATTTTCGCGGTTATAACCTAGCTTGGCGTTACTGAGTTTCGCGAGACTGTGGACAAATAGGCCGGCAGCGACAAGAAGCACAAGTGAAAAAGTCACTTGCGCCACGACCAGAGCTTTACTCAACGGCACGCGGCGGCCGGATGATTCGCCCGCCGTGCCGGACGCTGTGGACTTCATCCTGTTAGACAGGTCGAGGCGTGTGGCGTGGAAAGACGGAAACAGTCCAAAGAGAATGGCGGTAAATAGCGTGATGACGAGGGTGAAGCCGAGAACGCGGGCGTTGGGCTGCAAGTTGAGTTGGATCGCCGCTGGACCGCTCGCCACTCCTTGCACCATACGCACAAGCAGCGAGTCTGCCCAAAATGCCACAAGAATCCCGGCGCAGGCGCCGAGAAACGCCAGGAGCAAACTTTCCGTGAGCAGCTGGCGTATCAAGCGAAAACGATCCGCACCCACCGCGAGGCGCATGACAAACTCTTTTTGACGAGCCGCGCCGCGCGCAAGCAGGAGATTGGCCACATTCGCGCAGGCGATTAGCAAAACCAGACCTACCAGAGCCATAAGGAATTTCAGCGGCTCACCGAATGCTTCATGAAGTGTGGAGGCGCCGCGCGCGGCGGATTGCACTTTGAGGCGCTGGTCCAGAAACTCGCGCCGCTCTTTCTCCGTGGTCCCCGGACCGAGGAGAGACTCGATCAGGTTCTTGAAGGCAATGTTAAGGCTGGCGTTGGCCTGCGTACTCGTAATTCCTCGTTTAAGCCGGCCGATAACTTGAAGCCAAATGTGTTGATTGAGAAGTCCTTGCGGGGAGGCGGTGAGAAGATCGCGTCCAGGATAAATGGCGTCCTGCATCATGATGGGGACCCAAACATCCGGAGCTTGGCCAACGGTTTCACCGAAGAACCCCGGCGGGCTGACGCCGACAATTTCAAACGAGGAGTTGTGAATCCGGATTGTTCTCCCAAGAGCGGAGGGATCAAGACCGAAGCGCTGCTTCCAGAACGCGTAACTGATTACGGCAATGGGCGCACCACCCCGTGCACGGTCGACTTCAGGAGTGAAAACCTGCCCAGCGGCAGCTTTTACGCCGAGCGTGTCGAAATAATCGCCGGTGACAAGGCGGACGTGGGCCATTTCCGTGTGCGCCTGCGCACCGGCGGAAGCATTTCCGATGCCTAGTTCGACCTCGGGTAGCTGGCTATCGGCCGCGAAGATGTGGGAAAAAACCTCGTTGTGATCCCGAAGATACTGATATTCGGAATAGGCGAGCAGCGAGCGCTCACCGCCTTCTCCGCCGAAGGCGGATCCGTGAGCGTCGGGATTGGTAAGCACCGCCAGTTCTTCCGGGTGGGAGACGGGAAGGGCACGGAGGAGTACGGAGTCGAGTACGGTGAAGATGGCGGTGTTCGCGCCGATACCCAAAGCCAGCGTAAGCACGGCCACAACGGCGAATCCGGGATTTTTCAGGAGCAGGCGAACGGCGTAGCGCAGGTCCTGCAGCAGGGTCCTCATGCCAGTCCCTCCGTTAGGGTCAGATATCTTAGAAACGATGGAGAAGCATAAGGCGTTTCCGCTTGTTTCTGTCATCGACCGAGGCAGCTTGCCGTGGCATTCCGGCTGGCGCGCAAGAGAATTTGTAGAGGCCGCGGGTTTTACCGGAGTCGAGGCACGGCATTTCTACTGATGGGCGGAGCTTAGATACTGGTCTTACGCTTGCGTACTACCAGGCGTTGTACGGCGTGCCATCGAAAGGAGAGACTTTGTCCGAATTGGAATGTACATCGACGATTCCGGTCGTTGACTGATCGGGGCTCATTACTGTGTCGCCAACATCAACGTGCCAGTCTTTCGCATTTGTTATCGGGTCTGTTGGAATTTCGCGAAGATACTGCGATTGCGGATTGACCAAGTCCTCCAGCGATTGCGGCGCTGCTTCTTTGTCGAGGGTGTAATGATCAATGGCCTGCCGCATGACAGTAAGGTCGCTGCGCAGGGTAGCTTCTTTCGCGCGGTGCACCGAGCGCTGATACATCCCGGCGGCGATGCCGATCAAGATCATCATGATCGCCACCACGATCATCAGTTCCAGAATCGTGAAGCCGCGCTCTGTCAATCGGCTCGACGCTCGCGCTTTCGCCCCTGCGCATTGCGGGAACGCAATCAATCGTCGTTCAGGTGAGCTAGATTGTTCTACCTTGCTCATGCTCTCTTACCAGTTTGCGTATCGCGTGCCGTCGCTCGCCGTGGCCTGCGATTTCGAGTACACGTCAAAAACATTTTTCCCGCACCAACTCGTCGAGTCAGGATCGTCCGACACGCACCGCAAGCCCCAGTCGGATTGACCCGTCATCGGGTCGACCGGAATGCGCCGGAGAAATCGAATCTTCTTGTCGTCGCCTGCACCCAGTTTCACGCCCTTGACGAGTGTCTCCAGATCGGGTGGATATCCTTCGCTGCCCACTTCCACGCGGATCTTGTTGGAGTCCGCCAGGTCTTTGTACCGGTCGACTGCGTCTTTCATCTGCCGTAATTGGTAGCGTAGCAACTCCTCTTTTTTGTGGATGATGGTGTAGCGCGCAACCGGCAGCGCGGCGGAAGACAGAATCATCAGTATGGCGCACGCGAGAATCAATTCCAGCAGAGTCATGCCCTGTTGGGAATGACTTCGGCCGCCAGACTTGTGAATTTTGCCCATACCACAACCTTTTTCGACTAGGGCTGGACTTGCACCGTGGCCTCGCCCGTCACCAGCGCGATGGGTTTTTGCTGCGAGTCCTTGGCGTTCACTTGCACGATGGACAGGTTTGAAGCGCCTGGTGCAATGGCCTTTACGACGATCCCCATGATTGTGCCCGTGCCGTTGACGCCCGCGGTATTCGGCTGGCGCGTCGCGGAAATAATCGCTTGCCCGTGTGGCTTGTCAGCTTGGTTTGCCGACCCGCATCCAGAGCAGACGATGGCGATCTCCTGGTTTCCGCCCGATAGGAACCCTCCGTGCTGCACTTCTTCCACGCTGATTACCGCGGGGTTGAATTGCAGGAGGAACGGAATCGAAAACAGGTCTTTTACATTTTCGACCACGACGCCGATCGTTTGCGTCTGCCCAACCTTCAGCGACGCGCTGCGCGGCTCAAATCGGATTTGCGAAGCATTTGCGCCGCCAGGAACGGTTGTTGCCGCTCCCAACGCGCTGGGCACGGTAGGCGGTGCCCCTTGCGCGGAAGGGACCGTTGCCGCGCCTGGAGCCTGTTGCGCGGCACCCTGTTGCGTCGGCCGCAACTCGGAATTTGGCGAGCGTACTTCCGCTTCGCGGCGCACCTGCACTTGCGACTCCGAGCCGGTATACAGGGGCCGCAAATTCGCGCGGGTCCATTCCGGCATGCGGACAATGTGCGGCGTCAGTATGATCAGGATCTCGTCATCTTCGCTATTGTGTATGTCCTCCGAGAAGAAATAGCGCAACAGCGGCAGGTGTGCCAGTCCAGGCCATCCGTTGAGTGTCTTCGTGTCGCTTCGTGTTATCAAGCCTCCGAGGACGTTCGCTTCGCCTTCCTTCAAACGAATCTCGTGCTCTATCTTGCGTTGACTGATAATCGGCTGCGAAATCCCTCCAATTGGAGACTGCCCGGTCACGGAAGATACTTCCACGCTCAACTTCATACTTATCTCGTGGTTCGGATGGATGCGCGGTGTGATGTCTACGTTGACGCCCACGTCTTGATACTGAAATTGCGTGTTCACCAGCGGGTTCACAAATCCAGTGCCAGCCGTACCGCCGACGCCGACGCCTGCCTGAAAGCTTCCGGTAGCAATCGGCACTTTATCGCCGATACGCAGCTTGGCCGGCTGCCCGTCCACGGAGCGGACTTCCGGATTCTGAATAATCTTCGTGGTGGAATCATTTAGTAGGGCATTGGCCGTGAAGCTCGGCAAAGTGACGGCATAATCTGTGCCGGTAAGATGCCCCAGCTGCTGCAGCGTGATGGCGTTGGTGGTGGTCGTCCCGGTGGTGCCGGTGGTTGGGGTCGTGGTTGTCGTGGTGCCAGGCGGAACTACCTGGATGCTGGCCGTTTGCCCCGGCAAAATTCCAAGGCTGCGGGCTTTGTCCACGCGCGCTTCGATGACCTGCACCTGAATCACGACTTCCGGTTTGGCCTTGTCGATGTCGGTGATCATTTTTTCCGCAACCAGGAGCTTGTCGGGAGAATCCCGAATGACGATCGCGTTCTGCCCGTTGATCTGGAATATGCGTTTCAAATCCAGCAACTGGCGCAGTCCCGTCACAATTTCCGTTAAATCCTGTGCTTGCACCGTATTCGAGAGATAGAAGGTGCGCACGATGTTCTCTTCATAGTCACGGCGCTTCGCCGGCTGATCGGGAATCACGAAGATGATGTTTTCCGTTACCGGCTTCCAAAAAGCCTTGCTCTGCAGGGACACGATATCGAGCGCCTGCTGCAACGTGACATTGTTCAGTTGTACGGGGATTCGTCGTGCAGGGAAGTCGGGGTCAAAAATTACCGTTACGCCGGCAAGCTTCGCGATCGTTTCGAACACGATCTTCGCGTCATTCGTCATTGATAGGCTGATCGCCGTGTTGGGAAGGGGCTTAAGTTCCGGCGGCATGGAAGCCAGCGGCTGATCTTCGCTGCCTTCGCCCTTTGGCGGCTCCGTAGCCGCATTGTTCGCGCGATTCTTCTCTTCGATTTCTTTCACCGTCTTGCGAAATTCCTGCTCGGCAATGGGGCTGGACGGATCAATAGCCGCGGCGCGCTGCAATTCGGAAGCCGCGGCTTCCAGTTGGCCACGCTCGCGCAGCCTAATGCCATTTTTCACATGCAGCGCACTGGCTTCAAACCTTGCCTGGTTGAATTTAATCAGGTATTCGGCGTTCTCGGGGTCGGCCTTCAGCGCTTTCTGATAGTAATCGTAGGCAGCGTCGTAATCCTGAAGATGCTCGGCCTTTCGCCCTTGAGTGTAGTCCTTCCTACTCTTTGGGCAACCTGCCGCCAGAAACACGGCACCGAGGCATAAAATCAGCTTGCTGAAACGACGCATGCACTCTCCATTTTCCGTCAAAATTGGCGAATTGAGTCTAGCATCGGGTTAGAGGTCGGACAAGGTTCGGCGGGTTGGCTGCCTTGCATAGAGTAACCCCTCACAGCTAAGATTTAATTTTACCCGCTACGTGATTGGATCTAGTGCCGAAACCACCGAAAAAGACCGAAAAGGCCGAAAAAAGCAAAGAGCAGATCGTGGCGCAAAACCGCGCCGCGTCCTACAACTACCATTTGCTGGAGAAGTATGAAGCGGGACTGGTGCTCCACGGCACGGAGGTGAAGGCTTTGCGCGAAGGAAAGGCGAATATCCGCGACGCATTCGTCGATTTCAAGCCCAGCGGCCCCTGGCTGGTAAACGCACACATTGCTCAATACTTGCCTGGCGGGCCTTGGAACCACGAACCACTCGGATCGCGGAAGCTGCTGCTGCACAAGAATGAAATTCACAAGCTGGCTGGCCGCACCGAGGCCAAGGGTTTGACCGTGATTCCTCTGCGGATATACTTTCGCGACGGCATCGCTAAATGCGAGATCGCATTGGCGCAAGGCAAGAAGACTTGGGATCGCCGCCAGGACGAGCGCACCAAGGAAGCGCGCAGGGAAGCGGAACAAGCGATGTATCGCAACCGGAGGCGATAATCACATCATGCAGATCACGTTGGAAACAAAGCCGTTTGCTACGCTCGAGACCGATGCTTTGGTGTCCTATGTTTTTGAAAATGCGGACCCGGTTCAGGGGCGCATCGCGGAGCTTGATCAATTCGCGGAGGGACTGCTCCGGAAGCTGGCCACCAGCGGGGAGCTTACCGGCAAGCCGCTGGAGATGACCTTGGTGCATGCGCCGCGCGGGCTGAAAGCCTCGCGTTTGCTGTTGGTCGGAGCAGGGAAGCGGGAAAAATTCGATGCGGCCGTGCTGCGTAAGATTGCGGGGGCTGCGCTGCGTTACCTTAAGTCGCGCGGCGTGAAACAGTTCGCGTTTGTTCTGCGCGAAAATGAATCCGCGGAAACTGCCGCGCAAGCTGTTGCCGAGGGCGCTCTGACCGCGAATTTTGAATCCGACAAGTACAAGACGGAGAAAAAAGACGCTAAGGCTGTCGATTCCATCGCATTGACTGGCTTTCCAGAGCAGGAGCGCGGCGCAGCCGAAAAGGGTTTGGGGCGCGGACGCGTTATAGCGGACTCGCAGAACTTCGCCCGCGATCTCGTCAACGAGCCTTCTAACAAGCTGACTCCCAAGACTTTGGCTGAAAAAGCGGAAGCGATGGCGAAGGAAGCCGGGCTCAGCGTCGATATTCTTGACGAAAAGCGCATCGCCGATCTGAAAATGGGGGCTCTCCTCAGCGTTGCGCAGGGCAGCGTCGAGCCTCCGCGCATGATGGTTGTTACCTACACGCCGGCCAATCCGAAGCCGGGAGCGCCGGTTATCGGCCTCATCGGAAAAGCGGTCACGTTCGATACCGGCGGCATTTCGATCAAGCCGTCGGACGGCATGGAAAAAATGAAGTACGACATGGCAGGCGGCGCCACCATGCTCGGCGTGATGCGCGCGCTTGCGGCGCTAAAGCCAAATGTCAAAGTGATTTGCGTTGTGCCCAGCACCGAAAATATGCCCGGTGGCCGAGCGCAAAAGCCCGGCGACATTCAGACTGCCATGTCCGGCAAGACCATTGAGGTGCTCAACACGGACGCCGAGGGGCGTTTAATTCTGGCGGACGGCATTCACTACGCGAAGCAGCTCGGCGCTACGCACTTGATTGATGCTGCCACCCTTACCGGCGCTATTGTTGTCGCCCTAGCGAACGTGAACGTGGGCGTGTTTGGCTCCGACCAGGCGTTTACGGACAAGTTCCTTGCCAGCGCAAAGGCTGCCGGGGAAAAAATGTGGCAGATGCCGCTCGATGACGAATACCGCGAATTCATCAAGGGCACTGTCGCCGACATCCAGAACATCGGGAGCGGCAAGGGTGGCGGCGCGATTACCGGCGCGATGTTCATCAAGGAATTCACCGGCGACTCGCCGTGGATTCACCTCGATATCGCCGGGACGGCCTGGAACGACGACGCCAAGCCTTGGCTGGCCAAAGGCCCGACTGGCGTAGCCCTGCGCACGCTGATCAACCTCGTGATGTCTTATTGAGCCTCAGCGGTGTGATTCATTCCATTGCAGCATCAAGCGAGAGTCAGTAGAATCGCGCGTGCTTAATTCCTGGGAACTCAAAAGATTTCTAATGCCCAATCGGACCGGAGCGATTTGCTTGTTCGCCGTGCTTTCAGTCGGTCTGCCAAGATCGACGTCGGCCCAGACTGCGCCGACTTTCGTCGGCATCCGAACGTTTCTCAGCGCACCCTAACAGCCTGATCTTGAGAAGCTCGATGCGGATTTCGCTGTGCTCGGCGTTCCCTTCGATGAAGGCACGTGGGGCCAGCCAGGCGAACGCTACGGCCCGCGCGATCTGCGCGAAAACTCGCAGGAATACGCCCACGATCTCACCGAAGGGTTCTACTACATCGATGGCGATCGCACTCTGCTAAAAGGGAAGCGCTGGGTGGACGTCGGCGACGTAATTGTCTATCCCACCGTTCCCGCCGAAACAAACCAGAAAATTACCGATGCGGTCAAAGCGATTCGCGCCAGGAAATCATTTCCGATTATCCTGGGCGGCGATCACAGCATCACCTTCCCTGTCATTCGCGCGTACGACGTGCCGCTGACCGTCGTGCACATCGATGCGCATTTGGATACTTGGAATGGTGCGAAGGGCAATCTCGATCACGCTTCCTGGGTGCTCCGCGTTGCGAAACTGCCCTCCGTTAAAAAGATCGTTCAGCTTGGCATGCGTGGCATTGCCAATGATCCGGAAGCGGCAGGCAATGCGAAGGCACTGGGAACAAAAATTGTGACTAGCGAAGAAATCCATCGCCGCGGCGTTTCCGCAGCCCTTGAAGCCATTCCGCAGAGCGAGAATATTTACGTCACCTTCGACGTCGACTCCATGGATCCAACACTGGCGCCCGGCACGGGGACGCTCGAACCCGGCGGCCTGACATTCGCCGAAATTGACGAATTGATGTTGGGGATTCCGAAAAAAGGAAAATTGGTAGGTGTCGATATCGTCGAAGTAAACCCCTATCGCGATCCCAGCGGCCGAACCGCACAGACCGCGATTCGCCTACTGGTCGATCTCCTTGGCGCCGCGTTTCACTAATACGCGTTACATTTTCTCGGGCGCGTCGATGCCCATCAGATTCAAAGCGCGCACCAATTGCGCTTCCACCAACTCCGTCAAACCCAACAAAAATGCGCGTTTCTGCTCGTCCGCTTCCGACAAAATGTGATGCTTGTGGTAAAAATTGTTGAACGCTTGTGCCAATTGGAACGCGTATTTCGACACGAACGCCGGCTCCTGCGCGACGATGGCGGCATCCACGGCATAGTCCAGCGAACCTGCTGCCAGCAACACTTCCCACAATCCGTTTCCATCAGCGCTGGCTAAGAACTTGTGCGCTGTTTCCGGCGTTACCGCGACCCGCGCCGCGCCGGCGTCCGCGCCTTTCCGGCGAATTCCTCGGATGCGCACCACGGCGTATTGGCAATACGGGCCCGTCTCGCCCTCGAAGCTCAGGGCGTCCTTAAAATCGAAGGCGATGATCGCGTTGCGCGTGAACTTCAGCAGAAAAAAACGCAGCGCGCCAACAGCAATAGCGTGGGCGGTTCGCTTCTGTTCATCCACGCTCATCTCCGCGTGACGCTGCTGGACTTCACGAAGCGCCGCATCCTCCAACTGATCGATCAGGTCGTCCGCTTTCACGCCGAGTCCTTTGCGCCCGCTGACCTCCACGTAAGGTTTTTTCGCTTCCTCCGGCGACAGTTCGTATCCCATCTCGGCCGCGCACCGTGGCGTGAGGGCCACAATCTCGTAGGACAAGTGAATTGAATTCTTCGCAGCTTCGGCATGTCCCAATCCGCGCAAGCCTTGCGCCACGACGTCTTGCAAATACGCCTGGCGGGCATCGATCACGTTGTACACAGTCTTGGCTGGCGCTCCAAACGGCGGAGCGTGCGGAGCATTCGGGCCGCTCGTTGTCGCCCAGACTTCCTCGCCCTGAGGTGCTTTGGGCCATTTCGCATAATGAAAGTCTTTGCCAAGCAGACCAAATTTCCAGAGCTGATAAGCAATATCTTTCCCCACGTAGGTAACGGTGCCATTCGAGCGGACAATAATTTTGTCCTGGGTGTTCTCGTCTTCTTCCGTGCCCTCTGTGCCGTTGAGAGCAGCGGTCGCGGCGCTGCTTCCTGATTTCTCTTCTCTCCACGGCATGACCCAGCAGCCCGCCATTTTTCCGTGTTGGACAAATTGAATCGTTCCCGTTTCCTTTAGCTTCGCAAACGCCAAGTCCCAAAAATGCAAATGCAGGATTTCGCTCTCGCGCGCCAGCAACTGATAAAAAATCCCCAGCCGAGCCATGGTCCGCAAGTGGCAACTGACAATCGCATCGGCGACGACTTGCCCTACTTCCGCTTCTTCGCCGCGCCCTTCCTCGATTGCTTTCAAAGTGTCGCCGCGCAGTTTCGCAGCCTGTTCCTTGTTCTCCGCCAAAAATTGCGTGGTCTTGGCATACAGATCCCAGCAGTAATAATCGAAGCGCGGATCCATCGCCATCGTCTTCACGCTTACGGGCGTGCGCTTCTCCACGTGTAAGAAGCCGATGACCACGTCCGCGACCTGCACGCCCGTGTTGTCGATATAGTTTTGTACCTGCACATTGCGGCCGGCCTGACGCAACGTTCGCGCCATAGTGTCTCCCAGCACCGCGTTGCGCGCGTGCCCAATATGCGCCGCCTTATTCGGGTTGATGCTGGTGTGCTCGACAATAATCTTGTGGGACAGCGATTCCTGGCTGTCCCTTTCATCCCCGCTCTTCGCTTCGGTTTGAGCCGTCTCCCAGAACGCGCCACGGTCAAAGTACGCATTCAGATACCCTGCGCCCGCGACCTCTATTCGCGCTATGCCATGCACTGGCGGCAGCGCATTCTGGATTTCCTGCGCGATCTGGCGCGGTGCGCGCTTCAGCCGCTTGGCCAATTCAAAGCACACTGGCGAGGCCGCCTCGCCCATCTCAATTTTCGGTGGTCGCTCCAGCACAACCGGCAGCTCCACGTGGTATTTACCGCGGGTATGCTTCGCGATAGCCTCGCGGAGTCTTGTAGTGATTTCTAGGTACACGCAGCCTCAGTCATCTTCCCGGCGAGTTAGGCACCACAGTATAGAGAGCGCGACACGTCGGGTCAAAAAGGGTTCAACGGATACGGGGATAGACGCTCTCTTCGCCCTGTTTAAGTTGAGCGCGAAACGGCTTCAATTTGACACTCTGCCACCCCCGCCGATAGTATCGAAATGCTCCCGTCGGACACATTTTCTTGCGGGCAGGCAAAGCCGCCCCGAGGCTTGCCACGGTTGTGGCGTACTCCCATGAAACTCGCGTATTTTGACTGCTTTTCGGGCATTAGCGGTGACATGACTCTTGGCGCGCTGCTGGATGCCGGCTGCGACATTGAATACCTGCAAAGCGGGTTGCGCGGCTTGCAGGTGTCTGGATGGGAGCTGTCTGCTGAAAAGGTTTGGAAGAACGGGATGGCGGCGACATACGCGCGGGTGAAGACCGAGGATCAGCAGAAGCATCGCTCGCTCAGCGCGATTTTGGAGATACTGAAAAATTCGCAACTTGCGCCTGCTGTGTGCGAGCGCGCAGGTGCCATTTTCCAGAAGCTGGGCGAAGCTGAGGCGCGAGTGCACGATGTGCAGCTGGAGAAGATTCATTTTCACGAAGTCGGCGCCGTGGACGCGATTGTCGATATCGTCGGAGCCTGCATCGGCTTTCATGGGCTTGGCATCGAGAAGTTTGCGTGCTCGCCACTGAACGTGGGCGGCGGGACGGCGAAGATGGCGCACGGAGTTCTGCCGGTGCCGGCGCCGGCGACGGCGAATTTGCTGCAAGGCAAGCCGACCTACTCAAACGGAGTCCAACGCGAGTTGGTGACGCCTACGGGCGCGGCGATCGTTGCAACATTGTGCGAATCATTTGGTCCGCAGCCGGCGATGAGTGTTTCGGCCATCGGGTACGGCGCCGGTACCGCTGATCTGGAAGGCCAGCCGAATGTGTTGCGCCTGATGATTGGCGAAGCGGCGGAAAGGACTGCGCCTGCGGGCGATCAGGAGATCAGTGTGATCGAGGCGAATCTCGATGACATGAACCCGCAGATTTACGGATATTTTCAGGAGAAGGCGCTGGCGGCGGGGGCGCTCGACGTTTTCACTACGCCGGTGCAGATGAAAAAGAATCGGCCCGGCACGCTGCTGACCGTCTTGTGCCGGCCGGCGGATGCGCAGGCGTTGATGTCGCTGATATTCGCGGAGACCACGACGTTTGGCGTTCGGTCCCATACGGCGCACCGGCGCGTGCTTCCGCGTGAGTCCGTGAAAGTGAAGACAAAATTTGGCGAAGTGCGCGTCAAGTTGTCGCGCGTGAACGGGCGCGTTTTGCACGCCACTCCCGAATACGAAGACTGCCGCAAACTAGCCGAGGAAAAGAACGTGCCACTGCAGCGCGTAATCAATGAAGCGCTGCGCAATTACGAGCAGCAAACAGCGAACAACTAAAAATGGCGCAAGCGAAACCAAAATTCTATCTAACCACGCCGATTTACTACACAAACGGCTTGCCGCATATCGGGCACACCTACACCACCGTCGTCGCGGACACGATTCGCCGCTACAAGCGCATGAATGGCTACGACGTGGTGATGACGACGGGCACGGACGAGCACGGCGTTAACGTAGAGCGCGCAGCGCAGAAGGCCGGCGTGCCGGAGTCCGAATTCGTCGCAAAAATGGCGGAGGCGTGGCGTTCCCTGTGGGACGAGTTGGGCGTTTCGGCGGATGAATTTATTCGCACCACGGAAGTGCGGCATGCGCGCACGGTGCAGTGGCTTTTCCGCTTGTGCCGCGAGAATGGCTACGTGTACCCGGGCCACTACACCGGGCAGTACTGCATTTATGACAACGCGTATGTAGACGTAAAGCCCGGCGAGAATTGCCCGGATTGCGGCCGACCGACCGAGACGGTCACGGAAGAGAATTATTTCTTCAAGCTTTCCGCGTTTCAGCAACCGCTTCTGGATTTCTACAAGAAGTATCCTAATTTCATTCAGCCGGAAACGCGGCGGAACGAAATTCTTAGCTTCGTTGAAGGTGGTCTGCGCGACCTGAGCATCACGCGCACCTCGATTCGCTGGGGCATTCCCGTGCCGGGCGAAGAGCCTCACGTTTTTTATGTTTGGTTCGATGCGCTTACGGCATATCTCAGCGCCGTTGGCGGTCCGGAGTATGAGCGCCGCGGCTTCTGGCCAGCAGATTTGCATCTGGTCGGCAAAGACATCATTCGTTTTCACACTGTTTACTGGCCGGCATTTTTGATGGCCGCGGGACTTCCAGTGCCGAAGCAGGTGTGGGCGCACGGTTGGTTCCTGATTGACGCCGGCAAGATGAGCAAGTCCAAAGGAAACGTTGTGCAACCGCGGCCTATTGCTAACGTGCTAGGGATGGATGCGCTGCGTTATTACATGCTGCGGGAAACCGTTTTCGGCCAGGACGGAAATTTCAGTTACGACGCGCTGGTGCAGCGTTACAACAGCGATCTGGCAAACGGGCTTGGCAATCTGGCGAGCCGGACGCTGACGATGATCGAGAAATATTGCGGTGGCGCGTTTCCGAAAGGCAACGCCGACCTATCCATTTCGCTTGCGCCTTGGCGTGTGCCGGAACGAATCCAGCAAGTTCGTTCTCTGTACGAGCAATATCACTTCACGCGCGCGCTGGAAGAAATCTGGCGGCTGATCACCGACGTGGATTTACTGATTTCGGAGCAAAAGCCGTGGACGCTCGCGGAAGATCCCGCGAAGCGCGCGCAACTGGAAACCGTGCTGTGGATTGCGGCCGACACGCTGCGTGTTGTCGCCGTGCTGGCGCATCCGGTGATTCCTACAGCGACGGAAAAACTTTGGCGCGCCCTGGGCCAGAGCGGATCCGCGGGGGAGCAGGGAATTGACGGGCTGCAGTGGGGAACGCTGCGTGCAGGAACGAAGATTGCAAAAGCGGAAGGGCTGTTTCCGCGAATCGAAAAACAAGAGGCTGTGGAGAGGATGGAAGCGATGGAAAGTGAACCCCAGAAACCGGCAGTGACTCCGGCGGCAACCGGCAGGGCGACGGCAGCACCATCGGGTGCGGCGGCACAGACCGCTCCCGAAAAGATCGCGATCGAGGATTTCGCGAAAGTGGAGATGCGCGTCGGCCAGGTGAAGACGGCGGAGCGTATCGTTGGCGCGGACAAACTGCTCAAGCTGACGGTCGATATTGGCAGCGAAGTGCGCCAGATTTGCGCCGGGATCGCGCAATATTACGAGCCGGAGTCGCTGGTCGGCCGCAAGGTGGTTGTAGTGGTGAACCTGGCTCCGCGCAAGCTGCGCGGTGTCGAATCCAACGGAATGATCGTAGCGGCCAGCGTAGGACCGGAAGGCAGGCCAGTCCTGGCGGGATTCGCCGAGGATGTGGAAGTCGGCGCACGCCTCAAGTAGCACAGGCACTCTTGCCTGTGCCGGTTGAACGTCGCCCATGGTTAAACCGCACAGACATGAGTGTCTGTGCTACTCAAGATGGAACTGATCGATTCACATGCGCATATTGATTTTCCGCAATTTGGGGAGGATCGCGAGGCGATGCTGGAGCGGGCGCGCGCGGCGGGCGTCACCACTTTGCTCGCTATCGGGTCTGGGCCGGGGCCGGAAAAATTGGACGCGGCCATTCCCTTTGCCGAGCAACACGATTGGATTTACGCCACGGTAGGCACGCACCCGCATGAGGCCAAGGAACTGACACTTGCGCACCTCGAGCGCCTGGCCGAGCTGGCGAAGCATCCACGCGTGATTGCATACGGCGAGATCGGGCTGGACTATTTTTACGACCATTCGCCGCGCGAGGTGCAGCAGCGCGTTTTTCGCGAGCAAATGCAGTTGGCGGCCAACGCGAAGCTCCCGCTTGTCATTCATTGCCGCGATGCCTGGGCGGATTGCATGGACTCGCTGGAGCAAAACTGGCGTCCGACCGGGCTTGGCGGCATATTGCATTGCTTCACCAGCACGCTCGAAGATGCCAAGCGCGGCCTGGACATGGGCTTTCTGATTTCTTTTGCGGGGAATTCGACCTATCCGAAAGCGCAGAATCTTCGCGATGTGGCGAAAGCTTTGCCGCTTGAGAAACTTCTGATCGAGACGGACTCTCCGTTTCTTGCGCCGCAACCATATCGCGGAAAGCGCAACGAGCCGGCCTACGTCGGCGAGGTAGCTAAGGCTATCGGTAGTGTGAGAAACTTAGCCGCGGAAGAAGTTGCGCTGGCGACGGCAGGGAATTTCCGGCGTTTTTTTGGCCTAAGCGCCGGTCAGCCAGCAAGATCCGTGACAGCGGAACCGCACTGAATCGATCGAGCCTGCGTGCGTACGCGCGGTTCGTGATATTGTCCAATGCCAATTGACGCAGGATCGAAGCAGGCCAGGGAGAAAGTCATCGCACTGCTGACGGCCAGGGAAATTTTTGATCTCGTCCGGGACGACCTTGTCCTCGTCGAGCAGGAGTTGGCGCGGCAAACTTCCGCCTCGTTCGAGCCGGTTTCCGAAATCACGAGCTATCTTTTAGGGGGAGGCGGCAAGCGTTTGCGTCCGGCGCTGTTGCTGCTTTCCGCGCGCTACGCGGGCCGCACCAAGACGGATGGTGCGATTCGGCTCGGCGCGGTGGTCGAGCTGCTGCACAGCGCCACGCTGATTCACGATGATGTGATCGACAGCGCGAACACGCGGCGCGGGCGGCCTTCGGCGAATTCGCGGTGGGGCAATCATCGCAGCGTGCTGGTGGGTGATTGGCTGTACATGCTGTCTTTTCAGATGGCGCTGGAAGAGCGCAATTTTCGGATTCTCGACATTCTGATCGATCTCACGCAAAAAATGGTGGAAGGCGAGCTGATTCAGCTCGAAAAAATCGGCCGCATCGACGTCACCGAACAAGACGCGCTGCGCCTGGCGACTTACAAGACGGCATGCCTCTTCAGTGGGTGTGCGCGCCTGGGCGCGGTGCTTGGCGGGCTCCAAGACGAGGGAGAAGAGGCGCTTGCGGAATATGGGCGCTATGCGGGACTGGCATTTCAGCTGGTGGATGACCTCCTGGACTTCACGGCTTCGGCCGAGCAGCTTGGCAAGCCGGTGCTCAGCGATTTGAAGGAAGGCAAAGTCACTCTGCCGCTGATTTATGCGATGGAAAACGGGCATCGCGATGCGCGGGAGCTTGTGGCGCGGGTGCTCGAGGAAAAAGAATTTGATTCCGTGCGACCGGAGACGATTGTCGCGCTGGTGCAGGAGTCTGGCGCGCTGGATCGTGCGCGCAACTTAGCGCATGAGTATGCGCGTCGCGCGAAGGCTTGCCTGAATGGGCATGGGGATTCGGAATATGCGCGGGCGCTGCTGACCTTGCCGGATTTTATTTTGGAGCGGGAGAACTAGAAGCGCGGCTTTGCGCCCGACGGATTGATCTTGCCGAGAAGGGCGCAGCAATGCTGCGCCCCTACCAGGAACATGCTTCCCTTCAAGGTTGTCTACCACGATAAATATGATTTGAACCTTGGGCCGCACGTTTTCCCTTCGCAGAAGTTTCGGCTTATAGCGGAAGCGCTCGTCACGGAGAAGATTGCCGGTCGCGAAGATTTTGTGCAGCCGGAAGCGGCGAGCGACGAAGATATTCTTCGCGTCCATACGCCGGGATGGGTTCGAAAGCTCAAGGACGGCACGCTGACCGCAAGCGACGTGATGCTGCTGGAAATCCCGTACTCGCGCGAGCTGGTAGTGGCGGTGTGGCTGGCGGCCGGTGGATCGATTGCCGCGGCGCAAGGCGCGCTGCGCGACGGATTCGGGGCAAACCTTGGCGGCGGATTTCACCACGCGTATCCCGACCATGGCGAGGGCTTCTGCGCCATCCACGACGTGGCCGTAGCGATCCGGCGATTACAGGCGGATGGCGCGATTCGAAAAGCCATCGTGGTGGACACGGATGTGCATCACGGCAACGGCACGGCGGCGATTTTTCCCAATGATCCTTCCGTATTCACGATCTCCATCCATCAATTGAACAACTATCCCGGGCACAAGCCGCCGTCGAGCATCGACCTGAACATGGCGGATCGCGTCGATGACGAAGAATATCTCGGCGCGCTGCTGCCTGCGGTGCAAAAATCACTCGATGAATTTCGTCCGGAGATTTTGTTTTATGTCGGGGGAGCGGACCCATTCTGCGAGGACCAACTCGGCGGACTATCGCTGACCAAAAAGGGACTAATGGAGCGCGACCGGCGAGTATTTGAGGAAGCGCGCGGGCGCGGCATTCCGGTGGTGACCACGCTAGCGGGAGGATATGCGCGGCGTGTTGAGGACACGGTGCGTATCCACGTGAACACGATTTTGGCTGCGCGGGAAATCGCCGAAAAATTCCCCAACAAGGCCGCCAGCGCGTCGCAACGTTGCGGGTGAGCGAGTTACGAGGCGCGTAGGCGAATCTCGCCGGACACGGTGTGCACCTCGACGCGGCCGCCATTGCCGCTGCCAACGCGTGCGCGCAGCGAGTGTTTCCCTTGCTCCTCCACGACGATAGGAATGTCGGCCTTGATTTCGCCGGAAACGGCTTCCGCGGCTAAGTGAAAGCTCGCGCTTGGCGGCACACCTAGCTGCACGCTTCCAGAGGCGGTGTTGAGATCCCAGTAGCTGCTCGCGCCGGGATTGCCCTGTACGCTCACGCGCCCGGATGCCGCATGCGCTTTCACGTCGCTGGTCGCGCCTTCGACATCGACGGAACCACTTGCAGTGGAAGCATCGACGCGGCCGCCTGGTTTGGTGATCTGCGTGGAACCGGAGAGCGCGCTGATGCGCACGTCGCCTTTTATGTTGGAAACCGTTACGGTGCCGGAAGCGCTGTTCGCGCGAATGTCGTCGCCGATATTGTCGGCGCGAATGGAGCCGCTTAGCGTCGAGAGCTGCGTTTGCCGCTCGATGTGGCTGACGCGAATGGAGCCGGATGCCGCTTCCGCTTTTACGGGGCCGCGCACGTCTTGAATCGTCTGCGCGCCGGAGAGCACCGAAGACGTGACTTCCGTATCGCGCGGAACCTCGATGATATAGCTGACATTCACATTGCGCAGGCGGCGCATTTCTTCGCCGATGCGAACGGTATTGCCGCGCTGCTCGATGGGCGGATTGGCGAGCAACTCATTCATGCGCTTCTCCGGGCTCTCAAAGCCGATACCGGAGGAGCGAGCATCTCCGTGAACGTGCACTTTGCCATCGGCGCTGCCGGTGATGGAAACGTCGCCGGAAGTGTTGTTGAACTCGAGTCGAATCGGCCCGTTGACGCTGAGCGTGCGATCGAAGCTGCCGCTGGCCGATGGACCCATTGCGCAGCCCGCGCTTGCCAGCGCGCCAAACAGCAAACCTGCCAGAGCCGCGAATTTGCGATGCTTCATCGTTCCTCCAAGCCGCTTTCGATCGGCTGACGGCACAGCAGCATTCTAAAGCCTGTCTAAAGGAATATACGGAAATCCGCGGAATTATGTTCCGAACGCGGGGATGTGCTCAAGAGCGTTTCTGCTGCGGAAGGGTTTCGTTCAACGAGCCTTGGCGATAACCCTCGAGATCGAGCGCGACGTAGGTGAACCCGGCGCGCTTCAAAGCTTGCGAAATCGCGGCGCTCGTCTCGCGGGAAAACGCGCGATCCATCTCTTCGGGCGCGATTTCGACGCGCGCCAGCTTGTCATGCAAGCGCACCCGGAATTGCCGGAAGCCGAGCTCGCGCAGGGCGGCTTCGCCACGTTCGATGAGCGTCAGCCGCTCGGGAGTGACTTCAGTGCCGTAAGGCACGCGCGACGCGAGGCACGCGGAGGCAGGGCGATCCCAAGTCGGCAAACCCGCGCACTGCGATAGATGCCTGATCTCGGATTTACGCAGACCGGCATCGAGCAGCGGAGCGAGCACGCGATGCTCTTTTGCAGCGCGATGACCGGGGCGAAAGTCCAGCGTGTCGTCTGCGTTGACGCCGTACGCAGTGGCCGCGAAGCCGCGTTGCAGGGCCATCGCATCCAGTACGGAGAAGAGCTCATCTTTACAGTAGAAGCAGCGGTCGGCGGCATTCGCGCGATACGCCGGATTTTCCATCTCGCGTGTCTCGATGAATTCGTGGTGAATTTGGAAGGCGCGGACAAATTCGTCGACCGCGGCGCGATCGTGCGCGGAAAAACTGGGCGAAAGCGCCGTGACGGAAAGCGCTCGCTCGCCGAGTGCACGCTGCGCCGCCCAAGCCAGGTACGCGGAGTCAGCGCCTCCGGAAAGCGCAACTATCAGCGAGCCAGAATCCGCAAGGCGAGCAAGAAGGGAGCTCTCCTTATGTTCTGGCGAGAGGTCCGGATTTTCCGGTAGGCGAATTGGAACAAACGCGGTCATTGGGATTCAGTATAACGCACAGTTGAGATGCATCGCCGCTTTGAAAAGGCGCTGCGCGTTGGCGAAAGGCGGAAGCGGCTACTTAAAGTCCAGTAGCACGTCGACCGTACCTTTGGCTTCGTCTGGCTGGAGCCAGTGGCCCACTTCATCGTAGTGAATCGGCAGGTCCTTGAAAATTTCTGTCGAATGCGCCTGAAGCTTGGTGAGAAATTCCTCGTACTTGGCTTTATCGAACAGCTGACCTTGGGGAATAGGCCATGCGTCCCGCAGATGCTTTTCAGCGTTGACGGACAGTCCGGTGATCGTCATGGAACCGAAATGGAACGGCTTCCCCTCGTCCACGCGAACGTGGTAGGCAATAGTGTGCGCCGCGTCATCATAGTCGGCCATCGGTTCCACTTTTGCCTGCATATACCCGCGGCGTCCATATTCTTCGCGCACACGCTCCCAGCCGGCTTCAATGGCCATGCCGTCGGCGATATCGCCGGATTTTAGACCTACGCTGTTCGTCAGAGTGATGGTCGAGAGCACGTTATTTCCGCTCCACTCCACCCCTTTAAAGTGATAGACCGCGCCGAGAGCAATCGGCACGAAGACGGGAATTTGCTCGGGCAGTTTTTTATTTGGGTTGCCGGACAGGCGCACTTCAGGAGGACCGAGTTTCACGCGCAGAAATCCCTTTTGCAAAAACGTCGGCCGAATCTGTTCGGTCAGAAACATGTCGATTGCCGTCCGGGAGTACGGCTTGCCGAGCAACGCAGGAAGCTCCTGGCGAACGGCTGGGGATGAATTGAGCGCGGGATCACCGAATTCGACGCCCGCGATGTGCAACGCTTCCGCGTTGATCTTGAATTGCTGCACGCTGCCGTCTCCGAGCGGGTTAGCCGCGACCTGGTGTTCGATCGCTGCTTGCAATCCATGTGTCACGAGAAATTGTCCGAGTGCTTCGGCGGCTTGATCGACCACGGCGCCCGCTTCGGGTAGCGTGCCATCGTAAAAAGGGAGCTTGGCACGAATTGCTTCGTTTAGCTCGCTATCCGCGAACCACGGCAGATTGTCGAAGTAGGCAGGAATGCGCGGGGCTTCTTCCACATGGAAAGTTAGAGCGACGCCATCCGTGCGAGACTGAAAATTATATCTCACTTTGGCGAAGAGGCCGCTCTGGACCAGCTTATCGGCGGCCGCTTGCAGGTCGTCCTTTCCCACTTGCGCGCCCGTTTGCAGGCCGGTCAGAGTGGCGACTTGCGGTTCAGATAGGGACCTCAGTCCTTCCGCACGAATTTCGCGGAGAGGGGCGGTTGCAGCCGGGGCAGGCGGCGTTGTTTGCGCCCATGTCGAAAGTGCGGAAGCGGCTGCCAGAAACCAAACCATTCGGCGGATATGCGGGTGCATGGGCTTAGTTTACCGAAAAAAGTTTGTGGTTGCTGCGGGCACAGAATTGATGGGCAAACGCTCATTCAACGGTGACAGATTTTGCCAAGTTGCGCGGCTGGTCCACGTCGCAGCCGCGGCGCACAGCGATGTGATACGCGAGCAGTTGCAGTGGAATGATTTCCAGCAGCGGAGACAGCAGCTCTGGAGCTTGAGGAATTTCGATGACGTGGTTGGACGCTTCTCGGGCGAGGTGGTCGCCCGCAGTGACTACCGAAATCACGATACCGTCCCGTGCGCGCACTTCTTGGATATTGGAGACGCTTTTCTCATAACGCGTGACCGAATCCGGATCGTTTTCGTCATGCGTGGCGAGAACGACGACAGGAAGATTTTCATCGATCAACGCGTTTGGCCCGTGCTTCATTTCGCCTGCGGGATAGCCTTCCGCGTGGATGTAGGAAATTTCCTTCAGTTTGAGTGCGCCTTCGAGCGCAATCGGGTAGTGAATGCCGCGGCCGAGGTAGAGAAAATCCGTGTTGCGGAAGAATTGCCGCGCCAGCGTCTCGTAAAGGCCGGTTTCGTCGCTTTGCAGCACGGTTTCGATCTTGTGCGGAATGCGCGTGAATTCCTGCAGCAAGGTCTTCGCGGCTTCGCCGGTCAATTTGCCGCGCACTTGGCCCAAATGAGCGGCCAGCAACAGCAGGGCGGTCAATTGAGAGGTAAAAGCTTTCGTGGATGCAACGCCAATTTCCGGTCCCGCGTGCGTCAAGATGGTTCCTGCCGCTTCGCGGGTGACCATCGAGCCCATTACATTGCAGATCGCGAGTGTCGGCGAGCCCTTCAGCTTGGCTTCGCGCTGCCCCGCCAGCGTGTCCGCGGTTTCACCGGATTGGCTGATGCACACCGTCAAGGTCTTGCCGTCCAGAATGGGATCGCGATAGCGAAACTCGCTGCCGTAATCGACTTCCACCTGCATGCGGGCCAATCGCTCGATCATGAATTTCCCAGCCAAGCCCGCGTGCCAACTCGTTCCGCAGGCTACTATGCGCACCTGCTGGAAATCGCGGAACTGTTGCTCGGTAATCTGCATGTCGTCGAGGAAGATCTTTCCGGTGTCCTGCGAAATGCGTCCTAGCAGGGTGTCGCGTACGGCGCGCGGCTGCTCGAAAATCTCTTTCTGCATGAAATGCTTGTAGCCCCCCTTTTCCGCCATGATGGGGTCCCAGGTGACGTGTTGCGCGGGGCGGTTGACCGGGCGGCCGTCGTGATCCATCACGCAGACGCCTTGTTGCGTCAGCACGGCGATGTCGCCGTCGGCGAGGAAAAAAATTTCGCGCGTGTGCTCCAAGAGGGCGGGAATGTCGCTGGCCACAAAAAATTCTCCGTCGCCCAAACCGATTACCGAAGGCGGTCCCATTCGCGCGGCTACAATCTTATGCGGGTCCTTCGCTGACATGAACACGAGCGAGTAAATGCCGCGCAATTCTTTCAGGGAGCGCCGGACGGCTTCTTCCAGCGGCGCATTCTTGGAGTTCTTTTCCACCAAGTGCGCAACGATTTCGGTGTCCGTTTCTGTAACGAACTTGTGCCCTTCGCGCTGCAGTTGTTCTTTCAGCTCCAAGTAATTTTCGATGATTCCGTTGTGCACGACCACAATCTGTCCGGTGCAGTCGCGATGTGGATGCGCGTTCTCTTCCGTTGGGCGGCCGTGGGTGGCCCAGCGTGTGTGGCCGATTCCGTAGGTGCCTTCGATAGGAGATTTCTGCAGCACTTCTTCCAAATTGCGTAATTTCCCCGGCGCGCGGCGGACTTCCAGCTTGCCATCGTTCACTACGGCGATTCCCGCGGAGTCATAGCCGCGATACTCGAGCTTACGCAAGCCTTCAATGACGACGGGGACGACCTTTTTAGGCCCGATATAGCCAACAATTCCGCACATCGCGCGGTTCTCCTGGAGGGACGATAGTCTTAAGAGCGTAACACGGAGCTTCTGAGCGCCGTTACGGGTGGTCACCAACAAGTTGCGAACTAAGCAGGTATACGGGTTGCCGGCGGGCTCACTCCACGATTTCGAATCGATATTCCTCGATGACCGGGTTGGTTAGCACTTCTTTGGAAATGCGTTCGAGCTGCGACTGGGCCTCGTCGCGGCTCCAGCCATCAAGATTCAGCACAAAAAATTTTCCCTGCCGCACATCGCGGACTTGGTTGTAGCCGAGCCCCGACAAAGCGTGCTGGATGGTCTGGCCCTGTGGATCAAGAACGGTGCGCTTCGGCATCACCCAAACGTGAGCTTTCATAACCTAATTATAACAGTTGGCCGGCATTTCTGATGTATTGCCCCTCATCATTCCTCTGTACGTGCCCGGTTGCGTCTGGGTGTACATTGGTTGCGAGGACGACGCATATGACTCCGGAAGCTATTCGCAGCAGGGCGGGTGAGGACGAGGTGTTGCCGGCGCTGCCTTTCGAATCCTGGAAAGACACGCAAGCTACCTTGCACATGTGGATGCAGATCGTCGGGAAAGTGCGGCTGAAATTGTCCCCGCTCGTCAATCATTGGTGGAACGTGCCGTTTTACATGACTGCGCGGGGCATGACCACTTCGGCGATGCCGTACAAGCAACGCACAATCGAGGTGCAGTTCGATTTTGTCGACCACAAGTTGACCATTACGACCAGTCAGGCCCGCGTGGTCACCATGCCCCTGGCGGCAGAAACTGTCGCGGATTTTTATAAAAAGTTCATGGCGGCGCTGACCGAACTCGGTGTAATTGTGGATATCCGGACTTTGCCATGCGAGGTTTCCAATCCGATTCCGTTTGAGCAAGACCGGGTTCACGCAGCCTATGATCCGGAAGCGGTCCACAAATTCTGGCGCATCCTGGTCTGGGTCGACCAGGTGTTCAAGGAATTCCGCGGCGGCTTTCAGGGAAAGGATAGTCCGGTACATTTTTTCTGGGGAAGCTTCGATCTCGCGGTTACTCGATTCTCCGGCAGACCTGCGCCAGAGCGGCCTGGCGCGGATGCGATCACGCGGGAGGCGTATTCCCATGAAGTCAGCAGCGCGGGATTCTGGCCTGGCGGAGGGGACATCACGGGTCCTGCTTTCTATTCCTATGCGTCACCGGAGCCGGCGGGTTTTGCGGAGCAGCGCGTTCGTCCAGAAGCGGCCTTTTACCATCCACAGATGAAGGAGTTTTTGCTTATGTACGATGATGTGCGAGGCGCGGCGTCTCCGAGAGCTGCGCTCATGGAATTTCTCCAGAGCACTTATGAGGCGGCGGCGGATCTGAGCAGGTGGGACCGCAAGAGCCTGGAACGCGCGGCGCATGCGTAAGGATGGGCGTCAGGACAGCCAGAAATCGCTGTTCGACTAGTTTGCAGGCAAGCCGGTAAAGCGCACCCCTGCACTGTGCACCTTGTACCGAATATTCAGCCCGATCAGTAACGCCGTGATTGATTCGACGATGCGCGCGTTCTCCAACTTGCCGCCATTCAGCGCGCGGACTCCGGGAATTTTCGCGGCCAGCTCCATCGTCAATTTCTTGGCGTTTTCGTCGTCGCTGCAAACCAGCACGTCGCAATCAACCGAGGCGTCACCCGCCAGTAACTCCGCGCCCAAATTGTGAAACGCCGCGGCAATGCTGATTCCGGCCGGCAGCAATTCCGCCGCTGCCTCCGCCGCGGAGCCCTGCCACACGCCGATCATGCGCGTCGGCGACCCGCCCAGCGTCGCGGCCAGTGGCACCGTGGTGTCAATCACGATGGTCCCCGGCTTCCAAACGCTTTTTAGTTGCTTCAGGAGCGGCGCTTGGCCGGAGAAGGGAAGCGTGAGAATAGCGATTTCGCATTGCGCAGCTGCCGCCGCATTCTCCGCTCCTTCGATCTGGACAGCGTTACCGCCGGTGTCGCGGAGCTGCTGTGCCGTTTCTTTCGCGCGCGACGCTTCGCGGGAGCCGATGACGATGTGCTCGCCCGCGCGCGCCAGCCGTTTCGCCAACCCTGATCCTTCGGGCCCCGTGCCGCCTAAGATCGCAATCGTTCGCGCCATCGTGCACTCCTTCTCGCTTAGTGTCCGCGACGATTATACGTGACACAAGGATGGGACCTTGTGCCGCGTCTGTGTTATCTTCAAAAACTTCCACGATGGCGCCAACAACTCCAAGCACATCCGAATTTCGCCACGCCCTCGGCCAATTTGCCACCGGCGTCACAGTAGTGACTGCGGAGCGAGCGCCCGGCCAAGTGCACGGCATGACGGCGAACTCCTTCACCTCCGTGTCGCTCAGTCCGCTGCTCATTCTCATCTGCGTGGCGCATCAGGCGCAGCTGCTTCCTCTCATTCGGAAGCAGAAGCGTTTTGGGGTGAGCATCTTAAGGGAAGATCAACGAGCGCTTTCGGAGTATTTCGCACAGACCGTGGAGGACCCCGAAATCGAAAGGCGGCTGGGGATTCATTACCGCTGGACAGAAACGGGCATTCCCTTATTAGAGGATGCGCTCGCGCGCCTGGCTTGCAAGGTCGTTTCCGAGCATGCCGCCGGCGACCACACGATTTTTATCGGCGAGGTGGAAAGTCTGGACGTTCACGAAGGCAAGCCGCTCCTCTATTTGTGCGGAAACTACCGAACCCTGTGCAGTTAGCGGTCGACACGGTTCGCGACCAGAACAATCAAGCTTGTTAATGATGCCCGCCGAGCGGATCGCGCTTTACTCCGTACTCCGCCCCCCACTTATCGGTCATGTGCGAGCGAATCTCCCACAGCTCCGGGAAAAATTTGTGCCGCATGCCTTCTTCGAGAATTTCCACGGGCCGGCCCTTCAGCGATTTCGATCCAAAGCCAATCGTGCGGTGAATCAACTGCATGTGCTCGTAGCGGAATTTCTGAAACAGCTCATCGAATTCCGCCATCGCTTCCGCGATCACGTAAGCGTCGCTGTGCGTGTACTCCGTGTCGTAGACTTTTTCCAGCGTCAGCCCGTGCTTTTCCAGACAGTGCTGCTGGAATGAATTCCACAGCGGCTGGTACATCTTCAACAGCACGCGGAAGCCCGGCGACTCCTGCCCGCTGCCATTGCCAAGCCGCAAGCGAATTTCCTGATATTCCTTGGGCGACATGATTTCGAGCAGGGCGATTTGCTGGATCATTAGTCGCTGCGCAGTGTGCACGCGCCGGAAAAGCGTCATCACACGATTCGTATTTTCCTGCTGCAAATAATCATCGATATCCAAGAGCGTGTACGCGATCAGCTTCATCCACAATTCTTCGATCTGGTGCACCACTTGAAATTGCAATTCGTCCGCGTTGCACAGCTCGGCGAATTTCGTCTGGCAAGAAAGCAGCGTCTTTGTATTCAGATACAGTTCGTAATCGAGTGTGCCCTCTCCGCCCATAATCGCGTAAAACTGTTCCCGGTTCACAACGCCTCCATGACGCCAAGTTCCTAAGTCCGAATCTATCTTGAGGGTACCGCAAATGCCAAGGCGGGCCTAAAACGGTGGGATAAGACTAAAACTATCGCTCTGAACTTCCCGACGGCCGTGTCTGTTCGGTATCGCCAACATCTTTGCGGTGGCTCTTCACTTCGCGCAACGCATACACCGGCTTGTTCTGCGATTCGTAGTACGTGCGCGCGATCAGTTCGCCAAGCAATCCCATGGAGACAAATTGCACGCCGCTGATAAACAATGCCACCGCTAGTAGCATCAGCGGCCCGTGCTGCGTCATGACGTTCACGCCGTGCGCGAATTTCTCAAAAGCCAGGTAGCCAGCCAGGGCCATCCCCAGGGCCGTCCCCCCAACGCCTAGAAGGCCGAAAAATTGCAATGGTCGCGTCGAGTAATCCAGCAGGAATTTCACGATCAGCAAATCCAGAAAAACGCGAATCGTGCGCCCGATCCCGTAATTGCTCTTCCCGCTCTTGCGTTCGCCATCGGTGATAGGCACTTCGGTGATGCGCGCGCCCGTCGAGCTCGCCAGCGCCGGTATGAACCGGTGCAGCTCGCCGTACAATTGAATCTCCTGAATAATTTCGCGCCGGTACGCTTTGAAGGTCGTGCCAAAATCGTGCAACTCGAGCCCGGACAGTTTGGCCATCATCCAGTTCGCCGCGCGGCTGGGCACTTGCCGCAACAACCAGTGGTCGCGCCGGGCGTAGCGCCAGCCGCTGACCAGATCGTAGCCTTCCTCGATCTTTTCCAGGAAGCGCGGAATCTCTTCCGGGTCGTGCTGCAAATCTCCATCCATGGAGATGATTACTTCGCCGCGCGCAAAATCAAAGCCCGCCTTCAACGCCGGCGTCTGCCCAAAATTCCGCCGCAGCCGCACCAGATTCACGCGCCGGTCGTGCTCGTAAATGTCGGAAAGCACCTTGAAGGAATTATCGCGGCTGCCGTCGTCGATAAAAATCAGCTCATAGCTTTCGCCGATGGAGTCCATTACCTCCGTAAGCTTCATGTACAGAGGTGGGATATTCTCCTGCTCGTTGTAGAACGGGACGACGATGGAATATCGGACGCTGGATTCGCTTCTCATACCGCGCTGCCCACGAACCCATAGTCTATCAGGCGTATCCCCTGGGATGCGACAAGATTTCGTATCTCCGTGTCGGTCAGAATTTCGACCTCTTTTTCGCGCGAGCCCTGCAGCCGTGTCGCGGTTTTCCGCAGCGCTTCGTCCGCATAACCCGGATGGCACATCAGCTCCGTGGTGCCTTCCGGCAAGCTTCGCAGCAGGCGCGCTACGCCTTCCTTGGTTAATTCGCCGGTTTGCGCGATCCCGCAAAAATAATCGGCTGTCGAGACTCCCGCCCTGTCCGCCTGCTCGCGCGCGTCTCGCGCCAGCAACTTCAGCCCGCGCGCCTGCACTCCTTGCTTGAGCACCACAGCCGCGCGCACCTTGCCGGTGGAAAGGGCCGCCCGCAGACCCGACGCCTCGTGCGACACCCGAATCGCTCCAATTCCGTGGCGCTTCGCCAGCCGCAGCGCAATCTCAAACAATCCCGGCAGCATATGTACGTGTTTGTGACCGTCCAGGTGTGTAGGCTCGACTCCCGCGCCGCGAACCTTGGAAATTTGCGCCTCCCACTCCATCTCTACTTCGCGCATCGAGAGTCCGCGGGTGGCGATCTTTAGCAGTAAGCTGTCGGGACCGCCCTCGAATTCCCCCGAAGCGTTCACCAATGTTGGCACCACCTCGCGCGCCGCGGTCGGCGGACCATCGCTCAAATTCAAGTGCACGCCCACACCGAGCCCGCGTGTTTTGCGAGCCAACTCTGCGGCCTCGGCAAACGCCGCGCCATTCGCCAGCAGCGATGCGCTGGTCACAATCCCGTTGCGATGCGCCTCCGCCACGCCGCGGTTCACTCCCGCCGTCCAGCCGAGGTCATCCGCATTCACAATCAGATTCCTGGGCACCTGTACTGTTCCTTTGCGCAGCCCTGTCCTTGCGGCCAGCTACACAGTACTGCGCCGACGCGCTTGCGTACCATTGACCGCCCCGGCCACCAACTTTAGCATGGCCATTTAGAGGCAGGTATGTCCGTCCAGACCAAAGAGCCAAAGAAAGCGCCGCGGCCGCAGCCGAAGCTGGCGGAGGCCCGTTACAAAGAGAAGCGCCGCGGGCACCGCATGAATTCGCGCGTCCCCGTGCGCCTGGAATGGGATTTGCCCTCGGGCAAGCGCGTCAATGCCGAGGCGCATACCCGCGTTGTGAATCCTTACGGCTGTATGGTTGTTCTGGACCACGATCTCCCGCTCGAACATCGCGTCGCTCTCACCAATGTGCCAATGAACGCCAGCAACGCCGCCGTGATCGTCTGGAAAAGCGACGAGCGTCCCGAAGGCGGCTGGGAATACGGCGTGGAGCTGGTCGCGCCTGCGATGGATTTCTGGGGGCTCGAACTTTGAAGCCGCCGACGCCGAATCTGAAGCCGGCCATGCCGCATCCTTCCGCGCGCCCGGCGGTCGCGCGTCAGCCCACCGCGGAGGAGCGTCGACGTTCGCAACGCGTGCTGGTGCGTATGCCAGTGGTCATTCACGTCGCCGGGAAATCACTGCCGGGCAACACGCATACCGTAAGCGCCGGCGGGGCCATGGTGATTCTCAAGGAAGGCATCAGCGAAGGCACGAAGGTTACCGTCGAGAATCCCGCCACCAAGATCAAGGTTGAGGCCAAGGTCGTCCGGCCCCCGCAGATGAATCAGGAAGGCTCGCTGGTTCCGGTTGAGTTTGCCACGCCCTCACCGACCTTCTGGAACATCTTCTTCCCGCCATTCACGAATTAAGTTGAATTTCTCGTTGCTGCGCTCCGCAGACTCTGTGTCTTCGGCGTTGCGGCGTTTTGTTGCGTATAAAGGAGAACGGCCCCGATGACCGCGGCCGTTCTCGATTTGCTGTGTCTCTCGCTACTGAACCGTGACTGTCGCCGCTGGCGATGTGGAGCCAGCGTAATTTGCGTCGCCGCTATACACGGCCGTAATGCTATCGGTGTGTGTACCGCCGCTGCCGTTGCTAGATCCACTGCAGCCGGCAAATCCGGCCGCAACACACGCGAAGAGCACCAGGCCCGCGACCGCATAGCCCAACCTTGGCCTTCTGTTTCGTAGCGGCGCAGCATACCGCGCAAGCGCCAAAAACAAAATCAACAGCCATGCCGCAATCCACAGCGGGATGCTTGGAATGCGCAGCCTTGGCCGCGACTCCGTGAACGGAACCAGTTGCGAAAGCGTCGTCGTCAACATGGCGGTGCAGGACGCAGCCGCCGCAGCGCTAGCTGCCGACGGCGTACATGTCGCAGCAGCCCCAAGATTGCTGGACCCACTCTTAAACTGCACCGTTCCTGTCGGTCCCGCGCCATTGCTCGTACTCGAAATCAGCGCAGTCAGCGTCACGCTCCCGCCTGACACAACGCTAGTCACATTGGGAGTAACTTTCGCCGTGGTCGTGGCTTTCGTAATCGTTACGTTTTCAGCCGTAGAGGTGCTCGCGTTATAGCTCGAGTCGCCGGAGTAGCTTGCCACAACGCTGTAAATGCCGGCCGGCAGCTGAACCGGCTGATCCTCGGCAAAGCCTCGGTCGTTCAGCTTGGCTACGTTAGTTACGTTTGGCGTCTGTGCGTTCGGGAAATCATTTAACGCTGATCCATTGCTTGTTAGCGTCACCGTTCCAGTCGGACACACAAAACTTACGGCACCGGTGGTCAAGTTTTGGCAAGTCTGACCGCCGCTATTCTTGACGTCCACCCGCAAAATGTATGGCGAGCCATAGGGTACGCTGATGGCTCCGGTGTTGAGCGTGGGAACATTGGTGCTACTGAAAGTCACAAAGCTCACCACCGTCTGGCTCCCTTGCGGATTCACGGTTACCGGCATCGGTGCGGAGTCGCTCGCAGCAAAGGTGCCATCGCCTCCGTAGTGGGCAATCACGTTGTACGACCCACCCGGAAGAAACGCGGTGGTTCCATTGAAGCCTCCGCCTGAAAGGGCAAACGCGTCAATGGCGGGGCCGTTCGTGCTCCCTTGGAATAAAGTAACGAGCCCCGTAGCAGTATTGGGTGCGACAGTGCCGCTGACGGCCACGGGCGTATCCACCGTGACTGCGGTTGAGGGAATGACCAAAGTAGTTGTCGAGCCAGTTCGGCTTGGCGCCGTCCACTTGCTGAGCAAATTTGCCACGTTAACCGAACCCAACCCAGTCGCCAGGTCATATCCGGCAGCCGTGTTGAATGCAGGAGTGGTTCCGCCCTTAGCTGTTGCCATGGCACCGAACTGGTTTGCCGCTGTGCTGGTGTTGCTGCAGTTCGCGCTGCCGCCGACGCACGCCACGGAAACATTGCCCTTCGTGACATCATTGAAGACGCAACCATTTGGCAGAGCATTCCCCGTCGAATTGCAGACGTTGGCCACCGTTTTTGCTAGTCCATACAGAACATAATTCACGTTGCCCTGGCGCGGCGCGGGATTACCGACCGTCGCGAGTTGCTGATTGACCAAAGCAACGATCCCAGCAAAAGTCGGCGTAGCAGCGGAAGTCCCGCCCACCGCCTGGAAGTCATGAAACGGGGAAGTCGTGACGAATTTGTTGAGGTCGCAGCCGGTGTCCCCGGGAATGTCCTGATCTTGCTGGCACACGATATAGAACGTCTTATTCTGGCCATCGCTGGAGAAAAGCGACACATCCGGAAGGTCTCGCGCGCTGTCTCCCAAGCCCGTTTGCCAACTCGGCTTCAGAGAACCGGTATACACCGAACTCGGCCCTCCGCTGCCCGCCACGGAGTTCAATGTGGCCGCCGTGCTGTTCAACCCTGCGCACCCGGTGATACCGGTTCCCGCGCAGGAATCGTTCCAGGTCGTTTCCGGAATGTAGCCCTTCGCCGAAGCCAGCACGGGCGGAGTGGTGGAAGTATTCGCGGCGTTCCAGAACGTTGTCTGGTTGTTGGCGTCGTCGAAATCGGTCCCGCCCATGGCCACGTTGAAAGGCGTCGACGCCAGTCCGCTCACCGCAACGCCGCTAGATGCCGGTGCGTCCGGATTGTCGCAACCTGCCGACCCATTGTCCCCGGCAGAAATCACCACCGTGATGCCTTCTGCCGCTGCCTGCTGCCACAGAGCGTTATAAAACGCGTTCCCGGCTGTTCCCAACCCGGACTCGCACGCGCCGTAGCTCTCGCTCAGAATGGGCGCGACATTGTTGTCCACGATGTAGAGTGCTGAGCCGTCAATCCCCGCCGTGGCATCTGTATCTGTGGACTGCGTAACGACGAAGTCGATCGTCGCGGCGGGCGCGACCGCTCCAGCCCATTCCACGTCCAGATCGGATTCGCCTTCGTCACCGCTCACGAGACCCGGATCCGGGCCGTTCAGAATGACGTTCAGTTGCCCTGGAGCATATGCCGGCAACCCAAAAATCGACCTAAAGGCTGTCACGTCCGCCACGTTGATGTTACTTTGCCCCACGATGGCAATGCTCTGTCCGGTGCCCGTCGCTCCGACCGGGATGTTGTAGATCGTCGAGAAATCCGCCGGACCCATCGCGTAGAAGGTTCCGTTGACGTCGGTGAACGTCAGCGCAGGCTTCACCTCGCCCGTTTTAGTATTGCGCTGAAACGTGCCTAGGCGGTGATACATCGGCTTTGGCCGGAAATTGTGTAGAGCCACCACGCCGCGCAGGACTGGCGCAAGCGCCGCGGGAATCTGCGGGCTGCTCACATTTGCGAAGTGTTCCTTGCCATTCACGTTGTACTTGTGGATCTCTGTGCCGAACGCGTTGCGCACTTGCCCGACATTCCCGGAAAACTCCACGACCGTCTTGCCCTTTGCCACCTTGAGGTTCTGGAATCCTCGCGATGTCAGCCAATCCGTCACCGCCTGGACATCCGCATCGGCGGGGCCAAATCTTTTACCAAAATCTTGCGGCGTAAGCCACGCGTGATAATTCGCTGACCCTTTCGCCTGCTGTTCCTCCATCAATTGCCGCAGTGCCGCCTCCTGCTCCGCGCCGCGCTGGAACAGCAGCATGATCCGCGTCACCGGCTGGGCGTCGGCTACCGCGCCGCGATCAAACTCGGCCCGCGCGTGAGGATGCACGTTGCCGCGCAGCGCCACGCGATTGGTATCGTCCACGGTCTGGGTGACCCGCGCCGGCACCCGCTTCGCCTGCTCCGCCGCGGATTGCGCCGCCGTCGTCTGCGCTCGCGCCTGCAGACAGGAAAGCGCTACCAGCAAACCCCCTACCGCTACACTTCGACGCAAGCCAGTTTTGTGGATTCTCATAATCCGCCCAAGGCTAAATTTGTCTACACTTCAGCGAATAAGACCGCACACCAACCTACAAAGCATGTTGAGAAGATTGATTTAATCCGAAATTGGTTGCCCGCGCGTCTGTTTTCTGTCGTAACTTCGCTCATGAGGCAACGTGTACAACGGACAGTCTTCGAGCTGTCCACGTGGTCAGTGGCGCTTTTTCAGTCGCGTGACGGCCGTCGCCGGCGTGAGCTTGCTCGGTTCCTTGAGAAAGTTGCCTGCCAAGAATGCATGCAGTCGCTCGCTCGCACACACCTGCCGTTTAGTATTCCCAGAAACCCGGGATAAGTTCCCGTCTAACCCTAGAAGCGGGGGAGAGCGGCAAGATAGGGGCATTGTCGAATTCGCGTCATCCTCGAGGAATTCCCTCTTGCCAGTTCTACTGTTAGTGACTAAGCTACCCCCTTTGCAATAATGAGGGTTATCGAGATGCCAAAAGAAAAGCCGCGCGTAAATATTGGGGAAGTCATCAAAACCTACCGCAGCCAACGCGGGTTGTCGCAGGGCGATATCGAGCGCCGCACAGGGCTGTTGCGCTGCTATCTCTCGCGTGTGGAGAACGGGCATACCGTGCCATCTCTCGAGACGCTGGCGAAAATCGCCGAAGCTATGGACATTTCGCTCGCAGATTTTTTTCCCGGCACCGAAACGCCGCGCGACCGCGAAACGCAGAAAATGCTCGGCGAACTATCGCAGGACGAAATCCGCTTCCTCGGCGAAATCAAGCGCTTCAGCACCACGCTGTCCGACGGCGACAAGCGCCTCGTCCTGGCCATGATCCGCAAAATGGCCACCCTCGTCCCGCCGCCCGCAGCGAAGAAACCCTTGGCGCGCCGACCCACCGCATAGAGAAATTTTGCAACACGTGTCATCCTGTGGTTTCAGCGCAGTTTGCCGGAGCCGAAGGATCTCAACCTTCCCTGTCTACAAGACATAAGTGAGCGTGGAATTTGTAGCGGCCGCGAATTTTTGGGCGACTGTTTTTTTGCTCGGGCGTTAGCTGCTTTGCCCGCGAATAATCCGAATGGCATCGGGCAAGGCCGCCTCGCCCCGACCACTACCATTTCCCTGACTATCTGCCTCTTGCGGCACGGCATCGCCTTCGCCGGGGGCTAGGAATAGATTCGTTTCCACGGCGTGCTGCTTGGTGTACAGATCGAAATACCGTCCACCGGCGGCGTAGAGCGACTCATGCGTGCCGCGCTCGATGATGCGTCCGCCTTCGACGACCAGGATTTGCTCCGCGCGCCGAATGGTCGAAAGCCGGTGCGCGATCACGAACGTAGTGCGGCCGCGCATCAGATAGCGCAGACCTTCCTGAATCAGCGCTTCGGATTCGGAATCGAGGCTGGAAGTAGCCTCATCGAGAATAAGGATGCGCGGGTCCGCTAGGATAGCGCGCGCAATGGAAACGCGCTGCTTCTGCCCGCCGGAGAGCTTGACCCCGCGTTCGCCAACCACGGTGTCGTACTTTTTCTCGAAGGACTCCGCGAATTCATCGACGCGCGCGATCCGGCAAGCCGCCATGACTTCGTCCTCGCTGGCTTCCGGGCGCGCAAACGCCACGTTTTCGCGAATCGTTCCGTCAAACAGAAATGTTTCTTGCAAGACGACGCCGAGCTGCGTTCGATAGGAATCAAGCTTGACTGTGGCGAGGTCGACGCCATCCACCAGCACGCGTCCGCTCGCCGGCACATAAAACGCCGCGATCAGCCCAATAATAGTTGACTTTCCCGCGCCGGACGGCCCGACCAGCGCCGTCACCGTTCCCGGCTCGGACTGGAAGCTCACATCGTGCAGCACTTCCTTGCGCGTATCGTAAGCGAAGCTCACATTCTCCATCGCCACGTAACCGGTAATCCGGTCCAGCGTGACGGTCCTGCGCGGATCGGCATCCTCCTGCGTCTCGTTCAAAATTTCGCGCGTGCGCTCCAGCCCAGTGATCGCTTCGGTAATCTGCGTCCCAATGGCCACAATCTGGAAAACCGGCGCCACCAGCAGTCCCAGGAAAACGTTAAACGCAAAAAACTGCCCCAAGGTCATGCCGCCGGATAAAACCTTGTGCCCGCCAAATTCCATGATGAGCGCGCTCACCAGCCCCATCAGTCCCGCCCCCGAAAGACTCATCAGCGATGTCGCAGTGAGCGTCTTCAAAACGTTGTCCAGCAGCCGCTGCACCCCAGCCGAAAAAACTTTTTCCTCGCGCTCCTCCGCATGGTAGCCCTTCACCACGCGCACACCGCCAAGCGACTCGGTCAGCCGCCCGGTCACCTCAGCATTAATTTTCGGCCGCGCCCGGAAAATCGGCCGAATGGTCTTGAAAGCCTTGTTGATAAACCCGCCGAACACCAGCAGGATCCCAAACGCCAGCGCCGTCATCATCACGCTGGTGTGAATCAGGTACACCAGCGCAAATATCGCGGTCATCAGCCCGCCGACGAACTCCACCAAGCCAGTCCCGATCAGATTGCGCACGCCTTCCACGTCGCTCATGATGCGAGAGACGAGGACCCCGGTTTTATTGGCGTCATAAAACGAAATAGGCAGACGTCCGATGTGGGCCTGCACTTGGCGGCGCAGCTCGGTGATCATTTTCTGAGCGGATTTGGAAAGAAGCTGGGTCAGCGTGAAAGAGGTGAGGCCTTGCAGAATCGTTGCGGCGAGCACGGCCAGAACGATCGGTGTCAGGAGCTGGATTTGTCGCTTACCGATGACATTGTCGACAAAATATTTCGTGGAGGCCGGCAGAACTAAACCGGCAACGCGGTTTACCGCCATCAGCACGAACCCTACAGCCAGCAAGCCCCGTCGCGGCTTGATCAGCGCCCAAACGTCCGGGAGATTTTTCCAGGCGTTCTTGCGCTTTTCTTTTTTCTGTTCGTTTTCCGTGTTCATTTAAATTCGCCGAGTATTTTAGTCCTTTGGATGCGGCGAGTGGCACAAAAACTATGCAAAATGCGCCTAGCCATTCGGCTAGGTGCGGGCATCGCGTTGCCCATGAATGGGAAGGGAATTCGCGTTAATCCGCGGCGGCTCCGCCACGGGGAAGATGGGCGGCGGCAGGGAGGTCAAGGTTCAGCACGCTGGAAATGAACTCGCTCAGCGTGATGCCCAAATGGCCCCAAAGCCGGCGCTTCAAACTTGTGTAATCCTGCGTGCCGGCGAAAAGATCTCCCATGAGTTGCCGGAAAACGGGGCTGCGCCGCAGAAACTGCACCATGCGCGTGGTCACCGCGGTGCCCAGGAACGAGCCGCGATAGAAGCGGCGCACGATGCGCGCGGCAAATTCCAGCTCCGCCGAAAACGCCGCCTTCACCCGCGCCGGGTATTTCTCCGGACAGCCTTCCGCCAGCGCGCGCCCGAGCAATTCGCCGGAACGCATCGCGTAGAAAAGCCCTTCGCCGGTGAGCGGATCCACCCAAGCGGCCGCGTCGCCAATCATCGCCCAATTTTTGCCCAGCACCGGCCGCTCCGAAAATGTGCGTTCGCGCGGCGACGGCAAAACGTGGCTGTAAAATTGCGCCCCTTCGGTGGGAATATTTTTCTTCTGCACAAAGCTCTGCAGATGGGACCGCAACTCCGTGCTCGTATGCGAAGACATGCTGCCGCAAATGCCCACCGATAAATGGTCGAAGCGCGGAAACGACCAGATGTAACCCTCAAAGTGGGGCAGAAACTTTACGGTGATCGCATCGCAGGTCTGCGGCACAAAATACCCCTGCGTCATCTCCAATTCATCGCGCTCCAGCGGCCGCGTTCCCGGCAGCAAGCGATTGCGCGCGCCGGCCGCCAGCACCAGAAAATCCGCCGTGCGCCATTCGCCGTCAACGCAATAGCGCGGCTTGGCCGCAGCGGTATCCACGCTGATCACATGCGACCGCTGCACTTTGCAGCCGGCATCGGCCGCGCGAGCGAGCAGCATGCCATTCAGCACCGTGCGCGAATAAATCACGATGGGATGGCTCATATCCAGCATCACGCTCTGCTCGTTGCTGCTGATCAACTCGATCGAACTCACCAGCTTTTTGGGATAGGGATTATCGAGGAGAAAAGGGAAGCACTCGACGGCTTTATGGGTCAGCCCGCCGCCGCACGGCTTTTCCCAGGCCAGGTGCTCGTCAAAAATATGGACGCTGTGTCCGGCGCGCGCCAACTGCTCGCCACACATCGCTCCGGATGGCCCGCCACCGACAATTGCAATCTCTGTCATGTTTTGATATCTGGCCAGGGCCCGCATTCGCTCCCTGCGCGCGAATTTGCAGGATAAAGGCCCTTTCCGTCCAAAGAGCCTCTTCAGGTGACGGGGAATATCACCAGGCAGAATCCAGCAAGAAGTATAGCACCGAAGACCGCTGCGGCAATTGCAGATCCGGTCTGCCGGTGCACGAGGTCCATGCCAAGGCGCTGGAAGATGAAAAAGAGCGCGAGGTACACGGCGAGGAGAATCACCAGGATGGCTCCGCTGTGCAGCACGAAGATGCCGAACACGAGAGCGAGAAGCGCAATCAGGCGCAGCGTCAGCGCCAGCAAGACGCGCGCCAATTTGCCGCGCGCGGCCGCCGGTCCGAGCAACAATTCCTCAGCAAGGAGATAAACAAGCGTGGCCACAAACAATACCGGGAAGCGCGCCCAGCGCGCCCAGGAAAGCCAGGCCTCGGTGAACGTCGAGTCGAGCCAGCCTGTAACCAGCAAATGCAGCACGAATCCAGCCAGCGATGCCAGCAGCAGGATGCTGCTCTTTGTCGGCCACAGCGCGCGAACTGATTTGTGATGTACCAGCAGCAGAGCGAAGCCGACAATCAGCAGAAAGCTGGCGAAATAGGCTCCGTTGTACAGCCGAACGAACGAAAGCGGGTTCCAGATTCGCAGGAGCGCCACGGCTAGGAAAGAAACAGCCGCGGTTTCGAGTAGCGCGCGGAAGACCGACACCGCTGTTGATGTGTCGCTCACTTTTTGCGGGTCAGGGACAGTGGCGGCCGCGGAGGCCGCAACCGGGTGTCGCATGCCCATCGTCTCGCGCAAGAACGGTCCCGCAAGCAGGAGAATTCCGGCAAGTCCGGCAAGCGAGCCAAAAAGTGGGGCGGAAGATGGTGCGACAGACGGTGCGCTGGACTCGCGTGGAAATTTCAGCGTCTCCGCGGTCCATTCCTGAGCCGCGCGCACTACCCGCGAATCGAAAAGCACGCTGACGTGCGTCGCGCTCGGCATGAAGAGATACTTTCCGGTCGCGGC
>Ga0137415_10000350_pt1 | contig 43549 bp, 40 predicted proteins | sample CZODoug3_1_1_16f_FD_183082 | JGI IMG/M metagenome (GOLD analysis project Ga0137415, IMG submission 183082) | Vadose zone soil fungal communities from Angelo Coast Range Reserve, California, USA - CZODoug3_1_1_16fungal (Hybrid Assembly) | ecosystem: Environmental > Terrestrial > Soil > Vadose...
CGGCTGTACCGCCCCGATGAGCTGGCCCAGCTCGCCGCCGTCCTGATCGAACAACTCGACCAGGACGGCCCACCACCGGATGACGCGGATCAGCTGGTCAACGAGCTACACCTGGCCAAATCCCGCACCGGCGGCGGAGGCCGGATCAAGGGCCAACTCGACGCCGCGACCTTCGACGTGGTCGCACGGGCTATCCGGGCCACCATGACCCCCGCCAAGTCCGCCGACCCCGCCGGGCTCGGGCGGGACACCTCGCTGGGGCAACGCCAGGCCGAAGCGCTCGGCGCGATCTGCGAACACGCCCTCGATGACGGGTATCTGCCCGCCGAAGGCGGCGAACGACCGCACATCACCGCGATCATGAACTTCGAGACCATGCGCGCCCAGGCTCGAGGGGCGGAGTTGGAGTTCGGCGGGCAGACCACCGCCGGCGAGCTGCGCCGCATGTTGTGCGATGCGAAGATCACCCCGGTCGTGTTGGGCGGGGATGGTCAGCCGTTGGACGTTGGCCGGGAGAAACGGTGTGTCACCCCCGCGCAACGCAAAGCCATCGCCGCCCGTGACGGCGGCTGCGCCCACCCCGGCTGCGACCGGACCCCAATCTGGTGCCAAATTCACCATATCCGGCATTGGTTGCACGGCGGCAGAACCGACATCGACAATCTCGTGATGCTCTGCCGCGCTCACCACCGCATCATCCACGACTCTTACTGGGCAGTACGAATACGTGACGGCCAACCGGAATTCATTCCGCCACGATGGCTCGATTTCAGTCAAACACCCCGCCGCAACGTCCGAGCATTCGTATCCACTCGGTAGTTGAACTTTGAATGGTTTCCCAGTGCTGCGGAGGGGTCTTACCGAGTCCGCTCGTGGCGACCGTACGGTGTGGTCGCCAGGCTGGTGATCAGTTTCAGCGTGTCCACGTTGGCAGAACGTGCTCACGGGCCCGGCGACCAACCAGCTCCGCAACCTGCAGGTCGATGACTTCACCTTCGGCTAGCCCTGTCGCTCGTCACCAGTCGGACTACGTGCGGAGAAAGTCTCAGGGACCGAGCCGGAGCTGCTCCGCTGAGAGGATGATCTGCCCATGATGCGTTGGATTCCGGTCGTGCTCGGTGCGGTGTTTGGCCTGGTGCTGTTGCGTTTCGGTGTCGTGTGGACGTTGCAGGGCCTCAACCTCTGGGGCGGCAGCTTCATGAGCGGCTCGTCGCGGTGGCTGGTCATCGGGCTGATCCTGGACGTCGCCGGCATCGTCCTGCTGCTGCAGGCGGCACTACTGGCGAGGCGCCGCGCCAGCCGCTGACACCTCGGTAGCCCGAGCCCGGGCTAGGGCGTGTCCTAGTCCCTTCGGCCGATTCGGCCCTTTGCCGGGGTGTGCTCCCATGGGTGGGCCGCTCCCGTCGAACCGAGGGCTGGAGGAGCTCGATGGCTGATATCGCGACCCTGGCGGCGAGCCGCGCGGCGGCGGACCGGATGTCCCGGCTGGTCGACGGCTACCTCGCCACCCAGCTGGTCTACGTGGCCGCCAAGCTGCGGCTGGCGGATGCGCTCGCGCCGGCGCCGCTGACCTGCGTGGACCTTGCCGAGGCGGTCGGCGCGGTGCCGGGCGTGCTGCGTCGGGTGCTGCGCGGGCTGGCCGCCGAACAGGTCCTGGACGAGCTGCCGGACGGGCGGTTCGCGCTGACCCCGACCGGGCAGCTGCTGCGGACCGACGTGCCGGGTTCGCGCCACGGTGGGGCGCTCGCCGGAGGCGCTGCCGGCTACGCCGCGATGGCCGGGCTGCTGGCGGCGGTCCAGGGCGGTGGCATCCCGTTCGAGCTGGTGCACGGCGAGCCGTTTGTCAGCCACCTCGACGCGCGGCCCGACCAGCGGGACCTCTTCCAGGCCTCGATGGCGGCCCGGGCGGCCCGGGAGGCGGCGGCCGTGGTCGCGGCGTACGACTTCGGCCGGTTCCGCACGGTGGTGGACGTCGGCGGCGGCGCTGGGCTGCTGCTGGACGCGGTGCTGGCCGCCGCGCCGGAGGCCACCGGGCTGCTGTTCGACCGGCCGGAGGTGCTTGACGGTGCCCGGCTGCCCTCGGTGGGTGGCGACTTCTTCGTGGAGGTGCCTGACGGGGCGGACGCCTACCTGTTGTCCCGGGTGATCCACGAGTGGGCCGACGCCGACGCGGTGACGATTCTGCGCAACTGCCGCCGCGCCATGCCCGAGCACGCGACGCTGCTGCTGGTGGAGGCCGTGCTGCCGGAGCGCGCGGTGGAGCTGCCGACGGCGGTGCGGCTGGACCTGCAACTGCTGGCGATGCTGGGTGGGCGGGAACGGACCGCCGCCGAGTACGCCGCCCTGCTCGACGCGGCCGGGCTGCGGCTGGCCGACCTCGTCCCGGCGGACGCGCCGACCGGCCTGCACGTGCTCGAGGTCCGCCCCCAGTAGCCCGGCCCCGCCCCCGGTAGCCCGGCGCCATGGCTCTCCTAGAGTCGTGGCCAGGTCACCGGGCTCCCTGGTCGAGCAGCCTGGTCGAGCAGCGTCTCGAGTGAGCCGGTGTGACAAGTCCCGGCCTGGAACTCGTCCCAGTCGACGATGCGGCGGTGCAGCGGCGCGGTCGTGGCCACCCCCTCGACCGTCAGCTCGGCCAGCGCCCGGCGGGCTCGGGCGATCGCGCGGTCCCGGTCCGGCGCCCACACCATGAGCTTGGCCAGCAGCGAGTCGTAGAAGGGCGGGACGGCCTTGCCGGCCTCGAAGCCGGTGTCGACGCGGATCCCCGGCCCGCCGGGGAGGCGCAGCTGGGAGATCTTGCCGGGGGAGGGGAAGAAGTTGCGGTCCGGGTCCTCGGCGTTGATCCGGAACTCGATGGCCACGCCACGTGCCGCGATGTCGTCCTGCCCCACCGACAGGGCGCAGCCGGCGGCGATCCGCAGTTGTTCGGCGATCAGGTCCACTCCGGTGACCAGTTCGGTCACCCCGTGCTCGACCTGGATGCGGGCGTTGACCTCGATGAAGTAGAAGTCGAACGTCCTCGGGTCGACCAGGAACTCGACCGTGCCGGCACCCAGGTAGCCGACCTCCATGGCGAGCCGGAGGGCGGCCGCGCCGAGATCCTTGCGGAGCTGGTCGGGCAGCCCGGGTGCGGGGCTCTCCTCGACCAGCTTCTGCCGGCGCCGCTGCAGCGAGCAGTCCCGCTCGCCCAGCTGGATCGCGTTGCCGTGGCCGTCGGCGAGGATCTGCACCTCGACGTGGCGCGCGTCGACGATGCATTTCTCGACGAACAGCCCGCCGTTGCCGAACGCGGCGTCCGCCTCGCGGGTGGCGGCGGCGAACGCGGTCCCCAGCTCATCGGGGCGGTCGACCCGCCGGATGCCCCGCCCACCGCCGCCGGCGGACGCCTTGAGTAGCACCGGGTAGCCGATCTTGTCCGCGTAGCGGAGTGCCTCGTCGGCGTCCTCGAGCAGGGCGCTGCCGGGCACCACCGGGACCTCGGCCTGCTCGGCGGCGGCGCGGGCGGACACCTTGTCGCCGACCCGCTCGATCGTCTCACCGCGCGGGCCGACGAAGGCGATGCCCGCCCGGGCACACGCGTCGGCGAAGGCGGCGTTCTCAGCGAGGAACCCGTATCCCGGGTGGACGGCGTCGCAACGGTGCTCGACGGCGGTGGCCACGATTCGGCCGATGTCGAGGTAGCTGCTCCTCGCCGGTGCGGGACCGATCCGGACGGCCTCATCGGCGAGCCGCACATGTACGGCGTCGGCGTCGGCGTCGGAGTAGACGGCGATCGAGTGCAGGCCGAGATCTCGGCAGGCGCGGATCACCCGTACGGCGATCTCGCCCCGGTTGGCGACGAGAACCCGTCGAATCGGCCGTTCGCTCATGTCAGTCTCGCGATCGGCTGGCCCGCATCGACCGGCGCGTCGTTCTCCACGAGGAACTGCACGAGGGTGCCCGGCTGCTCCGCGGTGATCTCCTGGAACATCTTCATGACCTCGATCAGGCCGATGACCGTGCCGGCCTCGACGTGCTGGGACTCGGTGACGAACACGTCCGAGTCGGGGTCGGGGCGACGGTAGAAGGTGCCCGGGAACGGCGCGTGCACGATGTGCTCGGTCATGTCGGCTGGTCCTCTCGCGGGGGTTGCGGGACGGCGGCGGGTGATTCAGTCGAAGCCGAGGGCGCTGCGAACCCGGTTCAGGCGATCGGCAGCCTCACGGCGCGCGGTCAGCGCCTCGTCCAGGGAGACCTCGACGAACCGCGTGACGTCGTTGCTCCTGGACTGGCCGGCCCGGGCGATGTCGGCGCTGATGATCGTGGCGATCGTGGCGTAGCCGCCGCCGGTCACGGCGTCCCTGAGCAGCGCGATCGGCTCGGATCCACCCGGTACCTGGATCGACCCGACCGGGTAGCCGATGTCGACGACGTTCGCCGGGTCGCTGCCGGCACCCGCCGGTGGCGTCCGAGCCACAAAGTCGATGCCGCCACCCCGGTAGCGGTAGCCGACCCGGTTCGCGTCCGAGGTGACCCGCCAGTCGGTGCTGAAGAAAGCCGCCAGGCTCGCCGGGACGACGCGGTAGCTGGCCAGCCCGACCACGACCCGGAGCTCGACCTGGGCCGGGTGGGTGGTGCGCAGCGCCGCCGGCACGCTGCGTGCCGCCGCCCGGCGGTCGGGTCCGGTCACGCCGACCTTCAGCTCGTCGCCGGCGCGCAGCGCCCGACCCTCGAATCCGCCCGCCCCGACCAGGGTGTAGGTGGACCGACTGCCGAACACACTGGGCACGTCGATGCCGCCGGAGATGCCGAGATAGGCGCGGGCACCGGAGCGCAGGAAGTCGAAGCTGAGCACGTCGCCGGCGGCCACGTCGTGCGCCGTCCATGACTCGATCTCGGTCCCGTTGACCCGGGCGGGCAGGTCGGCGCCGGTGACCGCGATGCGAACCGGCTCGGTGAACTCGATCTCCGGGCCCAGGTAGGTGCACTCGAGGGCGGCTTGCCCGTCGGTGTTGCCCACCAGCAGGTTGGCCACCTCGTAGGAGAACAGGTCCATGGCGCCGGACGGCGGCATGCCCAGGTGGTAGCCGCCGCTGCGCCCGGCGTCCTGCACCGTGGTCATCAGCCCCGGGCGGCGGATCTCAAGCGGCATCGAGCACCTCACACAGTCGCCGGACGGTGGCGTCCGGTTCGGCGAACCAGTCCCTCGGCACGAACTCCAGCTCGGCCGAGTGGTGCCGAAACGATCGGTCGCCCACGGTCGCCCGGATCGCGTCGTACTCGGACCGGTCGATGGGGCGGTACCGGATCAGGTCGCCGGGGCGGTAGTAGGTGTAGTTCTCCCGGAAGTCCGGCAGGGTCTGCGTGGCGTCCACGATCGGACCGGGGCAGATCCCGAAGAGCTGGTAGCCGCCGGCTCCGTCCACCGGGTAGATGGCGGTGAAGCCGCCGCCCCAGCCCAGCGCCCGCTCCGGGGTGAAGGTTCGTGGCCGGACGTACTTCGGGACCTCGATCTGGCGCCGCGGGGGGACCAGCTGGTAACCCCACGGGACGCACGGCACGAAGCCGGTCATGGACACGATGAACGGGGCGCCGACGATGGCGTCGATGAACGAGTCGACGTCGGCGTAGCCGTTGAGCTGGGCGGCGAACTCGAGATCGGTCAGTTCCGGCGTCTGGTGCCGGTCGCGGAACCGCATCAGGGCACTGTGCGTCCACTCGTCGCGGAACAGCACCGGGACGTCGGTGATGCGGGTTCGCAGCACGAAGTCCTCGGCGTCCCCGACCTCCGTCGCGATCTCCCGCAGCCGCTCGGTCATGGCACGTGGGTGCACCACGTCGGGGTCGATGCGCACCATGTAGGCGGCGTTGGCCGGGCAGATCTCGGTCACTCCGGGAATCCGGAGCTCGCCGATCCGGCGCGTGATGGCCTGCGCCCGCAGGTTGACCGACAGGCTCATCGCCTCGGCGAGCTGCACGACGATCCACTCGTCGCCGCCGTAGGTGTAGAGGACCCCGTCGGCGTCGGGGGTGAGCTCGGCGCGGGTCGGGGCGCTCATCCGGCCGCTCCCACGGCGGCGATGCCGGCGCCGGCGTCCAGCACGGCGCCGCGTACCGCGTTGGCGACCTCGACGGCGTTCGGGCCGTCCGAGTGGATGCACACGCTGGCCGCTTCGTGCCGGATCAGGGTGCCGTCCTCCGCCTCCACCACCCCCTCGGTGAGGAAGCGCTTGACCTGGGAAGCCGCGAAGGTGACGTCCGTCCGGAGCTTGCGCCGCTGGATGATGATCCGACCGTCGGGGGAGTAGGTGAGGTCCGGGTAGATCTCCGGGATCACCTGGTGGCCCAGGCCGGCGAGCTCGTCGCAGAACACCGCGCCGCCGGTCGGGGCGGGCCAGTAGACCTTTGCGTCGGGTGCCATCGCGTGCACCGCCCGCGCGGCCGCGGCGCCGGCCTGCTCGTCGTCGCGCAGGTAGGCGTAGAAGGCGCCGTGTGGTTTGACGTGGTTGAGCCGCATGTCGTGCGCGGCGAGGAAGCCGGTGAGCGCCCCGACCTGGTAGGTCACCGCGGCCGCGACCTCCTCGGGGTCCAGCGCGATCCGCCGGCGACCGAAGCCGGCGACATCCTGGAAGCCCGGGTGGGCACCGACGACGACCCCGTTGCGCTTGGCGTCGCGCACCGTCCGGTCCATGATCACCGGATCGCCCGCATGGAAGCCGCACGCCACGTTGGCGGTGGTGATCAGCGGCATGATCTCGGCGTCGGCGCCGATCGTGTAATGGCCGAAGCCTTCGCCGATGTCACAGTTGATGTCGACGGTGCGCGGTGCGGGCGGCGTACTCATGGGGCGTTCCTTCCGGTGCGTGGCGGTCATCTCGGGATCGGGCACGGTCTGATCCCGGCCGCCGCCTCGAGCAGCTCGGGCGGCGTCAGGACATTGGCCCGCCAGTCCCGGGTGATGTGGCGGTGTCGGAGCTGGTCGGTGCCGTCGAGCAGGGTGAGTACCCAGGGCGGGGTCAGCGGAATCTGGTCGACCTGGCGCCCGGTGGCCTCGGCGACCGCGCAGGCCACCGCCGCGGCGACGTTGAGGATCGGTATCTCGCCGGCCCCCTTGACCCCGAGCGGCCCGAGCGAGGGGGCGCCCTCGAACAGCGCGATGTCTACCGGGACCGTGTCACCGGCAAGGGGCACCCGGTACGTCTCGAAGCCGGACTGGGCCACCTGGCCGGCCTCGTCGAAGGTCACGGTCTCGTGCAGGGCGTAGCCCAGTCCCTGCACGACACCGCCCTGGATCTGGCCCCGGATCGCCCTCGGGTTGATCGCCCGCCCGACGTCCTGCACCACGCGGTAGGCCAGCACCCTGACCTGGCCGGTGTCCGGGTCGACGGCGAGCTCGCAATCGTGCACCGCGAAGACCGGGATGTCGATGGCGTCGATCATGTGGCCGGCGGCGCAGCCGGGCATCGACGGCGTGCCGCGCCCGGTGAACGAGCCCGAGCCGGAGATCGGGCCGGTGGTGGTCTGGGCGTGGGCGGCGACCTGCGCCAGCGTGATCGAGCGGGACGGCACCCCGGCGACCGAGATGGCGCCGGGGCCGATCACGATGTCTTCGGGCGCCGCCTCGAGCAGGTCGGCGGCAACCTTGGCGATCTTCGCCTTGGCGTCGTCGCAGGCCGCGATGCTCGCGGCCCCGAGCGAGACCGTGGTCCGGCCGCCGCCGACGCCGAGGTCGAACCCGGCCGCGTCGGTGTCCGCCTCCCGCACGACAACGTCTCGGGGGTGGATCCCGAGGGACTCCGCGACGAGCTGCGGGATGGCCTGCATGGTCGATCCGGAGCCGATCTCGACGCCCGCGGTGACCAGGGTCGCCGTGCCGTCCGGGTTCACGTTGACGGTCGCGGCGGCCGGGCCGACGAAGATGAACCAGGTGCCGACGACCGTGGCGCGGCCGTACAGCTCGCCGGGGCGCGGCCGCCTCGGCTCGATGCCGCGCAGCTCCCGCATCCGGTCGAGCATCGGGCCGAGCACATCGCCTTCGAACACCTGACCGGTTGCCCCGATGTCCCCGTCCCGCAGCACGGCCCGGCGGCGGAACTCCTCGCGGTCCATGCCGATCGCCGTGCAGACATCGTCGGTGTGCCGCTCCAGGGCGAACGTGTTGTAGGTGCCGTTGCAAGCACGGAATGCGCCGGTCGGCGCGGTGTTTGTGTAGACGGCCCGGCTGATCATCCGCACGGCCCCGAGCCGGTAGTTGCCGCCCAGGGTATGGGCGGTCATCGTGGTCAGGAAGGGCTGTTCGCCACCGTAGGCGCCGCAGTCCATCAACACGACCGCCTCTCGGGCGACGATCTCGCCGTCCCGGGTGACCGCGGAGCGCAGCCAGATGTCGGCGTTCTCCCGGAACAGGGCCAGCCGCATCTCCTCCGGTCGGCTGAGCACGAGCTTGACCGGCCGGTCGGCCGTGCGGGCCAGCACGGCGGCGATCGGTTCGATCGACACCTCGAACTTCATGCCGAAACCGCCGCCCACCGGCGGCACGATCACCCGCACGTCCGACGGTCGCATCCCGAGCAGCCGGGCGGTCCCGTTGCGCACCGCCCACGGGTTCTGCGTCGAGCTCTCCAGCACGAGCCGGTCGTGTTCCAGCCAGGCGGTGCATGCCCTCGGCTCGAGCGGCGCCTGGTTCTGCCGCCCGGCGCGGAAGCAGTTCTCGACCACGACGACGTCGTCCCTGGCGAACGCGGCGGCGGTGTCCCCGCGCACCACCGTCGCCTCCCAGGCGATGTTCCCGGCCCGGGTACCTCCCTCGACGAGCTCCTCGTAGCGCGCCCAATCGGGATGAATCTCCCGGGCGCCCTCGGCGAGGGACTGGTCCATGGTGAGGTTGGCCGGCAACGGCTCGGTCTGGACGACCACCGCGGCGGCGGCGGCCTCCGCCTGGGCCAGGGTCTCTGCCGCGACCGCGACCAGCGGCTCCCCGTGGTAGCGGATCACCCCGTCGGCGAACAGCGGGTGGTCGGCGACCCCGATGCCATAGCGCCCGGGCGCGTCGGCGGCAGAGACGACCGCATGGACGCCGGCCATGCTCCGGGCGGCGGTCACGTCGATCCGGACGATCCTGGCCGCGGCGCGGTCGGCTCGGCGGATCGCGGCGTGCAGCGTGCCGTGGCGCTGGCGGTCCACCGCGAACCGGGTGCGGCCGCGCAGCTTGTCCTCCGCGTCGCGCCGGGGCAGGTCCGACCCGATGGTGCTCATGACACCGGACCCCGAGGTGCGCGGGACGCCCGATCTCGGGGTGTGCGGGACGCCTGATCTCGGGGTGCGCCGTTCGCCCGGTCCCGGGGGCCGCGGATCTCCCGTAGCGCCGCCGCCGCGGCCAGCGCGGACTCCACGATCCGGGCGTAGCCGGTGCACCGGCAGATGTTGCCGCTGAGGTGGTCGCGGACGTCGTCGGCGGTGGGGTCGGGGTTGGCGCGCAGCATCGCGGTGAGCGAGATCGTCATGCCGGGGAAGCACATGCCGCACTGCACGGCGTCGCTGTCCTTGAGCGCCCGCTGCACGGCGCCCAGCGGTTCGCCGCGCGGCGTCACGGCTTCGATGGTGCGGACGTCGTGCCCCTCGACGAGCCCGACCGGCACCAGGCAGGCCGGCACCGCCTCGCCGTCCAGCTCGACGAGGCACGCCCCGCAGAAACCCTCGCCGCACACGAGCTTGGTGCCGGTCAGGGCGAGGTTCTCGCGCAGCACGCTGGCCAGCGACGTCATCGGTGGGGCGTCGACCAATCGTGCCGCGCCGTTCACGGTCAGCATCACGCGCACTCAGGCCTGCCCGGTCGTCGGCGCCGCGAGCGCGGCGGTGATGGCCCGGCGCAGCAGAACCGGCACAACGCGCTCGCGGTACCAGCCGGGAACGTCGACGCCGGCCCGCCCGAGCGGCGCGCCGGCGCATTCCCGAGCGGTTCGGGCGGCGTGCACCGGGTCGAGTGGGTGCCCGACGAGGAGCTGTTCGAGCTCCGGCCACCGCCGCGCGACCGGCTCCACCGAACCGACCGCCACCCGGATGTCCTCGACGATGCCCGCCGTGTCGGTGTCGCAGGCGACGCTGACGATCGCCACCGGGTAGTCCCCGGCCCGGCGCAGGGGCAGCCGGGCATGCCCGGTGAGCCGGCTCCGCCTCGGTACGACGACCTCCGTCAGCAGCCGGCGCGAGCCGGCGCCCCCTCGGCTGCGCAGGTGTTCGACCAGCGGGAGCTCGCGCCGGCCACCCGCGCCGGCCAGGTCGCCCGGGTCGCCCGGGTCGAGCACGACGACCCGGGCGTCGAGGCTCAACAGTGCCGGCGTGAGGTCGGCCGAGGCGAACTCCGCCGTGCAGAGGTTGCCACCGAGCGTTGCCCTGGCCCGGACACCCGGGTTCGCGGAGTGCGCGGCGGCCTGGTGGAGCACCCGGACATCGCGGTCACCTGCGGTCGCGGCCGCGAGCTGGGCGTGGCTGAGGGATGCGCCGAACCGGAACTCGCCGGGCCGCCGGTCCAGCACCCGCAGCTCCGCCAACGCGCCAAGCGAGACGTACCCGGGCGCCCAGGGTTGTCCACGCAATGGGCTGCGCATCAACCAGGTCGCACCCGCCAGTGGGATGAGTCCGCGCTGGCCATCGGCCAGCAACGAGCTCGCCTCGGCGAGAGTGTCCGGCCGGTGCAGCGTCGGTGTCGCGCTCATCCGCCGAAGTATTGGCGGCCGGAGGTGCCCGCGGTATGTCACGGATCGCGGAGCATGGGACAGCCACTGCGCGGAACCGGAGATTCGCCGCGGCTGAGGGTCACGGCTAAACTCCCGCGATGGTGAGGCCCCTGGCGAGTCTGCTCCGCCGGGCCGAGCTGGGTCTGGTGCTGCGCTACGGCAACCAGGACGTGCCGCTGTGCTGGGTACACGCCAGCGACCTACCTGATCCGACGCCGTACCTGGACAATGGCTGATCGGGTGCGCGAGGACCTGGACGCGCGCGTGCATTCGCTGATGGACCTGCAGCGCCAGCTGATCGGGGCCGCCGAGGCCCGCCCGTCCCGGCGCTCGGTGGTGGCTCTGCTGGCGCGGCATCTGGACGGCTGGGTCATGGTGCTGACCAAGGACGGTCGGCTGCTCGCCGGCGCTCCGGAGGAGGCGACCCGCAACGCTGAGCTCGTCGGCATGGAGGTCCGTACGGGTCCAATCGGCATGCGAGCCTTCGATGTCCCGGGCCGGCGGGTCACCCTGATCCCCTTCGAGGCGCGGGAACCCGGTCAGGTGTGGCTGGCGATCGGCCGGGCCGCGCCGCTGACGACGCTGGAGATGGCTCTGGTGGACACGGCCACCGCCCTGCTCCGGCTCGACATTGCGCGCACCGCGGAGCTGCTCGACGCCGAACGGCGGGAGCGCCGCATCGTGCTGGACCTGTTGCTCGCCGGCCGCGACCTGTTGGCCGAACGGGCGACCGAGACACTGGGCCTGCCGTTCCCCGTCGGCAACCTGCGGATCGCCCTGCTGTCCGAGGACGGGGACGGTGACCTGTTGCGGGTCCTGGAGAACGACCGGAGCCTGCGCGTCGCCTCGGCGCTCGTCGCCCCGGACGTACAGGGCCGCGCCGTCGTGGTCATGCCCGATCTGGAGGGCGCGCTCGAGGTGCTGCAGGGCGTGCTGAGCCTGGTGGTCGGGGGCCGGGGAGTGGTCAGCGAGCCGATCGAGGTGACCGGCATTCCCGATGCCTGGCGGCGGCTGGGCACGTTGCTCGTGGCGTTGCCGGCGCGGTCCTCGACCCGGCTCGCGGTGGCCAGCGATGTCGCCGCCGAGGGCCTGTTCGCCCACCTGGACTCCGGGGAGGCGCGCGGCTGGGCGGACGCCGTACTGAGCCCGTTGGAGCCGAGCGGCCGGATCGATCTGGTGGCCACCGTCCGGACCTTTCTCGCGCACAACGGCAACACCGAGGCGGCGGCAGCGGCGCTCGGCATTCATCGCCGAACGCTCGGCTACCGACTCGACCGGGCCGAGGAGGCGCTCGCCCGGTCGCTCTCCGATCCGACCGTGCGTGCCGAACTCTGGTTCGCGTTACGCGTACGCGACGTCGGCTGAAACCTGCTGCTCACATAGCCGGGACGGATGTCGTCAATCGCGCAGACCGGCCGCCGTTCTCCGCGATCCGCGCACTGTCGCGGCCCGGGGTCACCGCTCAAGCTTCGGACTCATCCGGTGTCCAGTCCCGACGAGTCTGTGAGGACCCGATGACCATTTCCGAACAACGAGCCGCGCTCGACGTCAGCTTCGTCGACGATCCACGGGTCGTGCGCGCGGCGGCCACCGAGGACTACTCGACCCACATCGTGCCCCGGTCCTGGCGGTCCGGCAGGTGGTCGTTGGCCTCGGCGTGGTGGGCGCTGTTCTCCGCGATGTTCTGGCTGTACATCGCCGTCGCGTCGGCCGACGCGGTCGGCACCCCGAGCACTCTGGTCGGGATGGCGCTGAGCGTCGCCAGCTACGGCGCGATCAACCTGGTGCTGTCGCGCTACGCGGCTCGGACGGGGCTCACCGTCGCGTTGCTGTCCCGGCGGCTGTTCGGGCTGCTCGGTTCGGCTCTGGCGCCGCTCATCCTGGCGGCCACGGCGATCTACTACGGCGTCTTCGAGGGCTCCATCGTCGCCGCTGCATTTCACCAGTACTTCGGTGGTGACCTGCGCATCTGGTACCTCGCGGCGGTCGCCTACGCACTGCCGCTCGTGATCGGCGGGGTACGCACGTGGTTGGACAAGCTGAACGGTGTGCTGTTGCCGCTCTACGCCGCCGGGCTGGTCGCCGTCGTCGTGGCCGCGACCCTGAAGCAGGGTTACCCGCACGACTGGCTGACCTCGACGGCGTCGACGAGCGCGCTGCCCGGCTGGCTGACCTCCTACCTGCTCTACATGGGCGTGTGGATCATGATGATGTACACCGTGGACTACGCCCGGTTCGGCAAGGAGAGCGACCGTGGGTTCCACGGCACGGTCAGCTTCGGCTGGGTGTTCTATGCCTGCACCTTCGCTGTCAACGGCCTGGTCGGCATCTACCTGCTGCGCGCGTGGCACATCGCGGGCTCCGAGACCGGCGTCATCCAGGGGTTTGTCAACTCACTGGGCCTCGTCGGCGTCCTGGTCATCTTCGTCTCCCAGACCCGGATCAACACCGCGAACTACTATCTGGCCTCGTCGAACCTCGAGGCACTGGCCGCCCGGGTGCTCCGCATCCACCCGCCGAGGGTGGTGTGGGTACTGGCCGCCGGGGTGATCGCCTACCTGCTGATGCTCACCGACGTGCTCGGCTACCTGCTGATCGCGCTGGCCTGGCAGGGCGTGTTCGTCACCGCCTGGGTGGCGATCGCACTGGTGCACATCGCCACCCACTCGGGCGTCGACGCGGCGCTGCCCGAGTTCCGGCCGGGGCGGCTGCGCCCGTTCAGCGCCGGCGCGGTCGCCTGGGTGCTCGCGTCGGCCATCGGCATCGCGCTCACCGTGCAGACCGCCGCGCCGACCCTCGCGCAGCTCGCGCCGCTGGTCACCGTCGTACTCGCGGCGGTCGGCTACTACCTGTCGACCAAGCTCGGCGGCGGCGTTGTCGTCGAGCGGGGCGAGGACCCGCGCGCCGAGGTCGGCGACATGTGGGAGGCCCGCATCCGATGCCATGCGTGCGACCTGTCGTACATTGCGGTCGAGATGGACCGTGACCCGTCGGCCGGCGGCGCGGCGATCTGTTCGGCCTGCGCCGCGGACTCAGCCGCCATGCTGCGCGCGGTACGGGAGGAAGGACGCCACCGCTGAGCGCAATCATTGCCAGCCGGCCGGCCACGGATGGTCACCCGGCGGTCACCTACCGCCCGGCGGGGGACCGGTACCTGCTGGTCGAGTACGGCGAGCTGGCGCTCGACCTGGAGCTGAACTTCTTTGCCATCGCGGTCCGCGCCGCGCTCGGTGAGCACGCCCCGGACGGCCTCATCGAAGCCGCTCCGGGGTTCCGCTCACTGCTGCTGCACTACACGCCGGCGGTGCTCTCTCAGCGGGCGTTGGTCGCAGCGCTGGACGAGCTGCACGAGGCCCAGCGGCCGGTCCGCTCGCTGGTGCTCGCCAGCCGGAACATCACGCTGCCGATCGCCTTCGACGACTCGGCCAGCCGGGAGGCGGTCCGCCGCTACGCCGCGACCACCCGGCCGGACGCGCCCAACGTCCGCCACGGGTCGAATATCGACTACCTCGTCGAGTACAACGGCCTGGACGACCCGCGAGCGTTCTACGACGTCGTGCTCGGCACAGCCTGGTGGAACGCCTACACCGGGTTCTTTCCCGGCCTGCCGTTCCTGTACCCGCTGGACCCCCGCCATGCCATCACCGCGCCGCGCTACAACCCGACCCGGAGCTGGACCGCGGCTGGCACCGTCGGTATCGGCGGGCCGTGCGTGGCGATCTATCCCGTCGAGTCGGTCGGCAGTTACCAGCTGTTCGGCCGGACGGTTCCGGTGTACGACCACCTGGGCAGGCACGCCGCGTTCCGGGACGACCCGCTGCTTATTCGCCCTGGCGACCGCGTCCGGTTCCACGAGGTGACCGAGCAACAGTTGCTCAACGACCGCAGGGAGGTGCTGGAGAACCGGTACTCGTATGACATTCGGGACGACCGCTTCGCGGTGGCCGAGCACCTCGACCAGATCGCGCCGCTGGTCGAGCCGGCGCAGCGGCTGCGCACCGCCCGCGAGCAGGCCCGACAGCGCACAGCGGTGCCCTGATGTCCGAGTCATGGCCCGCGCTCGAAGTCCTGGTGCCGGGCCTGGAGACCACGATCCAGGACTATCCCGGTCGACTGGGGCACCAGTCGCGCGGATTCTTCCCGGCCGGCCCGACCGACGATCTTGCCTTCCGGATGGCGAACGCACTGGTCGGCAACGACATGGCCGACGCGGCGTTGGAGATCACCACGGGCCGCTGCGAGTTCCGGGTTCGCGCCGACTCGGTGGTCGCGGTGACCGGCGCCGACGGTGCCGGGATCAGCTGCAACGGCCGGGCGGTGCCCATGTGGCGGACGGTGGCGATCGCCGAGGGCGACGTGCTGACCTGTGCCGCTGTCCGGGGCCCGGGATTCCGGCTATACCTGGCCGTGGCCGGCGGCATCGACGCGCCGGTCGTGATGGGCTCGAGGGCGACCTACCCCGTTGGCGGGATCGGCGGCATCGAGGGCAGGGCGCTGATCCGGGGTGACGTGCTGCGGCGCTTCGACACCGCGCCCCGCGTACCCCGCAGGGTGCCGCACGACCTGCGACCGAGGCTGACCAGCGAGTGGGAGATCGAGGTGATGCGCGGCCCGCACGCCGACCCGAGCCTGTTGACCGAAGCGGACTGGCGGGACTTCACGACGCGGCGCTGGCGGGTGGACCTCAGCTCGGACCGTGGCGGCGTCCGACTGAACCCACACCGGTTCACCTGGGCTCGAGCGTCCGGCGGGGTTGCCGGCGGCCACCCGTCGAACATCCTGGACGGCCAATTCCCGCTGGGTGGCGTGGCCGCCGAGGGCGACGTGCTGGTCATCCTCGGCCCGGACGGCCCTACCGCGGACGGCTTCTGTGTGCTGGCCACCGTGGTGGAGGCCGGGCGGTGGAAGACCGGCCAGGTGCGCCCCGGGCGTGATGCGATCCGGTTCCGCGAGGTCTCACTGGACGAGGCGCTGACGCTGGCGCGGCGCGTCGCCTACGCCACCGACCCCGCGCATTACGAGCGACTGCCGAGCCACCACGCCGCACGCTGATCCGCTGCCCGGCGTCAGGCCTGGTTCAGCGGGTGGGCCTGGAAGAACGCCCACATCACCTCGGTCGCCGAGAGGGTGTGGCTGACCGGCCCGGGGCCACTGTCGGTGAGCGCACCCGGCCAGGTGTGCCCGCCGCCGACGATCCGGTAGTGCACCAGTGCGGAGCCGGCCGCGCAGCCCGGCCAGCTCAGCTCGGTGACGTCGCTGCCAATCGCCGTGCTGGTCGGGTCGGCGCACCGGTCGTGGCCGGCCCAGCGCCGCAGCCAGTCGGCCATCGACGGGTAGTGCTCGCCGTGGCTGACCCCGCCGTCATAGGAGATCACCTGGTCGCCGGTGCCATGGAAGTCGACGACCGGCACCGGCGGGCTGCCCGCGCAGCCGGCGTCGGTGCCGGGGTAGAACGCGCCGGACACGGTGGCGAAGGCGGCGATCCGGTGCGGCAGCCGGCAGGCCAGCAACGCGGTGAAGCCGCCGCCCTCGGACTTGCCGGTGGCGAAGATCCGTGACTGGTCGACGCACAGCGTGTCCTCAAGCCGGTCGAGCAGCGTGTTGACGAACCGCACGTCGTCGGCCCCGGCGTTCGCCGGCGCGCCCTGCCAGGCGGTCTCGCCGTCCGGGCCGGGCAGCCCGCGCGGGTAGACGGCGATGGCGTTCAGCGCGTCGATCCCGGAGAACGCCTCGATGTCGTTTCCGGTGCCCTTGCGGCCGTGGAAGGCCAGTACCAGCGGGGTCGGCCGGTTCGGCTGGAACCCGGTGGGCAGGTGGATCAGGTACGTGCGTGGCTGGCCGCCGGACTCGAGGGTGCCCACCGTCGTGCTCCCGGTCGCGACGTCCGGCTGGCGCTGGCAGCCGGCGCTCGCGGCGGCGGGCCGGGCCCGGGTGCTCAGCGAGGCATCCGCCGAGGGCGCGGCCGCGGCGCAGCCGGTCAGTGCGGTCAGCACCGCGGCGAGGACCGCCACGGTCACCATCCTGGTCATTCGGTCAGCCTTCTTCCGGTGGGGCCAGCGGCCCGGGGTCGGTGGGGGTGCCGGTGCGGCCGGCGACGGCGTCGCGCAGCTGGGCGAGGTGGTCCCGGGTCAGCCGCTCGGCGGCGACCGGGTCGCGGTCGCGGACCGCGGCGAAGATCGCGAGGTGTTCGGCGTGGTCGCGGTGCCGGTCGTCGATCAGCCGCCGGACGGCGCGCTGCTCGTCGCGCCGGGCCGCGAGCAGCGAGTCGACCACCTCGAACAGCACGCGGTTGCCGGATGCGGCGGCCAGCTCCCGGTGGAAGTTCATCGGCCGGGTGGCGTCGGCCGGGTCCCGCACCGGCCGGGCGCGCCGGGCCGTCTCGGTGGCGCGCTCCAGCCGGCGCAGCTGGTCCTCGGTGCGGTGCAGGGCGGCCAGCGCCGCGATGCCCGGCTCGATCGTGAGCCTGGCCTCGACCAGCGCCACGACCAGCTCGGCGCCCAGGGGCGCGAGGTTCGGGTTGGGCAGCAGCGTGCGGTGGATGCCGGGCCCGACGTAGATCCCGGAGCCGTGCCTGAGCCGGACCGCGTCGGTGGCCTGCAGCCGGCGCAGCGCCTCGCGGATCGTTGGGGTGGTGACCTCGAACCGGGCGGCCAGCGCGCGCACCGTCGGCAGCGCGTCGCCGGGTGCCAGGCCCTGCTCGCTGATCAGCCCGAGCAGTCCCTCGGTCAGCCGGTCGGAGAGGCCGGCCGGCCTGGCGTGGTCGTTCGGCGACATGAATTGATTAAATCACTTAGTCAATCTCGGCGCCGGCCGGCGCTCTCAGGAAAGGGCGGAGGGCAGGGTCAGGAACGGCTGGCGGCGACGAGGGTCGCCGAGCGCACGAACGCGTCCCGCGCTGGGTGCGGGGTGTGCCGGGGCCAGCAGAGCACGAGCTGCGTGTCCGGCAGGTCGGTGACCTCGACGGCGGGGCAACGGTGGTCGCCAGCGTGTATCCGGGCACCCAGCAGGTCTTCGCGCGGATGGACCAGGCCGACCTGGCCGCCGTGGTCGCGCTGGTCGACGCCGGCCGGCTCACCGTGCGGGTTCGCGGCCAGCTACCCACTGGAGCGCGCGGCGGACGCGCACCGGGCCCTGGCGGCGGGATCGGTAGCCGGCAAGATCGTGCTCGACGTCGGCTGAGTACCGCGGCGGTCGATGACATCTGTCATGGGCATGTCGTGACGCTTGTCGGGGGGCGCGGCCGGCCCCCGGCGAGATGCTTTTCCGGTGAGCACGCACGAGCGGGAAGACCGCATGGACACCACCCGGGAATCGACCACCGCGCCGGCCGAGATCGCCGCGCCCGCCGCGCCCGCCGCGCCGGCCGAGGCGGCCGAGGCGGCCGAGGCGGCCAAGGAGCCCGTCCGGATGCACCGGATGGTCTCGGCGCTGGCCTGGGACGTCGGGCCCTCGGTGGCCGCCTACTACGGGGCCAGGGCGCTGGGCTGCAGCGACTACGTCTCGCTGCTGGCCGGCACCGTCGCCTCCGCGCTGCGGCTGATCTGGGTGGCCGTGCGGGACCGCAGGGTCGACGCGTTCGCGATGTTCCTGATGGTGCTGTTCGGGGTGGGTCTCGCGCTCACCTTCGTCACCGGGGATGCCCGGTTCGTGCTGATCAAGGACTCGCTGACCAGCTTCCTGGCCGGCCTGTTCTTCGTCGGTAGCTGTGCGCTGCGCCGGCCGCTGACGTACTACGCCGCGCAGCGGTTCGCCGGGCCGGCCGGTGCGGCCGGGCTGCGCGTCCGGTATGCCGACCCGGTCGTGCGCCGGCGCTACTACGTCAGCTCGCTGGTCTGGGGCGGCGGGCTGCTCGTCGAGTCGCTGCTGCGCATCCCGATGGTGTTGGTGCTGCCGATCGACGTCGCGGTCGGTGCCTCGACCGTGTTGATGATCGTCGCCTACACCCTGCTGGTCGGCTGGACGATCCACTTCGCCAAGCGCGGCCCGGCCGCCTGACCCCTCGACCCTGTGAGTGGTATTGGTCGCTATAGCGACCAATACCACTCACAGGGTTCGACAGGTCGCGCCGAGCTACTGGCTGGGACCGCTCGCTCGGCTGATCGCGGTCCACTCGGCCGGTTCGGCCGCCACCCCGGCCGCCACGCCGGGCGCGGTGATGGCCTCGGCCTCGGTGTCGAGTTCCGCCCCACGCGGGAGCTCGGGCGTGGCTGTACGGGGTTTGCGCTGGGCGCCGATCCCGGCGGCGATCACCAACAGCACCCCGAGCACCTGCACCGGGCTCGGGGTCTGGGCGAGCAGGATCAGGCCGAACGCGGTGCCGAACCCGGGCTCCAGCGCCATCAGGGTGCCGAACGCGGTGACCGACATCCGGCGCAGGGCGAGCATCTCGAAGGCGAACGGCAGCATCGGCACGAGCAGTGCGAGGCCGAGCCCCTGCAGGGCCAGCGCCGGGGTCAGCCCGTGGATCGCCGGCCAGGCACCGAACGGGGCGCTGACCAGCGCGGCGACGCCGAGCGAGATGGCCAGCCCCTGCAGGCCCCGCAGCTGGGCGCCGACGCGCTGGGTGAGCAGGATGTAGCCGCCCCACAGCACCGCCGCCGCCACCGCGAAGCCGATCCCGGCCAGGTTCAGCTGACCGGTCCACGGCCGGGTCAGGCCGATCACGCCGACCAGGGCCAGCGCCGGCCAGATCAGCGCGGCGCGGCGGTGCGCCCGGATCGCGGCCACACTCAGCGGCCCGAGGAACTCGATGGCGACCGCGGTGCCGAGCGGGATCCGGGCCACCGCCTCGATGAAGGCCAACGTCATCAGCCCGGTCGCGGTGCCGAGCAGCAGGGTGCCCAGCAGCGCCGACCGGGTCAGCCCGCGCAACCTGGGCCGGGTGATCGCCAGCAGGATCACGGCGGCGATGGCCACCCGGATCCAGGCCGAGCCCGCTGGGCTGAGCGCCGCGAACAGGTGCGTGCTCAGTGCCGCGCCGAGCTGCACACAGACCATCGACGAGAGGGCCAGGGCAGGAGCGGGAACCTTCATGGCCTCCAGTCAACCTACGTCATCAGTACACGTCCAGCGATGGTTTTGCATCATATTCTTTAGCAATCGTGGACAATAGACGGATGGATCTGGACAAGCTGCGCGCGCTGGTCGAGCTGTCCCGGCTGGGCACGATGACCGCGGTGGCCGAGGCCACCGGGTTCGGCACCTCGGCGGTGAGCCAGCAGCTGGCGGCCCTGGAACGGCAGGCCGGCGTCGCGCTGCTGGAGGCGGCGGGGCGCCGGGTCCGGCTGACCTCAGCCGGGCGCCGGCTGGCCGCGCACGGGCGGGAGATCCTGGCCGCGGTCACCGCCGCCGAGCTCGAGCTGGCCGCCAAGGACGAGCCGCACGGCCTGGTCCGGATCGCCGGCTACACCACGGCGCTGCGCCGGCACGTGCTGCCGACGATCACCTCGCTGGCCCGCGAGCACCCGCTGGTCCGGTTGGAGCTGCACGAGAGCGAGCCCACCGAGGTCGACGCCCTGCTCGACGCCGCCCAGATCGAGCTGGGCTTCGTCTACGACTACACGCTGGTGCCGCGCAGCTGGCGGCACGTGCCGACGCTGCTGGCCACTCGCCCGATGGTGCTCGCGGTGACCCCCGGTGCCGTGGTCCCGGACCGGATTCGGCACCCCGCCGACCTGGACGCATTGCGCGACATGGACTGGATCGGCAACTCCCGCGACACCGGCGACGACGAGTTGGCGGCCCGGCTGTGCGCGCTGGCCGGCTGGACGCCCCGGCTGCGGCACCGGGCGGACAGCCTCGAGCTCGTGGTCGACCTGGTGCTCGCGAGCGAGGGTGTCTGCGTGCTGCCCACCGACGCCCCCGAGACGCGGCGGCTGCGCACCGTGCCGTTCGACCTGGCCCGCACCGAGCGGCGGATGTGGAGCCTGGTTCGCGCCGGCACCCAGGCGTGGCCGGCGACCGTGGCGGTCATCGACCACGTGTGTGCGCACGTGGCCGCCGAGGTGGCGGCCGACCGCCCGTCCGGCTGAGCGGCCCGCCCGATCCTGTGTTGACCTTCTAGTGGGGTCGAGGGTTTACCGTCGTGGTGTGACGACCTACCGGATCTCTCAGCTGGCTCAACGAGCTGGGATGAAGGCCACCGCGCTGCGGTTTTACGAGCAGGTTGGGCTGTTGTCCTCCCGCCGCTCGGAGTCGGGGTATCGGCTCTATGACGACGAGTCCGTCGAGCGTCTGCGGTTCATCTCCTCGGGCAAGCATCTTGGTCTGCCGCTGGAGGAGATCCGCGCCTTGCTGCGGGTGTGGGAGGACGGGCTGTGCACTGACGTGCGGGAGCGGCTGCGTCCGATGTTGCTGGCGCGGATCGGCGAGGCCGATGAGCGGGCTGCCGAGTTGGAGGGGTTCACCGGCCGGCTGCGCTCGGCGTTGGCTGAGATCGACGGCCCACCCCGGCCGGGCCGGTGCGATCCGGGCTGCGGGTTTCTGCGGCAGCGTCAGCAGGCGCCGACTCCTGTGTCGGTCGAGTTCGGTCCGCGCCGACCGGCTCCAGCACCCGAGCCGGAGCCTGCCCCGATCGCCTGCACGTTGACCGGAGACGAACAGGCCGGCCGTGTCGAGCAGTGGCGGCAGCTGCTGGCGGGAGCCGACGTGGACGTGATCGCGGGCGGTCTGCGATTCCAGTTGGCCGCCGACCTCGCGGGCCGGGTCGCCGAGCTCGCCGCGGCCGAACAGCGTTGTTGCGCCTTTTTCGAGTTCGCCATGCGACTGCAGGGCGGTGGCCTGCAGTTCGAGGTCCGGGCCCCGGCTCAGGCAGCGCCGCTGCTGGCCGAGGTGTTCGGCACCGCCGACCGACGCCACGAGCGTGGCTGCTGAGCTGGAGGAGTTCGTTCGTGTTGGTACTGCGTTCGGTCGGGCTGTTCGTGGTGGCCGCGCTGGCCGAGATCGGTGGGTGCTGGCTGGTGTGGCAGGGCGTGCGGGAACACCGAGGCTGGCTATGGGTCGGCGCCGGGGTGATCGCGCTGGGCCTCTACGGGTTCGTGGCAACCCTGCAGCCGGACGCGCAATTCGGGCGCATCTTGGCCGCTTACGGTGGCGTGTTCGTCGCGGGGTCGCTGGCTTGGGGGATGGTCGCCGACGGTTATCGGCCGGACCGGTACGACGTGATCGGGGCGCTGGTGTGCGTGGCCGGGGTCGCGGTCATCATGTATGCCCCGCGAGGCTGAGCGGCTCGAGGTAGGCAATGCGGCCATTCTCATAACCAGGCAAGCCTTGCCTAAGGTCTGATCAGCACCGAGGATGGACGCGCGAAACGATCGTTGGGAGGAGCGCGTCGATGAACTTCCGGGAAGCTGTCTTCATCGCGATGCACAGCATGCGCACTTCGCCCTTGCGCACCGTGCTCACCGCCCTCGGCATCGTGCTCGGCGTCATGGCGGTGATCGTCCTGGTCGGCCTCGGCGGCGGTATGCGGGACGGGTTCAACCAGAAGTTCGGCGGGCTGAGCACCACGATCAACATCAACAAGTCGAACGCGTCGGTGCCCGGCGGCGTGGGGGCCAAGGCCCTCACCGAGGCCGACTACGAGGCGCTGATCAAGCCGGGCGCGGCACCGTCCATCGCGGCCGTCACCCCGTTCCGCAACGGCGCGGCGCTGATGAGCGTCGGCTCCCGGGACTTCAAGGGCAGCATCGTGGGCGCCTCGCCCGCCTACCTGCAGGTGCGCGACCGCACGATCGCGGCCGGCTCGATGTTCACCGACCAGGACAACGCGGACCGGAACCGGGTCATCGTGCTCGGCCCCAAGGTGGTCTGGTACCTGTTCGACGGCGACGTGGTGAAGGCGCTCAACTCGACCGTCCGGGTCGGCCGGCTGAACATGCGGGTGATCGGCGTGCTGACCCCTGGCGGTGAGGACCAGGACGGCATCGGGATCATGCCGCTGAACTCCTCGCGCTCGCTGTTCGCCGGCGCCGACACGCTCAACGGCATGGGCGTGGTGGCCCGCGACGTCGACTCGGTCGCGGCGGCAAACGAGCAGGTCAACCGGATTCTGGACGTCCAGCACCGGATCCAGAACTCGGGCGAGCGGGACTACCAGACCACTCAGATGGTCGCCCAGGTGCAGCAGGTGAACGGGTTCCTGGACCTGCTGCTGAAGTTCACGATCTCGGTGGCCGGCGTGGCGCTGTTCGTCGGCGCGCTCGGCATCGCGAACATCATGCTGGTCACCGTGACCGAGCGGACCAGCGAGATCGGCATCCGCAAGGCGATCGGCGCGCGCAGCGCCGCGATCATGAAGCAGTTCCTGATCGAGTCGATGGCGGTGGCCGGCTTCGGCGGGCTCGGTGGCGTGGCGCTGGGGATCATCCTCGTGCTGGTCGGCAAGCAGGTGGTGCCCCGGTTCTCACCCGAGTTCGGCCCGCCAGAGCTCTCCGTGGTCGGCATCCTCGTCGCATTCGGCGTCAGCCTGGTGATCGGCCTGGTCGCCGGCTGCTACCCGGCGCTGCGGGCGTCCCGGCTGCACCCCATCGAAGCGCTCCGTTACTAGTGCCTGCGGCCAGGGAGTAACCACATGCATTTCAAGGAAGCGCTGGTCATCGCCATCCGGAGCCTCCGGTCGGCCCGGCTGCGCACCGCGCTCACCGCGCTCGGCGTGGTGGTCGGCGTGTCGGCGGTGATCTTCCTGGTAGGCCTCGGCAACGGCATGCGGGACGGTTTCAATCGGTCGTGGGGCCAGCTCAGCACCGCGATCATCGTCTCGAAGACCAACGCCTCGCTGCCCGGGGCGAACCCGTCGCGCAGCCTCACCGAGGAAGACGTCGCGGCGCTGCAGAACAAGACCGACGCGCCGGACATCGCCTCGGTCACCCCGCTGCGCAACGGCCTCGCGATCACGCGGTACCAGGACCGGGAGTTCCGGGGCAACATCGCCGGCACGACGCCGACCTTCCTCCAGGTGCGCAACCACTACATCGTCACCGGTCGGATGTTCACCGATCAGGAGAACGCGGACCGCAAGCGGGTCGCGGTGATCGGGCCGAAGCTGGTCCAGTACCTGTTCGACGGGGACAACAACAAGGCCGTCGGCTCCCAGGTCTTCATCGGCCGGCTGGCCATGACCGTGGTCGGGGTGACCGAGCCGGGCGGCGACGACCAGGACGCCTTCACCATCGTGCCGATCAACTCCGCGCGCTCCCTGTTCGCCGGGTCCAACTGGCTCAACGGCCTCGGGGTGATGGCCCCGAGCGTGCAGCAGGTGCCAGCCGCGCTGGACCAGATCAACAAGGTCCTCGACCGGCAGCACGACATCACCGACCCCGGTTTCCGGGACTGGGTGTCGAGCGCATTGCTGATCCAGATCCAAGAGATCAACAAGTACCTCACGCTGCTGAACCTGGTCACGCTGTCGGTCGGCGCCATCTGCCTCGTGATCGGCACGCTCGGCGTCGCGAACATCATGCTGGTCACGGTGAACAACCGGACCAGGGAGATCGGCATCCGCAAGGCGATCGGGGCCCGGCGCAGCGCGATCATGCGACAGTTCCTGATCGAGTCGGTGGTGCTCGCCGGCCTCGGCGGCCTGGTCGGGGCCGGGTGCGGCATCGGCCTGGTGATCGCCGGCGCGAAGCTGCTGCCCGTCTACGTGCCGCAGCTCGGCGCGCCGGCGGTCACGCTCAACGTCGTGTTCGCCGTGTTCGGGATCAGTCTGTTGATCGGCCTGATCGCGGGTTGCTACCCGGCGATGCGGGCCGCCCGTCTGCACCCCATCGACGCCCTCCGCTTCTAGGAGGGTGCTGAACAGCTCCGGCCGTAGCGAGCGGTGGCCAGGTGGTGTCATCGCAAGGCGGCCGGACGGGCCGATACCGGGGTTGTATCGGCGCGTTCGGTCAACGCCGCGAGGGCGCCGCCTGGGCGCCGCGCAGTAGGCCTGAGTTGTTCAGCGCGCTCCTAGCCACGCACGCCGAACCACGTGCGGTGCTGGCCGGGGCACGGCCGGTGCGCGGCGGCCGGGAAACGGCGCGGCGCCCGTGCTCCCTGGCGGGGAGCACGGGCACCGGGTGGATCAAGCGGGTAATCCGCTCGGGCGGTTTGCCCGCTCGAACGGGTATGCCGCTCGGGTCAGTTGCCGCCGATGGTGCCGGCCGGCGGTGGCGGCGGCGTGTTGACCTGCGGCAACTGGACTTCCTGGCCCTCGCGGAGCCCGGACACGACCTGGGTGTTGCCGTCGCCGACCACACCCGGCTGGAACGGGGTGCGGACCGGTTTGCCGTCGGGACCCGGGATATTCACGAACGACTGGCCGCCGTCGCGGAGCACCGCGGCGTTCGGCACCGTCAGCACGTTGTCCACCGACTGGGTCGCCACGGCCACCTCGGCCGTCTGCCCGGCGACCAGCCGGGGGTCGCTCTCGGTGAGCAGCACCGTGGCGTAGTAGTTCGTCACGCCCGAGATGTTCACGCCCGTCGGCGCGAGCGAGAGCACGGTGCCGGCCCGCTCGAGACCGGGAAGCGCGTCGAACGTGACCTCGACCTTCTGGTTCGGCGCCACCTTCGACGCGTCGGACTCCTCGAACGGGACGACGACCTGGAAGGTGTTGATGTTGTTCAGCACGATGAACGCGCCGCCACCGGGCCGGGTCGCCGACAGGCCGGACGCGGCGTTGCCGGCCGCGTCGCTGGAGGCCGCCGCACCGACGCCGGGGATGGACGCGTCCGAGCCCGGGGCGAGGGCGGTGGTACCCGAACCGGCGCCGACGTACTCGCCGACCGTACCGGTGATCGCCGAGACCGTGCCGCCGATCGGGGCCCGCAGCACGGCGTTGTTGACGTCATTCTGCGCCAGCGCCACGAGCGCCGCGGCGGACCGCACGACGGCGCGCTGCACGTCGATCGAGCCCGGCCGATCGGACCTGGCGGTCCGCAGGCCGTTCCGCGCATTCACGAGCAGGGTGTTCGCGTTGGCCTTGGTTACGTCACCGTTGGCCTCGGCGATGTCCGAGTTGTGCTTGGCCGTCTTCCACGTGATTCTCGCCGTGTTGGCGGCGCTTCTCGCGTTGGTGTAGGCGAGCGCCTCGCCGTTCACGCACGTCGGGACGGGGGGTATGTTGCAGGCCTCGTACGCGGCCTTCGCCTCGCGGAGCGTCTCCAGGGTCACCTCGTAAGCGTTCCTGGCGTTTCGCTCATTGAAGTGCGCAAGTGAGATCTGCTCGTCGACGGCCTTCTTGGTCTTGTCGTAGAACCGCTCCGCCGCGTCGAGGGCGTCCCTGCCGTTCGGCACGGTGACGCCGGCGATCAGCCGGTCCAGCTGGGCCTGCTGCTGCGCCAGCGTCGCGGCCTGCTGGTTCAAGGTCTGCTGGAAGATGTAGTCGTCCTCGCGGGCCACGATCTGGCCCGGCACGACGACGTCGCCAACCCGGACCATCAACTCGGCCAGCTTCGCCGCTTTCAGGAAGCCGAGGTTCTGCGAGTGCACCGGGGTGATGGCGCCGGATGCGGCCACCTTCGTTGCCACGGTGCCGCGTTCGACTCGGACCGTCTGCGGCGCGGTCGGCGTCGTGCCACAGGCCGCCGCGGTCGTGACGACCACCAGTGCCAACGACACCGCACCTGCCCTGCACAATCCAGGGCCGCCCCGTATCGCCGTCCTAGTCATCGGGTTCCTACCTTTCGTACCGGCTCCGCGGAAATCGGGGGTGACCGCGGAGAGAGGGGAGCGAATAATGCTGTAACCGGGGAAAAGCGGTGATGCTCTCGAAAGCGGTCTGGCCCGGCTGGGTAGGTCCGGGCGGCAACCTTTTCGGCGGGAGTTATTCCGGCTGATCGACCAAGGTTCGATTCTCCGGAGCTCGATCGCTGATGACTTGGCCGTCGCGCAGGGTGATGATGCGTTTGGCGAAGTTGGCCACTTCGGTCTCGTGGGTGATCAGGATGACGGTGCGGCCGGATTCGTTCAGCTCGACCAGAAGTTTCATGATCTCGATGGTCGAGTGGCTGTCCAGGTTTCCGGTCGGCTCGTCCGCCAGGATCATCACGGGGTCGGTCACGATCGCCCTGGCGATCGCGACCCGTTGCTGCTGGCCACCGGAGAGCTCGTTGGGCATGTGCTTGGCCCGGTTGCCCAGCCCGACCCGCTCCAGTGCGGCGGTCGCATGGTCGCGCCGGCTGGCGATGCCGGCATAGACCATGGGGAGTTCGACGTTGCGCACGGCGGTGGTTCGGGGGATCAGGTTGAACGACTGGAAGACGAAGCCGATCTTGCGGTTGCGGATCTCGGCCAGCTGGTTGTCGCTCAGGGTGCCGACGTCGACACCATCCAGCTTGTAGGTGCCGTCGGTCGGCACGTCCAGGCAGCCCAGGACGTTCATCATGGTGCTCTTGCCGGACCCGGAGGCACCCATGATCGCGACCAGGTCACCGGTGTCGATCTTGAGGCTGACCCCGTTCAGGGCGCGCAGCTCGGCCTCGCCCATCTTGTAGACCTTGGTCACGTCCCGCAGCTCGATCATCGACTCACCCAGTCACTCGCGCGGCACGCCGACCGGCCTCGTCACTCGGATGAATGAGCTGGCGACTCGACGCTGAAACGCCTCGGGTGAGGCGGGCCACATCGAGTCGTGCACGCTGATCGGCAGCTCGCTCAGCCATCCCTTTGCCCATCATTAGGTGAGGCTAACAGAATAGCTAAGAAGCCTCTCAAGGTCCACGTGGCGTCAATGTGACAAGAGGGGCCGTGGAGGTTCGAGCACCGATTTCGAGTGGCAAAAAACTACAATTAGTTACTTCCATTTCTGTCATATCACCCGTTCGGGTCGAACGGTGTGGCGAGCATCGCTTTCGGTGATCTCGGAGTGGCAGCGGTCAGTGCGCTGAAACGTTCTCCGCGTCGCGCAGGAAGCCGCCCGACTGGTGCGCCCAGAACGACGCGTAGATGCCGTCGGGATTGTCCAGCAGCTCGGTGTGCGAGCCCATCTCGGAGATCTGGCCCTCGTCCAACACGATGATCCGGTCCATACGTTGGATGGTGCTGAGCCGGTGCGCGATGACGATCGTGGTGCGCCCCTCCATGAGCTTCCACAGCGCGTCCTGGATCAGCACCTCGCTCTCGCTGTCCAGCGCGGAGGTGGCCTCGTCCAGCAGCAGGATCGGGGCGTCCTTGAGCATCGCCCTGGCGATCGCGATGCGCTGGCGCTGGCCGCCGGACAGCTTGACGCCGCGCTCGCCGACGAGCGTGTCGAAGCCGTCGGCCAGCGTGCTGACGAACTCGGACGCGTTGGCCCGGCTGGCGGCGAGCGCGATCTGCGCCGGGCTGGCGTCGAGCCGGCCGTAGGCGATGTTCTCGCTGATCGAGCGGTGGAACAGCAGCGGCTCCTGTGGCACGTAGGCGATGCTGGCGCGCAGGTCGGCCTGGCTGATCCGTGCGATGTCCTGCCCGTCGATCACGATCCGGCCGCCGTCGAGGTCGGAGAAACGCAGCAGGACCCTGGTGAAGCTGGTCTTGCCCGCGCCGGAGTGGCCGACCAGGCCGACCTTCTCGCCCGGCTCGATCCGCAGGCTGAGGCCCTTGAACAGCGCCCGCGCGGCCCCGGCGTGCCGGAACGTGACGTCGTCGAAGGCGATCTCGCCGGTGCCGATGCGCCCCGGCTCCGGCCGCACGGGGTCCAGCACCGAGGACCGCTGGCCGAGGATCTCGATCATGTCGCTGGCGTCGCCGAAGGCGCGGTTGTACGTGCGCAGGCTGCTGTTGCTGAACTGGAACAGCAGGCTGACCGCGGTGCTCGTGTAGTTCACGATCAGGAACACCGTGCCGACGTTCGCGTTCAGCGACACCACGCCGAAGAGGGCCACGACCAGCGAGACCACCGAAATGACGCTGGTGATGCCGCCGAAGTAGGCCATCTGCCGCATGTGCGCGCGGGACAGCCGCATCAGCGTGCCGTGGGTCCGGTCGGTCGTTTCGGCGAACCGGGCCCGCTCGTAGGCCTCCTGGGCGAAGCTCTTGATCGCCATCACGTTGGTGATGGCGTCGGCGAGGCTGCCGGTCTGGGCGCTCTCGGCGGCCGCGTGCTGGCCGCCGATCCGGCGCACCGGCCGGGACACGAAGATCGCCGTCACGATGTAGGCCATGGCGAACGCGATCAGTACGACCGAGAAGAGGGGGGCCTGGAAGGCCATGATCACCACGATGCCGCCGAGCGTGCAGGCCAGCGGCAGCATCTGGAACACCGTGGTGTCGGCGATCCGGATATAGCTGCCCATCAGCTTGGTGGTCTGCGAGACGAGCGCGCCGCCGAACCGGTTGGCGTGGAAGTCCGCCGACTGCTCGACGAGGTGGTCGAAGCAGCGCCGCGACAGGTCCCGCTGCACCTTGGCCTCGAGCCGCCAGGCGAACTGGTCGACGAGCCGCCAGGCGACCAGGCCACCGAACACCATGGTCACCGCGTAGGCGACGAGGCTGGTGTGGAAGCTGGCCCACAGCTGGTGCGGCACGAAGTCGCGGCCGGCCAGCCGGTTCAGCACGCCGGAGACGATCAGCGGCGGCGCCACGGTGTTGGTGAACACGGTCAGCGGAACGGCCAGCATGCTGCAGACGACCAGGCCGGGATAGCGCCACGCGGCGCGCCAGTAGAACGCCAGGATCGTGGCGATGGGGAGCGTCTTCTTCATGGCTGATCGGCCCTCATGACATGGTGGTGCCCAGGGTGGGTTGGGGCGGGGTTGTCATTGCAGGTTAATTCGCCCGCCGAGGGGCTTCCACCGAGTTTCACCCGGTTCACGGTTTGTCCACCGCCCGTCGACCCGCGCGGGGCACAGTGACCCGTGGCTCGCCCTACGGCTGGGTACCGAGTGCGACTTCGTGATCTACCGCAAGTCGCTGGCGTCCTGAGTGCACTCCGGGGGGCCGTCGCTGTTCGGTAGCGGCTGGTCGTGCAGGGGCCCCACCAGGGACTCGGCCAGGCGGCGCAGGGTGTCGGTGGCGGCTTCACGCTGTGCCCTCGGCGTGCCGTCGGCGGCGTTCAGTGCGGCGTCCACCCGATTGCTCAGGAAGGTGCCGATCACGGGGCAGTCCTCGGTCGACTGGTGGGGGCACTTCATCATGTGCGCGAGCATGTCGTGCGCCTGCTGCAGCCGCTGGATCCGGTCCGCCAGCTCGGCGCGGCTGTCCTGCAGCAGCTTGTTGCGCTGTTCCCGGTTCGCGCTGGCGATCAGCTCGGCGGTGTGGTCGATGCTGAGCATGCCGTCCAGCCGGAACAGCTGTACGTACACCAGCCGCTCCAGCGCCCGGCGGTCGTAGTGGCGCACCCGCGACCGCCGGTGTGACGCAGCTACCAGTCCGATCTCGTCGTAGTAGCGCAGCGTCGAAACGGGCAGGTCAAAGGCCGCAGACACGGCGCTGATCGAGTACGTCGGCTCGGTCGCCACCGCGTTGCCCCCTTGACCTCAAGTCAACTTGAGGGTTCAGGCTACTTCCTGAAGAGATGTCAGGGGGACTGCAATGACCGGATCGGTCAGCTCCGCGCCGACCAGGGCACGGGCGGACGGCGCGACTTCGGCGACGGCGGTCGCGGACCGGCCCACCGCGGATCGGCCCACCGCGCCGCCGGCCCCGCCGGCCCCACCCGCCCGGCCATTGGCCACCTCGGCGGCCCCCTCGGCCGCGCCCGCCGCCCGGTCCGGCTGGATGCTGCCGGTGATGGTGCTGGTGATCGGCAACTTCATGGCGGTACTCGACGTCACGATCGTCAACGTGGCCGTACCGGCGATCCAGAAGGACTTCGGCGGCTCACTGGACGACGTGCTGTGGATCGCCACCGCCTACACGCTGATGCTCGGCATCGTGGTGCCGGTGAGCAGCTGGCTGGGCGACCGGCTCGGGCTCACCCGGGTCTACCTCATGTCGCTGGTCGGGTTCGCGCTCGGCTCCGCGCTGTGCGGCCTCGCGGGCAACCTCGGCACGCTGATCGCGTTCCGGGTGGTGCAGGCCATCCCGGGCGGCGTGATGCCGGTCGTCGCGATGACGCTGGTCTACCGGATCGTGCCCAGGGAGAAGCTCGGCGTCGCAATGGGGGTGTTCGGCCTCGGCATCATCCTCGGCCCGGCGGCCGGCCCGGTGCTGGGCGGTTACTTCGTGCAGTACCTGGACTGGCGGCTGGTGTTCTACGTGAACGTGCCGGTCGGGCTGATCGGCGCGGCGGCCGCGTACTTCGTGCTGCCGCGCACCCCCGGCAAGGCCGGCCGCCGGTTCGACCTGCCCGGCTTCCTGTGCATCGGGCTCGGCCTGTTCGCGGTGCTGCTGGCCGCGTCGAAGGGTAGCGACTGGGGCTGGGACGGCTACCGGATCCGGATGCTGGTCGTCGGTGGACTGCTGGCGCTGGCCCTGTTCGTGGTGATCGAGCTGGAGGTCGAACAACCGCTGCTGGACCTGCGGGCGTTCAAGGTCTGGCCGTTCACCTCATCGCTGCTGATGCTGACGGTGCTGCAGGCCAACCTGCTCGGCCTCTCCTTCTTCATCCCGACCTTCCTGCAGCAGGGCCAGGGCAAGGAGGCGTTCGACGCCGGCATCCTGATGCTGCCGGCGGCGCTGGTCACCGGGGTCTGCATGCCGCTGGTCGGCCGGCTCTACGACAAGATCGGGCCGCGCTGGCTGGGCGTCTCCGGCCTGCTGCTGACGGCCTACGGCACCTACCTGATGTGCGCGATGACGGCGGAGCTGACCCGCGCGGACGTGATCTTCTGGACCTGTGTGCGCGGGGTCGGCCTCGGCCTGTCCATCATGCCGATCATGACGGCCGGGCTGGCCGCGCTGCCGGCGATGCAGACGAACGCGGGCAGCGCGCTGAACAATGTGGCCCGGCAGACCGGCGGTGCGCTCGGGCTGGCCGTGCTCTCCGCGCTGTCCACCAGCCAGGAGGCGCAGCTGTTCGCGGACCGGGGCGCGCTGATCCCGGCGAACACCGCGCCACCGGCCCCGGGCGGGTCGATGTCGCCGGACGTGTTCGCCTCGATGTACGGCCAGTACCAGCACCTGAACAGCCAGATCCTGGCCACCTCGTACGCCAACCTGTTCCTGGTGATCGCCGTGCTGACCGGCGCCGTCGCGGTGCTCGCGTTGTTCATGCGGGCACCCGGCAAGGCCTCCGGGGACGCCAAGTCGGCCGGGGCGGGCGCGCACTAGGCGTGTGGTCGACGTCGTTCACCTTTCCTCGGGGACTAGAGATTGCAGTGGGGGACGGCGGCGCCACCCGCTGGACCTTCTGAGCCCCGAGGCGATCCGGCGCGTGGCCGCGCTGGTCGAGCCGCTGTCCGAGGTGAACGTAACGATCTACGACTGGCCTACTAATGTCGTCCGTTCGCCGCCTCGGGGAGTCAGATCCACCAGACGGCGCCGTCGCGGTAGAAGTTGAAGCTCTCCAGGGCGGCCTCGGCCGAGGTCCGGCTGGGCTTGTTGTGGTGCTCGGCGCGCACGGCGGCGTGGTAGGCGTCGAACAGGATGTTCACGTCGCGGTGCCCGTGCGGCACCAGCTGCGTGAACAGCAGCCCGGCCGTGTCGGAGCACCGGTCCACCCAACAGTGGCTGTTGAACAGGCCCCGGTAGACGACCACGTCGGGGCCCTGCGGCTGGACCGGGCGAATCCGGCCGAGCTCCTGGTAGGCCCGCCCGGACAGCAGCTGGGTGTCCCGGCGCAGCAGCGCGGAGAGCAGCTTCAGGCTGTCCAGCGCCGTCGAGTAGAGCACCGCCCGGTCGGGTTGGTGCGCCGTCGGCGCCGAGGTCGGCAGGGAGGTGGCGCGGATGACCCCGGGCGCGACCTCGGAGTGCAGGCTGGCGGTCCGGTCCCAGAGCGTGGCCGGCAGTCGGAAGTGCGTGTCCGCCATGTCCAGCGGCGTCAGCACGTTGTCCAGCACGAAGGCGTCCAGGCCGATCCCGGTGACGCGCTCGACGGTGCGCCCGGTCCACGTCATCTCGGCGTCGCTGGCCAGCGTGTTCGGGTCGGCGATGTGGCAGAGCAGGCTGCGCAGGGTGACCGTGCGCCGCCGCGTGCGCAGCGCCGTCCGCCCCGGGCCTGGTTCGGTTCCCCCGTCGGCCAGCTCCGGTAGCAGCGCGTCCAGCCGGTCGTCGAGGTCCAGCTCACCGGAGTCGACCAGCTGCAGCGCGGCGACCGTGGCCAGCGGTTTCATCAGCGAGGACACCCGGAACACCGTGTCGGTGGTCATCCGGCCGCGCTCGGTCATGCAGCGCCGCCCGTGGGTGGCGGAGTGCACCACGCCCTCGCTGTTGACCGCCATGGCGACGAGGCCCGGGGCCTGGCCGTCCTTGACGGCCGTGCGCAACAACTTGCGGATGGCGCTCACGGGAGTGGTCCTCTGCCTCGGACGAACGTGTCAGGCGGCCGTTCACGGTCGTCATTGAGCGGAACGATCACTACTGTTCCGGACGGGTATGGACAATCGGTCGACACGACATCAACGCTGTCGCGTAGCTGGGTCTTGGCTGAGAGCGAAGGGGCTGATCCGATGAAGCTGGGCCTATCACTGGGGTACTGGGGCGCCGGTCCGGACCCGGGCACGCCAGAGCTCGTCGCCACCGCCGAGCAGCTCGGCTTCGACTCGGTCTGGACGGCGGAGGCCTACGGGTCCGACGCGCTCACCCCGTTGGCCTGGCTCGGTAGCCGGACCAGCACGCTGCGGCTGGGCACCTCGATCGTGCAGCTGTCCGCGCGCACGCCGGTGGCGACCGCGATGGCCGCGATGACGATGGACCACCTGTCCGGCGGGCGGTTCGTACTCGGCGTCGGCGCGTCCGGGCCGCAGGTGGTGGAGGGCTGGTACGCGCAGCCCTACCCCAAGCCGCTGGCCCGCACCCGCGAGTACGTCGCGATCCTGCGGGCCACCATGGCCCGCGAGAGGGTCACCTTCGAGGGCGAGCACTACCGCATCCCGCACCCCGGCGGGACCGGCCTCGGCAAGCCGCTGCGCTCCACCATCCACCCCCTGCGCCGCATCCCGATCCTGCTGGCCGCCGAGGGGCCGAAGAACGTGGCGATGGCCGCCGAGATCGCGGACGGCTGGTTCCCGCTGTTCTACGCGCCGACGGATGACGCGATGTACCGCGAGGCGCTGCAGACCGGCTTCGCTCGGCGCACCGCCGAGGCCCCCGACCCGGCGGACTTCGAGGTCAACTGCCCGGTGACCGTGGAGATCGACGACGATGTCGAGACGGCCGCGAACCGGATCCGCCCGATGCTCGCGCTGTACATCGGCGGCATGGGCGCGCGCGGCGCGAACTTCCACTACGAGGTGTTCGCCCGGATGGGCTTCGAGGCGGAGTGCGCGACGATCCAGGACCTCTTCCTCGCCGGTCGCAAGGCGGAGGCGATCGCCGCCGTGCCGCTGTCGCTGGTGGAGAAGGTCGCCCTGGTCGGCCCGAAGGAGAAGATCGCCGAGGAGTGGCCGGTGTGGCGGGACTCGCTGATCACGACGATGCTGATCGGCGGCAGCCCGGACACGTTGCGGACGATGGCCGAGATCGCCGGGTGACCGGTTCGGTCGGAGAGGAGGGCAGTGGACCTCTTCCGCTTGCGGGTCTTCGTCGCCGTGGTGGACCGCAACGGCTACTCGGCGGCCGCCCGCGAGATGCATCTCGCGCAGTCCACCGTGTCGCACCACGTGGCCGAACTGGAGCGGGAGCTGGGTAGCCAACTGCTCCAGTACAAGGGCCGCACGGTGCACCTCACGACGGCGGGCGAGGACGTCTACCAGACCGCCCTGGTCATGCTCACCGAACAGGATCGGCTGGTCAGGGCGTTGGGCGACCTGGAACAGGGCCGCCGGGGGCGGGTCCGGCTCGGCTTGAGCATGGCCTTCGAACAGCGGCACTTCCTGCAGCGGGTGATCGTGCCGTTCTGCCGGTCGAATCGGGGCACCATGCTGTCGCTGCGGTTCGGGCACAGCCGGCGGGAGGCCCAGGCAGTGCTGGACCGCGAGCTCGACCTCGCCTACGTGATCCGCTGGCACCTGCCGACCGAGGCCCGGTTCGAGGCACTGCACCAGGCCGAGCTCGCCTTTCTCGCGGCGCCCGACCACCCACTGTCCGGCGAGTCCTCGGTCACCGTCGAGCAGATCGGCGAGGCCGGCCTGATCACCGCCCCGTTGACCGGCGCCGAGTCCGGCTACTTCCGGGAGATCCTGCGCGGCCGGGGCCTGACCGGCGACCACTCGGTGCTGGAGATCGACGGTCAGCAGGCCCGGTTCTTCGCCGCCGCGACCGGGCTGGGCGTGATGGCGACCTTCCTGCCCCGGTACGGGCGCGAGATCGACCTGGACGGGCTCGCGGTGCTGCCGGTCGAGGGGCCGTCCGCCCAGGTCGAGCTCGGCCTGGTGCGCCGCCGCGAGGCAGCCCCGTCGACCAGCGTGGAGGCCCTCGCCGCGTGGCTGCGCAAGCTGGCCCAGCCCTGACCCCCGGCCCAGCTCTGACGAGTCGCCCCAGAGGAACCGCTGGACGGCCGCGTCGTCGCGGCCCTTGGCCTGTTCGTACCGTTCGTGGTGCACCATTTCGGCGAGCCCGCGCCGCGGCGTCGGCGCCGGTTGTTGCGTCGGATAGCCGATGCCGAACAGGTCGCAAATCGTCAGCTGCCTCGGGATAGCCAGCCAAGACTTGAGCATTGTGCTCATATAGGGCGAGCTCACATCGCTGACCCACTGCGAGCCGAGCCCGAGCGAGGTCACCGCGAGATGGGCAAACACGGTCGCCTGGGCGAGGCTGGAGATGAAATCGGGATACCGTCATCTGGCCTACTTCGTGGCGGTCGCGGAGGAGCTGCACTTCCGGCGCGCGGCCGAGCGGCTGCGGGTGGTGCAGCCGGCGCCGAGCCAGCAGATCGCCCGGCTGGAGGCGGAGCTGGGCGTTGTTGCTGCTCGTCTGGACCAAGCGGCAGGTGCGCGGCGCGCGAGGTGGTCGGCGCCCCGGGCTGAGGTGGTCCATCGACAATCCCGATGGGCTGATCGACCGCTGCCCGTTGCCTGTTGGCCGGGTCATCCCTAACGTCTCGACCAGCTGATCGAGAATGTCGATAGTTGCATCGACGCTGACCGGTTGCCGCATTGTTGTCGCCGAATCTACCGTTATTCGTAGCGTAACTGGCGGCAACCGAAAAGGGGATTCGACAATGGCGAAGTTCGTGATTCAGCCCCATCACCGACTCCACGAGTGGGTGGCCGAGGAGAATGGGTTCTTCACTGCCGAGGGCCTCGACTACGAGTTCCAGAGCGACGGCCTGGCCAGCAATGCGAAGACGACCGGCGCGGTGCAACCGGCGGACAGCGTGCCGGCCGAGATCCGCAGCGGCGCGTTCGAGGACATGTCCGCCGGCCGGGCCTGCGATGTGTCGTCTGCCTGCCACTGGGCGGTCAACGGGGTGACCGCCGCCGGCGCGGGCAAGATGTGGGGCCACGCGTACTCGGTCACCCCAGCCGGGATCTTCGCCGCACCCGACTCGGATCTGCAGGGCCCGGAAGACCTGGCCGACGTGCCCGTGTCGGTCGGCTACCACTCGGGCAGCCACTACGCGGCGATCCAGGCCTTGGAGCCGTTCCTGGACCGGTCGCGGATCAAGCTGACGTTCTCCGGGCTACCCAACGACCGGATCCGGTTGCTGCTGCGCGATGAGGTGGCGGTGGCGAACCTGTTCGGCCCGCAGTACTACATCGCCGAGCAGCTCGGCTACCGCAAGCTCGTCGACTCGACGTTCATGGTGGGCTTCCTGGTCGCCGGCGAGGCCGACCCGGAGCAGACGAAGCAGTACTTCGAGGCGCTGCGGTCCGCGCAGGGCGAGATCGACCTGAACCCCGAGCGCTACAAGGGGTACTGGCTGCGCGAGATGCCCGAGGACCTGGCGGCCCTCGTGGACGTGCGGCGGTTCGGTCCGGGCGAGCGCATGGTGTTCGAGCCTTACACCCGCGAGATGTACGACACCACGCAGCAGTGGATGGACTCGCACGGCCTGCTCGACCTGGGCGAGACAAGCTCTGCCTACCAGGAGGTCGTACTGACCTGAGGCCGCCTGGCCGGGTCGGCGAGGAGGCCGGCCCGGCCGATCGGGCGGGGTACTGGGCCGAAGAGTGTTTACCTCAGGGTGAGAAGTGGCCGCCGCGGCACCGGCACGGCGCGGGATGCTGCCGGCTGGTCCCGGGTCGGTCCACGTGAGGAGTGGTCGCACAGATGAGCGTTGTGGTGCGCAACGCGGCGCGTGCCGATGCCGACCTGGTCGCCGGGCTCGGCGGCTTCGGGGTGGCGACCGTGCATGAGGCGCAGGGCCGCACGGGCCTGCTGGACTCCCGGCTGTGCCCGATCTACCGCCCGATCCGGCTCGCCGGCACGGCGCTGACCTGCGAGGTTCCGCCGGGGGACAACTGGATGCTGCACGTCGCGGTGGAGCAGGCGCGCCCTGGCGACATCTTGGTGGTGGCGCCGACCAGCCCGTGCGGTGACGGCTATTTCGGCGAGCTGCTGGCCACCAGCCTGCGCGCGCACGGGGTGACCGGCCTGGTCATCGACGCCGGGGTGCGCGACATCGCCGAGCTGACCGAGATGGGCTTCCCGGTGTGGTCAGCGTCGGTCAGCGCCCAGGGCACGGTGAAGCAGACGGTCGGCAACGTGCAGACGCCGGTGGTCTGCGGCGGCGCGCTGGTGCGGCCCGGCGACGTGATCCTGGCCGACGACGACGGCGTGGTGGTCGTAGACCGGACGCGGGCGGCGGCGGTGCTGGACAGTGCCCGGGCCAGGGAGGCGAAGGAGGCGGCCACCCGCGCCAGGCTGGCCGCGGGCGAGCTCGGCCTGGACATCTACGGCATGCGGGAGGCGCTGGCCGCCAAGGGCCTGCGCTACGTCGACGCGGCGGAGACGCTCTGATGGAGCAGCTCGCCGTGCGCTGCTCCGTCATCCGGGGCGGAACCTCCAAGGGGCTGTTCTTCCTGGCCTCCGACCTGCCGGCTGACGCAGCGGCGCGCGACGCGCTGCTGTGCGCCGCGATGGGCTCGCCCGACCCCCGCCAGATCGACGGTTTGGGCGGCGCCCACCCACTGACCTCGAAGGTCGCCGTGGTGGCGCCCTCGGCCGGCCCGGACACCGACGTGGACTACCTGTTCCTGCAGGTCTGGCCGGATCGGGCCGAGGTGTCCGACGGGCAGAACTGCGGCAACATGCTCGCCGGGGTCGGCCCGTTCGCCCTCGAGCAGGGGCTGTTGGCACCGGCCGGCGAGGTCACCCCGGTGCGGATCCGGATGCGTAATACCGGGGACATTGCCGTGGCGCACGTGCAGACCCCGGGCGGGCGGGTGCGGTACGACGGCTCCGCGCACATCGACGGCGTGCCGGGCGGGCACGCCCCGATCCCGATCGACTTCCTCGACGTCGCCGGCTCGTCCTGCGGGGCCCTGCTGCCCACCGGAAACGCCGTCGACAAGATCGACGGGATCCGGGTGACCTGCATCGACAACGGGATGCCGGTGGTCTGCATCGCGGCGGCGGACCTCGGGATCACCGGGGCGGAGAGCCCGGCGGAGCTCGAGGCGGACAGCGAGCTCGCTGCCCGGGTGGAGTCGATCCGGCTGGCCGCCGGCCCACTGATGAAACTCGGCGACGTGCACGCGGCCACGACGCCGAAGATGAGCCTGCTCGCGCCGGCCAACCACGGCGGCGCGGTCGCGACGCGGACCTTCATCCCGCACCGGGTGCACGAGGCGATCGGCGTCTTCGGCGCGGTCTCGGTGGCCACCGCGTGCCTGGTACCCGGGTCGGTCGCGGCCGAGGTCTCGGGTCTGACCGGGACCAGCGGTGACGTCGAGCTGGACATCGAGCACCCGACGGGCCACTTCACGGTCAGCCTGGATGTGCAGGTCAGCGATGGTGTGGTCCGGGTGCGGCGGGCCGGCCTGCTGCGCACCGCCCGGCTGTTGATGCGCGGCGAGGTCATGGTGCCCGCCGCCGGGCGGGAGGCGCTCTCATGATCATCGACTGCCACGGGCACTACACCACCGTGCCGGCCCCGCACACCGCATGGCGGGACGCCCAGCGCGCCGCGTTCGAAGCCGGCACCTCGGTGGCGCGGTACCCGGCGATCTCCGATGACCAGCTCCGGGAGTCGGTGCGCGACGGCCAGCTGCGGCTGATGGACGAGCGCGGCGTGGACCTGACGATCTTCTCGCCGCGCGCCTCGGCGATGGCCCACCACGTCGGCGACGAGCCGGTCAGCGCGGCGTGGGCGCGCGCCTGCAACGACCTGGTGCACCGGGTGGTGGGGTTGTACCCGGAGCGGTTCGCGGCGGTCTGCCAGCTGCCCCAGTCGCCGGGCGTGCCGATCGCCCACTCGGTTGCGGAGCTGCGCCGCTGCGTGCTGGAACTGGGCTTCGTCGGCTGCAACCTCAACCCCGACCCGAGCGGCGGGCACTGGACCGCGCCGCCGCTGACCGACAAGAGCTGGTACCCGTTCTACGAGGCGATGATCGAGCTGGACGTGCCGGCGATGGTGCACGTCTCGGCCAGCGCCAACCCGGTCTTCCACGCCACCGGTGCGCACTACCTGAACGCCGACACGACCGCGTTCATGCAGTTCCTGCAGGCCGGCCTGTTTACCGACCTGCCCGGGCTGCGGTTCGTGATCCCGCACGGCGGCGGCGCGGTGCCCTATCACTGGGGCCGGTTCCGCGGCCTGGCCGACATGCTCGGGCGGCCCGAGCCGGACAGCGCCACGCTGGCCAGCCTGATGTCCAACGTCTACTTCGACACCTGCGTCTACCACCAGGCCGGCATCGACCTGCTGTTCGAGGTGATCGACCCGGCCAACATCCTGTTCGGCTCCGAGATGATCGGCGCGGTGCGCGGCATCGACCCGCTGACCGGGCACCCCTTCGACGACACCCGCCGCTACGTCGACGCGCTGGATCTGCCCGGGCGCACGGCCGCCGCCGTCTACGAGGGCAACGCCCGGCGGGTGTACCCCCGGCTGGACGCCCAGCTCACGGCGGCCGGGCGATGAGGGGACCGTCGCCGACGTTCACCGCGGACCCGGACTGGCTGGCCTACCACCCGGCGCCGAGCCGGCCGGCGTTCCGGCTGCCCGAGGGCACCGTGGACGCGCACTGCCACGTCTTCGGCCCCGGCGCGACGTTCCCCTACGCATCGGAGCGCAAGTACACGCCGTGTGACGCCGGCAAGGATGCACTGTTCGCGCTGCGCGACCACCTCGGCGTGTCCCGCAACGTGATCGTGCAGGCCACCTGCCACGGCGCGGACAACCGGGCACTGGTCGACGCGCTGCTCGCGGCGGACGGCCGGGCCCGAGGCGTGGCCACCGTGCGTGACGACGTCACCGACACCGAGCTGGCCGACCTGCACGCCGCCGGCGTCCGCGCGGTGCGGTTCAACTTCGTCCGCCGCCTCGCCACGCCCCGCCCGGACCGGTACTACCACCGGATCATCGAGCGGATCGCGCCGCTGGGCTGGCACGTGGTGGTCTACTTCGAGGCCGCCGACCTCGCCCCGCGCTGGGACTTCCTGACCTCGCTGCCGACCACCGTCGTGGTGGACCACATGGGCCGGCCCGACGTCACCGAGCCGGTCGACGGGCCCGGCTTCGGGCTGTTCCGGCGGCTGCTGGCGGAGCATCCCAACTTCTGGTCCAAGGTGAGCTGCCCGGAGCGGCTCAGCGCGGCCGGGCCGCCCGGCTACCCGGACGTCACCCCGTTCTCGCGCGAGCTGGTGCAGGCGTTCCCGGACCGGGTGCTGTGGGGCACCGACTGGCCGCACCCGAACATGCGCAGCCACATGCCCGACGACGGCGCGCTGGTCGACCTGCTGCCCCAGATCGCGCCGACCGAACAGCTGCGCGCCCGACTGCTGGTCGACAACCCGAACCGACTCTATTGGAGCGACCAACCGTGATCAGCGATCCGGACCTGTACGACATTCCGGGCACCACCGTGTTCACCGGTGTGCAGACCCGCAAGGGCTACCACCTCAACCAGTTCTGCATGAGCCTGCGCAGCGCGGCCAACCGGGCCCGCTTTGTCGCCGACGAACGCGCGTACGTCGACGAGTGGTCGATGACCGAGGCCCAGAAACAGGCCGTGCTGGACCGCGACTGGAACGCCGCGCTCGCCGAGGGCGGCAACATCTACTTCCTGGCCAAGATCTTCGCCACCGACGGCACGAGCTTCCCCGAGGCCGCGTCGATCATGACCGGGGTCAGCGTCACCGAGTACACCGCCATGATGCGCGCCGGCGGCCGCTCGCCAGAGGGACAACGCTCGATCAGGGAAGGCCGCTGACCATGGCCCGCATCACCGCCGGACTCGCCGCCAGCCACGTGCCCGCCATCGGCGCCGCGATGGACCACGACCAGGTCGGCACCGAGTACTGGAAGCCGCTGTTCGACGGGTTCGGCTGGACCCGCGAGTGGATCACCGAAGAGCGCCCCGACGTGGTCATCCTGGTGTACAACGACCACGCCACGGAGTTCTCCCTGGACCTGATCCCCACCTTCGCGATCGGCTGCGCCGAGACCTTCACCCCCGCCGACGAAGGTTTCGGCCCACGCCCGGTGCCGACCGTCGAAGGCCACCCCGAGCTCGCCTGGCACCTCGCCGAGTCGCTGATCCTCGACGAGTTCGACATGACCATCCTGAACAAGCTCGACGTCGACCACGGGCTCACCGTGCCGCTGTCGCTGATGTTCGGCCAACCCTCGCGGTGGCCGGTCAAGGTGATCCCGGTACTGGTCAACGCGGTGCAGTACCCGCCGCCGACCGGCAACCGGTGCTGGCTGCTCGGCGAGGCCATCGCCCGCGCGGTGCGCAGCTTCGACCAAGACCTCAACGTGCAGGTCTGGGGCACCGGCGGGATGAGCCACCAGCTCCAGGGGCCCCGCGCCGGCCTGATCAACACACCCTTCGACATCGCGTTCCTCGACCGGCTCACCACCGACCCGGCGGCGCTGCGCAAGATCCCGCACCTGGAGTACCTGCGCGAGGCCGGCACCGAGGGCATCGAGATGGTCATGTGGCTGATCATGCGCGGCGCGCTCGGTGACAATGTCAAAGAACTGCACCGTCATTACCACGTGCCCGCCTCGAATACCGCGGTCGGACACATCGTGCTGCGGAACCTGCCCTAGCTCTCTATTTGGCCAGGTGCTGGAGGAACCAGTCGCGGGCGGCCTGGGCAGCGACCGTGAAACCGTCGCCGGTATAGGCGGCGAAATGCCCACCGGGCAGGAAGACAATCTTCTTCGGCTCGGCGGCGGTCTGATAGGCGGCGGCCGCTAAATTGCCGCCGGTCAGTCCGTCATCTCGGCCGACAATCATCAACAACGGGGTCGGCGTGATGTCGGGCAGATACCGCGCCGGCTCGTAGCCGTAGAAAAGGTCCATGCTGCGCAGCGTGACCTCGTTCGGCCAGTCCGGGTCCAACTCGGCGCGCGCCTGGCTGAAGTATTCGTACGAGTCCGGGGTCGGCAGGCCCACCAGCTCGCCAGGGTCGGTGCCGATCACCGGCACCATGGCCGGCGGCTTGCCCTCGGCGCGGGCCCGACGGTCCGCCGTGAAGATCTCCGGACCGGCGACCACGTTGTTCACCCTGGCCAGGTTGGCGTAGGTGGCGCGGCCGCTGATGAACGGGGCCTGCCCGCTGACGGCCTTGACCCGCCGGTCGATCGCCGCGACCACGAAAGCGTGGGCCGCCGAGAAGCTGGTGCCCCACACGCCGATCCGGTCCGGGTCGACCTCCGGACGGTTCTGCGCATACGTGATCGCGTGCTGGTAGTCGCGGATCTGCTCCCACGGGTCGATCTCGTGCCTCGGCTTTCCGGGCGCCGTGCCGGAGTCGCCCCAACCGCGGTTGTCGAACACCAACACAGCGAGGCCGGCACCGGCAAAAACCTCGGCGAACCTGTCCAGATACATTCGCTTCGTCGACGACCAGCCGTGCGCCATCACGACGCACGCCGCCGGGCCGTTTTTTGCGGTGTTTCCGGCCGGCGGGTAGAACCAGCCACGCAGCAGCGCACCCTCGGCGTCGAACTCGATATCCTCGCGCATTTGTCCGCCCCTGTTCTCGGAGGTATTTTGCGAGGCGGCGCGCTATTTTCTCATCCGCCCCCTCCGCAACGCTGTCAAGTGGGCCGGACCGTGTCCAATACCTCCTACGCGCACCCTGATACCCCGTCGATATGAGCCCCGCTCGGAAATAGCCGACCGCCGTGGCTTAGAGGTTGAAGAGTTTGCGGGCGGATTCGCCGAGGATGTTGCGCTTGGCCTGCTCGGAGAGGAACGGGATGGCCATGATTCGGCCGGGTACGTCGAAGTCCCAGTGCGGCCAGTCCGAGGAGTAGAGCAGGGTGTGCTCGGCGTCGACAGCGCGGAAGGTGCTTTCCAGCAGGCCGAGGTCGGTGATCTCGAGCGGCTGGGAGGTGTAGTACATCTCGCGCATGTAGTCGCTGGGCATCTTGGTCAGCAGCGGGGCGTCGGACTGGCGCAGCTGGTACTCGTGGTCGAGGCGCTGCATCATGAACGGGACCCAGGCCAGCCCGCTCTCGATCCAGATGACCTTCAGGTTCGGGAAGCGCTCGCCCATTCCGTTGATCACCCAGTTGGTCATGTGCGTCATGTTGCAGGTGACGAACGAGATCGCGTGCGCGGACAGGAACTTGTTCATCGTCGAGGTCATCGAGTCGTTCTGGTTGGGTCCGGCGTGGAAGCCCAGTGGCATGCCCCGCTCCTGCAGCTCGGCGTAGAGCGGCATGTACTCGTTGCGGTGTACGCCCACGGAGCGCTGGCTGGTCACCAGGAAGC
>Ga0137415_10000353_pt1 | contig 43304 bp, 34 predicted proteins | sample CZODoug3_1_1_16f_FD_183082 | JGI IMG/M metagenome (GOLD analysis project Ga0137415, IMG submission 183082) | Vadose zone soil fungal communities from Angelo Coast Range Reserve, California, USA - CZODoug3_1_1_16fungal (Hybrid Assembly) | ecosystem: Environmental > Terrestrial > Soil > Vadose...
GAGGCGCCGCAGTGGAACCCGGACGCGAAGTTCATCCAGGTCGACATCGAGCCCACCGAGCTGGACAGCAACCAGCCCATCGCCGCCCCGCTCATCGGAGACGTCGGCTCGGTGATGGAGGCGCTGCTCGAGCGGACCAAGCCCGGCCAGATCGCGGCCCCGGCGTCCTGGCGGGAGCAGCTCGCGGCCCGCTCGGCGCAGAACATCGCCAAGATGGCGAAGCGCCTCGAGGTCGAGCACCATCCGATGCGGTTCGACGGAGCGCTCCGCGCGGTCCGCGACGTACTGCGCGAGCACCCGGAGGCCTACGTCGTCAACGAAGGCGCCAACGCGCTCGACACCGCCCGCAACGTGATCGGCATGTCCGTACCGAGGCACCGCCTGGACAGCGGCACCTGGGGCGTCATGGGCATCGGCATGGGCTACGCGATCGCCGCCACCGTGGAGAGCGGAGCCCCGGTCGTGGCCATCGAGGGCGACAGCGCCTTCGGGTTCAGCGGCATGGAGCTGGAGACGATCTGCCGCTACGAGCTGCCCATCGTGGTGGTCATCCTGAACAACGGCGGCGTCTACCGGGGCGACGATGTCAACTCGGTCTCCTCGGACCCGTCGCCGACCACCTTGATGCTGCACGCCCGCCACGACCGCCTGATCGAGGCCTTCGGCGGCAAGGGCTACCAGGCGACCACGCCCGACGAGCTCACCACCGCCCTCACCGAAGCACTGGCCTCGGGCGGACCGGCCCTCATCGACTGCGTGATCGACCCCACGGACGGCACCGAGAGCGGCCACATCACCCACCTCAACCCGGCGGGGATCACCGTCGGAGCCCACAACACGAAGTAGGACGACACTCCCCAGCACCACGCGTTCTACCGATCCGACGCGAGTGTCCCGTGCGCGATCCTGGCGCACGGGACATCGCCCATCCGGTCGCGAGACGTAGCAGCCAGGACACCGCCATGTGAGGATTCGAACATGGCTCTGCTCGCTCCCTTTCACCTGACGGCGGTCAATCTTGCCAAGGCGTCCGAGAACAAGATGCACGACGACGCCGTCGCCAGAAGATTTGGCTTCGAAGGCGGGCTGGTGCCCGGCGTCACGGTGTTCGGCTACATGAGCCATCTGGCGGTCACAAAATGGGGCCGGGCGTTCCTCGAGCGTGGACTGATCGAAGCAAGGTTCCTGACGCCGGTCTATGACGGCGACAGCGTGGTCGTGACCGCCGAAGAAGCGGAAGACGGCATCGAAATCGAGGTCGAGGCCCGCGGCACTATCTGCGCCACGGGCCGTGCCGCACTGCCGGAAGCACCCGCGACCGTGGCGTTGGCCGACTTCCCTGTGACCGAGCCGGTCCCGGAGCGACGGCCCGTGGACGGGCGGTCCTATGTTCCCGGCGGTTGGCTCGGCACAGCGAGCTACACCCTTACCGAGGCGGGGCTCTCGAACCTGCTCGCCGGCCTCAGCGAGAAGCACCCGATCTACGCGGCGGAAAAGCTGGCGCATCCGTGCTACATCCTGCAGTTGATGAACAAGATACTGATGGACAATGCGATTCTCGGGCCCTGGATCCACACGAGCAGCACAGTTCGCTTCATCGCCCCGGCCGCCGCGACGGACGGGCTGACGGCTTGCGCCACGGTGACCGGAAACTACGAGCGCAATGGCCACAGGTTCGTCGAGCTCGACGGCCTCGTGCTGGCCAACAGCGATACCCCGGTCGCGCATTGCCAGCACGCCGCGATCTATCAGCCTCGGCGCAGTACCCGCTCCAGGATCCGTTCGTAGGTCCGGTCGGCCACCCAGCGGCGGTGCCTCTTCCACAACGTCTGCCACGGCCCGAACTCGGCCGGCACGTCCCGCCACGCGCAGCCGGTCCGATAGCGCCAGAGGATGGCCTCCAGGGTCTGGCGGTGATCACGCCATGGGCGTCCTCGGCGCCCCGACGCCGAGGGCAGCTCCGGCTCGATCAGCTCCCACAGCTGGTCACTGATCGCCCCGGTCCAGACCTCCGGCGTATGGCCATGGGCTTCGGCATTTGAGAGACACGCATTCGGTTCGCCGCTGCCGCGGCGGTGGTAGCCGGCGTTCACCTGGTCGCCGAGCTCGACGAGCTGGTCGAATGTCATGCCTTCGGGCAGCGGGACGGCGCCGTGGTGCGGGCGCAGCCCCTCCAGTGCGATCAACAGGTGACGCCGCCATCCGGCCGGCGCGATCGTGATGGCGGGCGGCAGCGTCGACAGCAGCGAGTTCACGACGAACAGCACGTCGGGCAGCTCGACCTCGGGTCGGACCACGCCTTGGCGCTGGGCACGCTCCACCAGGGTCTGAATCAGCGCGAGACCCCGCGCGCGCAGCTCGTCGAGCGCAGGCGAGTCCGGCATCCCGTGCGCGACCAGGTCAGCAAAAGCCTGGTCAGAGGCGAACAGTTCACAGGTCAGCTCGAACCAGACGACCAGCGCATCCCAGGCGTCCTCGATGTTCAGCACGCGTTGCCCGACCTGCTTCAGGTACTCCCCCGCGTGCTCGACGAGCACCGCCTCGAAGAGCGCCTCGCGGGTGGGGAAATGCCGGTAGAGCGTGGCGCTGCCCAGGCCGGCCCGGCGGGCGACCTCGCCCAGCGAGGCGTCAAGTCCCTGCTCGCGCATGACCTCCCTGGCGGCCTCGACCAGTCGCCGTCGGTTACGCCGCGCGTCACTGCGCAACACCGGCCGCGCCTCGTCAGCATCCAGCATGGCCGAAATTATAACGACAAAACGTGGACATCCCTCCGGATACGCTCCTACTCTGGGGACCGGAACTGGGGCTCTCTCCCCGGTTCGTCGCCCGACGCCGCCGCCCGAGACCAGCACCGAGGGGTAGCTATGACCAGCTCACCTGACGGCGACGCGCCCAGCGCCGGGGTCGCCGAGGCCGAGCTGGCTGCGCCCGCCGCCGCCTCGCCGGCACCCACCTGGGGCCTGCCGCTGCTCGTGCTGATCGTCGGGATGTTCATGTCCGTCCTCGACCTCAGCATCGTCAACGTGGCGATTCCGGTGATCCGCAAGGACTTCGGCGTGAGCACCGAGGACATCCAGTGGATCAGCACCGTCTACAGCCTGACCGAGGGCATCATGGTGCCGGTCAGCGCGTGGCTCGGCGCCAAGGTCGGCCTCAAGCGCCTCTACATCACGTTGATCATCCTGTTCACGACGGCCTCCGCACTGTGCGGCATGGCCACCGGGCTGTTCGGATTGATCGTCTTCCGGGGCGTGCAGGCCATTCCCGGCGGCGTGCTGCCGGTGACCTGCCTGAGCATCCTCTATCGCATCGTGCCCAGGGAGAAGATCGGCGCGGCCATGGGCCTGTACGGGCTGGGCGTGGTCGTGGCACCCGGCGTTGGCCCGACGCTGGGCGGCTACCTGGTCGAGCACGTCAACTGGCGGATCATCTTCTACATCAACGTGCCGGTCGGCATCATCGGCGCGATCGCCGCCATCATGGTGCTGAAGAAGATCCCGGCCGAGCCGGCCAAGCCGTTCGACCTCGCCGGCTTCGCCTGCATCGCCGGCAGCCTGTTCGCGCTGCTGTTGGCACTCGAGGAAGGCAAGACCTGGGGCTGGACCAGCTACCCGATCCTGATCCTGTTCGCGGTGGCGATCAACCTGATGGCCCTGTTCATCGCGGTCGAGCTGCAGGTCGAGCACCCCATGCTCGATCTGCGGGTGTTCCAGCACTGGCCCTTCGTGAACTCACTGCTGTTGATCAGCTTGATGTCGGTCGGCCTGTTCGCGGTGCTGTTCTACATCCCGTCGTTCCTGCAGGGCACCCGCGGCTACACCCCCTGGCAGGCCGGCCTGGTGCTGCTGCCGCAGGCCCTGGTGATGATGGTGTTCATGCCGCTTGCCGGGCAGTTCTACGACCGGTTCGGAGCCCGCTGGCCGGCCATCATCGGGATCCTGCTGACCGGGAGCGGAATCCTGTTCCTGGCCCGGATCAACGTCGACATCACCGAGACCGAGCTCATCATCGGCATGGTCACCATGGCCGGCGGGCTGGCCATCGGCATGATGCCGATCATGACGAGTGGCATCTCGTCGGTCCCCACCACACTCACCGACTCCGGCAGCGCGTTCAACACCGGCGTCCAGCGGGTCAGCGCCGCTCTCGGGCTGGCCGTACTGACCGGCCTGGTGAGCTCCAACCGCGCCCAGTTCATGGCCGACCGGTCCGCGCTGCTCGAGGGCAGTGGCGCCGATGCGCACCCACAGATCCTGCAGATGCGGCAGCAGGGCGAGACCGGCCTGCTCCCGCTGTGGCAGGAGCTGTCCTCGCAGGTGCAGGCGCAGGCCTACAGCAGTGCGTTCTTCGCCGCCGGGTGCGTGACGCTGGCCGGCGTGTTCCTGGCACTGCTGCTGCGCTCCGGGCCCCCCACCTCCGGCGCCGACAAGCCGGTCGCCCACTGAGAGTGAGGACTCCAGACGTGCCCGCCACCGAGCTAGCACCGCATGCCGGGGAGGAGTCGCCCCCCGGCCCGGCCAACGCGCGCGACCGGCCCGCCGACCGGCCGAGCCCACCGACCCGGCGGCGGCTGAAGCGGTCCACAAGGATCGCGGTGATCACCATCGCCGTGGTGAGCGTGCTGGAAGCCATCGCGTTCTCCGGCACCTACCTGCTGTTCTCCCGGCACTACGTGACGACCGACAACGCCCAGGTCGACGGGGACCAGATCAACATCTCTGCCCCGGAGAGCGGCAACCTCACCGAGTGGTCGGCCACCAGTGGCTCGCAGGTACGCGAGAATCAGGTGCTCGGCCGGATCCAGGTCACCGGTGGCGGCGGCCAGCCCAAGCGCGCCATCCGCTCCCCCGGCACCGGAACGATCGCGGTGAACAATGCCACCAGCGGCCAGTACGTGACCGCCGGCACGAAACTGGCCACCGCCTACGACCTGGACGCCGTGTACGTCACCGCGCGGGTCGACGAGAAAGACATCGGCGGCGTCCGTCCCGGCCAGCAGGTCGACATCTCGGTCGACGCCTTCCCGGATGCTCACGTGGTCGGGCGGGTCGACCGGATCCAGGCGGCGGCCGCCGGCGAGTTCACCATCTACCCCAACCCGGACACCGACCCCACCAACCCCCAGAAGACCACGCAGTACATCCCGGTGCGGATCCAGATCATGAACAGCGACGGGATGCAGCTGCTCCCCGGGATGAACGTCATCACCAGGATCCGCAAAAGCTAGCGCCCCGGCGCCCGCGGCGGTCGCCTCGGCGAACGTCACAGGTCGGCGGTACAAAAACGTTGTAACGTTTGTGGCGGTATCGGGTCTATGGGGCACACGGGAAGCCACACAGGCTACTGAAAGTGAACACGCTCGTGGAGTGGCTCAACCGGTGACCTCTCGGAGGTGGCATGTCAGCCAGATCCAGCACGGTCAGTGCGCACCTGGAACGTGAGGCCGAGGACCTGGCCGAGCTCCTCCGGGTAGGCCCGTTCGCCACGGCGCTGCGGGCGGCCATCGCCGCCCGGGGTCTAGGTCTGGACCGCATCCAGGACCGGTTGCGCCAGCACGGAATCCAGCTCAGCACCGCCACGCTCAGCTACTGGCAGTCCGGCCGACGCCACCCGGAGCGCGCGGAATCGTTGCGCGCGCTGAAACTGCTCGAGTCGATCCTGGAGCTGCCCGCCGGGTCACTCAGCGCACTGTTGGGTTCCTCGACCCGACGCGACAGCAGAGCCCGCTCCGGGCAGCTGTCCCCGGTCCCCGAACGGTGGCCCGGCCGTCCCGAGGTCGCCGACCTGCTCGCCGAGCTATCCACCACACCGGACACGTCGCTGCGCCGGCTCGTCCAGCGCGACCAGGTCACGGTCGGGCCCGGGGGGCTGATTCGGTCGATGACCTGTTCCCAGGTGATGCGCGCGGAGCGGGACGGTGTGGACCGCTGCCTCTTCGTCTTCGGCAGCAAGGGCCACGCGGGCAAACACCTGCCGACCGTGTCGAACCTCCGCAACTGCGAGCTCGGGCACGTGGTCGGCCATAGCACTCAGGGGCTCATCGGCGGCGAGCTCGTTTTCGAGCGTGCCCTGCGCAGAGGCGAGACCGTCCGGATCGAATACGAGGTCGGTAATCCGTCGGAAGCTGATGACTCGAAGTACTATGGCGACTCATACTCCCGGTGCTTCCTGCACGCCGTTCCCGTTTACCTTGTCGAACTGTGCTTTGACAGCGGCGCACTTCCAGATCGCTGCCAGCAGTTCAGGGGTGAGCTCGGCGATCGAAACCCGAGAATGAGCCGAAATCTGGAGCTTGGCGTGTCCAACACAGTGTGCGCCGTTGGCCGCAATTTTGGGCCAGGCTACTTCGGCATTCATTGGCATCCCGAGTTACCCGACTTCGCGACCTCGGACCGAGTTGTCGACTGGTCGAGCCACTGGTCGTCGAACATCGTGTGAGCAGCCGTCCTGAGCTGCAGCAACAGGTCGCGGTGCCCCCGCACCCATGACCAAGGTTGGGACGGAGTTGCGTCGGCGGCCGGTCGCCACCGCCCGGGCGAAAGTTAATGTTGACAGCGCCGCCGTCCACGCTATCCAGGAATCTTGACCAAGTTACTGGTCGGTAGTAGCGTCTTACTCGGGGCGCAAGGAAGTCAACACATTACGAATTGACTCGGGTCGAACATGGCCTAGTCATTCGGTCACAGTTGCAGCTATGACAGTCCGGTTAAAGGTCCACGCATCAACAAGAGGGCAGCAATTGACGAGGCCGTAAAAAAAGGGGGGGCCTCGTCGCATTGCTGAACCCCCGGCCCCGCCGAGTTCAACCACAGCGGGCTTCGCAACGCCGTGCGAGGCCGCTGCGGTTGAACTCGGCGGCTTGGGCTGTCTAGGAACGCCGGGCGCCACGCCTCACGGCGAGGCTGGCGTCGGCTGCCCGCTCATGCTCAACAGTCCCGCCAGTCGGTGCACGACCGAGGCGATCTCGTCCCGCGCGGGTGCGAGGTACTTCCGGGGGTCGACCATGCGGCCATCGCCGGCCAGGGTGGCGCGGACCGCGTGGGTGTATGCGACGTTGAGGATCGTGCCAATGTTGACCTTGACGATTCCGCTGGAGACGGCCTGACGCAGCGCGTCGTCTGGCACGCCCGAGGAGCCGTGCAGAACCAGCGGCACCGCTACCGCATCGCGGAGCGCCGAGATGAGGTCGAAGTCGAGGCTGGCGGTGCGACTGGTCATGGCGTGTGAGCTCCCGACGGCGACCGCGAGAGCATCGACGCCCGTCGCGGCCACGAACTCAGCGGCCTCGCGCGGGTCGGTGCGCACCCCGGGGGCATGGGCGCCGTCCTTGCCGCCGACCTCACCGAGCTCGGCCTCGAGGTAGAGGTCGTTGTCGTGAGCCCAGTCGGCCGCCCGGCGGGTCGCGGCGACATTCTCTGCGTAGTCGAGCTTGGACCCGTCATACATCACGGAGCTGACACCGGCGGCGGCCGTCTTGCGCAGCAGTCCCTCTTCCTCGATGTGGTCGAGATGAACCGCCACGTCGACTCCGGCGGCGCGGGCGATCGCGAGGCAGGCACTCACGATGGGTTCGACCTGGCCGTGGTGGAAGCGGATCGCGTTCTCACTGATCTGCAGGATCACCGGAACCGCCGCCCTGCTCGCGCCCGCGACGACGGCCTCGGCGTGCTCGAGGGTGATCACGTTGAACGCGCCTATCCCCTCTCCCGCGGCCCGGGCCGCGTTGACGAGTGCGCGCGTGGTGGCGAGAGGCATTTCCGAGCTCCATCTGGTCGGCGCGGCAGGCCCGCCGGCGCGACGCGTCCGCGTGAGCGGGAGCCAGCGACCACGCTTGACAACAGGCCAACGAAATCCAACAATATGCGACTAGAACCAACTAATCAAGCAGGTCCATTCCCAGGCGCGGCGTCTCTCCCGGAGCAGACATGATCGTCACCGTCACACCGAACCCCAGCGTCGACCGGACGGTGTTCATCGAGTCGCTGCGCAGGGGCGCGGTGCTGCGCAGCCAGCGCGGCTGGAGCGAGCCCAGCGGAAAAGGGGTCAATGTCGCACTGGCCCTGGCCAGGCACGGCTGCGCCGCGGCGGCTGTCCTGCCGGTGGGCGGCCCGGCCGGGGCACACCTGACCGAGATGCTGCGTCATTTCGGCCTGGCGTACCGGGCGGTGCCTGTCGCGGGCGACGTGCGGATCAACGTCAGCCTCGTCGAGCCCGACGGGACCGTGACAAAGATCAACGAGAGTGGCCCGGCGCTGACGCCGGCAGAGGTCGAGGACCTGCTCGCCACCTCGCTGGAGGCCGCCTCGGGCAGCACCTGGCTCGCCGGCTGCGGCAGCTTGCCCGGCGGTGTCGAGGCGAACTTCTACGCACGACTGGTGACCGAGGCACGACGACACGGCGGTCGCATCGCGGTGGACACCTCGGGGCCCTCACTTCTGGAAGCGCTCACCGCCAAGCCGGACCTGGTCAAACCCAATCGCGACGAGCTCGCCGAAGCAGTCGGCACCCGGCCGAGAACCCTGGGCGAGGCCGTGGCAGCGGCTCACGAACTGCGCGCACTCGGGGCGGGCGCCGTGCTGGCCAGCCTGGGAGCCGACGGCGTCCTGCTCGTTGACGAGGACGGCGTCCTGTACGGCACGGCGAGGGTCGAGCGCGTGGTGAGCACCGTCGGAGCGGGCGACGCACTGCTGTCCGGCTTCCTCGCCGGCGGGGGGCGCGGGCGCGACGCGGTCGCCCTCGGACTGCGCTGGGCAGCCGCCGCCGTGCAGCATCAGGGCACACTGTTCACCGCCACCGGTGCCTCGGTCATCGAGCCCGAGATTGTGGTCGCCGAGCACTTCCCCGACAGCGCGGTGCTGGCCGACGACTAGCCACGAAGCGCACGGTGACAGCCGGACCCGTCGTCGATGACCGCGCAGCGCTTTACAAGAAAACCCAAGTTGGACAACACGTGAAACGCAACGGTGCGAGGGTAGACATGGTGGAACCGCTGCTGGTCGGGCTGGATGTCGGTACGACCTCGACCAAGGCCGTCGTGCTCACCCTCGACGGTCGAGAGATCGCCCACGGGCGGGCACACACCCCCTGGATGTTTACCCCCGACGGCGCCGAACTCGAGGCACCCGAACTCGCCACGGCGGTCCGGGCGGCCTTGGCGCAGGCGCTGGCCGCCGCGCCGGAGGCACCGGTCGCGGGGGTGGGTGTGGCCAGCATGGCCGAGTCGGGGGTGCTGCTCAACGCGGCCGGTCGTCCCGTTGCCCCGGTCATCGCCTGGCATGACCGGCGTGATCACCTCGAGGTCGCCGAGCTGACCGACGACGTGGGCATCGAGTCCTTCGAGACCACCACCGGTCTTCCCCTGCGGGGCCAGTGGTCGCTGACCAAGCACCGCTGGCTGACCCGGCACTGGCCCTCGGCCGCCGCGGCGGTTCGCCGGCTCAACATCGCCGAGTGGATCGTGCACGACCTGGGCGGTGAGCAGGCCAGCGAGGCGTCACTGGCCTCGCGCACCGGGTGGCTACGCCTGCGCGAGCGCGGCTGGTGGGCCGAGACCCTGGCCTGGTCCGGGGCCAGTGAGCGACTGCTCCCGCCGCTGCGGCAGGCGGGCCAGTCCTGGGGCACGATCACCGCCGACGCGCTCGATGCCCGGCTGGCGGGCGCGGTGCTGACCGTCGCCGGACACGATCACCAGGCCGCCAGTGTCGGCGTCGGCGCCAATGCCGTCGGCGCCGAGCTGGACTCCTGCGGCACCGCGGAAGCCCTGGTCCGCACGGTCGCCGCCGGACTGCCCGACGACGCGGTCGGCTCGCTCGCCCACGGTGGCATCACGGTGGGCTGGCACGTCCTGGCCGGACGGTGGTGTCTGTTGGGCGCCACCGAAGGTGGGCTCACCCTCGGGCGGACGCTGCAGCAACTCGGCTGCACCCAGGCCGATCTGGCGCAGCTCGATTCGGCGGCCCTGGAGCTGGACTCGACCCCGGTGCACATCGCCAACGGGGAAACCGGGCTGGTGCTGTCCGGGGTCGGCGAGGGTGTCCGAACGGCCCACGTGTGGCGCGCCGCGTTGGAACAGGTGACCGAGGAAGCCGCGCGGCTGCACCAACTCATGTCCCAGATCAGCGGCCCGGCCCATGAGCTGGTCGCCACCGGCGGGTGGTCTCGCAGCGAGGGCCTGATGCGGATCAAGACCCGCCTACTCGGGCCGGTCGCCCGGCCACCGGTCACCGAAGCGGGCGCGCGGGGCGCGGCGCTGCTGTCCGGGCTGGCGGCCGGGATCTACCGCGACGACAGCGAACTGCCCCGACCACATCTGTCCCGGATCTGAATCCGAACCAACATCAACCTCGGCACCCGAGGACAGGAGGCGGCACCATGACACCGGTGAGCAGTGTGGAGGACAACAACGCCATCGATCGCGACCGCTACCGCTATGCGGCCAAGCGCCAACAGGCGATCGTGGCGGCGTTGCGGACCGCCGGTCAGGTCGAGGCCACCGCGCTGGCCACCGATTTCGGGGTGACCTCCGAAACCGTCCGCAAGGACCTGATCGCCCTCGAGCGGCACGGGCTGCTGCGCCGGGTGCACGGTGGCGCCATCCCCGTCGACGACGTCACCTTCGAACCCGACGTCAGCGCCCGCACCGAGTACGCCGAGGAAAAGCAACGCATCGCGAAAGCGGCCCTGCCCTACCTCAGCCGCGCTGGTTCGATCTTCCTCGACGCCGGATCCACCATCTCGCGCCTGGCCGAGATCATCCCTGGCGATCGCGAGCTGACGGTGTTCACCAACACCCTGTCGATCGCACTGACACTCGTGGCCAAACCCAACCTCACCGTGCACACCCTCGGCGGGCGGGTACGCGCGCGCACCCTCGCCGAAGTCGACGCCTGGTCCGCCCGAGCCCTCCGGGAGATCAACGTCGACATCGCCTTTGTCGGCACCAACGGCATCTCCACCAGCCGCGGTCTGACCACACCCGATCTCGCCGAAGCCGCCATCAAACGCCTCATGCTCGAGTGCGGATCCCAAACCATCCTGCTCGCCGACAGCAGCAAGGTCGGCAAAGTCAGCCTCTGCCAACACGGTGAACTCCACGACATCGACGTCCTGATCACCGACAGCGGGATCGCGTCGAGCGAGCTCGCCCGGCTGCACAAGGCCGGGATGAACGTCGTCCAAGCCTGAGTCCGGAAAGGATCACCATGCCCAGCACCACACCCGAGACCATGCGACGAGTGGTGGTCTCGCGCACCGGGATCACCGTGGAACAGGCCCCCATTCCGACTCCCGGACCCAAAGAGGCGCTGGTGCGTTCGGTCGTCGCCGGCGTCTGCGGCTCAGACACCCACGCCGCGCACGGACGCCACCCCTTCGTCCCACTGCCCTACGCGCCAGGCCACGAGGTAGTCGGCGTCGTCACCGCGATCGGCGCGGCCGTCACCGACGTTCGCCCCGGTCAGCGCGTCACCGTCGAACCCGACCTGCCCTGCTGGAACTGCAAGCAGTGCCTGCGCGGCCAGCAGAACCTGTGCGAGAACCTGCAGTTCTTCGGCTGCGGCTACCCCCAGGGCGGGATGGCCGACTACTTCACCATCCCGGCGAACCGCCTGCACACCGTCCCCGATGACCTCGACTACCGCACCGCGGCACTCATCGAACCGCTCTCGACCCCGGTGCACGCCGTACGCATCGCCGGCGACCTCACCGACCGCGCCGTCGTCATCCTCGGCGCGGGCACCATCGGCCAGCTGCTGCTCGCGGTCGTTCGCGCACACGGGGCGAAACGGGTCGTGGTCACCGACGTACTGGCCAGCAAGCGCGACCTCGCCCGCACCCTCGGCGCCGACGCGGTCGTGGACGCCACCGCGCCCGACGCGGTCGAGCAGATCCGAAAGACGCTGGGCGAAAGTGCCGACGTGGTGTTCGACTGCGTGGCCATCGCCCCGACACTCAGCCAAGCCATCCAGCTCGCCGACAAGGGCGGCACCGTGGTCGTGGTTGGCGTGCCCGCCCAAGACGTCACCATCCCGCTCCCCCTGATCCAGGACCACCAGATCCGCATCCAGGGCAGCGCGACCTACCTACCGCCCGACTACGCCGAAGCCATCGAGCTACTGCGCAGCGGCGCCGTGCGGGCCGCCGACATCGTGACCAACATCCAGCCGCTCACCGACGTCGCGACCGCGTTCGAGCGATCCCAGAGCGGTCACGACATCAAAGTCCTGGTCGTCATCGACCCCGAGACATTCAACGCCTGACCGGTCAAGCGCAACCGAACGACCGGACAGGTCGTGTCGACCGGTGCCGGATCCGGCGAGCTCACCGCCGTGAACTACCCCTGAGCCGGCGGATGCTGCCGTCGCCATCACAGCCAACGAGTAGCCCGTGGCCTGGCACGGACAGCAACGACGGGCGGCGAGCGGTGGTGCGCTTGCCCTCGACCGGGAACCCGATCGGCAGGCCCGAGACGACGACCTCGCGCGCGCCGCCCGGCGAGATTCGCTCCACGGAACGCCCAATCTCGTCGACCACGTACACCTGACCCTCATGCACGCCGACGGCGGCCGGGCGCCAGGGCCCGGTGACCGTACGAACCTGCCCAGCGGCACGGATCATCACCTGCCCCGCGTCCGGGTCGGCCGCCACCAGGGTGTCCTGCTCAGCGGCGACGGCGCCAACCTTCGCCAGACCGGTTCGCACGGTCGCCAGCACGCGGCCGCCCGAGCCAATGGTCAGTGCCTCGCCGGTCAGCGTCCCGAGCACCGCCGTTCGCGGTCGACGCGATCCAGCCCTGCCTCGAACCGCACGATCCGTCCCGAGGTGTAGTGCGAGACGTAGAGGCAGCCAGCTGCGTCGAAGGCACAGTTGTCCAGTCCCTGCACGGAGGTCGCCAGCCGTGACCGCTCCCCGGTGGACAGGTCGACCGCGGTCACCGCTCCCGAGCCGGACTCGAGCACGACCAGCCGTCCACGCGGGTCGAAGCGCACCGCGCTGATCAGATCGAAGCCCTCGGCGACCCGCTCGGCCTCGCCGCTGTCGGGGTCGACCGCCAGCACATAACCTTCGAAGAAGTGCTGCAGGTAGACCCGACCGTCTGGGCCTTGCTCGAGCGCGTTGGCCCAGTCCAGCTCGGGCAGGATCACCCGTGGCTTGCGCGCCGGATCCCGGTAGATCTCGACCAGCTGACCGCCCGGCCGCATCTGGTCGACGAAAATCCGCCCGCTCGGCCCGACCGTCACGCCGTTGTTCTCCGGGCGCTCCTCAGCAACCGTGAAGACCTCACCGCCTGGGCAGATTCCCATGACGTTGCCGTCGTGCATGGTGGTGATGTACGCAGTACCCGCCGAGTCGAAGGCGACGTCGTCGGGAGTATGGATCGGCGAGTCGAGGCCGGACTCGATCCGTAGCCGGTCGGTCCTCGGGTCCCAGGACGAGATCTGGTTGCCGACAAGTTCTGTGATCCACAAACGACCGTTCGGCTCGAACTGGATGCCGCACGACCCGAACGTGCGGGCCGGGCTGTGCACCGTGTCGAGCTGCCAACCTGGTACGCAGATCGGGCGCACATCGCGGTACATCTCGTAGCGCGAGGTCTGCGGCCCTGCTTCGAGCAGCGATCTCATCTCATCCCGCTACCATCAGAACATGATCATGCCACGCATGATGCGACCGTCGAGAAGGTCGTCGTAGCCCTCGTTTACCTGGTCCAAGGAGTACGTCTTCGTCACGAGCTCGGCCAGCTTCAGCTCACCTGACCGGTACAGCGCCAGCAGCCTCGGCAGGTCGGCGTGCGGGTTGCAGCCGCCGAAGACGTTCCCGACGATTTCCTTCTGACTCAGGATCAGGTCGATGAGCACGACGTCGGCGTTGGTGATGTTGTAGTTGGCCACCGACGTCAGGCAGGCCCGGCCACCCTTGCGGGTCAGCGCCATCAGCGGCATGAGCATGTCGCCGGTCATCAGGCTGGCAGTCATGATCGTCTTGTCGGCCATCACGCCCCGGGTCAGGTCGTTGACCAGCGGGGTCGCTTCCTCCATCGACGCCACGGAGTGAGTGGCGCCCAGCACCTCGGCCTGCTCACGGCGGAAGGCGATCGGGTCGACGGCGATGATGTTCTCCGCGCCGGCGATGCGGGACCCCTGCACCGCGCTGGAGCCCACCCCGCCGGTGCCGACCACAACGACGGTGTCCCCGGGACCGACCTGCGCCCGGTTGACCGCCGCACCGTAGCCGGTGGCCACCCCACATCCGACGAGCGAGGCGAGCTCGAGCGGAATGTCCTCGTCGATCTTCACGCAGGAGTCCTGGTGCACCACGGTGTACGGGCTGAACGTGCCCAGCAGCGACATCCGCTTGAGGCCCTCCCCTCGGGCGTGCGTGCGCGGCCGGCCGTCGCTGATCGGCAGGCCGCTCATGATCACGGCGCCGTAGTCGCACAGCACCGATACGCCGCTGGCACACCAACGGCAGTGCCCGCACGCCGGAATGAACGCCATGACGACGTGGTCTCCCGGCTGGAGGCGGGTGACACCGGCCCCGACCTCCTCGACCACGCCGGCGCCCTCGTGGCCGCCGATGATCGGCAGCGCGACGGGCAGATCGCCCTTCACGGCGTGGTCGTCGGAGTGGCACAGCCCGCTGGAGGCTAGCTTGACCCGCACCTCACCCGGCTGCGGATCGTCGAGCTCGACCGGCTCGACGCTCCACTGCTTCTCGCCTTCCCAGAGGATCGCGGCTTCGGTCTTCATACCTGGATTGCTCCTTCGCGGGCAGGGGTGGGCCGGGTGGAGACGGGATCTGCCGAGTTCACGCGATCGAACTGCAGGTGCATTTCCTCGGGCGCGCGGTTGGAGATGCCGATGGCCTCGCGCACGACCGTCCCGGGCTTGAGCCGAAAGTTCGTGACGCGCGCCAGCAGCCGATCGAAGGCGATCTCCAGCTGCAGCCGGGCGAAGTGCTGGCCGAGACAGCGGTGGATCCCGAAGCCGAACGCGCCGTGCGGGTTCTTCACCCGGTCGAACACCAGCTCGTCGGGACGCTCGAACTTCGACTCATCACGGTTGCCGGAGCGCCAGTGCACGGCAAGCCGGTCGCCTGCCTTCATCGGGCAGCCCAGCAGCTCGGTGTCCTGGGTCAACACGCGGCCCATCACCGAGACCGTGGAGGTGAAGCGCAGGAACTCGTCGAGGTCCTTGCGCTTCCATTCCGGCCGGCGCATCCGCTCCTCGACCTCGGGTTGCTCGGCGAGAAACCGTCCGATGTAGCTGATGGCACCGCGCGTGGTGTCCAGGCCCCCCAGCATCAGCACGGTGACGACCCCGAGCATCTCGGCCTGGGTCAGCGGGCGGCCGCCCTCCACCGTGGCGCGCGCAATGCCCCCCAGGAAGTCGTCCCGATCATCACCGCCCTCGGTGCGCTCGGCGAGCAACTCCATCGCGATCTTCTCCACGCGACCGTAGGACTCCGAGTTCTGCGTGATGGCCACCACGGTGACGGCCTCGATGGCGCGGGCCATCCGGGCCTCGTCCTTGTCGTCCAGCACGATCCGCGCCAGCGAGCCCGCCGAGAACGGAATGGCGAACTCGGAGACGAACTCGAGCTCACCTCGGTCGATGAACCCGTCGACCAGCTCGTCGACCAGGTTCTCCATGACGGTGCGGTAGGTGCTGAGGAAGGCCCGCGAGAAGTACTTGTTGAGGAACGCCCGAAAGTCGCGGTGCAGAGGTGGATCCAGGTCCAGCGGCGGCAGCGCGACGGGAACAGGAATCACGCCCGGCATGGCCGAGCTGAACACCTCGGGGTGCTCCGCGACGGTGCGCAGGTCGTCGTAGCGAGTGATCACGTACATGCCGCCGTCGAACTCGGTGTGCACGACGGGGCACTCGCTGCGCGCCCAGGCCAGCTCAGCGTCGAGCTGTTCGCAGTCCTTCTCCTCGAACCAGTTGAGCTTGTCGAAGAACGCGCGATGGGGATCGACCATGACCTCGTTGCTCCTTCCGGTTCGTCAGACTCTGCAGGTGTGCACTACCTGCGGCTCGGTGAAGCCGAGCAGCCCGGCCACCCCGTTCTCGACGCCGACGCCGCTCCACTTCGAGCCACCGAACGGCACCGTCGGAAGCAGCGCCGCGTGCGTGTTGACGAACGTCGTGCCGCATTCGAGTCGCTCTGCGACGGCGCCTGCCGCGTCGATGTCGGTGCCCCACACCGATCCGCACAACCCGAACATCGTCGAGTTGGCACGGTCGACGGCGTCGTCGATGTCGGAGTAGCGCAGGATCGGCAGCACCGGACCGAACTGCTCCTCGTCCACGATGCGGGCAGCATCGGCCACGTCGGCGAGGATCGTCGGCCGGAAGAAGAAGCCGGGACGATCGAGGGGCCCACCGCCCGCCGCGACCCTGGCGCCGCCCGCGATGGCCTCGGCGGCCAGCGCCGTCACGCGCTCGTACTGCGGGCGAGTCGAGAGCGGGCCCATCTGCGTGCTCGCACTGCCCGGCGGGCCGACCTCGATCGCCGAGGCAGCCGAGGCGAAGGCCTCGACGGCGTCGTCATAGAGCGCGTCCGGTACGTAGATCCTCTTGGGCAGCGCGCAGGCCTGGCCGGTATTGAAGAACGCCGTGCCGAGGATCTTCGGGACCGACGCCGCGACGTCAGCGTCGCCCATCAGGATCACCGCGTCGTTGCCGCCGAGCTCCAGCGTGACGCGCTTGAGGTCGGCGCCGGCCGCGGCGGCGACGCTCTTGCCGCCGGCGACGGAGCCGGTGAACGTGACCTTGCGCGGCGTGGGGTGCGCGGCGAGCGCGCGGCCGAGATCGTCGCCGCCGGTGACGACGTTGACCACCCCGGGTGGCAGGACCTCGCCCATGATCTGGCCGAGCCGCAGGGTGGCCAGCGGGGTGAACGGTGACGGCTTGAGGACGATCGTGTTGCCGGCCAGCAGGGCGGGCGCGATCTTCCACATGGAGAGCCCGAGCGGGAAGTTCCACGGGGTGATGGCCGCGACCACGCCGAGCGGGCGGTGGGCGACCTCGATCAGCGCGCTCGCGTCGTCCCGCAGGACGACACGTGGAATCTCCATGTCGGCGTAGACCTGCAGCCAGGTGGCACAGATCGGCACCTCGCTCGCCGCGATCGGGGCCGGCTTCCCGGTCTCCAGGATCAGGTCGGCCGCGAGCGCGTCGCCGGCGGCAGTGATCGCCTCGGCCAGCCGCAGCATTGCCTTGCGGCGCGCGTCCACGTCGGATCGCCACCCGCGCCCGGCAGCGGCGGCCGCCGCGAACGCGTCGTCGAGCTGCGCCGGCGTGCAGACCGGTGCATGCGCCTCGACCTCGCCGGTGGCCGGGTTCACCACCTCGAACGCAGCCGGGCTCTCGACCGATGCGCCGTTGATAGTCATCGTGAGCATCTATCGCCGTCCTTCTCGGCCAGTCAGCTGTGACCGGCACCACGGGGATGACATTAAACTAACACCGTTCGGCTACGGTGACTATCGTCGGGTCGGGCGCAGCCGAATCGTCGAGCCGGGCCACCTCATGAGCTGCGGAAACAGCTCGCGGCACCCCTGCATCGACGAGCGCGACCGGCCCGAAGCTCAGCTCCGCCGAACGACGATGGAATCAGGTGCCCCGATGGTCGCTCCGACCGCGGTACTGGACCCGGCACTGCGGGCCTGGGTCGAGCACGTCACCGGTGGCCGCGTCCTCGGGGCCCGGCGGATGGACCGCTGGCGGCCCAACTTCTTCGTCGACATCGGCGGCCCGGACGGCGAGCTCCCGATGTTCCTGAAGGGCCCTCGGGTGCCACCGCACGTCGAGGCGCGGTCCCGGATGCTGTCGGGCTACGGGACGCGCCGCGAGGCGGTCGCGCTCGCCGCGCTGCAGGACACCGAGGTGGCCGTGCCGAGCTTTCACGGTTACCTGCCGGAGGCGGGCGCGCTGCTGATCGGCCGCGTGCCAGGCTCCGGCGTGCTGCAGCCGGCCGGCGTCGGAGACCGCGCGAGCCTGATGCGCCAGTACGGCGAGCAGCTGGCGGCGACGCACCGCCTCGACCCCTACCGACTCGGCGTACGCCCCGGTCTCGACGTGTCGGCGGACCCGGTGGGCCCCGACCGGCCCGGCCCGCTCGCCGCGGTCATGGCCGACTACGAGGTGCTGCGCCCCAAACTGGAGCGTCCGGACCCGCTGATCGAGCTGGCGCTGTGGTGGTTGCGCCGCCATGCGCCCGCCCACGGCGAGCTGTGCGTCCTGCACGGCGACGCCGGGCCGAACCAGTTCATGCACGAGGGCGGACTCATCACGGCGCTGCTGGACTGGGAGCTCGCACACCTCGGCCACCCGATGTCGGACCTCGGCTACACCCGGTTCCGGGAGGCGCTCTACCCGAGCGGTGGGTTCGCGGGGTTCGTCGATGCGTACGCCGCCGCGTCGGGGCGACCGGTCGACCGCCTGGCCGTCGACTACTTCACGGTGGCGGCCGCGCTCGTCATGCTCGCCGGGATCAGCAGCGACGTGCACCGCCCGACGGCTCGCAATCCGGAAGCGCTGCAACGGTTCTGGTGGGACGCGCTCGCTCGGGTCGGCATCTGCCAGGTGCTCAGTGAGTCGCTCGGGCACCCGCCACTGCTGCCGAGGGCGGGTGAGCAGCGCGGCGGCGAGCTGACGGCGCCGGTGACGCTGCTGGCCGAGCTGCAGGACGGGTCCGGCCCCGCACACCTGCTGGCGCGCACCCTGCTTCGGGCCAGCCGGCTGCAGCTGGACGTGATCGACACATCGGCGCTGCTCGGCCGGCACGTCGCCGACCCGTATCACGAGGTCGCCGCGCTCGTCCGCGACCACGCGGGCGACCGGCTGGACGACCTGGTCACCTACTTCGGGCAGCAGGCGCTGCGCCGCCTGGACGCCATGGCCCCGCTGGCGGCAACGGACACCTGGGATGGAGCCGCGACGGCGCCGGACGAGGCAAGGCTCAGCGGTCAGCTTCTCCCCGCCTACTAGTGCCAATCAGTGTTAGGTTCTCTTCCGGGGGATCCTCGACGGAGGTGCGCGCCGTGGACGATGTGGCCAAGGACTGGGTGCGGACGAATGCGAGCCGGTTCGCCGACGCACCCGCGCTGGAGAACTTCGAGACCGACGAGCGGTACACCTGGCGGGAGCTCGACCTCAGGGTGGGCGCGCTTGCCGGGGTGTTGCGGGACCGGTTCGGGGTCGGCGTCGGAGACCGCGTGCTGCTCATCGCCGAGGGCGACACCCGCACGTTCGAGGTCCAGTTCGCCTGTATCCGACTGGGCGCGATCATGGTGCCGCTCAACTGGCGGCTGGCCCTGCTCGAGCTACTCGAGCTGGCGCGCGACGTCGATCCGACGGTGGTGGTCAGCGACGGCGTGTGGCAGCCGACCGTGCTGGAGATCGCCGCGAAGCTGGGTGTCGGGGAACACCTCGGCTGGCGCTGCGCGCCGGAGAACACCGTGGACTACGACGCCGCGCTCGCCGATGCCGTCCCGGCCGAGCCCCGTACCGACCTGTCCATGGACCTGCCGACGCACATCCTGCACACGTCGGGCACGACGGGCGCCCCGAAGGGCGCGATCACCACGGTCAAAACGCTCTCCTGGCAGACGCAGAACATCGCCGCCCAGTGCCTGCTAACCGGGCCGGGTGCCAAGCAGCTCAACCCGATGCCGCTGTTCCATGCCGGCGGCCTCACCACCATCGGCACCCCGATGCTGATCACCGGCGGCGCCGTGGCCACCATGCGCCGCTTCGACCCCGCCCGCATCGTCGCGCTGCTGGGCGATCCCACCCTCGGGATCACCCACTTCACCGCCCCACCGGTCATGTGGGCGTTGCTCACCGAGCAGCCCGACTTCGCCGCCGCCGACTTCAGCGCGCTGCGGTTCGCCGAGGTCGCGGGCGGGGTGCCGGCACTCGCGCTGCTCGAGACGTGGCGCAGCCGCGGCGTCGTGCTGCAGCAGGCCTACGGCGGAACGGAACTGGGGCCCGCGGTCACCGGCATGCCGCGCGCCGCCGTGGCCGGCCGGCCTACGTCGTGCGGGCGCGCGGTCCCGTACACGCACGTGCGGCTCGTCACCGCGGCTGGCACCGACGCCCCCACCGGCGAGGTCGGCGAGGTGTGGATCAAGGGCCCGAGCGTCTCCCCCGGCTACTGGCGCAAGGACGGCACCGTCGACACCGCCCGCACCGAGGACGGCTGGTTCCGCACCGGCGACGCCGCGTGGCGCGACGAGGACGGCTTCCACCACCTCGTCGACCGGCTGAAGGACATGTACAAGTCCGGCGGGGAGAACGTGGCTCCGGCCGAGGTGGAGCGGGTGTTGGTCACCCACCCCGACGTCGTCGACGTCGCGGTGATCGGGATCCCGGACGCGAAGTGGGGCGAGATCGGCCGCGCGTTCGTGGTGGCCCGCCCCGGCACGGCGATCACCCTGGACGCTCTGCGGGAGCACTGCGCCGAGCGGATCGCGCGGTACAAGGCCCCCCGCAGCCTGGTCGTCGTCGAGGAGCTGCCGCGCAACACGACGGGGAAGGTCTCGAAGGCGGCCCTGCGGGCGTACGCGGCGGACTGAGCACGGTTCAGCCCAACAGCTACGCGGCACGACGAGGAGGTCAGATGCAGGAGGACGAGCTCGCGTCGTGGGTCCGCGACGTGGTCCACGACGGCGCCACCCGGCTCGACCGGCTCGCCCTCGGCCGCAGCCGGGTCACCTACAGCGCCCGCACCGCCGGCGGGGGCAGCTACATCGTGCGCGTCGACACCGGCGAGGGCCCGATGAGCGACACGGAGCTCACGCTGCGCCGCGAAGCGGCGGTATACGCCGCGCTGCAGGACCGTGGAGTGCCGATCCCAGTATTCCACGGGGTCGCCCCGGACGGCATGGCGCTGCTGCTGGAGCGGGTCGGCGGTACCAGCGAGGTCAGCGCCCTGAGCCCGACCACGCTGAACGACCTCTACGACGACTACATCGACCGCATCGCGGACCTGCATCTGGTCGAGGTGACCGGGCTGGATCTCCCGGGGCTGGCCCGGCCGGCCGATGCGGCGGACGCCACGCGCGCCGAGCTCGACCTCTGGGAGCGCGTGTTCCGCGCCCGCACCACGCGCCCCTGGCCGGTGCTCGAGCTGGCCTTCCGCATGCTGCGCAGGCTCTGTCCCACCGCGCCCGCGCCCACGGTCCTGTGCCACGGCGACGTCGGTCCCAAGAACTTCATGCACGACGGCCGCCGCGTCACGGCCTTGATCGACTGGGAGTTCTCCCACGTCGGCGACCCGATGGACGACCTGGCGTGGTGGGTGTTCCGCGGCCACGAGTGGCTCGGCGACTGCGGTGACCTGGAACGGCAGCTGCGGCGCTGGTCGGCCCGCACCGGCACCGAGATCGACCTCGACCGGCTGCGGTTCCACCGGGCGCTGGTCGTGGTGCGCTGGCTCGTCATCATCGCGGCGGCGCTGGACCACCCCACCGTCGTGTTGGAACGGGCGGTCTACCTCGCGCTGGTCGGGGTCACGACCGTGCAGCTCGTCCGCGCGCTCGCCGATCTGGACGGGGTCGAGCTCTCCCCGCCGCTGCCCGATCAGTCCGACGCCCCCGGCCCCGCCAGGGAAGCGCTGCTCGCGTTCCAGGAAGACATCGACAATGTCGTGCGCCCCGCCGTCGACGATCCGCAGGCCGTGCTGCGGCTTCGGCTGTCCTCGCATTACTTCGCCCACCTGCTCGCCGCCGACGCCGCCGGCACCCGGTTGCGCAGCGACGAGCTCGCCGAACCTCGCAGGGCACACCGGAACCCCGATCGGCACCGTCGAGGAGGGACGGCAGGCGCTCGCATCCATGATCACCTCGGGTGCCGACAACGAGCTCGCCACCCTCGAGGTGCTGTGGCGGTCGGGGCAACGGGCGGCCCAGCTCTGGCCGCTGACGCGTGCGAAGGCCATGGCCGCGCCACACGAACTGCTGGCCCGCCGCACCCTGGCGGGCAGCCGACCCTGGACCGTCGCCGCCACCGATCAGCAGGTGACCGCCTCATGACCGGCCACATCACCACCGCCGACGACTCCTTCCATCCGCCGATCGGCGACGACCCGTACTGGACCGAGACCTGCTGGTTCTCCTTCGACCAGCCGGACCGCAACCTCTCGCTGGCCGTCTACCCGCTGTTCCGCGCCAACCAGGGCGTCTGCTCGCTGGCGGTCCATCTCTGGGACCACACCGGCGTCGCGCCGTGGGAGATCCCCTACTCCCGCTTCCTCTGGCACCTGCCGATGCCGACCTCCGACCTGACCCGGCTCGAGCTCGAGGGCCTGCGGCTCACCGTCGAGAAGCCGTTGCAGCGCTACCACCTGGAGTTCACCGACACCGACCTGGTGCGTCTCGACCTCCAGTTCGATGCACTGTGGGAGCCGGTCGGGTCGACCACGCAGATGCCGACGGCCACCGTCCGCGCCGGCGGCCACTTCGACCAGACCGTGCAGGTACGCGGCGACGTCGTCCTGCGCGGCGAGCACATCGCCATCGACACGTTCGGCCACCGCGACCGCAGCTGGTACGTCCGCCACGACAACCTGCCGCGCTCGTCCGCATCGCTCTGCCACGGCGCCACCTCGGACGGCTCGCACTTCGTCGCGGTGCTGCCGACCACGCTGCTCGGGCTCGCCGCTGAGTCCCGGCCCCCCAGCGGGTACCTCGTAATGGACGGCGTCCTGCGGCCGCTCGTCGACGTCGCGCGGCGCGTGGTCGTGCGGGAGCGCGGCATGCCCAAGGTCATCGAGCTGGCGGTCACGGATGCGGCCGGGCGCAGCCTGGAGCTGCACGGCACGGCCACCAGCACCCTGGCGTTCCACTGCTCGCCGCCGGTCTTCGCCTGGTTCTCGCAGATGCACTGGACCGGCCAGGGCGCCGCGTTCGTCGGACAGGACCAGGAAGCCGCCAGCATGCACTCGATGGCCCGGAGGATCGCGGCGGGCACGTGAGTGCCGGATGGGTCAGGGTTCGCTGAACCTCGGTGCCGGTCCCGGCACACCGCCGGCCAGGATCCCCCGCGCCACCGGCACTCCGGCCCCGGCCTTCGGGTCAGCGAGGAAGAGCTCGCGGATTGCGGCGCGGGAGATCTTCGCGGTCGCGCTGCGCGGCATCACGTCCAGCACCAGCAGGTGCGCCGGGTGCTTGAACCGGGCGAGGCGGCCGGTCGCCAGCGCCTGCACGTCGGCGAGAGTGAGTGAGGCGCCGGGTGCGAGCACCACGGCCAACAGACCGGTCTCGCCCCAGCGCTCGTCGGGCACGCCGACCACGGTCAGCTCGACCACTCCGGGCAGGTCGACCAGCACGTTCTCGACCTCGGCCGGATACACGTTCTCACCGCCGGAGCGATACATCTCCTTCACCCGCCCGACGATGTAGACGTGGCCGCCTTCGTCCATCCGGCCGGCGTCGCCGGTGCGGAACCACGGGCCCTCGAAGGCCTCCGCCCTAGGCCGGCGCCAGTAGCCGGGGGTCACGGCGCCGCCGCGCACCCAGAGCTCGCCAACCTCGCCCGGCTTCACGTCGGTGCCGTCCGGGGCGACGATCCGCAGCCGCGTATGAGGCACCACGGTGCCCGACGAACCGGCGTCCGTGGCCGCGTCGTCCGGCCGCGACAGCACGGTGACGAGCGGACCCAGCTCGCTCGCGCCCCAGGACAGCTGCACCCGCACCCCGCGGTCGCGCATCGCGTGCACGATCTCGTGGGTGGACGGGCCCCAGCCGCCGAACAGCACGGTGTGCAGGGTCGGGAATCGCACGGCGGCAAACTCGTCGTGGCGCACCAGCCACTCGAACGTCTGCAGCACTCCGCAGATGTGCGTGATGCGCAGTTCCGGGTCAGCCAGCAGGCCCAGCGTCACCGCCGGGTCGTAGCGGCGCATCGTGGTGACCCGGCCGCCCCAGAACAACATCGCGTTGGTGAACACGTTGAGCCCACCGGCATGGAACCACGGCACGACATTGAGATGGTGTTGGTCGCGTTCGGCCATGCGGCTGGTGTGGGCGAGGTTCTGCGCGTGCGTCACAAGCGTCCGGTTGGTGCACAGCACACCCTTGGGCAGCCCGGTCGTGCCGGAGGTATAGAGCAGGTGGGTCACGGCGTCGGGGTCGAGGTCGCCGCCCGGCACCGGGACCGCCGCCGCGAGCAGCTCCTCGTAGGCAGGCTCGTCCCAGCACGCCCGGGGCACCGGGATGGCTAGGTCGTCCACGAGCGCGCTCCACTCGGAGTCATGGATGACCGCCGCAACGTCCGCGTCGGCCAGCTGCACGGCGAGCTCGGCGGCAGTCAGTCGCCAGTTCAGCGGCAGGAACACCGCCCCGATCCGCATGCAGGCGAACTGCACCTCGAGCAGGCGCGGGTCGTTCTCCGCGACCAGCGCGACCCGGTCGCCCGGCCCAACGCCCCAGCCGTCGCGCAGCGCACCGGCGAGCGCGGCCACCCGCCGCTCCAGCTCGGCCCAGGTCACCGTGGCGCCGGTCTCGTGCAGCGCGAGCGCGATCGCATCCGGCCGCTGCCGCGTGTGCTGGGCCACCCAGTCGCTAATGATCAAGTCGGGGATGATCTCGGTCATGGCCGGTCCTCCGGACGGGGGTCGTGCAGCACCGCGATCTCCTGTGCCACGGACGCGACGAGCGTGCCGTCCTCGGCGCGGTACTGGCCGGTGGTGAGGCCCCGGGAGTCGGCGGCGACGGGCGAGACGTGCTCGTGCAGCAACCACCTGTCCACGCGGAACGGGCGGTGGAACCAGATGGTGTGGTCGAGGCTGCCGCCACGGACCTCGCCGCGGGTCATCAGGTCCCACGACAGCGGGCGCGGGTCCTGCTCGTGCGGGTAAACCACGGGCTCGAACATCGTCAGGTCGCTGGCGTAGGCAAGGACGCAGGCGTGCAGCAGCGGGTCGTCCGGCAGCGGCGCGGGCGCGCGCACCCACATCCGGTTACGCGGTTCGAGCGACGCACCACGCGCCCACGGCGAGCGATCGACGTGCCGGATGTCGATCGGCCACGCCGCCCGCGCGTTGGGCGCCAGCGCCTCGCCGAACCGGGCGCGCAACGACTCCGTACGGGTGGGCAGACCCTCCGGGTCGGGCGCCGACACCGCGCTGCGCCCGTGCTCGACACCGGGCCGCGGCACCTGGAACGACGCCGTCACCAGCGCGAGCAGCCGGCCGCCCTGGACCGCCCGGACCAGCCTCGTCGCGGCCCGGCCGGTGTCCCGCACCCGCTCGACGGTCAGCACCAGCTCGACGTCCGGGGCGCCCATCCGCAGGAAGCTGACGTGCAGCGAGTGCACCCGCAGCTGCTCCGCAACGGTGTGGCCGGCGGCGCGCAGCGCCTGCGCCGCGATCAGGCCGCCGTAGAGGCGGTCGAACGCCGAGGGCCCCGCACCGCCCGTGAACTCGTCGGCCCCGCGCTCCGTCAGCACGAGCGCCCGGTCGACCAGCGTGGCCAGCGCCGCCCGCGACTCGTCCGTACCGGTGGCCAGCGCCGCCCGGCCGGCCGGGCCGCGCATCGGCTCAGCTCCCGCTCGGGGTGAACCGCACCGGCAGCGAGCGCAGCCCGTGCTGGTTGGTCCCGCCGCCCCACCTCGGCTCGCCGTCGAGCTCGACGTCGGGCAGGTGGTCGAGCACGTACTCCAGCGCCAGCCGCAGCTCCAGCTTCGCGAGCGGTTCGCCGAGGCAGCGGTGGCGCCCGATGCCGAAGGTCAGGTGGCGGTTGTTGCCCGGCCGGTCGATGTCGAACGTGTCGGGCTCGGGGAACCTCTCCGGATCCCGGTTGGCCGCACCGTAGACGAGCATGACCTTCTCGCCGGGGCACAGCGCCTCGCCGCGCACCTGCGTCTGCTCGGCCACCGTGCGGCCCATGTTCCACACCGGCGGATGCAGCCGCAGGGTCTCGTCGATGACCTGGCCGATCAGCGTCCGGTCGGCGAGCACCCGGTCGCGCAGCCCCGGCTCGGTGATCAGCCGGTAGATCATCGTGCCCATGCCGTTGACCGTGGTCTCGTGCCCTGCCACCACCATCAGCTGGACGAGCCCGAGCATCTCGCGCGCCGGGATCTCCGCGCCGTCGATGCGGGCGTTGACGTACTGCCCGAGCAGATCCTCGACCGGCTTGCCGCGCCGAGACTCGATCTCCTCCTCGAGGTAGGCCTCCAGCTCGTGGGCGCGCTGGCGGGCCAGCGCCGGCTGCCCGGTGGCCTGGATGAAGTTGGCGGCGAGCTCGCGCACCCGGCGCCAGTCGGAGTCGATCCCGAGGATCAGGCAGATCGCGAGCACCGGCACGGGGTGGGTGATGTCGGACACCAGATCAGCCCGGCCCACCGCCAGCAGCGGCCGGAAGGCGTCGTCGATGATCTTCTCGAGGCCGGGGCGCCAGTGCCGCAGCGCCTTGTCGGTGAAGTTGGGCACCACGAGTTTGCGCAGCTTCGTGTGCCGAGGCGGGTCGAGCTCGGCGGGGATCACCGGCATCGACGCTCCCGTCGGCGGGATCATGATTCCCCGGGTGACGGTGAAGGTCTCCCAGTCGTTCGACGCCGTCACGACGTCGTCGTACTTGGTCAGCGCCCAGAACCCGCCGGACGCCGAGCTCCAAGCGACCGGACACGTGCCCTGCATCTGCCCGAGCGTCTCATGCAGGTGTTGCAGCAGCTCGGGATCGGTGTTGTCCAGCTCGAAGGTTGCGCGTTCGACGGGCTTGGTCATCTGCTGCTCCTGGGTCCACGGACGCTCTTGCTCACACAGCCGCACCGAATTGGCGTTCGGCGAACCAGCGCCGCACGATGAGCGAGGCCTCGTCCAGGTGCGAGAGCTGGGTGCCCTTGCCGCTGAAGTAGTGGTTGGCGCCGACGATCTCGTGGAACTCCTTGTCCCCCGGGGGCAACGCGGCAAAGAAGTCACGCGGGTGCTCCGCTGGCACGGCGTCGTCAGCGGAGTTGGCCACCACCAGCGTCGGCACGGTGATGCGTGGTGCCGCGTCGACGGCGTCGACCTGCGCGTGCGCCAGACTCCATTGGGAGAGCCAGCCTCGGGTGGTGCAGAACCGGGCGAGCCCGGCCGGACCGTCGTTCGCCACCCTCGGATCCCCCAGGTAGGACCAGCCCGGCCGCCGGTCGTTGGGATCCACGGTCGGATCCACCCAACGCGGGTCGGCCATGGTCCCGTGCACGACGAAACAGCTCTCGTCCTGATCGCGCCCGGCGCGGCGCATGTCGTCGAGCTCCGCGAGTGCCCGCGCCGTGATCCGCGCGTTGCGCGCACGCTGGGCGGCCCGGTAGCGGGCGACGTACGCGGGCGAGTAGGGGGCCTGGTTCGGGTTGTCGGGGTCGTAGATGTTCAGTTCGGGATCGCGGTCCTTCGGCCGGTCCTCGTCGCGAATGGACGGATCGAGGAAGTCGCTGACCAGCCGGTGCCGGCTGCGGTGCGCGGCCATCAGCATCAGGCCGTCGGCCGGGATCAGTTCGGTATCGGCCAGCGGTGTCGGCTCCCCCGCGGCCGTCGCGGTGATCGTCCGGCGTTCGGCCTCGGCCTGGTAGCCGGCCATCAGCGAGCCGCCGCCGCTCCAGCCGGCCAGGATGATTCGGCGGTAGCCCAGCCGCTCCTTGGCGTCGCGCACACAGGCGGCGAGATCGAGCAGCGCGTTCTCCATCTGCAGCCCGGCGTCACCTGTGGTGTAGCGCGTACCGCAGGCCACCACGTGGAACCCGCTGCGCGCGAGCTGCGAGAAGGCGGGCAGGTAGCCCGGCGAGCCAATGGGGTGCATCGCGACGAAGGCGGTGTCCGAGTCGGTATCCCCCCGGAGCAACTGCGCCTGACGCACCACCGCGTCGTCGATCGATCCGTAGACGTCCTTGCGCTGGTGCTGCTCCGTGGTGACGACGAGGTAGGGCGTGCGCGCGTAGCGCACCCGGACAACGTCGGTGCTGGTCATACCGTGCGAACTTACCGGTCACTGTTTGGTTTAGCAACGACTCCGAGTGAACCAAACGTCGTTGTGTTAGCGTCCGTCGGCATGCTCCGGAGGGAGGAAGTCCCGATGACCGAGCTCGCCTATCCGAACCTCTCCCCGCTCGACCGCGCCGCGATCGACGACCTGCTCGCCCGGTACGCCTTCGCGATCGACATGCGCGGGTGGGACGACCTGCGCAGCGTCTTCGCCGCCGACGCGGAGATCGACTACTCCGGTGGGACGCAGCGCCACGCCGGCGTCGAGAACATCGTCGAGTTCTTCCGAAGCACCGCGACCCGGGTCGCCGCCACCCAGCACCTGCTGCACACCTCACGGGTCTGGTCGACCGGGCCCGATGCCGGGGCGGGCCTCACCCACGTCACCGCGCACCACGTCGCCACGCACAGCCCTCGACCGGCGCCGCCCTCGGCAACGTTCACCGTCACCGGCACGTACACCGATCGCTTCGCGCGCACGCCGGCCGGCTGGCGCATCATGGCGCGGCGCCTGGACCTGCTCACCTGCGCGGGCGACCCGGCACTGCTGCGGCCAGTCGCGGACACCGGACCGAGCCATAACCGAACGAGGACAGGATTTGATGGCTAAACCAAACACTGTTTGGTACTGTGCGTTCGAAGGACTCGACGCATGGAGGACACAGCGATGAAACTGAGTCTGATGACGCTGGGCGACCAGGTCACCGATCCGATCACCGGGGTACGCGACACCGCGGCACAGCGGCACCGAGCGATCGTCGAGGCGGCGGTCGTGGCCGATGCGAGCGGCTTCCACGGTGTCCACGTCGGCGAGCACCACGGCATCGAGTACACGACGTCCGCGCCGCCGGTCATCCTCTCGGCGATCGGTGAACGCACCCAGCACCTTCGGCTGTCCACGGCCGTCACGCTGGCCGCCAACCTCGACCCGGTCAGAGCGGCGGAGGACTACGCCACGGTCGACGTCCTGTCCGGTGGCCGCTGCGAGGTCGTGGTTGGCCGAGGCAACTTCTTCGTCTCCACCTACACGCTGTTCGGGCAGCGCATCGAGGACTCCCACGAACTGTTCCACGACGCGGTCGAGCTGCTCGTGCAGCTCTGGAGCGGCAAGACGGTGAACTGGCCGGGATCGGCGCACCGCCCCCCGATCGAGGACTTCGTGTTGCAACCCCCGCCCATCGGCGCCGTCCCGCTCTGGATCGGCGGCGGGGCGTCCGACTCGACGGCCGAGCTCGCGGCCCGCCTCGGGCTCGACCTGATGCTGCCCAGCGCGTTCGGCAACCCGGAGATGTTCAAGCCGGTGGTCGCGACCTACAAGGAACGCTTCGCCGCATACGGCCACGCGCGCGAGCCGAGGATCGGCGCCTGCTGGCACGTGAATGTCGCCCGGACCAGCCAGGGCGCCCGCGAGCGCTGGGAACCGCGCTACCGCGCCTACTTCGACCTGATGAAAGAGATCATCCCGCGCGTCAACCCCGATCCGCCCGCCTACCTCAAGAAGGACTTCGACTTCGACTTCCTCACCACGCGCGGTCCTGCCTTGGTCGGCAGCCCCGACGAGGTGGCCGACCGGCTCAACTCCGTAGCGGAGATGCTCAGCACCGACACGAACATCGTGTACCTCGACATGGGCGGCCAGCCCGAGGGCGAGTTCCGCGAGATGGTGGAGCTCATCGGCTCACAGGTCATCCCGCAGCTGGACTGACGCCGGACCACGCCGCTCTCCGGCGGCAGCGGGCAGCGGGCAGCGGAGATCAACGTGCCGCGCCGGGGCCCGGGGGCTGACGACCCCGGCGGACACCACGGCGGCGGACACGGAGGGGAAGGCGTCAGTCGGCGCGGACCACGAGCGTCTTCGCAACGCTGTCGCCGAGCCGCTGGTGGCGGGCGCTGTTCAGCATGATGATCAACCCGACCAGGCCGCCGAGCAAGCCGTCCACGACCAACAACAGCCAGCGCACGGTGAGTGCACCGAGGGTTGGCTGGCCGCCGTCCTCGGTGATGATCCGCAGCTTGAACCAGCGCATCGCCAGGGTCTGGCCGCCGTGCCTGGACGGCCACCAGGCGAACACCAGCCAATGGACGACGAGACTGAGCAGGGACATCAGCCCGAGCGCGCCCATGAACATGCTGCCGACCATGGCGCCACCGTCGCTGCTGTAGTCGCTTGCGGCCGCTCCGATCAACCCAATGATCGCGATCCAGAGCACGATCAACGGCACGGCCACCAGCAGACCGTCCACGATGTACTGCCCGACCCGGGCGCCGACCACAGCCGTGCGGTCGTCCACGGCCGCGTATCCCTGTTGCGGGTATCCCGGTTGGGGATAGCCGGGCTGCTGGAACCCCTGCTGGGCGTACCCCTGCGCCGGATAGCCCGCCTGCGGGTAGCCCTGCCCGGCGTAGGCCTGGTGGTTCGACTGCGAGTAGGCCCCTTGCCCGGGGTACTGCTGCTGGCCCTGGTAAGGCTGCTGCCCGTACTGGGGTGCGGGTTGCGACTGCCGGGACGGCTGTGCGTCCGGGGTGTCCTCCGGGTTCGTCATGTGCTTCCAGTCCCCCCTCTCGCGGCACCCGGCCACGAGTCTTGGCTGACCACGCGTTCGGCCAGATCGTTCGCTTCGTGGCCAGGCTGACAGCGCTGATCACTGGCGGCGAGAGTGTGGGCCCCCTCGTGCCGGGGGGAGATCCCCACTACGCGAGTGGGGATTGCGACCCGATGGTCAGGCTTGGCCGGTGTTTCCGCCGTACGTGGCGATCTTGTACTCGGTCGCCGCGAGCGACAGCGTGAGCTCACGGATCTGGCGGCGGATGGTGTCGCGGTGTTCGAGCAGCATGTCGAGCCGCTCGGGGACGGTGCCTTCTCCCTGATCGACGAGCGCCACGTAGTGGTGCAGGTCGCGCATGCCCATGCCGGACAACCGCATGCGGGTCAAGAAGACCAGGCGTCGCACCGACTCCGGGCTGTAGCTGCGGTGGCCGCTGCTGTCCCGGTCGACGTCGACCAGGCCCTCACGTTCGTAGTAGCGCAGGGTGTGCGCCGAGATGTCGAGCAAGTCGGCGACCTCGGTGATCGTCATCGGCTCGGTCGCCTGACTGGTGTCGGCAAGACGGTGGATCACCTCGACCGACATCGGCCCGTCGACCTCACCGAGAGCCGCCAGTGCCTTCGTCATCAGCTCATCCGTGGCCATGGCGCAAGCCTAGTGTCCGGCGTCAGGACACTAGATCGGCCGTGCGGAAGCGGTGGCCTCGGCAAAATCCGCGCGGCGCGAGGTATCGGCCCACCGCTCGAGCTCCTCCAGGCCCCGCCGGTACGCCCCGGAGATTCGTTCGACGGCTTCGCGGCCCAGCGCCAGTCGCAACGGGACCTCGTCGGAGTGGGCGAGCGAGACGATGATCGCGGCGGCCTCGGCCGGATCGCCCTCCTGGACGCCGTGGGCGCCGACCAGGTCCTCACGAATGGCGGCCAACGCGGCACGATAGGTGTCGGAGGGCTCGGTGAACTCGAGCGCGTCGCGTGAGTTGAACGAGGTGCGGAACCGGCTCGGCTCGACGAGCAGCACCCTGATCCCGAAGGGGGCGACCTCACCGGCCAGTGATTCCGACCAGCCCTCCAGCGCGAACTTCGACGCCGCATAGGTCGACACGCCCGGGAACGACATTCGCCCGGCCTGGCTGCTCATCTGCACGATCGTTCCCGCACGCTGGGCCCGCATCGTCGGCAGCGCGGCACGGACGAGGGCGGCCGGACCGAACAGGTGCAGGTCCATCAGCTCGCGCAGCTGGGCGTCGCTGACCTCCTCGACTGCTCCGACGATCGCCCGGCCAGCGTTGTTGACCACCACGTCGAGCGCGCCGAACCGATCCACCGCGGCCTGAACGAGGCCGCTGGCCTGTGCCGTGTCCCGGGCGTCGAAGCGGACCACCGCGCAGTGATCGGGGTAGGCGAGCTGGAGGTCGGCGACGCTGTCCGGCGTCCGGACCGCGGCCACGACCTGGTCACCTGCGGCGAGCGCGACCTCGGCCAGCGCGCGACCGAAACCCTTCGAAGCACCGGTAATGATCCATACCTGAACGTTCTTCTGTGTCGTCATGCGAGCGACGCTAGAAGTCTGAGCGCGCTCAAACGCAAGCCCCGAATAACAGACCGAACCGCTACGGTCTTCCCGAGGCACAACAACGGGCCGCTGCTAGCTAGCACTCACTGCTACCAGCGGCCCGTCGCTCGGCTCAGAGACCGAGGAGCCCGCCACTGTCGCTGGCAGAACCGCTGTCGTTGCCTGTGTCGGTGTCGCCGCTGTTGTCGTCGCCGCCGTCATCCGAGCTGCTGTCGTCAGCGTTGGTGTCGTCGCCCGACGTGGCGTCGCTGTCGCTGTCGGTGCTGTCACTGGCAGCCGGGGTGCTTGCGCTCGGGCTGGCCCGGTGCGCGCTCGAGCCGGTGTCCGCGTATGCGATGCCCGCGACTCCGAGGGTGGCGGTAGCGGCGACCACACCGGCGATGATGAACTTCCTTAACACTGTGCAGTGTCCCTTCGGTTGACACACGGAGCTGTCCCCCGCGTCGGCCCTGCATTAGGAGCAACGAGACGAGCCGCTTCTGGTCACGTTCACGGTCGAGCGGATCTTGGTGGATCTAGAGTCTGAGGAATCGGGCGGATCCCGGCGGCACGCCGGGGCGGACTTTGGCCTGCGGAGACCTGGCCATCCGACTATGCTGGGAGGCGCCGGAACCTCCGTCCGGCTCATGACTCGGAGGTCGCAGGTTCCCATCCTGCGCTCGCTACGACCAATTACCATGCGAGGGACTCGATCGCCGATGGGTGATCGGGCTTCGATCGTATGGAGGCAGGAGTAGTTCGTGGCTCGAGGTGACCAGCGCCTACGGCGCGCTCACCGCACCGCTCGTGCACCGCAACGCCGTGCCCGCGATCGGGACGAGGACGGCATCATTCCGGTGCTCGCCCGCACCGCGCGCGAGGTCGAGGCAGCGGCGCAGCGCGGCCGCGTGCTGCCATCGGATCGCACGAAGTTCCAGGTCGTGGCGGTCCTAGCGCGCCAGGAGCGGGTCCGGGTGCGGGCGGAGATCAGCAGCGACGCCCGCCGATCCGGCATGCTCAAGCGCCTCGACGGGATCGCGCTGATCCTCGCGCAGATCGCCACCCGCGACACGTCGTTGCTCGAGCTGCTCGCCGAGGACGCCGTCCTGTCCGACGCGGCCAGGGCACTCACGCGGAACCTGTTGAAGGACGCCGGAATCGAGCCGGACCCCCTCGAGGTCACGTCCCCGCAGCCGCCCGTCGCCCCCGCCAGCACCGAGCGGCGGGTGGTGCCGCAGACGATCGTCTCGCGCCAGCTGGCCAACCCCTTCCTCGCCCCGGATTTCTCGGCTGTCCGGCCGAGCGCGGCCCCGGCGCGCCGACTGGCCACCTGGGAGCTGCTCGGGCCGCTCTTCAGCTCGTTCGAACGGGCCGGCGGTGGAGCCTCGCCGTGCATGGCGCTGCCTGTGCTGTCCTCCTTGCAGCCGTCGTCCCTGCAGGCGCCGGGTGGCCGCGAGCTGATGCCCCATCAGGGGCAGTTGGTCGCCGCGGCCGCCGCCGGACACCGGAGCTTCCTGCTCGCCGACGAACCGGGCTTGGGCAAGACGGCGCAGGCGCTGCTCGCCGCGAAGGCGGCAAACGCCTACCCGCTGCTCGTGGTCGTGCCGAACGTCGTCAAGACCAACTGGGCCCGCGAGGCCGCGCTCTGGACCCCAACCCGGTCGGCCACCGTGATCCACGGCGACGGCGACACGATGGACGGCTTCGCCGACATCGTCGTGGTCAACTATGAGGTGCTCGACCGCCACGTGGGCTGGATCGGCGACCTCGGTTTCCGCGGCATGGTCATCGACGAGGCGCACTTCATCAAGAACAAGAGCTCTCAGCGCTCGCAGCACGTGCTCGAGCTCTCCGAGCGCATCCGGTCCCGCGTCGCGCGGCCGCTGCTGATGGCCCTGACCGGGACCCCGCTGATCAACGACATCGAGGACTTCCGGGCGATCTGGCAGTTCCTCGGCTGGATCGACGACACGAAGCCGCTCGCCGAGCTGATGCACGTGCTGGAGGAGACCGGGCTGACTCCGGCCGACGCCGGGTTCTACCCCGCCGCCCGCCAGCGTGTGGTCGACCTCGGGATCGTCCGTCGCCGCAAGGTCGACGTGGCCGCCGACATCCCGGCCCGGCGGATCGCCGACCTTCCCGTCGAGCTGGACGAGAAGGCCGGCCGGTCGATCCGGGAGGCAGAGCAGGGCCTTGCCCGCCGCATGGTGGCGCAGTACGAGGGCGCACTCGCGCGGCGCAAGTCCGGTCCGGTCGTCGAGGGGATCGACCACGACCTCGTGCGCAGGATCGCCACCCGGGAGCGGAAGGAGGCGGCCTCGGGTAAAGGCACAGCCGAGGGCTCTGACAACGGGGCAGAGAACGTGTTCGCCATGATGCGGCGCATCGGCCAGGCGAAGGCCGGCCTCGCCGCCGACTACGCGGCTCAGCTGGCGCGCAGCGCCGGCAAGGTCGTCTTCTTCGCCAAGCACGTCGACGTGATGGACGCCGCCGAGGCGACCTTCACCAAGGCCGGGATCCGATTCTCCTCGATCCGCGGCGATCAGGCGCGGACGGTGCGGCAGAAGCAGATCGACGCGTTCGTGAACGATCCCGATGTCGCGATCGCGGTCTGTTCCCTGACCGCGGCCGGGGTCGGTATCAACCTGCAGGTCGCCTCGAACATCGTGCTCGCCGAGCTCTCCTGGACCGACGCGGAGCAGACCCAGGCCATCGACCGCAGCCACCGCATCGGTCAGACGGAGCCCGTCACCGCGTGGCGCATCATCGCCGCCCAGACCATCGACGCGAGGATCGCCGAGCTGATCGACAGCAAGGCGGGGCTCGCCGCCCGGGCGCTGGACGGTTCGGAAGACGAGGTGTCGTCCTCCGCGGACGTGCAACTCGAGGCCCTGGTGGCGTTGTTGACCGACGCGTTGACAGCTCTGCCGTAGCCGGGCCACTTTCAGATGGGTAACCGCTAGAGCGGCCCTACGCACTCACGGGCTCACTGGCCGCTGATCATGTCCCGGTACCAGCGGTAGCTGGCCTTGGGGACCCGCAGCTGGGTGGCGTAGTCGACATAGACCAGGCCGAACCGCTTGGTGTAGCCCAGTGCCCACTCGAAGTTGTCCAGCAGCGACCAGCAGAAGTAGCCGCGCACGTCCACCCCGTCGGCCATCGCGTCGTGCACCGCGCGCAGGTGCCCGTCGAGGTAGCCGACCCGCTCCGGGTCGTCCACCGCCTTGTCCGGGGCGAGCACGTCCGCCTGGGCGCAGCCGTTCTCGGTGATGTAGATCGGCGGTAGCCCCGGGTACTCGTCCCGCAGCCAGCGCAGCAGCCGCCCCAGACCGGCCGGTTCCGCCGGCCACCCCATCGCGGTGCGGGGCAGCTCCGCCGGTGGGTTCTGCACGACGTTGATCTCGGTGGCCACCCGCCGCTGAGGGTCCGGATCGGCGGTGGGGGCGTGCTTGGCGTAGCTGGGGTAGTAGTTGTTCACCCCGAGGAAGTCCAGCGGCTGGCCGATCAGCTCCAGGTCGCCGTCCCGGCGGAAGGAGAAGTCGCTGAGCTCCGACCACAGCTCGCGCTCGCCGGCCGGCCACCGCCCACCCAGCAGCGGGTCGGTGAACGCCCGGTTGGACAGTAGTTCGGCGCGCGCCGCCGCGGCCACGTCGAGCGGGTCCGGGGTGGCCGGGGTGACGTGGCTGAGGTTCACCGTGATGCCCAGCCGCTCGTCCCCCCGGCGCTGCGCGCGCATCGCCTGGACGGCCAGCCCGTGGCCGACCAGCAGGTGGTGCGCGGCGGCCAGCGCGCCGTGCCCCTCCTTCGCCCCGGGGGCGTGCCGGCCCTCGGCGTAGCCGACGAACGCCGAGCAGTACGGCTCGTTCAGCGTGATCCACAGCGGTACCCGGTCGGCCAGCGCGGCGTTCACCAGCCCGGCGTACTCGGCGAACCGCTCCGCCGTGTCCCGCGCCCGCCACCCGCCGGCGTCCTCGAGCGGCTGCGGCAGATCCCAGTGGTAGAGCGTGACGGCTGGGGTGATGCCCGCCGCCAGCAGCTCGTCCACCAGCCGCTGGTAGAAGTCCAGGCCCTCGGCGTTCACCGGTCCCTTGCCGTCCGGTTGGATCCGCGGCCAGGCCACCGAGAACCGGTAGGCGCCGACCCCGAGGTCACGCAGCAGTGCCACGTCCTCCCGGTAGCGGTGGTAGTGGTCGCAGGCCAGGTCACCGGTGTCGCCGCGGGCTACCTTGCCGGGGGTGTGCGAGAAGGTGTCCCAGATCGACGGGCCCCGGCCGCCCTCGCCGACCGCTCCCTCGATCTGGTACGAGGCCGTGGCCGCGCCCCACAGGAAGGAGGGCGGGAACGCCGGGAAGTTCGGGTCAGTCACGGTTACCCTCCACCAGTTCGAAGACCCGCACGCCGTACGGCGGCAGGGTGACGCTCTGCACGGGCTCGCCGCCGCCCGGCGGCACCAGCCCGACCGGCTGCTCCGGGCGCACGGTGACCTCGCCCGGGTGCTGGCTGACGAACCAGCCGAAGCGCCGGCCGCCGGCGTGCGTCAAGGTGTCGGTGAACACCCGGGGGTCGTCCACCACCAGCTCGCGGCGCACCCCGGCGATCCGGGCCAGCGCGTCGTAGACGCGGTACGTGGGCTCCGGGTTGGCCCCGGCCCGCGTGGCGGCCAGGTACTCCAACGGGTAGGTGCACAGCACGGTCTGCCCGGAGCCGGTGGCGTAGCGCAGCAGCGCCGGCCGGCCCTGGGCGTCCACCGCGACCACCTTCGCGCCGGCCGGGGTGACCGGCAGGAACGACTTGCCCCGCGCCGCGCCGTCCGCCCCGCCGCCGACCGGGAAGCGCAGTACCTCGCCGGCCGCGATCGAGCCGAAGTCCTCGTGGAAGGCGAGCTCCACCACGTCGGACTCGATAGGGTTGTGCAGCCCGTAGGCCAGCTGGTGCTCGACGCCGAACATCTCGTTCAGCCCGGCGTGCCAGAACGGCCAGCGGGTGTTCTGCTCGCCGCCGCAGAACGACAGGTACACGGTCGCGCCCCCGGTGGCGAGCTCGCCGAGTTGGCGCCAGGTGGGCGCGAGCAGCTGCCGCACGCCGGGCAGCAGGTACAGCGCGGCGCCACCGTCCAGCCCGTCCTGCTCCCGGGCCAGCGCCACCGGCAGGCTCGCCTCCTTGGCGGCCACGTGGCCCTGCCGCAGGGTGCGGAAGGCCAGGCTCCGGTCGGCGGCGGTGGCGAGCGGGTAGTCCCGCTCGAGGTAGCTGGTCACCACCAGCGCGGCGTCGGCGTCGGTGCGCCCGGTGTGGGTGAAGTCCACATCGGCGAGCACCTGGGCGAAGTCGCGCAGCTCACGCAGCGCGGCCTTGGGCTGGCCGGTGTTGGTGGTGATGCCGAAGTGCATCTCGAACGGGTGGTGCCGGTACGGGTCCTGGTCGGCGAGGTTGTCGTAGTCGGTGTTGTTCCAGGCGATCCACCCGCTGGCGCCGGCGAGCAGTGAGTTGTGCAGCTGCTGGCGGTAGTAGTGGCCTTGGTTGAGTACCGAGACGAAGTCGGTGGACAGCCCGAACTCCTCCAGGATCACCGGTTTGCCGGCCACCCAGGCCAGCTCGCAGAGGAATGCCGAGGCCAGGTGCTGGCGGACCTGGTCGGTGTCCATCCGGTAGACGTGCGGGCCGACGAAGTCGACGAGCCCCGCGGTCTCCCGCACCGAGAACCCGTTGTCCTCCCCGGTGACCTCGATGCCCCAGGCCCCGTCGCCCAGCGACACGGGCTGGTGCCCGCCACCGGCCCGGACGGCCTGCACCATCAGCGTCGCCCAGCTGGTCACATCCCGGGTGGGGGCCTGCTCGTCGTCCCGGTGCCGGCCGTAGATCGGCATCTCGTTGCTGATCAGCCAGCCCGCCACGGCGGGGTGCTCGTGCAGCGCGGCGACCATCCGCTCGATGAACCAGGCCTGCCGGCTGACCAGCCACACGTCGGCGTACAGGTCCCGCTCCGTGCCGCTGGGAGCACCGCCGTTGGGAGTACCGCCGCGCCATGGGGGATCCCAATTCGCCCCGGACATGTGCCCCACGATGAAGGTGGGGATGGATGACATGCCCTGCTCGGTGTGCGCGTCCAGGAAGTCCCGGAACAGCTCCACCTTCTCGCTGTCGACCCGGTCCGGCTCGGGGTGGAAGTCCGGCCAGTAGAAGAACGAGCGGGTCTGCCGCAGCCCGTGCTCGGCGAGTACCCGCAGCTCCTCGCGCACCACGGTGGGGGAGTAGTTCCGCCACATCAGCGGGCCACCGGTGCGGGACCAGAAGTTCGCGCCGAGCCAGCTGGCCGGTTGACCGTCCACGATCAGTTTGTCCGAAGGGCGCCGGATGGGCACGCGTGTCCTCTCTCGAGCGGGTTCTGGAACGGAGGCTGTCGGCCTTGGTCTGGGATGGTCACTACTTGACGGCCCCCGCGGTCAGGCCCTGGACGAAGTAGCGCTGCATGAGCAGGAACCCGAGTACCACCGGGACACTCACCACCAGCGAGGCGGCCATGATCTGGTTCCAGTAGACGGCGTTCTGGGTGGAGTACTCCGCGAGGCCGACAGCCAGGGTCTTGGAGTTGTCGTCGGTGAGCACCGAGGCGAACAGCGCTTCGCTCCACGAGGTCATGAAGGCGTAGATGCCGACCGCCACGATGCCCGGTTTGGCCGCCGGCACCACGATCGACAGGAGCACCCGAACCGGGCTGGCGCCGTCCACCAGGCCGGCCTCGTCCAGGTCCCTCGGGATCGAGTTGAAGTAGCCGACCAGCATCCAGATGGAGAACGGCAGCGAGAAGGTCAGATAGGTGATGATCAGCCCGGACAGGCTGCCGGTGAGCTTGATCCCGGTGGCCTGGCCGATGTTGACGTAGATCAGGAACAGCGGCAGCAGGAACAGGATGCCGGGGAACATCTGGGTGGACAGCACCGCCATCCGGAACAGCTCCCGGCCCCGGAAGGTGTACCGGCTGATCGCGTACGCGGCGAACACCGCCAGCGTTACCGACAGCGCACTGGCGCAGCCCGCCACGATCACGCTGTTGGCGAAGTAGCGGGCCAGCGGCACGGTCGACCAGATGTCCACGAACGGCCGCGCGGTGATCGTCGAGGGGATCCAGCGGAAGTCGCTCTGTACGTCGCCCAGCGGCTTCACCGAGGTGGACAGCATCACGTAGAGCGGCAGCACGGTGAACAGCAGCAGGAAGGTCAGCCCGACCGTCCTGACCACCCTGAACGCCCGCGACTCATGCATGGCGGGCCCTCCTGGACGTGATCGCCAGGTATCCGACCGTGACCAGCAATAGGAACACCAGCAGCAACACCGACATCGCGGAGCCGAGCCCGAAGTTCCAGGTGATGAACGCGTTCTGCTTGACGTGCACCGACACCAGGTCCGCGCTGGCCGGAGTGGAGGCGGCGAACAGCGTGTAGGGCACGTTGAAGTCGTTGAACGTCCACAGGAACAGCACCAGCACCAGCACCTGGTTGACCGGCTGCAGCATCGGCATGGTGAGCTTGCGGAACTGCTGCCACAGGTTCGCCCCGTCCATCTCGGCCGCCTCGTAGAGGTCGGTCGGGATGGACTGCATCCCGGCCATCAGGGTGAGCAGCGCGAACGGCCACAGCCGCCACACCCCGACCAGTGCCATGCTGAAGAAGGCGCTGTCCCCGAGCAGCCAGAAGTGCTTCCCGCTGCCCAGGTGCGCCTGCGTGAGCACGTGGTTCACCAGGCCGATGTCCTGATTGAGCATGAACTTCCAGACGATCACCGAGGTGAACACCGGAAGCGCGTACGGGATCAGGAACAGCGTGCGCAGTGCCGAGCGACCCGGCACCGAGCGCTGCAGCAGCGTCGCGCCGAAGATGCCGAACAGCCAGCTGAAGCTCACCACGACCAGGCTGTAGGCGATGGTGATACCCACCGACCGCAGCAGGTCCACCCCGATCTCGCTGTGGAAGTCCAGGGAGAGCCGGTAGTTGGCCAGCCCGGCGAACGGCGCCTGCAGCCAGTGCCGCAGGTAGAACTGGTTGAGCTTGAGGAAGCTGATGATCACGCCGGTGAGCATCGGGACGATGTGCACCAGCAGCTCGAACAGCAGCGCCGGCGCGATCAGCAGGTAGGGCAGCCAATGCCCGGCCGGCGACCAGCGGCCCCGCCGAGGCGGGTCCGGCTCGGTCGCGACCCTGGAAGGCGGGGGGCCGGCGTCACGCGCGGCGGTGGTGACCGGGGTCGCCATCAGCCGCCGCTCACCAGCTTCTGCTGGGCCGCGCTCAGCGCCGCCTGCACATCGCCCTCGGTGATCGTCTTACCGCCGACGATCTGGGTGGTCAGGTCCTTGATCGCGCCGCCCACGGTGGTCTCGAACTGGCTCTCGTTGGTGACCATGGGCATCGGCGCCGAGGTGTTCGCCAGCACGTCCAGGAAGATCTTCGTGGTCGGGCCCTGGAACGCCGGGTCGGCCGCCGCCTCCTGGGTGACCGGTAGTGAGCCGTACGCCTGGTTGATCTTGACCTGCTCGGCTTTGCTGGTCATGAAGTTGATGAACTTCAGCGCGGCCTCGGTGTTCTTGTCCTTGAACGCCGCGATGTTGATCCCGGCGACGTGGCTGTTCACCCGCTCACCGCCCGGGGGCAGCGGGGATTCGATGGGCAGCGGGGCCAACCCGTAGGCGTCCGGAGCCATGCCCGCGACGGAGATGTATGCGGTGGTGTTGCTCTGCCCCATGATCATCGCGGCCCGGCCGGCGGTGAAGTCGGCCACCGCGTCCTGGGTGGTGTCGTGCTCGGCCGAGCTTGGCGTGACCACCTTGTCGGCGCTCATGAAGTCGAGATACTGCTTCACCCCGGCCACGTTCTGCGGGGTGGCGAACGTCGCGTTGCCGGTCTGGTCGAAGAAGTTGCCGCCGTGCTGCTTGCCGAAGATGAACGCGAAGTGGGCGCCCTCGGCGAAACTGCCACCGGCCAGCGAGAGGCCATAGGTGTTGGTCGCCGGGTTGGTCAGCTTCTTGGCGTCCGCCACGAGCTCGGTCCAGTTGGTCGGCGGGCTGGTGATCCCGGCGGCCGCGAACGCTTTCTTGTTGTAGAACAGCCCGTAGGACAGCCCGTAGATCGGCACCGACTCCGGGATCTTGCCCAGCGCCCCGGTCGACTTCATGCTGGTGGCCAGGAACTTGGACCCGCCGCCGATCTTGTCCAGGGTGGCGGCGTCGAAGTCCACGAAGGCGCCGGTGGCCTGCAGCGAGGCCGACCAGGTGTTCCCGATGTTCACCACGTCCGGACCGTTCCCCGAGGTGGTCGCGGTGGTGATCCGGTCCAGCAGGTGCGTCCAGTCGATCACCTCCAGGTTCACCTTGATCCCGGTTTGCTGGGTAAAGGCAGCCAGCTCGGGGGTGAGCACCTCCCTGTCCTTCTGCAGGCTGGCGCCCTGGTTGGTGGCCCAGTAGGTGATCGTGTTCGGATCGGACCCGCCGCCGGAGCCACATCCCGCCAGGCCGGCCGCCGCCAGCAGTGCCGCGGTCACTGCCGCGGTGAGAGTCTTCATGCGCACGCTCGACTCCTTCGTCGTGATCCCCGGTGACCAGGACCGGTCCGCTACGCCCCTCAGACCACCGTTCGACCGCCGGCCGGTACCGCCCGCGGCGCACGCCCGGTCCGCGTTCGATTAACCGGTTCAGCTTCTGAGCATGTTAGCTGAGTCACCCCTGTTAGTGAACCGATCGTGCTGTCTCGAACGGAGATCGGAATGCGCAACGGTGCTGGTAGGACGGGTGTGGCGGGTGTGGCGGGCGAGCCGGCGGACACGCTCGCAGAGTTCATCGGTTGACGCCCGCGGTGCTCGCCCGGACGGTCAGCCGGGGCGGCCCAAGCTGCCGGTCGGCCCCCGCCCCGGTCTCGATCCGTTGCAGCAGCAGCTCGGCGGCCTGGCTGGCCTCGTCCATGATGTCGTGGGTGAACGCGGTCACCGCCGGGTGCACCAGCTCGCACAGCGGGGAGTCGTCCCAGGCCAGCACCGCCAGGTCGGCCGGGATGCGCACGCCGTCGCCGGTCAACGCGGCGACCGAGGCCGCGGCCATCACGTCGTTGTCGTAGATGACGGCGGTCGGCGGGCACGGGCCGGCCAGCAGCCCTCGGGTGGCCCGAACGCCGGCCCGTGCGGTGTAGTCGGTCTCCACCTGGGGCTGCGCGGTGCCCAGCAGGTTCCGGGTCACCTCGGCGAAGGACCGCTCGCGGCGCACCACGTGCTCCAGCGTGCGCGGCCCGGACACCCTGGCCAGCCGGCGGTGGCCCAGCTCGTACAGGTGGTCGACCGCCTTGGTCATCGGGTCCCGGGTGTTGATCCGGGTGCAGGAGATCCCCGGGTAGGCCCGCTGTGCGCCGATGATCACCGCCGGGGCGCCGGACTCGCGCAGCCACGCCGGCCGCGGGTCACCGGTGCGCAGGTCGAACAGCAGCATGCCGTCCACCCGCCGACCGCCCCACCAGCGCCTATACAGATCCATCTCGCGCGCCGGGTCGGAAACCACGGTGAGCAGCAGCGCCACTCCGCGCTCGGACAGGGTTCGTTCCACGCCGGCCACCATCCGCATGAAGTACGGCTCGGTGGCCACCAGCTCCGGATCACGCACCGCGATCAACCCGACGGCCTCGGCCCGGTCACTGGACAGGGCACGGGCGGCGCTGCTGGGGATCCAGCCGAGCTGCTCCGCGATGCCGAGGATGCGGGCGCGGGTCTCGGTGGACACCCCGGGGCGCCCGTTGAGCGCGTAGGACACCGCGCCCTTGGACACGCCGGCGGCTTTGGCGATGTCGAGGATGGTGGGTCGTTGCACAGTTCACCCCCCGGCCCACAGCGGCGACTTAACCGCTTAACCATAGACCGGTGGCCGGAGCCTCACCGCGGACTCAGCCAGGCGAAGGCCAGGTCATCCCGGTCATGTCCACGGTGCGGTGGCCGTTCGGCCGGTAGGCGACACCCTGGGGCTGGCCTATGCAGTTCGCCACACACGTCTGCCGGGGCAGCGGGTCCGGGTTGGACGGCACTGCCGGAGCGGCCAAACTGCCCGAGAGTATGAGCACCGCGGAGAGGCTCATCAGGAGCCATCCGAGCCGTGCCGGGTACGCCGCGCGGCCCCCGCCGGAACCGCCCGGCTGCGCCAGGGCGATCCAGAGCCCGGCGACGAGACCGATGACACCGAGTTCATCCACTTCTGCCGGTTTACACGCACAT